>Ga0315282_10014657_pt1 | contig 11643 bp, 10 predicted proteins | sample YL17G07_20_MG_FD_203693 | JGI IMG/M metagenome (GOLD analysis project Ga0315282, IMG submission 203693) | Sediment microbial communities from Yellowstone Lake, YNP, Wyoming, USA - YL17G07_20 | ecosystem: Environmental > Aquatic > Freshwater > Lake > Sediment | place: USA: Wyoming | collected...
TCTCGACGCCGTGCCATCCCACCCCGCCCGGCCGCGTCACGCGGTGCGTCTCCCGGATGACGCCGTCCTTGCGACGGAACTCGATGTGTCCCAGGAAGTTCGTCGAGATGACGGCGTCGAACCGGGCGTCCGGATACGGCAGGCTCGACAGGAAATCGCAGCATCTGCCGTCGGTGTATCCGTTGGAGCGCGCCTGCTCGATGCACCTGGGACTCATGTCGACGCCGAACAGACGGACGCCGGGGACGTTCGAGAGGATCGTGAGCCCCAGGGGACCGGAGCCGCAGCCGACGTCCAGCACGTCGCCGCCCCGGGGAAGAGAGCGCCGGAGAGCATCGATCAGCAGTCTCGGCTTCTGCATGCTGTTTCGATACTTGGAGGCCGGGTTCGAGAGCAGGTCGGGAATGGCCGGGCCGAAGCCGAATTTCTCCGCGTAGAACTTCTCCGGGTCTATCCCGAAAAGCTCGTAGGTGATCTCCTCCGGCCGGTACGTTGGCATCGAAGGTTCCTGGGATTGCGTGAGTGGTCAACTGCCGACATATTTCGCATAGACGGCCCGTGCCACCGTCGGGTCGGTCGTTCCCTTGATGATGGCCCGGCCGTCGGAGAACAGGGTCACTTCCTTCCCCTCGGCCTCAAAACGCAGAAGGAATTCACTGCTCAAGAGGATCTTCCGGCGGCGGAGTTTCGCCGCGAGTTCCGCCAGATTCACCCCGGTATTCGCCGGGGGCGAGACGTGCACCGCATCGCGTCCGCACAGTTTGACCCCGGTCGACGTCATCGCACCATCGAGGAACTCGAACCGCCGCTGGGAGCAGGTCGGACAGTCGGCCCTGCTCTTCCCGGCCGCCCCAAAGAGCGTCCGGAACGTCCCACTCCACACGTCGAGGGCCAGGAGTCCTCTCCGCAGCTCGTCCTTCCGCCCCACGAGCAGCTTGAGGGCCTCCGTGACCTGGAACGAAGCGACGGCCGTCACCGCCGGACCGATGACGCCCGCGGTCTCGCACGTGGGCGAAGCGCCCGGCTGCGGCGGCTCGTCGAAGATGCACCTCAGACAGGGTGTCTGGCCGGGAACGATGGTCATCGTCCGCCCCTCGGAGGCGACCACGGCGGCGTATATCCAGGGCGTGCCGGTCTTCACCGCGAAATCATTGATGAGGTAGCGGGTCTCGAAATTGTCCGTGGCGTCGAGGATGAGATGGAACCCGCCGAGGAGTTCGGAGACGTTCTGCGGGGTGATGTCCGCAACACGGGCTTCCACCTGGACGGTTGGATTGATCCGTGCGAGTTTCCTGCGTGCGGCTTCGGCCTTGGGGAGTCCGGCGCGGACGTCGTCCTCGTCAAAGAGCATCTGCCGCTGGAGGTCGCTCAGCTCGACGAAGTCGCGGTCGATGATCCGCAGAGTCCCCAAGCCGGCGCGGACCAGGAGACTTCCCGAGACCGACCCGAGCGCCCCCGAGCCCGCGAGCACCACGCGGCTTTCCGACAGCCGACGCTGCCCCTCTTCGCCGACGGGCTCGAAACGAATCTGCCTCGAATACCGCTCCAGTTCCGACATCGTCGCCGTCCCCGACATTTGCCCTGTTCAGAAAACGACGCGAAAGGCGTCCTTCACTCGCTCTCCCTCCGGAGAAGGTTTGGGTGAGGGAATGGACGCAGTGGAATTCCCCCTCACCCTGACCCTCTCCCAGAGGGAGAGGGGATTTCAACAGAGCACGTGACACCAAGACCCTGGGAGATTCTATCCGATACGGAGAGGCTGAACAACCTCGATGCGTGCGCACACTCGGACCCCGCAAACGATTTTCCTTGACATGAACACGGAAGTTGAGACAGAATACCCACTTGCGGCGAGAAGATCGGAGGAGGTCCCCGGTGAAAATCGTGAAGTTCCATACGGCATCGGCCACGAAGAGAATCGCCGAGATGCAGCGCAAGCTCTCGTTCGGCGCGGGAGCCGTGACACAGGACTCCCGGAAGAAGACCATTGAGGTCTTCGGAGAACCTCTGTCGCCGCTCGAGAGCGTGAGGCGGATCGTGGGCGACGTCCGGCGCGACGGCGACAAGGCGGTCTTTCGCTACACGAAGCTCCTCGACGGCTTCGAACTCACCGAGAAGAACGTCCGCGTGTCGCGCGAAGAGATCGCTGCGGCGGGCAGGGAGGTTTCAAAAAGTTTTCTCAAGGCGGCCCGGAACGCCATCGAGCGGGTCCGACGGTTCCAGGAACACAGCCTCGAGCACGATCCTCCGGAACTCTCGGACGGCGGGAGGAGACTCGCCGTGACGCTCCTGCCGATCCGTCGCGTGGGCGTGCACGTGCCCGGGTTCTCGGCGGTGCTGCCCTCGTCCCTCATCATGACCTGTGTTCCCGCGCAGGTCGCCGGGGTAAAGGAGATCGCCCTCTGCTCGCCCCCGAACGCCTGGGGACGGGTCTGTCCGGAGACGCTCGCCTGCTGCGGGCTTCTGGGGATCGACGAGGTGTACCGGATCGGCGGGGCGCAGGCGATCGCGGCCTTGGCCTTTGGAACGGCATCGGTTCCGAAGGTGGAGATGGTGGCGGGACCCGGAAACATCTTCACGACCTTGGCGAAAAAGGAAGTCTTCGGGGACGTGGCGATCGACATCCTAGCGGGACCGAGTGAGGTGCTGGTGTTGGCGGACGATTCGGCACGTGCGGACGTGGTGGCGGCAGATCTGCTGGCCCAGGCCGAGCACGCTCCGGCGGCGGCGTTCCTGGTGACGCCGAGCGCCGCCCTCGCCAAAGCCGTCGTGAACGAAGTCGAGAAACAGCTTTCGGGACTCTCCAGGGGGGACCGCGCGGCCGCGGTCCTTGAGGAATACTCCCTCGCGGTCGTGACTGCTACGATGGAAGAGGCGATCGACCTAGCGAACGACCTGGCGCCGGAGCACCTGGAGATCCTCACGTCAGAGAGCGACGCGGTGCTGGCGAAGATCCGGAACGCGGGGACGGTGTTCGTGGGCGCTTGGACGCCGACGGCGGCGGGCGACTACTACGCGGGGCCGTCACACACGCTGCCGACCGGGGGGACGGCAAAATTCCTCAGCGGGCTCTCGGCGAACACGTTCCTCAGACGGATGAGCGTCGTGCGGTACGACCAGGCTTCGCTCGAGCAGGACCGTGAGGACATCGTCACGCTAGCGGAGGCCGAGGGACTGACGGCGCACGCAGAGTCGGTGCGCATCCGCTTCCGGAAGCGCGACTCGGGGGACGCGAAATGACCAGGAGCTATTTCCGCAAGGCGATCGAGCGGACCGAGGCCTATACCCCCGGCTACCAGCCCAAAGTCGCCGACTACGTCAAGCTGAACACCAACGAGAACCCGTATCCGCCCTCGCCTCGGGTCCTGGAGGCGATCCGCGCGGAACTCACGCGGCTCGGCCGCTACCCCGACCCGACCTCGGACCCCGTCCGCCACGAGGTCGCGAAGCTCTTCGACGTCAAGATCGACAACGTCCTCGTCGGGAACGGTTCCGACGAACTCCTGAGCATGGTCGTACGCGCCATGGTGGACGCAGGCGAAACCGTCAGCTTCCCCTCCCCCACCTACACCCTCTACGAGGTGCTGGTGAGCCTGCAGGGAGGAATGAGCGTGCCGGTGGAATTCCCCGAAGACTGGTCGCTGCCCGAGGGTCTGTTCGGGAACGACTCGGCGGTGACCTTCCTTTCGAACCCGAACTCCCCGACGGGAACGTTCGTCCCGCCGGAGGAGGTCTCGCGGCTAGCGGGAAGTCTCGGAGGGGTTCTCGTCATCGACGAGGCGTACGTGGACTTCGCCGAGACCCACTGCATGACGCTGGCACGGGAGTGCGAGAACGTGCTCGTCCTGCGGACGCTCTCGAAATCCTATTCCCTAGCGGGACTGCGTCTCGGGTTCGCCGTCGGAAATCCCGGATTGATCGCTGGACTGATGAAGGTGAAGGACTCGTACAACGCGGGTCGGCTGGCGATCGCGGGTGGGGCGGCGGCGCTGGCCGACCAGGCCCACATGCTAGCCAACGTCAGGAAGGTGAAAGCGACGCGGGCGAGGCTCGCGGGTGAACTCGACGCCCTCGGGTTCTCGACGCTCCCGTCACAGGCCAACTTTGTGCTGACGCGCCCCCCGGAGGGACTTACGGCACGGACGTACTACGAGAAACTCTGGGAAAAGCTCATCCTGGTCCGCTGGCTCGACGAGTCCTGGGTGCGCAAGTACGTCCGTATCACCGTGGGCGCCGACGACGAGATCGACCGGCTCCTCGCCGCCACACGCGAGATCGTCAAGGTGTAGTCGGGGTCCCTTGTGGCCCGGACGAAGGCGCGGCATGCAGCCGATCTTCGCTTGACAGAAGGCCGACGAAAGCGGAGAATGGCACCCGACGCGGGGACGACGTGACGGCAATGCCAACAAGTTAAGGGCTTCAGCCCCGCAGGGGCGTCTGGCAATAGCCCCGGGCGCGAGCCCGGGGAAGCCGTGACGAGCCCTCGCATTGATTCTTCTCTCTTTGAGCCCCGAAAGGGGCGACTGAACCGCCCGCGTGGGGGTTCAATCGGCCCCTGCGGGGACTCGAAAACGAAAGAACAAGGAGGTTGGCGTCCCGTTGGTTCCCCCGGGCTCGCGCCCGGGGCTACTCTCAATCGCCCCCTACCGGGGGCTCAGCAAGGCGCAAACGCCGTTGACTTGTTGACATTCCAACATGACTGCTCCTCTTGACTCCTGACAAGAGAGAACCATGGGCAAACGGACAGCCGAAACGGAACGGAAAACCAAAGAGACCACGATCCGCCTGACGCTCGACCTCGACGGCGAGGGGAAGACCCGGATCTCGACCGGCGTGGGCTTCCTCGACCATATGCTCGATCTCCTGGCGAGGCACGCCTACCTCGACCTCGCGGTCCAGGCGGAGGGGGACACCAAGGTGGACGACCACCACACCGTGGAAGACGTGGGCGTCTGCCTGGGGGACGCCCTCAAGCAGGCGCTCGGGGACAAGAAGGGAATCCAGCGGTTCGGCTCGGTGTCGGTGCCGATGGAGGAGGCTCGAGCGGACGTCAGCGTGGACCTGAGCGGCAGACCCTACCTCATCTACCAGACCACCAAACTCCCGGAGAAGGTCGGGACTTTCGACACGGAGCTGACCCGGGAGTTCCTTGGGGCGCTGGCGACCCATGGCGGCATGAACCTGCACGTGAGCGTCCCCTACGGCGAGAACGGCCACCACATCATGGAGGCGATCTTCAAGGCCCTGGCGAAGGCGCTCGCCCAGGCGATCCGACCCGAGGAACGCGAGAAAGGCGTCCCCTCCACCAAGGGAGTCCTGTGAGGGTCTTCGGCCGCACGGAAAAGTAGCCTGTCCCCATTTCCCCGGCGAATCAGTCGGCGCGGTGCTGCTCAGACCACTCTATAACACGCCGCCCTTCGCGTTCATAGAGTTTTGTGCCTTCCTTCATCAAGTCCGCATTTGCTGGCCCGCCGTTGAGTCGGTACCCAACGTATTGCACAATTGTTCCAAGAGCCACGAGGGCCAAACTAATCTTCCAGTTGAAAAAAATCGCAACGATGCCACAACCGATTACTGCGATTCCCAAGAACCAACCAATGTTTGTCCGCGGTTCGATGTTGGGATTGACGGCCGGAAACTGGAACTCCGACCTGTACTCGTACGGAAACCCCGGGCTGCCTCCCTTGTCAGTGAGTTCCATCCAGAGCGCAACGGTGCGCATGAGGTCGACATCCGACCTCTCCGGATGCATCGTTGGAAGGTGTCGCTCATAGAATCGGTACCATGCAATGATGGAGTCGTTTCGTACCGTCTCCTCTGCATGCATACGCTCGATAAGTTCCGAGGCTTCCTGGGCGTCCATCACAATCTTCGTGATTTCAGTCGGTAATGCGGGACAGTCACCTATTATTTGTGCGTTCGCCAAATGTAGACATAGTACATACACTCAATATGGCCAGGCCCCGTTTATTGTCAACGATGCCTTGGCCGGCAACCCGCGTCCGGGACATCCGGCTTGATAATACCGAACTCGCAACCTGTTTGCAACTGTCTTTTGCAGTCCCGCCGGACGGTTGGAAGGATGGGCGGCGAGACGTCTCAGCAGGTCGCGGCGATGGATTGAAAAATGAGACCCGCCCAATGGCAGTCGCGGGCAGCGATGGACGATTGTGAATATAAGTGAATGCTGGAGGACGCAAGAGGACAGATTGGGACATTTTGGGTCAGTCGGGGCGGTTGGCGGGGTCTTTCCGCGGACTCCTCGATGGGCCGGTGACAAAATTGGCCGTTAACGCGCCAAAGGCGGCCAAAGGAGCGCCAAAAGCGGTCACCGAGGCGACAAGACGAGCCAAGCAAGCGACATGAATGCGCCGCAATGCGACTCAAAGCGACTCAATGCGACGTGCCGGAAAGGGGGCATTTTTGACGTAACTCGAGATCGGCCGAATCTCGCCTTCTCGAGTTACGTCGAACCTTCACATCTTGAAGGACCGCCCTTGCCCTCCTCATCCGGGCGGACACATCGGTCCGCCCCTACGTCTGCGCCCTCCCCTTCCGGTCGGACACGTGGGTCCGCCCCTGCGTGTACGCCCTACCTATCCGGGCGGACACCCTTCGAAAACTCAGGGTAAACTCCGGTCCGCCCCTGCCGCCCCTCATTCACAACACGCAATTAATTATGTGGAAATGGGGATATGCTACGTGGAGATTCCGGGGACGCCCTGTTCAATCCCCCGCCCCGCCTCTTTCGTCTGTCGGCGGACGGCTCTCACGGACCGGCTTCAGGCTTGACGGTGACGCTGGCGGTGCCGGTGATCTCGCGCTTCTCCGTCCGCCCCCTCATCGTCACGTCCATCTTCACGTTCTGCGTGAGGGTGCCGCTGTAGAGGGCGGCGTTCGCGCGGTTGATCTTCGTGGTGCCGGCGAGACTGCCTTCCTTCATGGTGACGGTCATGGCCGGGTCGGGGGCGGACCCCGCCACGGTCTCGATCTTGGAGTCCACGGCGACCTCCACGGCATCCGGCGTGATCTTCCCGACCTTGTAGTCCGTCTTGAGGAGCACGTTCATGAAGCCGAGATCCGTCTTCTGCTCGCGCTTCCAGGTCTCGCCGACCCCGACGGGATCCACCGGCAGCAGGACGCTGAACCCGGTCATCTGCTGGCTGAACCGCTCGTCGTCCATCGTGGCGGCAAGCTGTCTGCGGGCGTTCTCCCGCTCGGGGCCTTCGGGAATCTGCGCAATGATCCCCTCCATGATTTCCTTGACGCCCTTGACGCCCTTCACCTCGCCCCGGTTCGTCAGCGTGATCGTGATGGACTTTCCCACCAGCACCTTGAACCCGATCAGCATGGCGTGATCGACGTTTGCCTTTTGAGGGTCGGCCGAGTCGTAGTCCACGGTCCCCCGCGGCGATTCCATCTTGAGCGCGATGCGGCGGTGCGTGAACTTGACCTCCGCCGTTCCCTCCGGATCCACCGCAAGGACATCCATGCCCATGTCCATGCGCATCGTCTGCTTCACCCGGTTGGTCTGGCCGGCAACCTCCTGGACGATGTTCCTCTCGGAGTCCATGACGACCAGGTACTTGTCGCCCGGTTTGTAGTTGCATCGGAGCAGCACTTTCTCCGCCGCGAAACCGGGCGCCGAAAGGAGCACGACGCCCAGAAGAGCCAGAACTTTCACCGCCAGGCGATTCGGAACCATCCTCAGTCTCCTGAATGACCACCCACTCGTTTGAAACCGGACCCAACCGCAACCGGCCGACAAGGGGAAGGCCGAAACACCCGCTCCTCAGCCCCCGACGGGGTACTGAGGTCCGCGGAAGCTCTCCCTGATCCGGTCGATCCGTTCACGGAATCCTTTCTGCTTTCCCACGAAGCGGAAGCTGTCGAGTCGCACCTCGAACTGCGGGTCCTCGTCGGGATCGACGATTTCGCGGAAACGTCTGCGCAGCACCTTCTGCATCTTCAGCGTGGTCTGCAGAACATCGGGACCGTCCCAGATCGTCCCCCTGACCAGGACCTGGGTGATCCGTCGTTTCCTGCGGTCGTGCTTCAGCTCGACGTCCACGCTGTGGACTTCCGGCTCGTGCTTGAGCGCCCGAGTGAGCGCGTCGCGCAGGGCATGCAGGGAGACCGTGACGGTCGGGTCGGCACCTCTGACCGGAATGTGCGTGCGCATCGGGTACCCTTCCACGTGACGGATGACCATGTAGCTCACGTTGAGCAGCACGGTGGCCAGCGCCACGAGGAAGAGCAGCAGCCCGCCGGTCGGGTTCTCTCCGGCAACCTCGAGCCAGTTGACCCTCGACACATCCAGGTACCAGATGACGCCGATGAACCCGCACACGAGCGCCACGACCCAGTTCAGACTCCAGACCACCAGACGGAACTTGTTCATGACCGATGCACCGCTTCCCCAAGACATCGACGCGTGGAACGCCCATCATCCGCGGGAGACGAGTTCCTCGACGAAGCCCGTGTCCACGTCGCCTCGGATGTACCGCGAGTCCCCGAAGACCTCGATAAAGAGCGGAATGGTCGTCTTGACCCCGTGGATGACGAACTCGTCGAGTGCCCGTCGCATGCAGGCGATCGCCTCGCGACGTGTCGGCTTGTGGACGATGAGCTTGCCGATGAGCGAATCGTAAGCCCCCGGCACCTCGTACCCCGCATAGACGTGCGTGTCGAGACGCACGCCGTTCCCTCCCGGAGGAATGAAGGTGTCAATCCTTCCCGGCGAGGGGGCGTACCCGTTGCTCGGGTCTTCCGCATTGATCCGGCACTCGATCGCCCACCCGTTGAACGTGACGTGCCGCTGCTTCAGCCTCAGTTTCTCCCCGGAGGCGATGCGGAGCTGCTCCTTCACGAGGTCCACGCCGGTCACCATCTCGGTCACCGGATGCTCGACCTGGATGCGGGCGTTGACCTCGATGAAGTAGAAATTGTTGTCCTTGTCGAGGAGGAATTCGACGGTACCGGCGTTGAAGTAGCCCGCGGCGTGGGCCAGCCGGACGGCGCACTTCCCCATGCTTTCCCGGAGCGAAGAGGTCATCACCGGCGACGGAGACTCCTCGACGAGCTTCTGGTGTCGGCGCTGGAGGGAACAGTCACGTTCACCGAGATGTATGATGTTTCCGTACTCGTCCCCGAGGACCTGGATTTCGACGTGTCTCGGACGCTCGACGTATTTCTCGATATAGAGCGTGGGGTCCTTGAAAGCGGCCTCGGCCTCGCTGCGGGCGGCAAAAAACGCTTTCACCAGACTGATGTCGTTGTGGGCCACCCGCATCCCACGACCCCCTCCCCCGCCGGCGGCCTTGATCATCACCGGAAACCCGAGCTCGTGCGACACCTTCAGCGCGTCGTTCTCCGTCTCCACGGCGCCGGGACTCCCCGGCACCAGCGGCACCTTCGAGGCTTTCGCCATGTTCCGGGCCTCGATCTTGTTGCCCATCTTTGCCATCACCTTGCTCGACGGGCCGATGAACTTGATCTTGCACGACTCACAGACCTCGGCGAAGTGCGGGTTCTCCGCGAGAAACCCGTACCCGGGATGGATGGCATCCACGTTGGCGATCTCCGCTGCACTGATGATGCGCGGGATGTTCAAGTAGCTGTCCGCCGCCGGCCCCGCCCCGATGCAGATGGCTTCGTCGGCACACCGGAGGTACGCGGCGTTCCGGTCCACCTCGGAATACACCACCACGGACTGCACGCCCAGCTCGCGACAGGCACGGATGACCCTGAGCGCGATTTCACCTCGGTTGGCAATCAGTACCCGGGAAAACATGCTCGTCCTAGCCCGTAACGGAGGGATCGATCAGGAACAGCGGCTGTCCATACTCCACCGGTTCGCCGTTGTTCACCAGGACTTCCACGACTTTCCCCCTGATCTCGGCCTTGATCTCGTTCATCACCTTCATGGCTTCGATGATGCAGACCACGGATTCCTCGTCCACGACGTTGCCCACTTCCACGTAGGGGTCGGCATCGGGGGCGCTGGCGGCGTAGAAGGTGCCCACCATGGGGGCGTTGATGTGCTTGTATCGGGAGGCGGCTTCCTTGACGGCCGCGGACTGCGGAGCCGCGGCGGGCGGAACCGACACGCCGGGCGGGCCGTTGACGGCGGGCGCGGCCACCGTCAGCACTTCGGGCTTGGGTTTGGCCGACTCTTTCTGCAGCCGGACCCTCACGCCTTCCACCTCGACTTCCAGTTCCGACAGCCGGCTGTCTTCCAACACCGCGATCAGTTCCTGGATCAGCTTCCTGACGGTTTCGTTGTCCATGACAGGTTCCTGAATAGAGAATGCCTTGGAGCGAGTTTCAAGGGTCGGGGTGAAAGGGCCGTTCGGAACATCAAGAGGGACACGGTGCGCGATGGACGACCCGTCCCGGCACGTCAGAGGATCATCCGGCCGAGATCCTTGTCGCAGGTGGAGAGGACTCGGACGCCACGATCCGTGACGAGGACCATGTCCTCGATCCGCACGCCACCCCAGCCTGGAATATAGATGCCTGGCTCAACGGTGAACACCATGCCCGGCCGCAGCTTCTCCTCGTTTCCCCCTCTGACGGTCGGACGCTCGTGAGTCTCCAGTCCCACTCCGTGCCCCAGCGAGTGTCCGAACTGCTCGCCGTAGCCCTTTTCCCGGATGAACCCCCGCGCGGCCCCATCGACCTCGGAGAACGTCGCCCCCGGACGGATGACGGCCAAGCTCCTCTCTTGAGCCTGTCTGACGATCTCGTAACGCTTCTCGAAGTCGCGACCAACGGTACCGAAGTGGAGGACACGTGTCAAGTCGGAATTGTAGAAAAAGCGGCGTGCGCCCCAGTCGATGAGGAGTGCATCTCCTTTCCGGATAACACGTTCCGTCGCATGGGCGTGCGGCAGCGACCCTCGCTCCCCTGCCGCCACGATCGTCTCAAACGCCGAACCTTCCGCCCCGTGACACCTCATCCGGTAATCCAGCTCCCGGGCGACCTCTTTTTCCGTCATCCCGGGCTTCACCCACTCCTTGATCTCCGCGAATGCCGCCTGCTGGGTTCCGAGGGCCGCCTCAATCGCCTTGACCTCTTCCGCATCTTTGACTTCCCGCAGATTCTCGACCTCGCTTTCCAGCGGAACCAGCCTGACCCTGTCCGCCGCGGCCGCAAGGTTGCCATGGTTCCGGTGTGAGAGGTGCGCACTTTCAAAGCCCAGCCGTTTGACGCGACACTTCTTGACTGCGGCGGCCACCGCGCCCCACAGGTCCTTGTCCCGGCGCACCACGGTCCATCCGCGGCATTCCTGCTCCACCTGCTCGACGTAGCGGAAGTCCGTGATGATCTGCCGGCTCTCCATCGTGACGAGTGCCAGGCTGTCGTCGCCGGTGAAGGCGCTCAGGTACGTGATGTTCGGCACGCTCGAGACAAGCATGCCGTCGAGTTTCGCCGCCTCCATGATCTTTCTGAGACTCCTGAGACGTCGTGACATGTTCATGCTTTCCTCCGATAGTTCTCAGACGATGCTCTGGCTGAGGCGAAGCAGGGCTTCGCTTTTCAACTGGTCTCCCCGGGTCTTCGGGTCGATCCCGGAGGTCTCCAGGAGCGACATGGGGTCGAGTCCGGACCCGATCCGTTTGAGATGCTCGCGCAGGATCC
>Ga0315282_10014658_pt1 | contig 11642 bp, 7 predicted proteins | sample YL17G07_20_MG_FD_203693 | JGI IMG/M metagenome (GOLD analysis project Ga0315282, IMG submission 203693) | Sediment microbial communities from Yellowstone Lake, YNP, Wyoming, USA - YL17G07_20 | ecosystem: Environmental > Aquatic > Freshwater > Lake > Sediment | place: USA: Wyoming | collected...
GGTCGCCATGCCACTGGCCGGGACCGGACAAGCGCCGGCCGGCGGCAGCGCGGCAAGGCTCGACGCCGCCGAGGAATAGCGCCGCGTGGCAGCCGGCGTGATTTTCTCCGGGGTTCCCAGCGTGAACCTCCAGACTCCGGGGTAGACCTCCTTGGCCGCGCCAGCCGTGGTGGCTGCTCCGCCGCGCTTCGCCTCCAAGGCGGTGGCGGCTGCCGCCAATGACAGAAAATCTCGTCTCCGCATGTACCCTTCCGCCGGCAGACCTTGCCATCTGCCAGGTCCGCGCACAAGTTAATTCTCCGAGAAGTGTGGTTGCTTAACCGGATAAGACCGAGCCAAAAGGACCGGCGCCCAGCCTTGCCGGCGAGATGTTGGCGGCACACCACCTGGCGGTCGTGCAAGCAACCGAGCCGGGGCCGGAAGCCTCCGCGTAACAGGGACACACAGCGCGCGTCAAAAGCCGTGTAGCGCACCGCCGCAGGCCTTCCTACGCGAAGGGGTTGACGATTTCCAGCGGGCCGGGGACGGCGCGACCCGGAATGTCTTCGGTGTAGAGCCGGGTGACGCCGCTATCCAGACAGGCGGCGATGATCATGGCGTCCCAGAACGACCAGCCGCCCTCCAGGTGCAACTGCCGCGCCCGATCGAGAGCCAGCCGCGACGGCAACACCAGGGGAAACAGAGCGAGAAACTCCGCCAGCCGATTCCACGCGGCTTCCGAAGTGAATCCCTGGCCGGCCAGCTTGCGTGACGCCGCTACGAACTCACAAGCAACCTGCCACGGAAGCACACCACCGGCCGCGCTGTGAATGAGCGCCAGCGCCTTGTTCTGCTTCTCCGGGTCAGCCTTGTCGCAACTGTAGAGGAGGATGTTGGTATCAAGAGCGATCATGGAGCTCGTCTCGCTGGGGCAGCGGCCCCCGGGATACGAAATTCATCCCCTCGATACCGGCCAGCAGGCGGCCGAAGGCCGCGTCCCGGTCGCCGGATTGGGTCTCGTCCAGCGGCTCGACTATCACCCGGACCCGTTGTGCCTCATCGAGTTCCAGGCGGCCGACGGGCCTCAGCACCCCGCCGGTGTATATTGCTTCGCTGACTTGCGTCCCTTTCATGACGGCCCCTCCCCATAGAGTACCGCGCCCGCGGATGGCAGGCAAGGGCGCTATCTCCTACGGCAGGTCAAACCCCAGGCGACACCTGACCTTGCCCGGCTCCCGCACCGCTTGCACCGTCGCCAGGCTGCGGCATGGGCGCGGCTTGAAACAAATAGCCCCGCCCGAGGCCTTACGGGGTCTCGAGCGGGGAGCAAATTCGAGATCAGCGTAGCAGGCGGGCCGGAATCGTCAAGCGCAAGCCGAATCGTCCAATCGCTGTACCGCCGGCCTCCCGCCGGCAACGCTGAAGCAGGCGTTCAGACCCCGGGGTTGCCGGCGAGACGGTGGCGCTACCCCGTTTCTTATCCGAGAATTCTCGGAGAATTCTCTTGCGGGGTGCCCGCGGAGGGGGACAATAAGCCCGGAGAGGTGGTGTCCCCATGAGATTCTTGAGGGCGTTCTTGCTGCTGCTGGTGTTCGCCGCATGGCTCCCGGCCCAGGACTTCCGGGCCACGTTGAACGGCACGGTGACGGACTCTTCGGGCGCGGTGGTTCCCAATGCGCAGGTCGAGGTCCGGAATATCGAGACCAGGGAAGCTCGCAAGGCGGTGACGCAGGCCAATGGCCAGTTCAGCGTTCCGTTGCTGCCGCCGGGGACGTACACGGCATCGGCCCAGGCCCCCGGCTTCAAGAAGGTCCTGCGCGAAAACATCATCCTGCGCGCCGGCCAGGCCTTCGGTATCGAGCTGAGGCTGGAGCCGGGAACCGTCACCGAGCAGATCGTGGTCAGAGCGGAAACGCCGCTGCTGGAGACGGAGAAGTCCGACCGCGGCACGGTCATCGACACGGCCCGCATCACCGAACTGCCGCCGGTGAGCCGCAACCCGGTGATGCTTTCGGTGCTGGTGGCCGGGGTGACGTTCCGCGGAGGTTCCAACCGGGTGTTCGACCAGTCCTCCATCGACCAGTGGTCGGTCAACGGCTCGCCCAGTACCCTCTCCAGTTCTTTTATTCTCGATGGCGCGGCCAACAAGGCGCTCCAGGGGCAGAACTACATCGGGTACGTTCCGGAGCCCGAGGCGCTCCAGGAAGTCCGCATCCAGACCAATTCCTACGACGCGCAATACGGCAACAACGGCGGCGGCGTGGTCAGCATGACGCTGAAAAGCGGCACCAACGCCCTGCACGGCAGCGCCTACTACTATCGCAAGGACGCCCGGTGGAATGCCAACAACTTCCAGAACAACCGCACCGGCGTGAAGAAAGGCCCTGCCGTCACCAAGCAGCCCGGCTTCCAGCTTGACGGCCCGGTGTTGCTTCCGCGAATCTACGACGGGCGCAACAAGACCTTTTTCATGGTTTCCTACGAGGACTACTATGACCGTGTTGCCAACTCCCGCAGGGACTCGGTTCCCCAGCCGGAATTCCTGACCGGCGACTTCAGCAGGCTGGCGGATGCGCAGGGCCGCAAGATCACGGTCTACGACCCGGCCAGCGGCCGCCTGGTCGGAAGCACCTGGACGCGCGACCCCTTCGTGAACAACATAATCCCGGCCAACCGGCTCGATCCCATCGCCCACAAGACCCTGAGCTACTTCCCCAAGCCCAACGAGCCCAGCGGTCACGGCCCCAGCCAGGGATACTCGGCCGGCAATCTGTTCCAGCCGGCCGGCGGGGAAGCCGATCCCACCAACGATTTCTGGAACTTCGCCGCCAAGGTCGATCAGAACTTCGGAGCCAGAAACCGGATCTTCGGCCGCTTCGGGGCCAGCAAGCGGAAGGAGCACAAGAACACCACCGGCCTCAACGATGCCCCGGGAGAAGGCGAATCGTACACCTCCCGCGTCAACCGCGCCATCGTTGTGGACTGGGTCCGCACCCTGTCGCCCACGCTGATTTTCAACACCAACTTCTCTTACAACCGTTTCGTGCAGACCTCCAGCGGCGACGACAACAATGGCTTCGACATTACGACGCTCGGTTTCTCGAAGGCCCTGGCGGGCCAGATTTTCAACCCCTATGATTTCGGCATCTATACCTTCTCCGGATACTCGCAGATGGGCTGGGACCCGCGTTTGAGCATCAGCAACGAATTCGGCATGACCCCCAACGCGTACTGGATTCACGGCGGTCACAAAGTACACTTCGGCGCGGAGTTGCGCCTGACCCAGCTTGCGGTCAAGGACCAGGGCCAGCAGTTCCTTCTGGCGTCCACCGCGGGCTTCACGCAGGCCAACTATTTGCAGAGCGACGCCCTGAGCGGCAACAGCATCGCCAGCTTCCTGCTGGGAGCGCCGAACAGCGGCCAGGCGCGCTTCCCCGCCCAAACCTACTCGACGTACAAGTACCTGGCGCCGTACGTGCAAGACGACTGGAAAGTGAGCCGGCGCCTGTCGCTCAACCTGGGTTTGCGGTACGACTTCCTGGTGCCTCCGACGGAGCGGTTTAACCGCACCACTGTGGGCTTCGACCAGACCCACGTCAACTCCGCCAGTTCCTTGATCGACCGGACCAGGTACCCCGATGTGCCCACCCTCTACGGAGGCTTGTTGTTTGCCGGAGTCAACGACCAGCCGCGGCGGGCCATCAACATATACTGGGGCGCCATTCAGCCCCGCCTCGGAGTCGCGTACCGGATTAAGGACTGGCTGGTATTCCGCGGGGGCTGGGGCCGCACCTACATGAACTTCCAGGGCAACGGACAGATCCAGCCATCCGGCTTCGCCTTCACCAATACCATGAACGCCAGCAACGACGGGGGACGGACGCCGGTCGCCGGATTTCTCCAGAATCCGTTCCCCAGTGGAACGCGCCTGCCCTATGGTTCGGCTCAGGGTGACCAGACGTTCCTGGGCAGCGGTTTTACCTACTCAAACCGGAACTTTACTCCTGCTTACATCAACGCGTTCTCGGCCGGCTTCCAGGTCCGGCTGCCGATGGAGTCGTACCTGGATGCCTCCTACGTTGGTACCCGTGGCGTGGATGTGGAAACCGGCGTTGCGGTCAACAACATGTCCCTGGCTGCGCGGCGGCAGTGCGACTACTACGAAGGCGCCACCAGCCAGACGTACTGCACCACGAACATTGCCAATCCCTTCCTGGGGCTGGCTCCGTGGTTCGGCTCAACGCTGTACTCTTCGACCCAGATCCAGCGCAGCCAGCTCCTGCAAACGTTCCCCGCCTTCGGTTCCCTTACCGAAAACGCCCGCAACGACAACAGGTCCTGGTACAACGCCTTCCAGATGACATTCGAAACGCGGCGGAAAGGCGGCTTGAACCTGATTTTCACCTTGACCTTCTCCAAGCTCATCACGGAGAGCGGCTATAACGACGTCCAACAGGGGATCAAGAACCGCGGGCTGGACGGCGGCGACATCCCGCGCCGCGCGACGATGGGCGGGGTCTATACGCTGCCCTTCGGAAAGGGACGCAGGCTGCTGAACACGCCGCACCCCGTCATCAGCCGCCTGGTCGGGGGTTGGGAGCTGGGCTGGATCGGGCAGTGGAGTGCGGGCACGCCGCTTGGGTTCCCCAGCGGCAGCATGCTGTACGTCAAGGACGCCAGGCTTCCCAACGTGGACTGGGGCGCGGAAAGGGTGAACGTCCTGCGGCCCTGCGTGGCGCAGTGGAATACCAACAACACCATCACCCTGCAGCCCTTCAGCGTGGCTGCTGGGTGTACCGATTACAATTTCCTGATCCTGCCCACGTACGCGGCCAGGCAGGTACCCGGCTCCTTCCCGAACCTGCGGAATTACTCGTACCCCAACCTGGATTTGTCGTTGAGCAAGAGCACGGCCATTACGGAGCGGTTCCGGCTTCAGCTCCGCGCCGACGCCTACGACGCCGCCAACAGCGTGGGGCGCGCCACGGCCGCCGTGGGCACCACGGACACCAACTTCGGGAGCGCGCTGAAGCTCAACAGCCGCAGCGATACATACCGCACCATCCAGTTGTCGCTCAAGCTGCTGTTTTAGCATCTCGGCGGCAGGGGCAACGATGTGCCGGGCACTCAGTAACCCTCGGCGCTTTCCAAAAACTGAATGTCCCCGTTCACCACACCTGCTGCCTTCCCGGCTTCGGCCGCGTCCGGCGCGCTCACGAAAGCCCGGGCCTTCTCGACGCTGCCGACCTCGAACACGAAGAACACATTGTTCGGCTCCGCCAGGCTTCGCCAGAGTTGCAGCAGATGAAGCCCCGCGGCGCGGTGCGCTGGGGCATGGGAATCGAACACGCGTTTCCACTTGGCAAAATCGGCCACTCGGTTGCGGCATAGCATGTAGATCATGGCTTCCGAGCCTCCTCTCATCCGGCCAACGGTTTTCGGCCGTCCGTAGACCGCCACCTGAGCGATACATACCGCACCATCCGGCTATGGCTCAGGCTGCTGTTCTGATATCTGGGAGGCGCCGGGGCCGGCGCTCTATGGTTTCAAAATGCGGTGGGCGATGATTTCGAACCCGGGCGCCACGTTTACCACCAGTTTGGTCCGCAACAGGACTTCAAAATAGGGGATCGGGGTCTTCTTCTGAATTCCCAGGCGAGCCAGCAGCTTGGCCATCGAGGTTTCATCGCAAATGACGTGTCCCCCTGCCTCCACGGAAGACATGTCAGTGCCGAAAACCACCAGGGCGGTCCCTTCACCAATCGGCTTCGGCAGGTATGCGATCACGCAGTAGCCCTGGATCGTGTATTCCACGGGATAGCTTTTCCGCTCGCCGGGCAAGGGCCAGCGGTTGATGATCGTGCCGCGGCGCGCCGGCCCTTCCTCGAAGTAGCTGTAACGGAAGTTCGTGCGGTCTTCGAACAGCTCCACCCAGGGATTCCCTTTCTTGTGGCCCAGCAGGATGAGGTTCTCGGTGGCCCCGGGAAGCATTCGGAAGTCGCGGGCAAAGACCACGCTCATGGGGATCTGATACCGGGTGCTCAGCGGCGACATTTCGCGGATGACATCGGCCTCCTGGACCGGAGTCAGGTGCGTTCCGGTGATGTGGTCGGCGAGGGCCCGGATCTCCGGGTTCTTCACGTAGGTCTTGATAAGGTCCGTTGGATAGGTTCGAAATCGATAGTCGTTCAGCGTGACCGGGCGGTCCAGGATGTCGGACAGCATCATGAGGTTGGCGTCGGACACCACGACCTGCACCTGGCGCCCCTTGGGAAACAACTGGCCCCAGAAGTGGTCCAGCGCCGGAGTGTCGCCGCGCCCCGCAGTCAGGCCCTTTCGCAGTTGCGCGTTCTGGTAGGCCAGCCAGCCGCATCCCGCCACGGCGAGCAACAGCAGACACCCCAGGACCAACGCCAGGCGGCTCAGCCGTCCCGGCGCCGGCGAGGATGCGGACTCGTCGGCCTCAAACTGCTCCCTGGGGCGAAACACCGGGACGTAGGACCCTTTCGGCAACTCGATGACCACGGGTTCCCCGCGCCCTTCGCTCAGGAAATACTGCACCAGCTTCTTGCGAAGCTGCGAGACCTGCACCCGCACGATGGTGTCGGCGCTGGAATCGTAGTCCGGCGGCCTCCCGAACACCTGCACCCCGATGTGGTGTTCGGAAATGGAACAGTGCGGGTCCTTCAGAACCGAGTGGCAGAGGTACAGCAGCAGTTCCCGGAGCCGTGGCGAGCGGTGGAACGAGGCGCTGGCCGCCACCCGCTCGACCAGCGTCGAGCGAGCCGCGCCGGATGCCGCCGCGTTCGAGTTGGAGGGCCCTGCCATTGGCGCGCCTGGCGGATGATACCACACGGCCACGGGCGGAGTTCAGTTCTCGGATGAGCGGCCGGAGCGCGGCAGGCCACAGGCCCCAAGGGCTCGGAGGCCTTCTCGCAGCTCCGATTCCCCTGTAGCCTGTAGCCTGCAGCCTGCAGCCTGTAGCCTTTTTCTCAGAACGTCAGTTTCAGCGCGAACTGCCAGGAGCGCGGCGGCTCCTGGGCGGTGATCGTTCCGAAGGCGCCGCTGGTGGGCGTGGTGTTGGGCCCGCGCAGCACCGGATGGTTGGTGACGTTGAAGCACTCCGCCCGGAACTGCATGGTCGTCCGCTCGGTCACCTTGAAGCTCTTGATGGCCGAGAGGTCCCACCGTGATTGCGGATCGAGCCGGACGCCGCTGAAGCGCAGCGGCGCGGTGCGAATGTTGCTTTGCAGTTGCTGCGCGCTGTTGCGGTTGAAGGCGTCGAGATTGAACCAGCGGTCCACCGTGCGCTGGTCGGCCGGCAGCGCGACGTTGCCGGAAAGATAAATGTAGTTGCCGAAGCCGATCGGTTGGCCGCTCTGCTTCTGCATCATGCCGTTGAGCTGCCAGCCGCCGGCGATGAAGTTCAGCGCCGGATGCCAGTTGGCGCCCACCGCGCGCTTGCGCCCGAAGGGCAGCTCCCACTGCCCGCTCCAGACCACGCGGTGCATGCGGTCAATGTCAGAGAGCGAGCGATAGGGCATGGGGTCCTGGGCATTGAGGAACGTGGTTGCCTCCATGGTTTTCGACCAGGTGTAGCCCCACTGCATGGTGTAGCCGCGCGACCAGCGCTTCTCGCCGCGCACCTGCAGCGCGTGGTACCAGGAGAAGCCGGCCGGGTCGAAGTTGATGTTGACGCTGCTGAACTGCGGATAGGGCAGCAGCAGGCTGTTGCGGCTGCGCGTGGTGCCGGTGTAAATCGCGTCGGTGCCCCGGAACGGATCGGGGAAGGTGGCCCCCAGGAAATCGATGGTTTTCTGGTCACGCGTAGGCAGGGTGCTGTAGTACTGCGCCGGGACGTAGTCCACGTTGCGGGTCACTCCCAGCCGGGTGGTGCGGTTGCCCACGTACGATGCTTCCAGCAGGAAGCGGGCGGGCAACTCATGCTGGATGCCGAACGACCAGCGCTGCGCGTACGGCTGCTTGCGTTCCATGGGGAAGAAATTGATGGCCTGGCCCAGGTTGGTGGAGAGGCCGCCCTGGGCCCCCAGCGGCGGATACAAGCCGGTGGGGAACGGGTTGGCCGTCCAGGCCGCGTAAGTCTGGCCATTGTCGGGCGACGCCTGGATGGGAGTCGAGCGGCTGAAGCCGTCCTGGATGGTGTTGGTGTAATTCACGCCGATCGAGGCATAGAAGATGCCGTACCCGGCGCGAATCACCGTTTTCCGATGCGCCTGGTAGGCCAGACCGAGCCGCGGCGCCAGCTTGAACGTCTGCCCGCCCCAGTAGGTGCGCGGGTTGGGGCTGACATTGGCAAAGGTCAGTCCGCCCTTCACTTTAAACTGGCTGGCCGGAAGCTCCGGAATCGGGTTCAGCGTGTAAGCCGCTTTCACCGTGGCTTCAATCGGGCTGGCCACGTCGGCCGCGAAGTGCACCACAGCGCGGTTGTAACGCTCGGTGATGGGCGTTTCGTACTCGTAGCGCAGGCCGAGGTTCAGCGTCAGCTTGCGCGTCACCTTGTAGTCGTCCTGCAGCCAGAGCGCCCAATACTTGTCCTGCTCGGCGTAGCTGGCGGAGCGAGTCATGCTGCCGCCGGGGATGCCCGTCAGCAGCGCGGTCAGCTCTCCGCCTCCGCCCGCCGGCGAGGACGATGTGTCGTTCAGCCTGGTGTATGTCGCGGCGAAACTGAAGTCCGGCACGATATGGGTTTGGTAGCGGTTGCGGAACTCCCGGTACACCCGGAATTCCGGGCCGAACCGGAAATTGTGATTGCCCCGCAGCCGGGTGAAGGTGGCGCCGAACGAGTGGGTAATCGAGGAAGTGGTCCCATCGCCGCTCTCCCAGTTGCTCAATTGCGTCAAGTTGCCGACCCCTATGCGCGGAATGGTGGCCAGCCCCGCAGTCGTCAGCTTGAGAAAGTCGGCCGAGAAGCCCAGCGACGCGAGGTCGAAGCCGCGGCTCACCCGGTGCTCCGGGAACTCCTGCGCCGTGGCGCCGTAACGGAAGTTCACCAGGAAGGTCGGGGTGAACACGTAGACGTCGTCAAAGGCCACGCCGCGATTGATGCGGTTCAGGATGATGCCGTTGACGTCGTTGCCGAAGTTGCGGTTCTTGTCTTCCTGCCAGTAATCGCGGTGCAGGCGCAGGAAGACGCGGTGCTTCTCGCTGAAGGCGTGGTCGATGCGCCCGATCGTCGTCCAGTAATTTTCGATGGCCTTGCCCGCCAGGAAGAAGTTGTTCAGGAAATCGCGCGTCCCGGGCTGGTTGGGCAGCGGCCACAGCTTCAGGATGTTCTGGCCTACCTTGTCCAGCCGGGCGGTGGGAATGATGTTGCCCGCGAAGGGGTCGCGCTGGTAGCGGGCGCCGACCAGCTTGGTGGTCAGGGGATCGTAGACCTGGTAGGTGGAGCCGAGCGCCAGCAGGCCGGACAGGTCGCCGCGCCGCATCGCTTCAGTGGGCACCGTCGAAGTCTGCGTGCCCACGTTCGGGTCGCCGAACTTGTTGGCCTCCCAGGCGAAGAACCAGAAGGTCTTGTTCTTGCCGTTGTAAATCTTGGGAATGGTCACCGGAGAGCCGCCCGACAGGCCGTAGCGGTTGTCCTGGTACACGGACATGACGCGCTGGCCGGGCTTGGCCGAGCGGTTCTGGAAAATCGTTGGCGCGTCCAGGGCCGAGTGGCGCAGCCATTCGTGCGCCTCGCCGTGGAACGTGTTGGTGCCACCCTTGGTGCTTACGTTGACGACGGAGCCGATCGTGTGGCCGATGGCGGCGTCGAACATCGAAGTCTGAATCTTGAACTCGGCGATGGCCGTTTGTGGCGGCGAGAACGCCACCCGCGGCGAAGTGCCGTCCGAATAAGTGTTGGACACGCCGTCAATGGTGAACTCGTTCCCGTAAATTCCGCTGCCATCGGTCGAGAACTGTGACGGGGCGTTATTGAACGGCGCCTTGCGCAGCCGCATATCGGTGCCGTTGACCGTGCCCGGGGCCAGGTGAACCAGGTCCATGGCATTGCCCGCGAACAGCGGTAGCTCGGTGACGCGGCGCTCGTCCACCACCTGGCCGAGCGATGCTTCGGCAGTGGCCAGCAGCGGCGTCTCCGCCGTCACTTCCACGGTTTCCGCCACGCTGCCCACCTGGAGTTGCACGTTGACATCCACCGTGTCGTTAATGCGCACCTGCACGGCATCGTTCACGAACTTCTTGAACCCGGTCGCTTCGATCGTGAGCGTGTAGGTGCCCGTCTGCAGGTAGGGCAGCACAAAGTTGCCCGATTCGTTGCTTCTCGCCGTGATGGTGACGCCGGTGGCGGTGTTGGTGGCGCGAATGCCAGCGCCGGGAATCACGCCGCCCGAGCTGTCGGCCACGCGGCCCACGATGGTGCCGCGCGCATCCTGCGCCGGCAACGCCGGCGCTGCCGCCAGCACCGCCAGCAGGGCCACGATGACGAGAATCAATCCGGAACGGTACCCACCAAGACCCTTGCAAAAAAGCATACAATCCTCCTCATTTGTTTCTCCCGCGATGCGCTCCCCTAAATACTAGGTGTTTGAGCGACCCGTCAAGAGAAAAGCGGGCTGTCCGCGAATTCCACTCGGGTTTGCACTGGTTTATTGGCCTTGACGGGATTGGGGCGGTCTCGTATGGTAGATGCCAGGATGTTCAACAGTTGAACTTTCCACCAAGCGAACGGGAAAGGCCAGCATGGCTATCGTTATAGTGAAGAGCAAATACCAGGTCGTCATTCCGTCCAAGGTTCGTGCTCGGTTGGGCGTCAACGTGGGGGATGTGCTTGAGGCCGGAGTTGAGGGAGGGAAGATCACTTTCACGCCCAAGTCCCTCGTCGATCGCGGCATTGCCATGAGTATCGAGGATTTCAGGCGAGGCCGGTCGTATGGCCCGTTTAATACGGCCGAGGAGATGGTCAAATCGCTCCATCGCAACGCGAAGAAGCTCCGGGCCAGCAGCAAAGTCCGAGTGGCCCGAGGATAATCAAATGGTGCGGTCGGTACCCGCTCCCTTCGCGCTACAGGCCCAAAGGCCTGGGTGCGGGTCGCGGCTGTGTTGGATTAGAATGTGAGCAAACCATGGGGCGAGTGTTTCCCAACCGGCGGCGCTTCCTGGGGTTGGTGGCCGGCAGTTTGCTGACGCACAGCACGGGCAGGAATGCCCGTGCCAGCGCGCCGGCCGCGCCGGCGAAATCCAGGGTGGTGATTGCCCGCGACGCGGACCTGCGCGGGGCGGGCGCGGCCCTGGATTCCGGCCGCCTGCTCAAGCTGCTGGACCGGTCACTGCAGTCGTATTTTGCCACCGACTCGCCGCCGGAGGCCTGGAAGCGGCTGGCGCGGCCCGGCGAGGTGGTGGGGCTGAAGGTCAACTGCCTGGCCGGCCGCGGCATTTCCACTTCCGTCCCGCTGGTAGAGGCCGTCTGCGAGCGCCTGCAACAGGCCGGCATCCCCGCCAGGAACATCGTCATCTGGGACCGGCTGAATGCGGATCTGGAAAGCGCGGGCTTCCGCCTGGCCACCAGCCCGGACCGCATTCGCTGCCTGGGCAACGACGCCCTGGGTTACGAAACCGAATTGACCGCTTACGGCTCGGCGGCCAGCCTGATGGCCCGCGCGCTGACCGAGGTGTGCGACGCGGTCATCAGCCTGCCGGTG
>Ga0315282_10014659_pt1 | contig 11642 bp, 12 predicted proteins | sample YL17G07_20_MG_FD_203693 | JGI IMG/M metagenome (GOLD analysis project Ga0315282, IMG submission 203693) | Sediment microbial communities from Yellowstone Lake, YNP, Wyoming, USA - YL17G07_20 | ecosystem: Environmental > Aquatic > Freshwater > Lake > Sediment | place: USA: Wyoming | collected...
ATGGTTCCGACCTTAGAATGGCTATAGAAAGACCTGGATTTCTCAGAAAAATATTTGTCTACGTATGCAAAAATGCAACTCACCTCAACTGTGTTTCAGAAGTGCAGGAAAAAGAGATGGAACAACTGGGCATCCTGAGTGAGAAAATCTCAATCATCCCAATGGGTGTGGATGAGGAATTTTTAGAAATGGGAAAGAATAGGAAAATAGAATTAAACAAACGGCCATTCACTATTCTTAGCAATCGGAACCTTTTGCCGCTATACAATGTATCTTTATTGATACGAGCCATTCCAATCATCCTTAAAGAAGAGCCCAGGACAAAATTTCTCATTGCGGGAGATGGATCAGAGAAAGAAAATTTGGAAAGCGAAGTGGAGAATTTAAATTTGGGTCATTCTGTCCAGTTCGTCGGTCGGGTTCCCCATAAAGAGATGCCAAACCTTTTATCTCAAGCAGATATTTATGTCTCAACCTCATTACATGATGGGACTTCGGTATCCCTGCTTGAAGCGATGGGATCTGGAGCCTTTCCAATCGTTACAGATATTCCTGCGAACCGGGAATGGATTACTACTGGCCAGAACGGATTTTTAGTCCCTGCGAATGAAGAAAAACTTTTAGCGAAGAAAATTATTGATGCCATTCGTGATAGAGCCTTGTTGGAAAGAAGCAGGAAGGAAAATCTTTCCCTTATTGAGAAAAAAGTACTTTGGTCTGTTAATATTGAAAAAATTAAAAAAATGTATCATGAAACCCTTGATTTAGGAACATCCTAATACAGGGCTGCGCTCCTGATTCGTTATCTTTTTTGCTTGACCATTGCTTGAAATAATGACAGTATTAACCCTGTTGTTGCATAAAGGTGTGGTTGAATCAGCTGCATACCACCACAAAAAGTCGGTTTCCGCCACTTTGATGATACCTTTCAAAGGTCACTATTTGCTTGATCCAGTGGATCACATTGATTTAACGGCTGTGCCTCTATGGGTAAGGGTTTGATTCACCCCGTTAGAAATTTCAGCAGGGGATTAAACCCCGCCCTCCGGGGTGGAACCCCCTACGGGGCGGAACCCGGAATTATTTTAAAATCTAACTCCGCTGCAGCCGCCGGCCCAGAGGGCCTCTGGCCCGGAGGGAGCAGCGGGGCATTATTTCTAACGGGGTGAATCCAAGCGCCGAATTTAATGCAACAACAGGGTTAATTCGGAAAAGCACCTACAAACATTGCTAATTCAAATAGTTGTCTCATCTAACTCAAATAGGTAATTTATTGATGGAAAGAAGTAAGGACTGGATGGATCAGGCTGTGGGAGATTTGGAACATGCTCAGAGCGATATGGATCGGGGTTTTTACAATTGGGCTTGTTTCTCTTCTCAACAGGCTGCCGAAAAGGCTGTTAAAGCTGTCTTCCAGAAGATGGGGGCGGAAGCATGGGGACATTCGGTTTCAGATCTGCTTTTGGAACTTTCAAAAAGGCATCCTGTTCCGGAAGAACTTGTAGAGGGCGCATTAGAGCTTGATAAAGCTTATATCCCAACAAGATACCCCAATGCCCACCCGTCTGGATCTCCTAAGGATCGTTATACCAGGGAGGAGGCAAGGAGGCTCATCGCTCATTGTGAAAAGATTATCAGGTTCTGTCAGGATATTCTATCCCGAATTTGATAAAGAAAAGTTAATTCAAATCCTTAAGGAAAGACTAAAGGACCTTAAAACGAAGCTCCCTCTCGATAGGGTTATTCTATTTGGTTCTTATTCGAAAGACCAGTATACCGTAGGCAGTGACATTGACCTCTTGATTGTGTATAGTGGTAAGGCAAGACAGGATGCTTATGCCATAGTAAAGAAGACAATTAACATTCCACGCCTCGAACCCCATCTTTTTACAGACGAAGAATCTAAGATATTAAAACCTACTCTTGATAAGATGACAGAGAAGGGAGTTGTATTGTTTTCTAAATAATACTTCATGACGGGATCGTCACCCACAAACGATGAAATAGAATTTACCCCGTTAGAAATAATGCCCCGCTGCTCCCTCCGGGCCAGAGGCCCTCTGGGCCGGCGGCTGCAGCGGAGTTAGATTTTAAAATAATTCCGGGTTCCGCCCCGTAGGGGGTTCCACCCCGGAGGGCGGGGTTTAATGCCCCGCTGGAATTTCTAACGGGGTTTACAGCAGTGATTCGTAGGGGCGACATTTATGACGTCTTTATCCTGTCGCCTTTATTGGGAAGAAGTCATTTATAAAAAACAAACGTGCAATTGGACGGCATAAAGACCTCGCTGATATTGAATCGTTAGATGAAAAAATTTATTCTTTTCTAATCAGATGTATGCCAGTTGATCTATGAATAAGTCCTATGCCAGAGTTGCCAGAACTCTTAAGAAACTTAACCTCCTTTAGCGGCAATGAAGATCTCTCTCTTCTCCATTTATCACGCCCTATTAAAGGAGCGTGAGAATCTCTAAGATGGCATAAGTATTGCTTATATTTTGAAGAATAATATGAAACTTTTATTTTCAAAAAGGTTGAAAATTTTAAAACCATAATAATATCGTTAACTTATTATTTTTTTTCTCTCGAATGTTCACATCATGAACAGTGTACAAAAAAGTCCTTAGATTTACATGTGTTGCCATGGACCTATGAAAAAAAACAATCCTGATTTCTTCAAGCCCTCTGAAGGATTGAGAGATCTGAGACTTCTGGAGGAGTTGGAAAGAAATCCGATCATTTCACAACGTGAATTAAGTCATAAATTCGGGATTGCCTTAGGAGTGACAAATGCCTGCATCAAAAGGATGGTTCGAAAGGGATGGGTCCGGATTAGAGGGTTTGATCATCGGAGAATAGGATATTACTTGACGCCGAAAGGATTTGTAGAAAAGTCCAGGCTCACTTTCCATCTTGTTTCGGGAATCGTTCAACATTATTCTGAGCTGAAACAAGTTATCGGTGAAAGACTCTTAGAGATGGAACGCAATGGCAAGAAACGGATTGTCTTTTATGGGGTCAGCGATGAGATGGAAGTTGCCTACGTGACACTTCAAGGAGTCAATCTTAAACTGGTTGGGATTGTTGAGGATGACGAGAGGATAAAACCTCGGATTATTTTTGGTTATGAGCTCGAACCCGTGAGTCGCATTCAAGAACTTAAACCCGATTGCATATTAATCACTTCTTTAAGTGAAAACGAGAAGAAGAAGGAAACACTTAAAGAGATTTTTGGCTCAAATTCAATTTGTATAAAGGATATTTGCTTCCCTTGATTTGAAATGACTCGCTGTCTTAGGGGATAAGGATGAAGATCATGACGGCCATGTATACGCTAAGAAAAGGGGGAGCCTACGACAGGTTTATCATGATGTTGGAGGCGTTATTGGAAAAGGGTTGTCATGTTCACTGCCTGTCACTAACCCCCATTCTGATCCAACATCCCTATTACACGAATCATGTCGTCGGTCTTCCATTCAAGATCCGAAACGGATTTGTGACCAAAGCTCTCGTCCTGCTCCTATTCCCCTTCTGTCTTCTCTTCATGGGATGGCGAGAGAGGATCGATCTCATCGTGGCCTTTGGTCCACTCTATGCATTCTTGCTAACGCTGTCCAAGTGGGTCCTCAAACGGCCGATGGTTACGTTCATTAGATTAGAAACCTCTTTTAGTCCGCGGTGGCAGAATTCCAGCAAACCCTATAGATTTCTAACGAGGATGGTTGAATATGTTGGTTTGTGGTTTTCTGATCGTATCGTTGCGGTCAATACGACTATCCGAGACGATGTCCTTCGATTGCTTGGAAGACGGAGGAAGGTGGATGTCAAAGTTCTTCCCAATAATATTCCATCGATCACAGAGGGGGTACGTGAGGATCCCCTTCTCATGAGACGTCGGTTTGGAGTCTCCGAAAAAGCTAAGGTCATCGCAACGGCAGGTGTCCTAACGCGGCGGAAGAATTTTGAAATTCTCGTAAAATACCTCCCCAAAACCGGAGTTAAGGACCTGTTTCTTTTAATTATTGGAGAGGGTTCGACGGAAGCAAATGAGCGGTATCGGGACTATTTAAAAGAGCTGGTGGAGACATTGAATCTCGGGAAGAGGGTGTTCTTTACAGGTTGGCTGACGAAGGAGGAGTTGTGGAGAATTTTCTGTGCTTCAGACCTCTTTGTCTTGCCTTCAAGGAGTGAAGGGATGCCCAATGCATTGTTGGAAGCTTTGGGAGTTGGTTTACCCTGCATGGGAAGCAACATTCCGGGAATTAAAGATATTCTCCACTATGAGGATTTGATGTTTGATCCTCTGGAGGAGGAGAGTCTCCTTCAGAAAATTCAGGGGTTTTTCTCTGACAGACAATTTTTCGATAAAGTGAAGATATTATGCCAGGAAAGAAAGGACGTCTTTGTCTTCGACTGGGAAGAAAGGGTTTTTGAGATGATCACGGAAACCTCCACCAGTCTTATTAAGTAGCGATGGTTGATTAGTAGGTTTGACAAGCAGAGAGGTGACAAAAGGTGATCGAAGCATCGCATATGCATATTGACTTCCGGAGTATCCGGCAACGACAATCAGTAAATCGCCGAATCTTTGCTGCTTTAATGACAGTGGGTGGGTTCACCCTTGTGGTTAACCTTGCAGCCACCGTCAAAGAATTAGTGGTTGCTCGCCAATTCGGCACTGGTGATACCATGGACGCTCTCCTTATCGCATTCTTGCTTCCCTCCTATGCTGTCAATGTATTGGCGGGATCTTGCAGCACTGCTCTTGTCCCGACTTTTGTCCAGGTGCGTGAGAATGAAGGACAAGAAAAGGCACAGCAACTTTTGTCGGGAGTCATCATCTGGAACACTGCCGTGCTTGCTGCTGTTTCGGTTCTTCTGGCTTTGACGGGGTCATTTATCCTTCCTATCCTGGGTTCTGGTTTTAGTATTACCAAGGTCGCGCTATCACGCTCGCTGTTTTTCGTTTTTCTACCCATTTTACTTATTAGCGGCTTAAAAATGACTTGGGCTGCCATTCTTAATGCATGTGACCGATTTGCGTTGGTAGCCCTGTCTCCGATAATGATACCGTTAGCAACGATAGCCATGCTTCTTTTGGTAGGCAGGACATGGGGAATCTATGCCCTTGCAGTGGGTACACTCGCTGGATACTTGATCGAAGCTGCACTCTTAGCATGGGGATTGAAAGGGAATGGTTTTTGTCTTATACCACGCTGGCATGGTTTGGATCACGCCCTCAGAAAAGTGATCAATCAATACATACCCGTTGTCGCAGGTGCCTTTTTGATGTGCGGTACAATGTTGGTAGACCAATCCATGGCCGCCATGCTTGGGACTGGGAGTGTCGCGACGTTGAATTACGGCGGCAAGGTCGTAACGCTAATTCTCGGCATAGGCTCGGTCAGCTTGAGTACCGCAGTATTTCCGCATTTCTCACATATGGTTGCCGTTTACGACTGGGCTGGTATCCGGCATACCCTCAAGACATATACTTACCTGATCCTGCTTGTCACAATTCCGCTTACCCTCACTCTTGTCTATTTCTCGGAACCCCTCGTACACCTCTTATTTGAAAGAGGTGCGTTTACATCAATGGATACGTGGAGGGTGAGTCAAGTGCAAGCCCTTTTTCTGTTGCAAGTACCGGTTTATTTCCTGGGGATATTGATAGTACGGCTCATTTCTTCTCTAAACATGAACCGTGTTCTAATGGAAACTGCGGTCATTAATCTTCTTTGCAAGATTGCCTTTAATTACCTGCTTATGCAACGACTGGGGGCTGCTGGCATTGCCTTATCTACAACACTTATGTACGTGGTATCGCTTATTTATTTCTCGCTTATGCTTTGCAGAAAGATTCAGGTTTTGAAATAAGGTATGGAAACAGTTTAATGCAACTTGTGTGGCTTAGATAATTATCGGGTTGCTTATTCTATGCCAGATGCAATGCAATAAATAGGGTTCACTTATGGCTTTACATTCAACTCCGGTTACTGCTGTTTTCCCGGTTTCTGTTGCGGTGGAAACGGTAAACTACTGCAACGCGGCATGCATCTTCTGCCCGCTGTTTGCTGGCAACGATCGGATTAATCGTAAGCTTCGACCGGCAATGATGATGGACCAGGATCTATTCGCGAAATTAATAGAGGAGATCGCGACTTGGGACGTAAAACCCACAGTTTTTTTGAATATGGACGGGGAGCCTCTCCTTGATAAGCACTTTAAAGAAAGGTTGACGATTGTGCAAAAGGCCGAGCTCTCGCAAACCGTTAATCTTCAGACCAATGGAGAGTACCTCACCGCAGAGACCTCGGCCGCGATACTTAAGGCTGGGCTCAGCTCGATAACGATTGGATTTGATGGTGCCTCGAAAGAAGTCTATGAATCGCATCGGGTTGGATGCCACTATGATATCGTACTTGCGAATATCATGGAGTTCGTTAGGATTCGCGCTTCGTTGCGAAAGTCCACCGCCCTCGCCATCAAGTTTGTTCGGACCAAACAGAACGCTCACGAGGTTGCAGATGCCTACAGGTTGTTTGCAGGCATTCTGAATCCCTGGATTGACATCTTCTACGATACGATTTCAGAGAATTGGGGAAACCCTGCACTTGAGAATGTTGTTTTTGCAGGTATCCAAAGAGATATGCTCCCAAAGTACTGTAGGTATCCCGACAATAATTTGGTGATTTTAGCCGACGGTTCAGTCTCCTTCTGCTGCTTTGATTACAATTTATCAATTGCCGGAGGCCCGATAGGAAACGTACGTCGACAGAAGATTCTCGACGTTTGGCGTGGCACGTCTTTCGAGAACTTGAGACGAAATCTCAGACAACCCGGTAGAGATGGAAAACCTGCAAGGTGCCTTGCATGCGGACTGTCTTTCTCTCGTCCGGCACATTTCTACGCCGGAGGTCCAGCCATTGAAGATCGTTTCGCTCAATCTCAGGAAAACGGTTTTAACTACTATTTCACGAAACAATTAAAGATTCGCATGTTTGTGCAACTTGCACTTGGGGCGCGATCGTGGGGAGCTTCATGGGTATTGCGGCGTGGCGCATCTTTGGCCAGAAGTGTGCTTAAGCGTCGGTTTGGCATCGGATAGGAAGAGTCTGACAGAAAAAGAGGAATGTGAGGGTTAAATTTTAAAACTGATGGAAAAAGATTTTTAAGGATGAAAACGCTCTATACGCTCATTTTGGTTTAGACAACCAGTTAAGATTATTTTTAATACGTATGGCATTGTAACCTATGTCGCAAGGAGACATTAACTTTGGATAAGGCAGGGAAGCAATACTGGGATAAGGCCTGGGGAACTTATGATATCCCTAAGGGAGTAAATCCACAAAATAAGGGCATACCAAACTATGTTAATAGAAGTTTCCACAACTATTTTAGTAAACTATTTTCTAATGTGACTACTCAAGGGAAAAAAATATTAGAAATAGGCTGTGCAAGGTCCGTGTGGTTACCTTATTTTGCAAAAAAATTTGGGTTTAAAATTTATGGAATTGATTATTCTGAAATAGGATATCAGCAGGCAATGCAGATATTATCAAACGAGGAGGTTAAAGGAGAAATTGTATGTGCGGATTTCCTTTCACCACCTGGATCTATGTTGAAAGCTTTTGACGTAGTCGTTTCATTTGGCGTCCTTGAACACTTCAAAGATACTACTGCTTGCATTTCAGCGTTTTCAAAATTCTTAAAGCCTGGCGGCCTTCTCATTACAAATATCCCAAACTTGTGTGGCCTAAACGGGTTAATTCAAAAAATGATTAATCGACCCATTTTTGATATCCATGTTCCTCTTAATAGGAATGCTCTCATGCAGGCCCATCGAATTAACGGGCTTAGAGTAATTTCCTGTGATTACTTTCTTTTCGTAAACTTAGGTGTTTTGAACTTTGAGAATTTTAAAGGTAGTTTGTTTTATAAGGGAGCTTCCCGGTTACGATCATTGATTAACAAAGTCGCATGGGTTTGTGAAAGAGCTATCCCTATTATGTTGAAGCCAAACCGCTGGAGTTCTCCATATATCAACTGTGTGGCAGTTAAAGAGTGAAAGGCATTTGAGGAGTTTTTTGGATTATGGGATTCATGAACTCGGATAAGAGTAGAAGGACAGAGTGATAACAAGGGTCTGAGTAGAGAAGGTGATGAAGACTGAGGAAGCAAAAGAGAAAAGGTTTGAATTCGGAAAAAACTGGGAAGGGTTCCTCAGGATGCTTGATAAGGATCGTATTCTGGAGGCCGAGCGGTCGCTTAAGGAAGGGTTAGAGATATCCAACCTGAAGGACAAGACCTTTCTCGACATTGGTTCTGGAAGTGGCCTCTTTTCGCTCGCCGCAAGACGACTGGGGGCAAAGGTCCATTCCTTCGATTATGATTCGCGATCAGTGGCATGTACGGCGGAATTGAAAAGGCGCTATTTCCCGGAGGATGATCACTGGAAGGTTGAGCAAGGGGATGTTTTAAATCTGGACTATCTGGAATCGTTGGGGCAGTTCGACGTTGTTTATTCTTGGGGCGTCCTTCACCATACTGGTGCAATGTGGAAAGCACTTAGAAATATAATACCTCTGGTTGGTAAAGACGGAAAGCTATTCATTTCGATTTACAACAATCAAGGATGGGCAAGTATCCTTTGGACTAAATTAAAGAAGTTTTATAATTGTTCCTCAAAACCTATGAAGGTAACTATGATTCTAGGAGTTGGTGCATACTTTGAAATACGTTCTGCGGTATTTCGATTATTAACTTCTCAGGATCCGCTTCCTTTCAAGCACTGGGCGGAGAAGAAGAAAAGCAGAGGGATGTCAGTTTGGCATGATCTTGTAGATTGGGTTGGGGGTTACCCTTTTGAAGTAGCTAAACCAGAGGAGATATTTGATTTCTATCAGAAAAATGGATTTTTTCTTGCGAAGCTAAAAACTTGCGGTGGTGGAATTGGTTGCAATGAATACGTGTTCATTAAGAAGTAAATTGGACTCTTTCTCAAAATCGAAGTCTACTAATGCAGTGAAAGGGTTTCAGAAATAGATGAAAGTGCTCATGGTCATTTCGCAATTTTATCCCATTATTGGAGGGGCAGAGAAACAGGCCCAGATCCTTGCCAGAAAATTGATAGAAAGAGGGGTAACCGTCGATATTGTGACAGGGTGGTGGAAATTCGGGACAGCCCGTAAGGAAAAGATAGACGGGATTCAGGTCTTTAGAAATTTTGCATGCTGGGGGATGTTCGGTATAAAAGGCATTCGAACGATGGGGGCACTTATCTATATGATGAGCCTCAGTCTCTTTCTTATTCGTCATAAAAAAAGGTACGACCTGATCCACATTCACCAAGTCCTCTATCCAGCCTTTGTTTCGGCTTTGATTGCGAAAGGCATTTTTGACAAACCCATTCTTGTGAAAATGGGATGCTCCGGACTGACGGGGGATATTATCAATCTAAAAAGGTTTCCCTTTGGCCCTTTTCAGCTGAAATATATTATGAAAAAGGTGGACCTATTGGTCACGGTCAATCATGAGGGGAAAGATGAATTTAAGGCGATCGGATTCCCTGAGTCAAAAATCCAATATATTCCAAACGGAATCGGACCTCCGCCCGATGGTAAGAATGACTATGACGAAGCACGGACCGTCATCACAGCAGTCCGATTGGATCCACAGAAGGGGATTGATATCCTGTTGAAAGCTTGGCATAAGGTGACCTTTGAACAAAAAGGTCTTAAATTACTAATTTTAGGTCAGGGTCCCCGTGAGTCAGAGCTAAAGAATTTGGCTAAGGCATTGAGAATAGAAGAATCTGTGCAATTTGTAGGGCTCGTTTCCAATGTGGGAGATTACTTGGAAGAATCAGATATTTTCGTTTTGCCATCGAGAGCAGAAGGGATGTCTAATGCTTTAATTGAGGCTATGAGCTTTGGGCTCTCATGCATTGCCACAAAGATCAGTGGGAATACGGAATTAATGGGTGTGAATACGGATCAAATAGTGTCGGAGGGAGATTTTTTTGTTGCGAAGAATGGAATCCTCATTAATCCAGATGATGTCGAAGGGCTGGCCAAAGCCATCCTTTTTTTAATCCACAATGCCAAAGTGAGGAAAGAAGTTGGGATCCATGGCAGGAGTCATATCCAAAACCACTTTTCTATTGATTCAATAGCAGACCGATATGTTGCTTTATACCGGAGCCTTCTACAGGAAAGTTAATCCTTATGTGCGGGATTTGCGGAGAGATAGACTTTTATAATAAGAGTGTAAAAGCTGAACTCATTCAGAGAATGTGCAATCTCTTAGCACATCGGGGTCCAGACGATGCAGGAATGCTTTTTCTCACCGGTAACAAATATTTTGAAGTAAGCAAGATTAATGAATCGCCCATGGACAATAACGGCTTCCAAGTCGGTCTAGGTCATCGGCGCCTTTCCATCATAGACCTCTCCGAAATCGCTCATCAACCCATGTGTAATGAAGATGCAACAGTCTGGATCGTTTTCAACGGAGAGATTTATAATTTTCAAGAGTTAAAGGTGGAGCTGGAAAGGAAAGGGCACCTTTTTAAATCAAGGTCCGATACCGAGGTAATCCTTCATGGCTATGAAGAGTGGGGAGTAGATTGCCTTCACCGGTTCCGAGGAATGTTTGCCTTTGCTCTTTGGGATTCCAGGCAACGGCAGCTCTTTATGGCACGCGACCGATTGGGGAAAAAACCTTTGGTCTATTATCATCAAAAGGACCATTTTATCTTTGCTTCGGAAATCAAAGCCCTGCTTCAAGATTCCACTATTGAGAGGAAGGTCAATACATCGGCCCTCCACCACTATTTGACCTATCAATATGTTCCTTCTTCTGAGACTATTTTTGAGGGGATTAGGAAACTCCCTCCAGCCCACTACCTGCTCTTTCGAGAACCCGGGACGGTTCAGATCGAAAGATACTGGAAGCTCCATTTCATCCCAAAACAGCAGAACCCGCGAAGCCTTACAGAATGGTGTGATCTGATCCGTGGGAAACTTGAGGAATCAGTCCGACTGAGACTCATCAGTGACGTTCCATTAGGTGCTTTTTTAAGCGGAGGGATGGATTCCAGTCTGATCGTCGGAATCATGGCGAAGCTTGGGGGACAACCTGTCAAAACCTTTTCGATTGGTTTTGAAGAGCAGGATTTCGATGAACTTGCATACGCCAGAATGGTCTCAAACCATTTTGGAACCAATCATCATGAGTTTGTGGTCAAGCCAAATGCTATTGAGATTTTGCCCAAGCTGGTCTGGCACTATAATGAACCCTTTGGAGATTCCTCAGCCATACCCACTTATTACGTCTCCAAAATGACGAGAGATCATGTGAAAGTGGTCCTGACCGGGGACGCCGGGGATGAAAATTTTGCAGGATATCCCCGCTATCTCCGGAGTAAATATGTTTCGTGGTTCACCCGGTTACCTGAAAAAGCGCGAAGAAGCCTCTTGCCAGCCTTCTTGAGGATACTCTCCCAATCACCCTGGAGGCGAAAGACACTGAACCGCCTGGCCGATTTCATGGAAATGTTAACCTCCCATCAAGGGCGAAATTATGCCGAGCAGATAAAGATTTTCAATCAAAAAGAAAAGGATGACGTTTATTCTGAAGATT
>Ga0315282_10014660_pt1 | contig 11639 bp, 9 predicted proteins | sample YL17G07_20_MG_FD_203693 | JGI IMG/M metagenome (GOLD analysis project Ga0315282, IMG submission 203693) | Sediment microbial communities from Yellowstone Lake, YNP, Wyoming, USA - YL17G07_20 | ecosystem: Environmental > Aquatic > Freshwater > Lake > Sediment | place: USA: Wyoming | collected...
ATGGAGATGAAGTGAAAAAGAGAACAAAAGCATAAACGTCTTGACGGAATAGTCCATGCGGCTTGAACGCCACGCGGAAGAGCCACCCGAGAATCACATGCAGAACCAAGCTTTTCATAGGTGGGTAGGCTGGTGCGGGCGTCGTGATTTGAACCGTTGCGGAAGACTCGTTCAGAGCGATACCGGAAGCGAACAAAATCGAGCAGAGAGAGAAACTAGTTCCCTCGACTTTCCTCAAGAGTCGCGCTTTCGTCAGAAGATGGATTCTGTTCTACTAACTGAAAGGCTCTACCGTTCGGTTTATTGCTGATCCCACTATCTCGTTCGTGCTTGGAGCAGACGAACATGGGGGTACCAGAAAAAATTCGGGCCATAGAGGAGGAGATGAAAAGAACACAGATCAACAAGCACACCGAACACCATGTGGGTCTGCTGAAAGCCAAACTCGCAAAGCTCAGGGCGGAACAAGAGCACTCACAGGGATCAAGGCAAGGCGGAGCGGGCTTCGATGTAAAGAAAGGCGGCGACTGCACCGCGGTACTGATCGGTCTACCGAGTGTGGGGAAATCAACTATCCTGAATAGGCTTACAAACGCCAAATCAAAGGTCGCCGCATACGCTTTCACGACTCTGACGGTTGTTCCTGGCTTACTTGAGTACCAAGGAGCGAGGATACAGATTCTCGACCTGCCCGGCATCATTTCGGGCGCGGCAACCGGCACCGGCAGGGGCAAGAGAGTGCTATCCGTTGCAAAGAACGCCGACCTAATACTACTAATTCTAGACGTATTCCAACCCGATCAGATCAGCGTGCTGAAGAATGAACTGTATGAAATGGGAATCCGGCTCAACACTCGGCCTCCGAATGTGACCATCAACCGATCCTCTCAAGGCGGGCTCGGCATAACGACGACCTGCAACCTGACTCATCTATCTGAGTCAACTGTCCGGGCAATACTGAACACGTACAAGATCAATCACGGCAATGTCATCATCAGGGAGGACATCACCGACGACCAACTCATCGACCTAGTAGCCGGAAATCGTAGATACATTCCATCAATAACCATCTTGAACAAGATCGATTTGGTCAGTCCCAAGTACGTGGTTGAGGCTAGAAAGCGAATGGGCGAAGATCTGGTCCCAATCTCCGCCGATGGAAACGTCAACATCGATAAAGTGAAAGAGGCTATCTATGATCGACTGAGATTAATCAAGGTCTACCTCAAACCGCGGAACGGTTCGCCCGATTTCGAAGAACCGCTGATAGTAACAGCTGGTTCAACAATTTCTGACCTCTGTCAGAAGATCCACAGGAAGTTCGCAGGCGAAGCGAAGTATGCGCTGGTTTCAGGAACAAGTGTAAGGTTCAGCCCTCAGCGTGTCGGAGTGGATCATATCGTTCAAGATCGTGATATCGTCACGATAGTGAAGTAGCAGAGGGGCCGTTCGGATCAGCGGGGCATTACCGTGTTCGGGAATTTGCAGCAGGCACAGACGTACTCCATCTTCCCGCGCGGGTAGAGCCACCGATAATGAATCCCACCCGTGTCGTCTGTGAACGAGGGTTCTCAGAGGATTCTTCACCTAACCCGTCGTAGTCGAGTCTCTTCGTGCGCACACAAACGAGATGGCTGCCTCTGTGGCACTGTATCCTGCACATGCCTCCGTTTGTTTTCCTTTCTATTGTTTTGTGTGTGCACGAAGGGATCCAACGTGGGCGGGGAACGTTACCAATAGCTTCTCTGATGACCCCTACAATTGTCGCGAAATCCAGTTCGTTTGGAACGCAGCGTATGCACACTATCATTGCATGCATCAATCGTTCAAAGGAAGAGCTATGAATGGACCAAGATGATAGTCCGGGCTGGAAACTCGATCGAGCAAATCGAAGGCTAGGTAGATCTTACATGCGATGCCCGCTTTGCGGATGTGAAATGACCATCCTTCCTGGAGTAAGAAGAGGGAGGGTCAGCGAGATTGTATACTACTGCGAGAAACATGGCTTGCTGGGCAGACCCTCAGCCTCGACTCTCTTGTCTCAAGTATTGAGTCCCAGATCAGAGAGTCAAACTCCTGAGCCCAAGAGCACCCGTAAAGTAGAGCATGACAGAGGCACTTCCCTCATCTGATCAGACCTTCTCCCTAGTGAACTCACGCGTGATTTGAAACATGATGAGGGGGGACGTTTTTCGTCGTCGTTCCGGTGTGTGCGCACCAAGCATGCCACACAGTACTATTTCACGACAACGACCCTAACGGGACTTCCAGTTGATGCAGAAGCGACTAGCCTCACACTTTCGTTTGGTCGAGTTCGCCTAGTGTCATGACTCTTCCACATGCACGACAACGGAAGACTGTTTCGTCGAGGTCGTTGAATTTCAGTAGGGCAACCGGGGCTGGGTGTGGGCAGATCTTTGGGTCAACCCAAGGCAGTTGCGGATAATCCCTTAGTCGTCTGATTCTTCGCATCATAAGCAGGCGCGAAGTCGTGCCTCGATAAGAGCGGAAGAGATGACTGGTTGAAGAGACTCACCAGTGAAACAGATCGTCAGCGGCCGCATTTGCAGAGTGTTGTCTCTCGGGAAGCGTTGCCTGTCAACGAAACCGCGCTACAATGGAATAGTGGAACTGTAGTCTCGGCCGGGAATCCCTAACTCCCAGAATGCGCGAGCGTCGCCAGGCTGATAGACGTACCTCACAGGAGGAGGCTGATACACGAACCTCTGAGCTGGAGGTAGATACGCGTACATCTCTGGCGGAGGCTGATACACGAACCTCAGAGGCAGAGGCTGATAGACCCACTCCTGTCTAGGCGCCTGATAATAGACATCGGGCACTTGAGGAGTCAAGCACCACGCCGGCAACAGGCAAAAGTGCTCTTTCGGCGGCTTCGGAACATAGTAGTAGGACATCTTTGAATCACTTGAAGAGCAGGGTAGAAAAGATGGATAAACGTTCCGTCTGACCGTGCAGTGTTCACGGCAATAGTCTGACCTAGAATCGCATGAAGAGCCGTCGTTTGTTTGAATGGGCCGACCATACCTTTCTTCTCAGGATTTGCCGTATGATTATGCTGTTGGCGGTCCGCACTTGACGTAGAACTTCGCCGATTTCTACCGGAGCACCACATTTCTTACAGTGCGGTTTGTCGAAGTAACAGAAACAATCTATTTGTAGGGAATGAGCCTTTGCCGACATAGAGCACGCAAGTGTCATAGCGTCAGACTAGGCAAAACACGGATACGGTTTCTATCGTTGCGAATCCCCTTGGATACTATTCGGCATCTCATTTTTGTGCTGCTTCTGTTATCTGGGTCACTTGTCGTGGCTATTCCCGCGGCTCGACCGACCGTGCCGTATCCTTGGTGGATTAGTTTGGAGCCGGACACGATCGTGAGGGAGAAGGATGTATACCTGCAGGCTCCGAACAGTTGCGCTCAGACTTACACAGTATACATCGAAGGAACCTCCGGGGGAAACCCCATCCGAGTTGCGTTTGACTGGGAGACATATGGAATAGACCTGCAGTATGACCTGTACTACTCGGAGACGGGGGCACCGGCGCCTTTCAGCTTCAAAGTCACTTTGTCAACATCATGGGCGTGGATAGAACACAGGGCAGAGGAAGGCCACAAGGATGGCCTGAAGATTTGGGCCTGGGCCTACAAAGCTGGTCCGGCGAACTTTTTCGGCAGAGACGCCTTCAATGACGCGGCCAAGGTCATTATCAACTACTCGGTAAACCCGGGGGTTGATTATTGCTCGACGACGCAGACGACTGCCACGTGGATGACGCATACGGTTACGTACCAGACGGTGACGTGGCCTAATACCTTAACGTACACCTACAGGACGTTCACACACACGTACAGGACGTATACGTGGGACCGGTGGGACTGGTATCACTGGGGTGGGGATTGGCAATGGTGGAGATGGTGGTGGCTCGATACTACCGGCGAGCCGTTTGATTTTGCTTTAGATGCAACACCTGAAACGGAATCGGTGAAGGCAGGACAGACCAACTCATTTACCGTGTCGGTCACTCTAATATCTGGAACACCGCAACCCGTTAGGCTGGATCTGTCAGGCCTTCCTCAGGGATTGCGTTATTCGTTCAGCTTCTCTTCAGGATACCCGGCCTTCTCTTCTGGCCTAACGGTATCATCTGATGCATCCGTATCGCCAGGAACCTACACGCTGACCATAGTTGGCGAAGGCGGTGGCAAGAGTCATTCCACGACCGTCAATCTGGTCGTTGCAAAGGCAAAAGAAAAGGAGGCAAGCTCCCTCTCACTCTCAGTCAACCCTGCATCGCTTCAGGAAGGCGACACACTCTCAACCGGCGGAGCGCTTACCCCTGGGCTGGTCTCGACGATCGAGCTTGTCTATGTGAGGCCCGACGGGTTTGAGATGACCAAGCATGTGACAAGCTTGGCCTCCGGCGCCTTCTCGGACAGTTACGAACCTGACATGCCAGGCGACTGGTCGGTCAGAGCAAGATGGCCGGGGGACAACGATCACTTCGGCTGCGAAAGCGACCCCGTAACGTTCTCTGTCGAGGCTGCGCCAGAGCAACCCCGACCATTCTGGGAGTTGATACCACCAATCGTCGTATTTGCCGTGATCATTGCCGCCATACTTGTCGCCGTTGTGCTCCTTGTCAGGCGCCGATCTACCAAAACAAAAGCCAAACCTGTCACCGCCGCGAGATTCTGCACCAAGTGCGGAGCATCAATCCCAGAGGGATCCCTGTACTGCACCAATTGCGGAGAGAAGTTCCGATGAGCACAGCCCCTGTGGAAGAAACCTGACAGCCAGAGCTGGAGAATCATCGTCTCTCATCTGAATCCTCCCCACTCCACCAACCGTCGAAGTATCAGGAACGACTGAACTCCCGCACCTGAGAAGGGAACCCGGTTTTGAATTAGTTAGACAACGAGGAAGTCACGTATTCTTGCGCCATCACTTATTTATGCGCGTTTATGTAACCGTATAAGGACTGATCAACTTGGCAATTGCGAGACAGGTCAAACGTTATGTCTATCCAGTTCAACTCGACGAAAAGGAGCTGGAAGCGCTTGAAGGGATAGTCGAGAGATTGCACAGTTCAAAGTCTGAAGCCATTAGAGAGGCCATTAGGAATTATGCAGACCAGTTGAAGGGAACAGAGGTCATCAAGATTCGCGAAGTCTCTAGACGCCAAGCCCGTAAGGAGATTCTTGAATTCCTCGAGAAGAACGAGCGAGCATGGTCCTCCGAGATAGCCGACTCGCTCCGGATCGACCTGTCACTCGTCAACAGCATCTTGGAGGAACTCTGGAATGAAAAGCGCGTCCAACCAACAGCCTAGCAGACTCGTAGGCGAGCGACTGCGATGTATCGGACGAAGGATATCCAAACCACGCCTGATTCACTATACGCACGATCACCGGGCTGTGATGGTGGATATTGAAGGGTATCCTGCAGTCTGTGAAATCGTAAGAGAATGGAGAATCGTCCGAAAGAAACACTAGTGTATGCCTCGAGGAAAGATCCGAAACCGACATGAATGTTGATTCCCCCCGGAATTGATCTGAGCTCACCTAGAAGCACCCGAGTATCATGCACTCATCTCTTGCTGACTCAGTGACGCGTCGACAACTAGGTTAAATTGAACAGCTGTATCGGTGAGCGGACGATTAGATTTGCAGACGGATCAAGCTGAGAAGTACACTTACGCGGTGTTAGGCGCGGGGAGACAGGGTACCGCAGCCGCCTATGATATGGCAAAGTTCGGACACGCAAGTAAGGTCACGATTGGAGATCTTGATCTGAGACAGGCGAGACGTGCAGCTAGCCATGTGAATCGCCTAGTTGGGCGGAGAGTGGCTGAAGGCGTACGTGTGGATGTTAGGCGCCGAGCACAGGTCAAGCGGTTTCTAACGGGCGTGGACGCTTTCCTAAGCGCCGTTCCATACTATTACAATCTTGAAGTTGCGAAGGCGGCGATTCTTGCTCGCGCGAGCATGTGCGACCTTGGCGGCCACACCGGCATCGTCAGGAAACAGCTACTTCTAGATCGAAAAGCGGTGGACGCGGGAATCTCGATCGTGCCCGACTGCGGCCTCGGCCCCGGAATGAGTGCCACCCTAGCCTGCTATGGCATGGAGATGCTCGACTCCACGGACGAGGTCTACATCTGGGACGGAGGCTTACCCCAGAATCCTCACCCACCATTCAACTATCTACTCACGTTCAGCTTCGATGGTCTCATCAACGAATACTCCGGGAAGGCGGTCTTCCTGCGCGGAGGCGAGATCGTTGAAGTCCCCTGCATCGAAGAGCTAGAGATCATAGAGTTCCCCTCTCTAGGCAAGTTGGAAGCGTTCACAACATCTGGCGGCACGTCAACATGCCCATGGACGTTCAAGGGGAAGCTGAAGGTCTTCCAGAATAAGACGCTACGCTACCCTGGCAGCTATGTTCAGCTGAGGACGATGCGTGACCTAGGCCTATTCAACGAGAGAGAGATCAAGGTTGGCGGAGTGAAGGTGGCGCCGAGGCGTGTACTTCAGGCGCTCTATGAGCCGCATGTGAAGTTATCGGGAGAGAAGGATGTGGTTGCTCTACGCGTGAAATGCGTTGGGAGAAAGAGCGACCAGCCGGCCGAAGTTGTTCTTGAAATCCTAGACTATTATGATGATGAGACAGGGTTCTCAGCGATGGAACGTACTACAGGCTGGAGCGCCTCCATCGTCGCCATCATGATGGCACATGGTGAGACTCCACGCGGAGCGAAGCCACTCGAGACCGCCGTCCCGGGTCACTTGTTCGTGAAAGAATTGGAACGACGAGGAATCAAACTAAGCGAGAACACAAGCTGGCATGGAAGCTAACGGTGACGTGACCGTTCTCTACTCAGTCCTTGCAATACTGTGGGTTATGTGGCCTAGTGAAAAATAGGGAATCTCACGTGGCTTAGCGTTATGTTTCGGGCTGTGCTGCGCCCCGTGGAGCGGCTATGAGGCGTTTCGGCGATTCTTTTTTGCGGCAGGCTCAATCCTATTTGGAAGGCTTGTCAGCCATTCTCCCTATACAGACTCAACGCCACCACTCAAGAGGGCTCCGCATACTGACATCCACACAGTCAATCAAATGATGATGTTCGACGGTTCAGATCACGACGCCCGCGTCTGACTCACGCACAAGAAATGACTCTTGAACGACGGCCCAAATTACGACTCCAACGATGCAACACATAACGAGAGTTGATTCAGGAATGAGAAGGATTAGCGACCTGCTACCTTCTGGCTTTGCAGTCTGGGCAGAAGAGGCTCACCTGAGGCGTGAGCCCTCCACAATATCGATAGGGGGACAGATGACTTGCTACGAAACAGGGCTTCAGAATTCGGTGCGGGTTGAGCCTTCAAGCTTTGATGGTGAGAGCAGATTTAGTCTGGTCTCGTATCTCGCCGGATTCATATCGGATTGTGATGTGCGTCGGTCTAAGCATTCTTCTGAAGGTCTCAAGGGCTGCCAGCGGGCTGCTAGTGCGGCCGCATGTGGCGCAATCAAATTCCGCCGTCCCATGCAATTTGGATGTATGAATGGTTAGGTGGCTGGTTGTTATGAGAGCGTTGACGCTTACTCCGCCGCCCATTATGTCGTCACCGACCTTGTAGACTAGAGGGTTCGCTGTTTTGGTTTTCGCGAGGCGCATGTTCGCGTTGCGAATCGCCGCCAACGTCGTACTGAGGAGAAGTTTGTCATCGAGAAGATCCGACCGACACCCGTGCAGCGTTGCGACGATCTGCTTGTAAGCGTATGGTCTAGCAATCAATTCCTGTGCTCAAGATCCTCCGCGAATGATTCTCGATTTCTATTATCGCGATGACGGAATGAATATAAGCCTTGTCTCGCCGACTCGCATGAAATTTCTTCACCAAAATTCTACGTTCAATCACAAATTTCGCTTTGCAACCACCGGGAATGTTCGAATTGCTACAATCAACGATCAAAACAAATTTCCTCATGAACGAATGACTCCGCTCGAGTGAATGCAAACGGATCACGAGATCTCTTACGCGAACAGAGTGAGCCATCCCAGAAGTGAAATGGATCCAAGAGTCAGATGAGTTTCGCACTCTCACCTCCTAACATGGGTGAGGTAATTTGTGGTATCTTTGCCAAAGCGGCATCATGAATTGAACCCTCAAAGGAGAGGCGTTTATCCTCGTGGGTAGGCTGGTGAGAAGTCAGGAATTGCGTTCAATAACTCAGCTGATGCGTTCGCGACCTAGCAGAGCGCTCGTTCCAAGGCTGCCTGTGCGTGGATTGCTGTTGTGTCAAAGAGGGGGACTTTCGCGTCCCCAGGTTGAACGAGCATCGGGATCTCGGTGCAGCCAAGAATAATCCCCTGGCACCCAGCCTCAACAAGCGCTCCAATAATCCTAAGAATGGCCTGTCTTGAATCGTCCCTGACCACTCCCTTGCACAACTCATCGAATATCACTCTGTTAATCTTCTCCCGATTCTTCTCGTCCGGAACTTGGACCTCGACGCCGAATCCTTTCTCAAGTCGTTCTTGGTAGAAGCCCATCTCCATCGTGTATTTCGTGCCCAGGAGCCCCACTTTCCTGATGTTCTGCTTCTGTATGGCCTGCCCAACGACGTCAACGATGTGAAGGAGCGGAAGCCCGGACATCTTCTCAATCTCTTCCGAGACCTTGTGCATCGTATTGGTGCATAGAACGAGGAAATCTGCACCGGCATTCTTCAGGGCAAGCCCGGTGCTCCCAAGAGTGTTTGCGATGTCATTCCACCGGCCATCGGTCATGGCCTGCTCGATCTCATGAAAATCCACACTGAAAAGAACTAATTTGGCCGAGTGGAGACCCCCGAGCCTTCGGGCGGCCATTTCGTTGAGGAGCTTGTAGTAGATGGCTGTCGATTCCCAGCTCATCCCGCCTATCAGTCCGATCGTTTTCATGAGACACGACTCCCGCCTGAAAGAGAAACTTCGCAATAAAAGGCTGATATTTCGTAAGCAGAACTAGAAGGGGAAGCACCCGAAATCCTCAGGCATAGGTAGTTAGGGGGATTCTTCCCAGTAGCCATTCGGCGTCCGTGGGCAGGAGCAGGCATCAATTTGTGTGTGTGAAAGTCACGGTGCGAGCGTTATGATTTGAACCGTCTAATGTCGCCGTTTCAGGTATTCCGAGGTTGTGTGCGCACCAAGAGACCAGAACATAACAATCTTGAGCGAACAAAGGAGCCCCGCCTCCCGAAGTCAGAGATACTCTACGGACTGATTGCGGGTCATGGAAATCATTGATGGACACTCGCACCTCTTCCAGACAATTCAGCCCGTAGCTAGCCTCAAGAAGAGCGTGAACGAGATCAAAGAATTCGATATCAAACGAACTCTAGCCCAATTGGACAAGCTCGGCATATCAAAAGTGCAGACAATGGCGCAGGAGATGACAAGAGTATTCGGCAGTTGGTTAGGCTCAAACGAACTCTCAGCTGACTTGCAGTGCAATGCTCCTGAAAGAATAATCGCCTACGGTGGCGTGGAACCAATCGATCCGAACGGAGCTTTCAACAAAGCCAGACTTGAACAGATGAGGACAATGCTCACAGAAAAACGCTTGAAAGGAATGTTGCTATCCCCACACAAATTCATGGTTCAAATCCTGTTTCCCGCCCCAAGAGGAGCTATATCCTAGCTGTATGTGGCAATCTGGTACGTGATGAATTCGCATGCTTGGTGAGAGGTCATGACTGTGAGAGGACGAGGAAGCCTGTACGTATCCGTGGTTGCAGCATTGGCAGCCCTTCATATTGTTCTCTCATACGCGCCTCCGCTCGTCGGGTTTCGAAGAATGAGCATAGTCATGGAACCGTTGGAGGGCATCATCGCGGGCCCCTATCTTGGGTTCCTTGCAGCAGCGATAGGTTGGATTGGGGGCCGTTTCATCAGGCCTGATGCCTTCTGGATAGAGAACCTCTTCGGAATTGCCGAGGCTGTCGGAGCGCTGGGGGCGGGTTTCCTGATATCACGGAGATGGTATCTCACCGCTGGAATCTATGCAGTGTTGCTCGCGGCATTTCTCGTGCATCCGCTGGCGCGGCATATTCCTTTGTGGACACTTTGGGACACCTACCTCGGGTTCCTAGCCGTCTTCGCCGCGGCTTTCCTCGTGCGCAGACTCCAAGGTGCCAAGCTTAGTCCGCCTCGTTTGGTTCCAGCTGTTGCTCTGGTTGCTTTCGTTGCCGTGGAGTTGGATGTCATGGTCAGAGTATTCATGCTCATAGTTGGTGGCCTCTATCAGGTGTACCCGATCCCGATAGAGGCGCTTCCCACAATATTCGTGCTAGGCGCCATTCAAACTCCTCTCGAAGCAGCCTACTCCGTTGCAGTTGCCACCGTCGTTGGTGTTCCGGTTCTCATCGGACTTGAGAAGAGCAGAATACTCAGTTGGCCTATCCCCCAGGGCTTGCGAGGCGGTCATGCTCGCGTGGAAGACTAGCGTGGAGATTCTTGCGATGCCTATCGTCCGCCGTCGTAGGAGATGACCGAGTCACTCTGCTGGCGATGGCAAACGTGTTGCCTCCTGGTGGGGGTTTAGACAATGTATGACCACGCAACTCTCCCTCTTCGGAAAAGAGCAGATGGCGTTTGTTGGAAGCATATTCAGTTCGAAGGGGTATTTGATCAAAGCTAGACGATCGAGTATTATCGAGTATCTCATGTAGTCACTTGCATGAGTTCACACGTGCCACGAGTACTACTTCATGTTTGGCCGCAAATTAGGGACTACAGACCTATTGACTCTGGTGCTCCAGTGACCTTGTGTGAAACATGATTCCGCGTGATCTGAGTGCGGCGGATACCTGCTCCGATGATAGAGCCAGCAAGAGCAAAGACCCGAGAACGCCTATGGCGACAATACTTCCCAAGAGTACTCCAAGCAACCCGACTTCTAGAGGCATCCCGAATAGGTAGCTGAGATAGCTTCCGACTATTGCGGTGATGATTATCACTTGCGATACAACTCCGAGGAAAAGCCAGGGCTTCCCTCTATTCATTGAGATTTTCCATGCGACGTAACCCGCGATCAAGTTTGCCAGACCACCCCCAACGATGTCGATTGGTCCTAGACCACCGAAGAGGTTTGCAACGATCGTGCCAAGAGTCAGGCCAAGGATCGCAGGCCATCCAAACAGCATAGACAGCGGAAGTAGTGCGTCTGCGACTCTCACCTGAAACACTTGAAAGCTGATCGGTCCAAGAACAACGACGGCGACGGCATAGAGAGCGGCAACAACTGCCGCCAAAGTCACAGAGAATGAATTTGTCTTCTTCACACGTTCACCTCCCTACTCCGGGGTTTGTTGAGCGCAACGGGTGGGAGGCCCCACTCACGCGCAGCCTTTGACCATGGATCATCTCTAGTTAAGACTTGCCATTGAATGCCTGTTTGTGTGAGCGCCATCGTTGGTGCGAGCGTCGTGAATTTGAACCGTCGAGCGTCGTCGTTTGATTCATGTATTCTGTGGTTGTGTGCGCAAGAGACCCACACGCTTTCGCTCTAGCCGAACGGAGAAGTTGTAATGTATGAGAAGCCCTAAGATGCAGGTGGAGGCGGCGATTA
>Ga0315282_10014661_pt1 | contig 11639 bp, 14 predicted proteins | sample YL17G07_20_MG_FD_203693 | JGI IMG/M metagenome (GOLD analysis project Ga0315282, IMG submission 203693) | Sediment microbial communities from Yellowstone Lake, YNP, Wyoming, USA - YL17G07_20 | ecosystem: Environmental > Aquatic > Freshwater > Lake > Sediment | place: USA: Wyoming | collected...
TGGTACAGGTCATCGCCTTTCCTTTTTGTCCATCGCGCTTTCCACAGGAATAGAACCAGCCCCCCGAAGAAAATGACGGCTATGACCAAAATGATTCCCAGCAGAGCTTCCAAGGAAGGGGGCCTATCCGTCATCCTCTGCTTCAAAGCCTTCCAATTTCCCGGGGCAAAGCGGACATTAGGCAAAATGACCGCTAACACCCAAACAGAAAAAAGAATGATGACGATCTGTCCGCGCCGCAGGGTCATGGGCTAGTTACCTGGTACTTTTCCGCCTGGGAACTTGTTTTTCCATGGGCTAAATTGCAAAGAGAACCTATGGCCCGAGGGTGGAAATGGGACAGGCCATTGCAGGTTAGGGTCCGGAGGACTTGGAGATTTTTTTGCCGAGCTGGATCCCGTATTTCTTCGAGGTAGATCGAAGGTAGGCTTCGGGTGATAATGCCCATAAAAAAACTCCCCCAGTTTTCCTGGTAGGAGTTTTATTTGTCCACCGTCCGGCTCCTACCAGTAGGCGACTGCCTGGGTAGGAGTCATCAGCCATTAAGGCACTCTTCGGTGGACTCCATCACCGTAATATATTTTACTCAATTTGAGAAACTTTTGTCAAGCTTATCAGCATTAACATTAAAGGGAAGACTATTGAAAAAAAGCTCGGTTCCCGATCAGCGGCATTGATTGAAAAAGAATAAGTTGATAGAATCGCCATGAAGAAAAATTGTAACCTTCCTTTCCTTCAAGCAGGGCAGAATGGGAGCCGGGGGATGACGCTGTGCCGTGCCGGCCAGTCTCCAACAAATTTTACATGACGGGTTCGTCACCCGCAAACCATGAAAATCCCCCCTGCCCCCCTTTATTAAAGGGGGTTGGGGGGATTTGAAAGTTATTTTCTACGTAATTGTAGGGAAGAACATGGATCAGTCGTGTCCCAACGTTATAATTGGAGGCTCAAGTAACTCTGAGTAATTATTCCGGAATACAGCTAAAATGTCATTTTTCGATTTGAATATGAAAAGCCATAAATGCCATACTCCTTTACTTATTCTGGAGGAGATGGCATATGAATATTGAGAAAACGGTCTTCTCTCAATTGATGGCGTTCCTTCCCCGATACGAATTCCAAAAATGTGTCGAGCGGTACCGAGGCAACTACAAGCTTATTTCTTTTTCCTGCTGGGATCAATTGTCATAGGAGGTACTTTCTTTTACAGCATGTGTAAAGACGGGCAGCGAAACATTTCTTCCTACACTCTTCAAGGTATGAATAGATTATCATGCAAGATTTCCAGTGATAACCTAAACGTTGTAAAAAAAGCATCAAAAGCATCACCCCCACCCTCCCCTCCCCCCTCCGAGGGGGAGGGATAGGGTGGGGGGGCAAAGGGCACCGGTGGTGAGGTCCCGTAACCATCGCAAAAATCGGTTTTCCCCTTTGCCTGCAAGGGCCGAAGCAATATTTCAGGAAATTCTTATGCACCTGTTGAGATAATCTTCAAAAAGACATTTATCACAAACCAATTTTGGAAGTTGGGACGTCTGGAAATTAAGATTTTTTAGAGATCAAATCCAAAACTTGACAATCCCAGAAGAATCTCTTATATTGACGTTATTCTCAATGCAGAATAATGGATCGTTGGAAAGAGTATGAAGATTGCTTATAAAGTCTGGCTTGATAGCGATGGCAGGGCTTTTGGAGGAGGGACGTATAAACTCCTCAGGAATGTTGAGCAAACCGGGTCCTTGTGGAAAGCTGCTGCGGAAATGGGTATGTCCTACAGTAAAGCCTGGCGACTCATGAGAAATCTCGAAAAGAGATTTGATTTCCCTCTTCTGCAACGACATGTGGGAGGTGCTTCTGGCGGTGGATGCTTCCTCACTCCGAAGGCGCGAGACCTAATCGGCCGATATGAAAGGTTTCGGAAAGATGTTGACGGGGTGTTGGAGAAGATTTATAAAAAGCATTTTGGCTCGCTAAAATAGAAGAGAAAAATTTTTTTAGGATCGTTATGTCAATAGAGCAATAACGGAAAGAGAGAGAAGGAAATGGTCAGGAACTTATCAAAATCGACTTTGACGCGACGCCATTTTTTGAAATGCTCTGCATACGGAGGTGCTTCACTCCTTGTTGGAATCCGTTGCCCTAACGCTTTTGGGTCATCCTTGAAGCGGATAAAGGTACCAAGATTTGCAGTAGAACAAAATACCCATGCAGCGTGCTTTTTTCTTGCAAAAGAGAAGGGGTGGTTTGAAGAAGAAGGAATGGAAATGACCTATTTTGAAAGCCATCAGACCGGATGGGGAGTGGCAGCGGCCCTGGCTCGAGACGATATTAAGGGTGCCTACCTCTGTCTTGCTCCGTCACTCCTTATTTACAACATGGGGATCCCAATAAAAATACTCACAGCAACCCATCTCCATGGTTACGGGATCGTCGTCAACCCAAAAATCCGACAGCCTGACGAATTGCGTGGGAAAAAGGTTGCGTGTATGAGAGAAGGGCTTCCTCCTGATCTTCTCTTTCATAGGATGAAGGAAACATTTGGTCTAAAGGAGATAACCCTTCAGCGGATGGAGCCTTCAAAACAGTTGATGGCCCTTATTTCAGGAAGTATTGATGGTGCGTGTTTACCTGAGCACTATGTCTCCATTGCTGAGTCAAAAGGGTTTCCCGTTCTTTTAAAGAGTCAAGATATCTGGCCCGGAATGCCGGGGAGCGTCCTTGCGGTTCGATCGGACTGGTTCAAGTTAGACGACATCGAAATATTCCGAAGGCTTTACAAAATTACGCAAAGAGGAACTCAAGCCTTAAACGACAAGAGGCGTAAGAATGAGAATGCAGAAATGATGGGAAGGATATTGGAAATTCCAGCGCAGGTAGCATCTCGGTCTATGGAGAGACTCGAATATCGAAATGACCTTGAGGTCGCAGCAGTCCAGAAGATGATCGATTATATGGCCAACCTAGGTTATTTAAAAAAGGGTCTGCGGGCAGAAGACTTATTAATTGATCCTTCGAACTTAAGGGGTGTCCAATGAAGGGAACGGATTTAAAGTGGAGCGCCATCTCCATCCTCACTTTCTTTTTAGTCTGGGAGATCATTGCGAGAAGCCATTTTTTCCCTTCTATTCTCTTTCCCGCACCCTCCGAAGTGTTAGCAGCAGGGGCTGATCTTTTACAGAGTGGCATTCTTCTAAAATCCATGGGGGATAGCCTTTTAAGGGTGGTTGCAGGAATTCTCTTGGGCCTTGGTTTGGCCATCCCCGTGGGCCTACTGATGGGTTGGGTTGAAAAATGTGATAAACTCTTCGGCCCAGTTATAGGCCTACTCTTTCCAATTCCTGGAATTGCATGGCTTTCCCTCTTGATCGTTTGGGTCGGTCTTCGTCCAAGCTTGCCGATTCTTTTGATCGCCATTGTGGTCTTCTTCCCCGTCTTGCTGAATATTGCGACTGGAGTAAAAAGCGTGGAGAGGGAAAACATCTTAGCTGCCCGAATCCTTGGATCCTCAGAACTGAGGATTCTTGTTTCCGTCGTTATCCCCCTGTCCCTTCCATTCATCCTTGCGGGCATTCGCATTGAAGTGGCACTGGCATGGAGGGTCTTGGTGGCTGCGGAGATGATAGCCATTCCAACAGGAATCGGGGCTCTGATGAGTCGATCCGAAAGTCTGCTTCAAATCAAAGCCGTGATGGTTTGTCTTGGGCTTCTTTCCATAATCGGGCTTATCATGGATTGGTCTCTCCGGTATTTTGAAAAAAGACTGACAGCACATTGGAGGGCCTTTTGATAGACATCGAACTAAGAGATATAAAGAATTACATCCTCAAGGGAATTGATCTTAGCATCCAGGGAGGGGAATTGTTTGTACTCTTAGGTCCAACCGGGGCAGGGAAGACCACATTGCTTAACATTGTTTCAGGCCTCATCCCCTACGAGGGCGAGGTGTTCTTCAACGGAAAATCCATGAACAATACCTCGCCCAGAGATAGGAAAATTGGTTATGTTTTTCAAAAACTTGCCCTTTTCCCGCATCTCAACGTTAAATCCAACATCACTTATGGGCTTCGCTCACAAAAGTGGACTCCTGCACAGACTGAGAAGAGGCTCAACGAGATCATGGAAATGATTGATCTTTCCCATCTGGCGGATCGGTACCCTTGGAATCTAAGCGGGGGTGAAAGGCAAAAGGTAGCCCTGGCCAGAGCGATTGCTCCTTCCCCTCGGATTCTTCTTCTGGACGAACCTTTTCAAAACATCGACCTCCGCTCCACAAAGATGATCCGGCTCGAATTCAAGAGGTTACAGAGGGACCTTAAGATAACGACATTATTTGTAACCCACCAGCTCTCCGAAGCAGAGGAGATGGCTGATCAATTAGCAGTCATGAATCATGGGAGGATCGAACAGATCGGCAGCCCAAAAGAAATTCTCTCGCAGCCAAAAAACGAATTCGTCTCAAAATTTGTTGAATCTCCGAATATTCTTCCTTGCCTATCATCCATTGTCCTTGGATCCGGGCTGATCGAAGCCAATTGTGACGGGATAAAGGTCATCGTCCCCCATGAAGGTGAAAGGATAAAGAACATTATTATCCCTCCCAAGGATGTTTTTGTCTCTTCAGAAAACCCTCCAGGACCCTACATAAATCGTTTCAAAGGCCAGGTGATTGCCTTTCAGGGTAACGGAGCATTAAAGACAATCCGGGTGAAGATAGGAAAACATTCTGTCGATGCGGAGTTTCCGGAATGGATGGCTTCCTCGCATCATTTTAATATAGGCCAGGAAGTCTATGTCGTTTTGAAACTGGGAAAAATCATGGTAAGTGAGGGATAGCTATGGACGCATATGGTATAGCCAAAGAATACTTGAAGGGAATCGCTCAGTCACATCGAGTCTTCGAAGAGCGGATATCCATAAAGGCACGAGCTCTCTCATCAGAAGAGGCCATTGGAAACCCGGAAGATAAGGACTATCCTCTTTTGAAGGGGAAGGAGAGGATGATGCAGGCAGAGTTTAAGGGGTTTTTGGGTCAGGCCTTTACAGATATGTACGGGGATTATGAGGGAACGCTCTCTGAGATTCTTTCCATGGATATGAAAAACAATTTTCGAAGAGCAATCTTCACTGCCACGCTCAATGCAGTGATGATGTGCTTTTCCAATCTGAAGGGGACCATCCATTGTAAAGATCAAGACCCCCCCAGGTGCAGTCAGGAATTGATGAAATATATATATGATCGGTTCGGAAAGGTAAAAATAGCGATGGTGGGCTTTCAACCGAGGATGGCCGAGGTCTTGTCGAAACATTTTGAACTGAAGGTCATGGATCTCGATGTGGACAATATTGACCAGAAAAAATATGGCATCAAAATCGAGGGACCAAATAAGGCAGCTGAAAACCTTAAATGGGCTGACCTGGCCTTAGTCACGGGGACGACATTTGTCAACAATACCTATGAGGAATTTCTTCTAAAGAAACCAGTCGTTTTCTATGGAGTCACCGTGGCAGGGCTAGCTGTTCTTGCCGGGCTTGAAAGGTTCTGTCCCTATGGCAGATGATTATTTCAGGTAGGGTTGCGCTACGGCTGAATTATTACAGCGAACAGAGTCAGGATGCGGTGCTGGGCCAAGAAAAAGACACTGGGATAACTTAGTCTGCAAGAAGGAAGGGATCAATGTACTTTCCTGTAGCCGGCATTGAAATAAGCCCTTGGATACCGCCAGTGGTTGCATTTACTATTTCCCTTTTCACCTCGATGGGTGGTGTATCCGGGGCCTATCTACTTTTACCCTTCCAGATCAGCGTTCTTGGTTTTAGCAGCCCGGCGGTCAGTGCTACGAACCACCTATTTAATGTCGTAGCGATTCCCGGCGGGGTATGGCGGTTCTGCAGAGAAGGACGCATGGTTTGGTTCCTTACCTGGGTCATCGTCATCGGTACGTTGCCCGGCGTTGTAATCGGTGTCCTGTTCCGTATTCGCTATTTAACAAAGCCTGAGGATTTCAAGCTATTCGTCGCCATGGTTCTCCTTTACTTGAGTGCCAAGCTTACAATGGATTTACTGCGCAAGGAAAATGCCAACCAGTGCCAGACGATTGCCGAAGAGCGTTTTCAAAGACCCCTCTGCAAATCGGATGGTCTTCTTGGAGGAGGTGAGTTGCCCAGGGCCACGATATGAAGATCCGATGTGCATCAAGTTGTTTTCGAGTTCTGTGGCCAGAAATTCGATTTGCACATTCCTCGCCTCATGTTCCTGAGCCTCGCTGTGGGTATCATTGGCGGGATTTATGGGATCGGCGGCGGAGCCATCATCGCCCCTTTTCTTGTCACCTTTTTCGGAGTGCCCGTCTATGTCGCCGCTGGTACTGCGTTAATGGGAATCTTCGTTACGTCGGCCGCGGGTGTAGGATTTTATCACTTGCTGGCGCCTTTATACCCGGATATAGCTATTTCACCTGATTGGGCCTTGGGATTACTTTTCGGGATAGGCGGTATGGCAGGGATGTATTGTGGAGCAAGGCTGCAAAAATTTGTTCCAGCTGGAATAGTTAAAACCGTATTGGCGGTGTTCATTCTGGTACCCGCCATGGGATATATCCGTTCATCACTTCGACGATCGGTGTGATCAAGACATGAGAGTCCATTATGCCGGGTCGAGCTGACATCGAAGGAAGCCTCTTTACCATGCCACAGATTTTAAGTGTTTCTCTTTTTCGAAAACTCCACTATTTCAACTACTTTCGCCAATTGAACCCGATGAAGAAGAGGCGGATTCTTTTAACCAGCTAAAATTACTATAATAACGTTGGGACACTACTGAACATGGATTTTCTGTATGTACATTTTCCGACTTCCGGCGTGGATACCTGGGTGTTTCTTCCGCCCCTGATCGCTTTCTGTGTTTCTTTCTTCACCTCCATGGGAGGGGTTTCGGGAGCCCTTCTGCTGCTGCCCTTTCAGGTCAGTGTCCTGGGCTACACGAGCCCGTCCGTAAGCGGCACGAACCATGTTTTCAACGTAGTCGCGATTCCCAGCGGCGTCTACCGTTACCTCCGCGAAGGCCGCATGGTCTGGCCCCTCACGTGGGCGGTGATTTTCGGAACCCTGCCCGGAGTGTTCATCGGGGCCTGGATGCGCATTGTCTACCTCCCCGACCAGAAAAACTTCAAGCTTTTTGTCGGAGCGGTGCTCCTCTACATCGGGATCCGCCTGGGCCGGGAAACCCTGGCGGGAAAGGGGGAAAAGGCGATTGCCCAAAAGGGGAAAGAGGCGGGGGGAATTGTCGTCACGGGGACAAGGTTCTCCTTTAAGCGGGTGGAATACACCTTCGGAGAGCGGACGTATTCCTTCGGCCCCCTCGGGGTGCTCCTCCTTTCCTTTCTGGTGGGCGTGGTGGGCGGGATCTACGGCATCGGAGGAGGAGCGATGGTTGCCCCGATCTTCGTAACCATCTTCAAAATGCCGATCTATACCGTGGCCGGTGCCGCTTTAATGGGGACCTTCATCACCTCCCTGGCTGGCGCGGCCTTCTTCCAATGCCTGGCCTCGGGCATGGCCACCCCTCTGGCGGTGGCCCCGGATTGGCTGCTGGGGGCTCTCTTTGGGGCCGGCGGCGCGTGCGGGATGTACTTGGGGGCGCGCATGCAGAAGTACGTACCCGGCCGGGCCATCCGCACCATTCTCACCGGCTGCCTTCTTTTCGTCGCGATTAAGTACATGGCCGACTTTTTCCTGTGATGGATCGGGGGAGGTCTCCGAGCCGCTAATCACTTGAGTTAAGCAACCAGGATATAAATTTTTCCATCGGGACAGAGCGCCATTTCAACCTCCTTGCAGGCTTCCACATAACACTCTAATCCAGAGATAAAGTGAAAATCTCTTGAGCCAAATATCGAAATGGCCTATACTTTCAGGGCGAAAACAAACTGTAGCCTGTGGAGGCCTTGTCCTTCTAAAAATCTTTTCTATAGACGTTGAAATGGATGGACTTCATGTGGCAAGTGTCGTTGATCAGGGAGGCGATGAAAGTGTTTCCTGTGTATTCGAAACAATTGACTGCTGTCGTATCCTGCTTGATCTGCCAAAAGTGGGAGTCATCCAGTCCCAAGGCTGCGCAAGTCAAAACTTTTGTGATCACCCTATGGGAGACGACCAGAACGGTCTTTCCCGGATTCTGTTGTACCACCCGCCCCAATCCTTCCCAGGCCCGGGTTCTCACCTGAGCAAGATTCTCACCCCCGGGGAAGGTAACATCCTGCGGCCGCTCCTGCCAAAGCCGGTAAAGGTCTGTAAATTTTTCTTTGACCTCTTTCAAAGGCAAACCTTGCCATTCGCCGTAGTCCATGTCGATAAAAGCCGGGTCGGGTATAACCGTTAGACCTCTGGGAAGGGCGACCGCCCGAGCCGTTTCCTCAGCCCGGGAGAGCGGGCTGCTGTAAATGGAATCAATCACCACATCCTGAAAGTACCCTTCCAGGGCGCGAGCCTCCGCCAGCCCGGTATCGTTGAGCTTACAATCAATCCGTCCCCGAAAGATTTCCTCTTTGTTCCACTCCGTAGTTCCGTGGCGCACCAAATAAACCCGAGTCATTTCAGTCATGCTCCTTGTCGTTTTATTCTTTTCGAAAGGCTGCCGGACGAGGCTTTCATACATAATGGCTGTACCCATCGCGTCTCCGTAATTTTTTAGCTCCAGCCGCCCAAGCAACCGGACATGTCGGGCACAATAGCCCCATCAGGGTAAAAATCGCGTGCGGGTGGGGAGATCATTGACATACTCCCACAGGACATGCCCTAAGTAGCGCTCCTCAGCCTCTTCTTGCAGACGGCAGATCGGGCAACCGCTTTGGCCTAAAGCTCTCTTTAAATCAATGAGGGTGAGCTGGCTTATCATTTTGTTTCTTTCTCGAGAAATTCCTTGGCCAACTCCTGAACAGTTGAGCTCGGGTCATTCAGAGCTTTCTTAACCGCCACCATCACCAATTTGTTTTTGCCCCTCGGAAGTGACTTCAAAGCGGTCTTTCTTATCAAGAAGGAACGATGGTCCAGCAAATGCACCAGGGCCGAAACCGCCTCATCCCCGTTTATCTTCCCAAGGGCAATCGCAATCTCCCGGAGGAAAAAAAGATCCTGGGTTTCCCAGACTTGATCGATAACGCCGACCAGGGGTTTGACGGCTTGCTTATCCCCTATTTCTCCCAGAATATAGGCAGCCCTCATTCTATTGCTTGCCCAAGGATGGTGTAAGGCCCTTACCAATCTATCAATATAGCTGCGCTGGCCGAGCGCCCCAATCTCTGAATGACATTTAGGACATATCTTTTCATCCTCTTTCACCTCAGACCAGCAGTTCGGGCAGAAGAAAGTCAACATTCTTCCCTCTCAAATCTTTTGAAAAGCCAATTGCGGTTAATCGTTGATTCTATCCCGTCTCGGCATCGATGCCGGCCGCTCCCTCAGCGCGGCTTTTCACCCTCAATAGAGTTGCCAGAACGGGATCAACTATCCAATTTCCATCCGACCTTTGACGGCGGCGGGCAATTTCTTTCTCTACGAAGGGCTTTATTGCCCCAAAAAGATCCACAAAGGCATTCTCGATTTCACCTTTAACATACCAATCCGCATTGGGGAGGACTTCCAGGAGGCGGCGGCCCGCCAACGCCCGCTCCTTTGCTCCCGCCGCTCTTGCCGCAATTCTGAATGTGGCGACTAAAATCTCGGCATCGGCCTCTTTCAATAGGGGACTCAATAACCGCCATTGATGGGCGGAAACCCCGATTTCCGCAAGCAGTCTAACCGCGCTGCGCCGCCTCAGCAGAATAGAGGGTTTTTCCGCTCTCCGGCTTGGCCAGGGAGTAATCGCGGCCCGGATCAAATCCGGTTCCGCAGGCAAACCGATTTTCCGAAGGGCATCTTCCGCGGTACGTCGGCAGACGTCGTCTTCTAACGCCTTCACGAGGCAAGAAACCGCTTCGGGTCTTTTGAACTCCCCCAGCGCTTCCAGTGCGCCCGGCAAACATCGCTCTTGCGCGAGCCCCAGAAGGAGCTGAAAGACCTCTTCCGATGGCCACCTTATTAACTCGCGCGCAGCCGCATTTTCCACCGCTTCCTCTCCCAACCGAACAGCGGGGTCGGCAATATCTTTCTTCTCTTTCAGGTATTCCATGAGAACGTCTTTTGCTCCCAATCCCGCGAGGGCCTCAACAGCCCAGCGGCGATTGTCATAGACGACGCTGGGTTTCCCTTCGAGTAAATATTGGCGCAATGGTTCAATGGCTGATCGGCCGCAAGCGATCAGCTTCGTGACTGCTCCCGCGCCTTTCTTCAGCGAATTTAGCTCTTCTATGTAGGAGCGGATTTTAGCGTCCGACGGCGGACGAGACGACCTTTCTTGATCTGCGCAGATGGCCCCCATGTTTCACCTCTGCCGACTTCCGTTCTTTGCTGCGAGCCCCCGGGGCCGGGCTGTTATTTTCTTCTTGGCCAGATCACATAATCTCCAAAAAGGCCAGGCCACAAGAATGCCAATCCCCGCGCCCAATATATTGTCGAGGGGGTAATGAATACCAATATAGACGCGTGAATATGCCACCAGGAAGGCAATAAAATAAAATGGGAACGCAAATCTCTTCAAGGGCTGGGAAAGGAAATACGCGGCCGCAAAGATATTGACTGCATGGGAAGAGGGAAAAGAGTAGGAAGTATTACAATCTGTGAGTACAAGGCGAACCTGTTGGAGCACATGACAGGGTCGCACCCGTCCCACCCATTCTTTAAGGAAAAGACTGGAAAACTGGTCGGTAATCGTTAAGGTGAGACCCAAAAAAACCAAAGTCACAATTCCCCTTCGCTTCTCTTTCCAGAGAATCCATATGGCCAGCAAGGGAAACACATAAGTAAAATTCTTGAAGTCCGTCATGAAGGGCATAAACCAATCGAAAAAATAGTTTTGCCCCTTCTGGTTGATGAGAAAGAATAGCGCCACATCCCAAGAATGTAAAAACGAGAGCATATTAAACGTATCGAATGCTTGAAGATGCTATTTTTACTTCAAAAACCTTTGGCCATTGAATACCCAAGCGAAATACTTTGAACTTGCCTTCTTTAAGCTTGATCATTCTATCCTTCTTTAGTCTTTGAATAACATCGAAGCAAATAAACCGACGAGTAGCCATCCTAAAATAAGTATTGACCATGGTACCCATCGCGGCTGGCTAACAACCCCATCGCGAAAGAATATTTGCATCAACCTTCTGCTTCTGAAAAACATATGGGAAAGGATGCTCAAAACCAATGGTACGATCAAAACAATTAGAACGATGATCCGAAGTTTTTCCATGATGCTAATTATTGCACCACCGTAAGGTTTCCCGAACTACTGCCAGGGAACTTAAAGCGGCCTCCCTCCTCAGAAAGAGAGGATGCACCCTCAGAAAATTGCTAGGTTCACATAATCTCCAGCCCCACGCCGATGAAAGAAGGAACCATTCCCTCCCTCTTTCAAAATATATGCAAGACTCCCCGGTGTCGCTTCCATGAATCCACGGGATCATATTTTCTCCCGGCAAAAAATTCGGCCGCTCGAACCCAGGAGCTTTGCTCGGATCCTTTGGGCTCATGGCGGTATTGATAGGCGTATT
>Ga0315282_10014662_pt1 | contig 11639 bp, 17 predicted proteins | sample YL17G07_20_MG_FD_203693 | JGI IMG/M metagenome (GOLD analysis project Ga0315282, IMG submission 203693) | Sediment microbial communities from Yellowstone Lake, YNP, Wyoming, USA - YL17G07_20 | ecosystem: Environmental > Aquatic > Freshwater > Lake > Sediment | place: USA: Wyoming | collected...
ATCGCTCTACCTCGGCTTTCGGTCGCCAGACCCCGAAGTGTCCTTCGCAGAGGATGTCGGCTCTCAAGCCCAGGAGGGCCTCCATCGATTTTCTCCAGGCGCCTACATCTGAACCGAAGGACAGGGAGAAAGGGCCGTGGATGTCCTGACCAAAGAGCACCCTCTTGCCATCGCGGTCCAGGAGGATCGATATGGACCCTGGGGTATGACCCGGGGTATGCAGGCAGAGGAGCTCTCCCTCCTTAAATTTCAGAACCTCCCGCGCCTCGCTCAGCTTATGGTCAACGGGGGTTGGGGGGTAATCAAGATGATACCAATCAGCCGCCGTCTTGATCGGGTCTCCGGACTCCATCGCCCTGGCATCCAGCTCGTGGGCGATGATCTGGCAGCCCGTGCGCTCCCGCAATCGGGGAATCCCTCCAACGTGGTCGATATGGCAGTGGGTGGCCACGACAGCTGAAATGGCCAGTGAACTCAACCCCAAGGAGGCGACATTCTCCAGAAGGCCCGGGACACTCCTGCCAGCGCCGGCATCGATCATCACCAGGTCGCCTAAATCCAGGAGATAGACGCAACAGTCCTCCGGGGCTGTGAGCTCTGGGGAACCGATTAGATATACACCTCCATGCACTTCTTGAATGCGCGGCACTGGGACTCCCCTTTTCCCAGGCAGGGGCCGGAAGATTAGAGATTGACCGGAAGGCCTTTGGACTTTAGATATTCCTTTACCTGCCGAATACTCAAGAGACGAAAATGGAACACCGAAGCGGCCAGAAGGATGGAGGCCTTTCCTTCGCTGGCCCCCTGGTAAAAATGTTCCAGCGTTCCAGCGCCCCCGGAAGCAACCACGGGCAACTGGACGGCATCCGCGATGGCCCGGGTGAATTCGATGTCATAGCCCTTCTGCGTTCCATCCCCGTCCATGCTCGTGGGCAGAAGAACGCCCGCACCCAGAGCCTGGCACTCCCGGGCCCAGGCCACGGCGTCTTTCCCCATGGGCCGGGTGCCGCCGTCGATGACCAACTCGAACCCCGAGGGCACCGCTCTGTTTCGCCGGGCATCGATCGCTATGGTCACCCGGTTCTTCCCGAAGGTTTCGCTGGCCTGGCGCACCAGGTCGGAATTTCTCACGGCTGCGCTGTTCATGGATACTTTATCGGCCCCGGCCCTAAGGACATCCTCGACATCCTTCAGCGAACCAATCCCCCCGCCGACGGTCAGGGGGATGCGGAGCCCCGAGGAGACCTGCCGAACCCACGCCAGTCGTGTCTTCCGTCCTTCCACCGTGGCGGCGATGTCCAGCATGGCCAGCTCATCCGCACCCTCGGCTTCATAGAAGCGGGCATTTTCAACCGGATCACCCGCCTCCCGCAAATCCACGAAGTGAACACCCTTGACGACCCGTCCCTCTTTCATATCCAGGCAGGGCATGATTTTGATGGGCTCCATAATTTCCCCCTAAGCTTTTCCAGATAAGGTAAAAAATCAAAAGAACAGTTTCCAGCCGAATCGACGCCGACCTCCTGAAAACTACCGGAAAAAATATCTTGGACGGCGAAAAGCCTCCTCATTTAGAAATTTGTTCCAAACGGATAAGACGGGAAGAAAACCATGGAATCTTCGAAACCCCATCTCTTTTATTGCTGGAGTTCATAGGGGCCAAAGATTCGCATCCAGTAGACATCCTCGCATTGGGCCTCCTGCCCTTCCTGCCAGTGACTTACTGTCCTTCCCTGTAAATCCCTGACCCTCCCGATGAGGCGAACGCTGCCTTTGAAATCCTCGCTGTAATAGAGAGGGACCCCCCGATAACTGAGGTCCCTCTGCGTTGCCGTGTCGCCCAGGACCGGCAGGTAAATCTCCATCACGTATTCTCCCCCCTCGGTAAACTCGGCATACACAAGGGGAATGAAATCCCTCCGGGTTTGGTGGACTCCGAAAACCCTGGCCTTCACATCCAGAATGATCTCCGACTGACTCTTTGCAGGCGCCATCCGGGCCCCGTGGGAAATGATTTTTTCACCCAACCAGGACCGGAGGAAACGCTCTTCAGGGCTCTCCTCTCCGGTCCGTTCCGTGAGGGAATAGACTTCGACCCAGACCGTCTTTCCACGATACCGATCGAAGGAAGAAGATTGCAGCGCCTTCTCCAGGGCGTTGGCCGGTGTGAACTGGGAATCCGCCGAGCGACCCATGGTGGGCCCCCCAGTACCGCTTGGTGGCGCAGGCGGAAATGAAGAACAAGATCAGGCCGATGACGACAGCCCACTCAGCAAGATGATAAATTTTCTCTTTGCTTTTCATTGTCGATTTACTTCTCTTTTCGTCCTCGGCTGTTTTGAGCTCAATTTCTGGAAGAATTAAACCGTTGGGTGATTATGGGGCCACAATGTTAAAAAGAATAGCGCCCCCCAACCCCCTTTGTCAAGCTGCCTGTGTACCTCGCCCACCCCCAGTTTCAGTCCTCCCGTCGCGTCGTGGCCCGGGTGCATGGGCGATGAATGAAGGAATAACCGGCCGGTCTTGAAAAACGCTAAGCGCAGAGCGCTATGCGCATGGCGAATAAATCCCCGCCCCCCCATGGAGGGATCACCGCCTCGTTATTCCGAGTGAGGCGCACATGCACCTGGGCCTGGAACTTCCGATGAAAACTGGGGGTGGGCGAGAAAAATCCATTCCTTGAAGGGGCTGTAGAAAGATGATAATGTGAAGACTCCGGGGCAATTTCTCATCCCTTTGGGGGCTTACCGAACGATACTTTCCATGAATTCAATGGGCAAGAGAGTAGCTTCCAGGTGTTCAGCAGTATTCATCCCAAAAACGCTTCGACAGAAAGACCACGGGATGTTCGCAGCCAAGCCCATCGCTTTCCATAAATTTCCCGGGTGAGATGAAAAGGCGCCCGCTATTGCCCACATGCCCCACAGCCGAAGGAGGAGATCATGGGAATACGGGAGTTAAATATAGATCTTAACGAAGAGCATTTCGCTCTGCGGGATGCAGCCCGGAAGTTCCTGGGGGAGGTATGGCGGCCTGCCTCCATCCAACTGGATAAACTCGCCGGCCCCCAGGAGGTGATCGCCGAAGATTCTATCTTATGGGAGGTGCTCCGGCAGACTTGGAAGCTCGGTTATCATAAAATGGCCTTTCCCAGGGGATCGGGGGGTATGGAGTTGGATGTCCTGAGCCTGGCTTTGATCATTGAAGAGATGGGTTGGGCTGCTGCCGATCTGGCCGTCTCTCTGGCCGTCTGTATCACACCCTTCGCCTATGCCCAGCTTTCTCCCGACTCCGAAGTACGAGACCTAACCCGAAAATTCTGCGAAGACACCGAGGCCACGATGACCGGGTGCTGGGCCATTACCGAGCCGGATCACGGGTCGGATTGGATTCTCTTGGATGGAGAACATGCCCAGAACCCTGCGGTGACCCCCCAGGTGAGGGCTGTTCTGGATGGGGACCACTACGTGATCAACGGGCAGAAGTCATCCTGGGTCAGCAATGGCACCTTTGCCACCCATGCAGCCCTCTGGCTGTCCCTGGACCCAAACAGGGGAATGGAAGGTGGGGGGATTGCTGTCGTCCCCCTCAACCTGCCGGGTATTTCCAGGGGAAAACCCCTGAATAAGATGGGCCAGCGGGCCCTGAACCAGGGGGAAATCTTCTTCGACAACGTGCGCATTCCCAGGAGCCTGATGGTCGTCCAGGAACCTGCAGCCTTCAAATTTTTGTCCAATGCCCAGCTGGCCTTGGCCAATGGGTTGATGGGCCTCTGTTTTGCTGGAACGGCCCAGGCCGCCCTCGAAGAAGCGATGAAATACGCCAAAACGCGGGTACAGGGTGGGCAGCTGATCTGCAAGCACCAGAGTGTGAAACTCAGGCTTTTTGATATGTTTGTATCCGTCGAGGCAGCACGCTCTCTTGCCCGTCGAGTCGCCGTCTACAACAATCAGCTCCTGAAACAGATGCAGCCCCCGGCCACCCATTACGCCATGGCCTCCAAGGTTCTCTCCACCGAGACGGCGTTTCAGGTAGCCAGCCAGGCCGTGCAGGTCCATGGGGGCTATGGTCTTTGCAAGGATTACTATGTCGAGAAGATTTTTCGGGACGCGAGGGCCGCTATGATCGAAGACGGGACCAACGAAGTGTTAGCCTTAGGGGGTGCAGACAGACTCTTAAGTGGCAAGGGGAGGGGAGAAATTTGAGTACGGATTGCGGAATTACGAAGAATAAATCACTCGGTGGTTAATCTTAATCGATAAGGAGGAAATGATCATGGGATTTGTGAAGACTCCTGAAGAGCTCGCCGGGATTTATCGGGAAACGATTGATTTCTACGATGCGGAAATGTTGACGGTCATATGGGAGACAAAGCCGGAAATTGTCCGGCGATTGCTTCCGCCCCCGCTCCAACCGGGGAAGAGACCTCTGGCCGTTGCTTTTGTAGCCAGCTATCCCCGGACAAATTTCGGCGTGACCTATTTGGAGAGTGCGCTCTTTTTGCGGGCTGTATTCAATGGGGAAGAGGGCAATTATTGCCTCGCTATGCCCGTAACAAACGACATCGCCCTGATCCTGGGTCGCGAGGTCTTCGGGTATCCCAAGAAGATTGGAAATATTCAGTTCAACCGCCGGGGGAAGGACGTGGAAGGCCTGACCGAACGTCACGGTCGGCGCTTTCTCCAGGTAAGAGCTAACCTGACCGGGAAACTCAACGCCGAAGACGCTCCGATGATTCTTGCCGAGGTGTTTAACATTGGAACAACATCGGTGGTTACCACTTACAATTTCAAATATTTCCCGGCGCCAGAAGGAAATGGATTCGATTATCCCCCCCGTTTAATTCGCGAAGAGGTAGAGTTCCGTCCGCGCTCCATCGAAGTGGGCGAGGCCGAAATCTCGATGCAGCCTTCTGAGTTTGATCCCTGGGCCGAAGTGGAGGTTGTCAGGACGTTAGGGGCGGTCTACACGGTCGGCAACAACTCCATGCGCAAGGGCAAGGTTGTGGCCGAAACCGACCCGCTGGCCTTCGCACCCTATGCCTTTTTGAAGCTGGATTTCTAACCATAAAATGGCTGCCAGACCATAGCCTCAGCCAATCTCCCTGTAACGGAAACAGTCTTTCTCATGGTCATTGACCATTCCCACTGCCTGCATGAAGGCATAGCAGATGGTGGGGCCGACGAACCTAAATCCGCGGCGCTTGAGGTCTTGGCTCATCCTGTCTGATTCGACGGTGTGGGCAGGCACCACGGGCGATTCCCACCGGTTCTTTTTCGGCCGGCCATGGACAAATTGCCAGACATACGCCTCGAAGCTGCCGAACTCCTCCTGGACTGCGAGGAATGCCCGGGCATTCTCAACGGCGGCGGAGATTTTGAGCCGATTGCGAATGATTCCTGAATCGGCGAGCAATGCATCCATTTTGGGCCGGTCATAATGGGCAATCCTCCTGGCATCATAATTATCGAACGCCCGGCGGTAGTTCTCTCTTTTCCTCAGTATGGTCTCCCAGCTAAGCCCGGCCTGGGCGCCCTCCAGGATTAAAAATTCGAAGAGAATCCGATCGTCGTGCTGCGGCACCCCCCATTCTTTATCATGGTAGGCAATGGACAGCTCAGTCCTGACCCATCCGCATCTCTTCATCCCTCACCCAATCCTATCCTGCTAAGGTAACCTTCCGCGCCCGGTTCCTGACGAGTGCTTGACTGCCAGGGCTGAGGAGGATTATCCACTTAAATGACCAGAAGGACTATGCCGGCAACTACGCTGACAACTCCCAGAACCTTCTGCCTGTCGAAATTAGCCGAGAACATCGGAACCGCCAGCAACGTAACAAACAAAACATTGGTGTTCTTGATCGCTTCATGGTATCCGGGATTGGGAGCAAGCTCCAACCCTTTCACACTCAACAGGTTACCCACAAAGGCAAAAAGCGAAGCAGCAAAAACAACGGGCAAAAAGAACCTCAGCCCGGACCGGTCCCGAAGATAACCTTTCAGATCCTTTCGGCAGAGAATGGCGAATACGATGAAGTTAATAATATAATTGATAACCATGATCTCCGGCGGGGAGAAACCGAGCCGGGTTGCCTGCTTCATCCCGAAAACCATAAAGGCGAAGCTTATCGACGCGATCATAGAAAGGGTGACCCAGGAATCCCAGAAGTGGAGCGTTGTCTGTTCTTGCACGGAGGAGGCTCTTCGGTCTAAGACCAGGGCTATTATACCGCCAAGTATCAGGAGGGCCGCCAGGACCTTCAGGACGCCCAGAGAACTGCCAAAGAGGAAGACCGAGAGTATCGTTACGGGTAGAATATTACAGTTCCGAATAGATATGGAAAAGCCCGGGTTGGGGGCCCTTTTGATCGCTTCGAAATCTGCCAGGTGTCCGATTGTGGCAAAGACTCCAGCGAAAGACGCTGCGGCCAAGAAACCCAGGAATCGATCTGACTTCAAGACTGCCTGTATTGACGGAGCGGTGGCTCCTATGAAACCCAGCAGGGCAAAACCGATAAGAAAAAAGAGAATCTGTTTGGGCGCGAATCCCCTGTTCGTCAACCCTCTCACGCATAGAACCATCCCGACGAAGGAAAGCGACGTCAGGAGCGAATACAGATACCAGCGCATGTCTGTACCTTACCTTTCCAAGGTTCATCCGACGTTTACCCCGGCAGCTTCGCATCAAAAAGGACCAGGAGCCATAGTGGGGTCCAGGGCTTGCGAATTACGGTTTCCCTCGCTATCGCCCTGCTGACGGTAGTATAGTGAATTGCCAAGTAACCCGCAATCTCTTTCAGCATATACCCGTAATCAACCCGGGCGCATAATGGCTTGAATGTCGTCTCCTCTCTCCCATCCCCAGTTTGGGCATTCCCCATGCATCGGGGCTCAGGTGTATGGGCGACGAATGAAGGAATAACCGGGCGGTCTTGAAAAACGCTAAGCGCAGAGCGCTATGCGCATGGCGAATAAATCCCCGCCCCATCCATGGAAGGATCACCGCCTTGTAATTCCGAATGAGGCGTCCATGCGCCTGAGCATGGTTCCTCCGATCAAAACTGAGGGTGGGCAAGTGTCTTTTCCCCCACAAGTGGCTTTTCCCCCTTGAAACTTTCGGGGGCATGCATTACACTCGTTTTGGTCCGGGCTGTAGCAGGCCGATTCCATTAGGGCAGAACCGGAAAGGAGGAACAGAATGGATACCCGGGATTTCCAGGATATCCTTTATCAGAAAGAGGAACAGACGGGGATCGTCACCGTCACCCTGAATACTCCCAAGAGAAAGAACGCCCTGAGCCCCTATACTTTTTTAGAATTGTTTTTTGCCGTGGAGGCCATGGAAAAGGACGAGGGCGCCAGGGTGATGGTCCTGACCGGGGCCAAAGACCCGGACTCCAGCGACCCCACAAGGGAGGCCTTCAGCAGCGGCGGTTATTTCAACATGGCCGTCATGACGGCCCTGCGGGAGGAGTTCAAGTCCCAGATCGATTTTTCCGACATCGCCCAGAAGAGGCTCACCCTGAAAATGTGGCAGCTCGAAAAGCCCGTAATTGCCGCCGTGAACGGGCTCATGATCGGGGGCGCCTTCACCCTCTGCCTCTCCTGCGCCGATCTGATCTATGTATCCGAGCATGCCTGGGCCCAGCTTCCCTTTGTCAACCTGGGGATTATCCCCGAGCTCGCCTCAAGTTACATTCTGCCCCGGCTCCTCGGTTTTCAGCGGGCCAAAGAGATCATGTATTTCGGGGAGCGGATCCCGGCCCAGCAGCTCTATGAATTGGGTCTGGTCAATAAGGTTCTGCCCCATGACCGCCTGATCCCCTACGCCCGGGAAATGGCCCTGCGGCTGATCCCGCCTCAGGCTGCCGGCCTGGCGGTCAGGTTTGCCAAAAGGGCGCTCCACAAGCCTCTGATCGAAGCTATGACCACAGCCCTGGACCTCGAGAACGAAGGGCTGAACAAAGCCTTTGCTACAGCCGATTTCCGGGAGGCCATGAAAGCCAGAATGGAGAAAAGGCCCCCCTCCTTTGAAGGAAAATAGAGCCCGGTGCAGTTCATGGTTGAGACCCCTGTGATGGACAATTGCCTGCAGGCAAAGGGCCTCAGCGTTGGCCTGCGCTATCCCGTTCCTGGAAAATTTCTTTAGCCATAAACAGCCCGTTTAGGGCGGCCGGGAAGCCTGCGTAGACGGCCATCTGCATAATGACCTCTACGACTTCCTCACGTGTGCAACCAACATTCAGCGCACCATGAATATGGACTTTCAGTTGTGGAGCGGCGTTTCCAAGCGCAGTCAGGGCGGCAACAACAGCGATCTCACGGGACTTCAAGTCTAAGGCCGGGCGGGAATAAATATCGCCGAAAGGAAATTCAATTAAGTAACGCGCAAAATCGGGGGCAATGTCCCGTAAGCTCTCGATTACCCGTTCCCCAGCCTCGCCATCGATCTCCTTCAATTTCTCCCAACCCCGTTCGTATCGTTCTCGGTCCATGGCTATTCCCCTTTTAAATTTCGGATGTACGGAGCGCGGCCTAATGGGGATAGAGCGGTTGCCGATATGCTACACCTCGTCGGTCACCATGACCTCGTAATGCCGGACGCGCCGGTCGAACTGGGTCAGTAAAGAAGCCGCTTCATCGGCAACGACAGCTGCCTCCGGGTCGGCTCCGGCAAATCCGCGGATCGAATCGACCGACTGCCAGAAGGTGATAACGATGATCTCAACCGCGTTGGAGGCTGGCCGCTCGAGGAGCATGGCCCCCGCGTATCCGTCCACCTTTTTCAAGCTCGGCAAGACCTGGCTCCTCAGGTGATCGGCGTAGGCCGGGGCCTGCGCGGACGTTGTTTGCGCTGACCAGAGGCGGGCGATCATCTTACACCCCACTCGGGCTTCCGGCGGACGTTTCATTGCCGGTCACGACAGCCCAGGACCGGACCTCCCATCGGCTCACCAGCCCCCGAATAACATAGGGATCGTTCCGGGCGAAGTGTTCGGCGACAGAGCGGTCTGACGCCCGAAACACGAGAAGCGCTCGATCTGCCGGATCGGTGAACGCACCGGCCAGGAGGAGCTCCCCGCGGCGGTGGGCTTCGCGCACGAGCCGAAGATGTTCCTCCCGGAACTCGGCCCTGCGCGCCACGAACCCGTCGACTACATAGTAGAAAAGTGCGTAGTAATTCATTTCGCCCCCCTAAAGGTCTGCCTACCAAAAAGCTCAGCGGCGCCGCGCTAACGGCGTCGGCTGGAGCAACTTGTTCGCCTTCCAATTTTCTTCTTCAGTTCAGCCATTCTAATAGTCGGTGCATCCTTTTCCGCCTCTTTGGCTTCTCTGAGGCAACGAAGATCCTCGTAGTCCTCGAGTTCCTCTAGAACTTTCAAGAATTCCTCGTAGGGTAGAACGGCGTACTCCTTCTGCCCGTTCTTTTTAATGATCTGGGCATGCAAAGTAACCATGCTATGAACCTCCCTTCATCGGTACGCTTCGCGGCGATGGCGAATTCGATAGATGATGATCGTTTTCCCCTCAATCTCAAACAAAACTCTGTATTCGTCAACGCGCAATCGATACTCGCGGGTGAAATCCGTGAGCCGCTTGACATCTCCCTTCAAATCATCGCTCATCTCCTCAATTTGCGCAAGGACTCGGGCCCGAATCCGGGATGGTAGACCTTCAATGTCTCTGACTGCTTTTGGTTTGAATTGAACATCATATTTCATCGGCTCAGCGCTTTCGATCCGTTCTTTTTAATATGGGCAAACCCCGGCGCTCACCGACCACAAAGCGGCCTAACGGGGCTGCGGATTAGCGGCGGCGGCCACCAACCCCCAATACTCACCGCACGCGTGGACCCACCTTCCACTGCCTTATCCGGGTTGGGCACTACTATGCCAAAATGATAAGGGCAACAACCGGTATTGCCAAAATTATTGAGCTTGCCACCCACCAAATAGCTTGGGTATCTCCTCGCATCCTGCCCTTGGCGCCCATGATGGCAGTACCGAGCGCCGCCAGACCACCCATAAGAGCAATCAACAGCGCAATGATTCCCCTCGTGCGGCACCCTAATACTTCAACGGGCATTGTCGCGATTCCAAAAAAGACAGCCGGCATAATGATCGGAACAAAAATATGATAGATCATATGTTTCATGGGTGATGCCTAACAGGGCTAACACGCGGCACGATTTACCGCATCCGCTGGATGGATCTGTTACCTGAGAACGATGACCAATACTCCAACCCTAATTTTGAGGAAATCTCATTAAGCTTCCTGTCAATTGCCTATACCTCTCCTAGTCCAATTGACCTAACCCGATATCAAGTCCCATATTACTCAATTCACAAAGTTCTCTTGGCACCTGCTTCCAGACCAGATTATCAGTTTTATCTCTCGCTTTCCGCGCTAAGGCGACATATTCAGATGCCCTCCAGGTCTTGGGCACCCGTTCTGGAATTTCGGACAGAAGTATGCGCCTTCCCTCTTCAGTGAGATGATTTTGAGATACCAAAGTGCCAAGCAGGGGTCCGACGGCCAACATCGGAAACATGCGTAAACAGCACATGAGTTTTCGTACTCTTCGATCTTTCTCGTCGTGCAGAAAATATCCACGCTCGACAAGAGCATTAACGTGTGTTGAGCTGAACCAGAAGTGAATTGTCCGATCTTCAAATCTTTTGCCTTGACCTTGTATGAACAACACGATAACCAAAAAACTGTAGTCTGTGCTGACCAGTAAGTCCAGATATTCCCTTTTTATAGAAATAGAGACTTCTGCCTCATCGCGACCCGATGTGCTCGACCGGAAATCTGAAGATATTAATCGTCGGGACTTGATTTGAACAGCGAAAGGTGGTTCGAGGCAACGCCCTTGCAGACGAGGCCCTATAGAGCGTTCTTTTTGGTTCGTGACAATGAGGTCAAAGCCAAAATCACCGGGCAGCATAAAGGCTTCGTAGCCGGCTGCAAAGAGCTTTCCCGCCACGTAATGTTCAGCCTCAAACCCCCTGTAAAGCCGCTCAAAGAATTCCATGCATCATCCCTCAAACAATTATGAAAAAAAACAGGACAAAAGAGGACCTTACCTATTTCCCCAGCGACGTCCGCCCCATTGCATGGTGAAAAATCTCGGGGGCATCCAGCTAATCTCGGCATCTTCCAAATATTGCCTACGCTTCAATTTCTGCCAAGCAATTGCTGGACGAGCGTCCCACTTTCCTTTTATCCACTTAACTTTGAACTGGCAAGACGATTCAGACTGACTCCAGACTCGGCTGCTTGGATTGCAAGTTTTCGGTGAACTTGGGGAGGAACCCGTACTATGAACTTGCCACTATAATGTCTGCATGCGATTGGTTCGGGGACAGCCTCATCTCCGTTTCGCATATCCTTTACGACATCTTCAACTAATTTACGAATTCCTCTTAAGGCTACCTCCGGGTTTTTAGCCAACCAACTCAAGCTGGGAAATTCAGCACACAAACCTACATACTCGTTATCGTCTTCAGACCAGGTTACCCGGTAGGTATACCGATCATTTTTCAAAGCCATGATCTACCTCCAATCTTTCAATTGCCAACAGCACCTGTTTTACTTGGTAGGCTTTGGCTTTTCCTTTATAATTCTGAATACTTATTC
>Ga0315282_10014663_pt1 | contig 11639 bp, 10 predicted proteins | sample YL17G07_20_MG_FD_203693 | JGI IMG/M metagenome (GOLD analysis project Ga0315282, IMG submission 203693) | Sediment microbial communities from Yellowstone Lake, YNP, Wyoming, USA - YL17G07_20 | ecosystem: Environmental > Aquatic > Freshwater > Lake > Sediment | place: USA: Wyoming | collected...
CCCTTGAGCTAAAAACTTTCCCGGTTGATTGATGACTGAAATATCTTTTAGCCCAGATTCCATCATCAGGCTCCAGACCTTTTCAAGAGCAGGAAGAAGATCGTGGGCCACCGGATCTCCTATCTGACGATGGAGTTGATTTAACTCTTCCACACTCTTAAGGTGAGCAATATAGAGGGCCCCTCCACTCTTAAGTACCCTCACCATTTCAAGAAGAGCTTTCAGTTTATTTGGGAAATGGGGAAGGGCCGAGAAACAGATGATTTGATCGAAAAGGCAAGATTGAAATGGTAAAGATTCCACGGTAGCATTGATGAGCATTTTCTCCCAGGGACATTGACGAAGTTTTGCCTTCTCAAGCATCTTGAATGAAAAATCGAAACCGACGACCATTCCTTTCGGACCGATGGTTTGCCTGATCAAAGGCAACAGAATTCCTGTTCCTGTGCCAACATCCAAGACCCAATCCCCTTCAGCCAATCCGAACCAGCTCACCACTTCTAAGAGATCAGAGGCTCTTTCATTGTATCTGAGCATTTCATCCCACGACGATGCATGAAGGTCGAAATAATCCCCCAGGTCTCCCATCTTCTCTCCAATAAAAAACCATGAAGACAAAGGTTTTCGAACCTCTCTGCCTTCATGGCTAAGACAAATATATCTTTTGCAGTTATGGGTTGTCAAACAAATTTTTCTTGACAAAAGATTTGAAATCGATTAAAAAGACTCCTAATTAAGAGCCACGAAGGTTCGGGGCCAGAAGGCCCGTCCTTTGTGGCTTTTTTATTTGGCCGAAATCAAAACCACGGAGGTTTGTTCTCCTGCAGAAGCAGGGCCCTCCGTGGTTTTTTTATTTGGGAAAGGAGGAGGGAACATGGGTGCTAAATCTGTATGGCTGAGGTTCGGGATTTGTCTATTGGTGATTCTTGTTATGGCAACTTCTGTCTTTTCTGAAGAAGGAAAAGAAATAACCCTTGAAGAGGTGATAGTGGTGGCTTCTCCCATTATCGAGGGAAACAAAGTGGACGATTATGGCAACCGTGTGACGACTGTCACAGTGAAGCAGGTTGAAGACCTCAATGCATTGGATTTTCCATCCGCCTTAAGAAGAACTCCTGGGGTCACCATCTCTCGTTATAACATCGTTGGAAGTTATGGCGGGGATCAGGGAGGATCCATCTATATCAGAGGCATGGGAGGAGAAAGGCCTGGAGCGGAGATTCAGACCTTGGTAGATGGAAGGCCCAGTTTCGTAGGGATCTGGACTCACCCTCTGATGGATCTGATGAGCGTGAGTAACCTCGGTCATGTTGACGTCTATAAGGGGGCGCAGCCTGTCCTTTTCGGAAATTCGTCTTACGGGGCTGTCAATGTGGTGACCAAACGGATGATGGAGGAAGGGTTTACAACAAGAATTCGGTCGGCTTATGGTAGCTATAATACCTTTGATGAGTATTTTGAGCACGGAGGGAAAAAGGGAAACCTTGACTATTATCTCATTGGGGATTTTAAAAAGAGCGACGGGCATCGGGAGAACTCTGATGGTGAGGTTCAGAACTATTTCGGAAGGATGGGGTACCGATTCGCTGATGCATGGGATGCCTCCCTCACGATCAACTACGCTAACAGCTATGCGAATGACCCCGGGATAAAGGAGGCTGCTCCAATCCCCGTAATACCCTGTTTTAAGGTTTGGGATCAGGTCTACGATTTGACGGTATCGAACAAATATGAAACCGCCAAGGGATTCCTTAAGGTCTATTATGACGAAGGTCACATTCGATGGAAGAACCAATGGGATGCTGGGACCAAAGTAGCCTACGATACGAATACTGACTGGAATAACTACGGCATTCGAGTCCAGGAGAGGTTAAGCCTCTGGACATCGGGAGAGGTCATTCTCGGATATGATCATGACGTCTATGGTGGGAAGACAGAGGAAGTTCGTCCGACAAAGGTAAAAAGTCTAAAGGATACCCACTTTTATAACTCGGCCCCCTACATCGATGTTCGACATACCTTTACCTTTGGTAAGGAATTTCATGTAACTCCTTCAGTGGGAGCGCGGTATAATATGAGCAAATATTTCGGGAACTTTTTGGGTCCTGAAGCCGGGCTTAAAGTCCATTATAAAGACACAGAACTTTATGCGCGGTATGCGAAAGGATTCAATCTGCCAGGGGTATATACCGTATTTTTCTATGAACTAAACTTTGGTCAGGGGGATAAGTGGAAGGATCTCAAACCCGAAAAGATAGACCATTACGAGATAGGGGGGTCCCAAAAAATCACCCGGTGGCTAAAAGCCGATCTTGCTCTTTTTTATGATTCTGGCAAGAACCGTCTTATTTTCACAGCTCCTCCACCCCGTTTCGAAAACTTAGAGAAGTATCGCACCAAAGGCATCGAAGCCACAGCGACCGTTACTCCTTGGGCCAATTTTGAATGTTTTGTTGGAGGGACATACTTATTAGCAAGCCCATCAGATCTTCCTTATGCGCCTAAAGTAACTCTGAGTGGCGGGGTTTCTTATGCTCTATGGGATAAGATTTTCATCAATGCCGACACCACCTATGTCTCCTCCCGATTTGTATCGGATCCCCGTTTCCCGGTTACCAACTCAGGAAAAGTCGGATCCTATTATTTGGTCAATGGAAAGATTTCCTACCGTATCAAACCCATTCCCTATGTTCCGTATAAAGGAGAGGCTGAGATCTTCCTCGCCGGAGAGAATCTGACGAATGTGCATTATGAGTATCTGCCGGGTTATCCCATGCCTGGAATCACTGTCATGGGCGGAATAGGAATTAAGTTTTAGCAATCTATGCCGTCTATTAATGGCAAGATGCCACTCAGTTTGGAAAGGTATTCGGATCTTCCAACGAGTAAAAAGGCGAAAAGAAGAATATTATGGAACAGGCCATATGCAAACGGGTAGCAACAGTTCGATTTTGGGACGGCTATGCAAGATGGTATAAGCTCTGGATGGAGCATCCCCAGTATCACCAAAGGATTATCGAGGTTCTCCTGGCTATGACCGAACGGGGTTGGAGGGTTTTGGATATCGGCGCCGGAAATGGCATCCTCTCCATCCCCCTCTATGTCCGAGGCTGTGAGGTGACAGCCCTTGAGCCTTCTATTGGAATGAGAAGCCTGCTCTACGAAGAGGCCTTCAAAAATAGGATTGACGGGTTAATCATGGATGACCGGATCTGGGAAGAGGTTCCCTGTTTTGAATATTTGGATTACGACCTCATTCTGGCGTGTAACACCCTTCACCTGACACAGATCGGTTTTGATGAAGCCATCGCAAAGATATTCAGAGCAAGACCAGGAAATGTCTTTCTCATCTCGGAGGTTGGGCCGCCACATATTCGGGTGAAATGGCAACATGGGGATTATACCATGATCTTTACAAAATCCTATGAGGTAGATAGCTCTTACGCGTATCACCATATGAACGAGATGGTAGAGCACTGGACCTTTAAAAAGGGGCGGATGCTTCAACCCGACGAAATCCGAACCTTAAAAGAAAGAATCGTTCTTCAAGGCGGTTATCTCTGGATGAGAGATACAGCCCAGGTGATGATGTGCTGGTGGAAAAAGAATGCCATTCATTAAATTTTAGCCACGGTATGAAAGACCTTCGCAATAGATTAGAAATTTGGGGCGGCGCCCATATCATTTAATTTTCTAAATTAATTGTCAATGTTAAAGGAAGATTTGAAAATAGCTCTACATATTAATTTTCAATGAAGTCTTAACAAATATTGATGAGCCAAAGAAGAAGTGTTCTCTCAGAGGAGTTGAATCTTCCCGGGAGGCTCGACTACTACCTCCCCCACGACGCTGGAATAAGTGAGACCCTCTTTTTTTAGAGCGGTCACCAGTTTCTCTGCCTCACCGGGAGGCAAAGAGATGAGGAGGCCACCCGATGTTTGAGGGTCATAAAGAATATCTACCAAGAGACCGGGCACATTGGAATGAACCTCCACCCGGCAGGAGAAAAAATCTCGATTTGAATAAGCTCCCCCAGGGATTAATCCCAATTTCGCATATTCCATGGCTTCAGGAAAAATGGGAACAGCCTTGGATTGAATGACCATTCCCACCTGGCTTGCGATCGCCATTTCTAATGCATGGCCGATGAAACCGAAGCCTGTGATATCCGTACAGGCATGGGCCCCAAATTTTTTCATCCCTTCCGAGGCTGTTAGGTTAAGGGTCACCATGCTCTCCACGATTTTCTTGACGGCCTCCTCAGAGGCCATCCCGCCTTTGAGGGCTGTAGCAATAATCCCTGTACCAAGAGGTTTTGTTAAAACCAACTTGTCCCCTACCATCGCTTTGGCATTGGTGAAGATTTTTTTTGGGTGGACCACGCCCGTTACAGCCAGACCATATTTAATCTCCGGGTCTTCGATTGAATGCCCTCCCACCAGGGCTACACCAGCCTCCTTCATTTTCGAGAGGCCTCCGAGGAGAATCTCTTTCAAGATAGAAGGGGAAAGATCTTTGATCGGATAGGCTACCAAATTCATGCCGGTGAGCGGAGTCCCTCCCATGGCATAGACATCGCTCAGAGCATTGGCCACGGCGATCTGACCAAAGGTGAAGGGATCGTCCACAATCGGCGTAAAGAAGTCCACTGTCTGAACCAGAGCGACCTCAGCATTTAATTGATAGACCCCTGCATCATCCGAGGTATCCAATCCCACCAACACCTTCGGATCTTTCGAAATGGGCAATTCTTTCAGAATCTGATCCAGATCCTCTGGACCCACCTTAGCGGCTCAACCTGCCTTTTTGACCTTTGAAGTCAGACGCACTTTTTCCATTCCATCTCCCTGTTTCTGTTCTAAAGGTCTATTCTGTCTCCATCTATCAGTTTCTGGTCCCTCCGCTTAAATCTCCCTGACGAATTCTTTGTATAGCATTCCAACACGCCGATGTTGCTGTTTCCGAGAAGAAGCAACGCTTCTTCACCTATTGCCTCATCCACCTCGATGGCCACCCCACAATCGGAATTGATTTCCCGAGGAACGGGTATGAGATCAATCTTTAACCCTTTTCCCTTTAGAAGTTTCTCAGCTTTCATGACGCGATGGACCGATTCAAAAAGAAAGACCCATTTCATAAATGACTCAGAAAAAATACCCGTGCCCCGTCTCTGCGGGTGCAAGACTGGAAGGGAGGAATCCCAAATATTCTTCCTTAATATTATACCATACATTCCCTCTTCTTTTTTTAGGAATCATCCCCACCATTACTCTTAACCCCAAGTACGTTCAACCTTCATTTAATATCGGAAAGGAAAAAGAACCGTTATTTTTCGGAAATCATTGAGACAGCTTGGATAGTGGTGTTGACCTCTGCTTCGGTGTTGAAAACGCTCAGGCCGAATCGGATCGTTCCTTCTGGAAAAGTCCCAAGGGTATGATGGGCTGCAGGAGCGCAGTGAAGCCCTGGGCGGCTGAGAATGCCAAACTCTTTTTCTAAACGCAGTGCCCCATTCGAAGGGGAAAGGTGGGCAATATTAAGAGAGAGCGTTGCAATCCGGTCCTCCTGACGTTCAGGGCCATAAATTTTCACCTGTGGGATATTCCCCAAACCCCTGATGAGCTTGTTGGCAAGGGCCATCTCATTTTGCTGGATCTGTTCCACCCCTTTTCCCAGGACAAATTGAACACCGGCAAGCAACCCGGCAAGGCCAACACCATTTGGCGTTCCGCTTTCAAAACAATCGGGTAAGAAGTCGGGTTGTTCCTCAAATTCAGATCGACTCCCTGTCCCACCTTGTTTGAGAGGGATCATCTCTTTTTCATTTATGCGCTCACCAACGACGAGCCCTCCGGTCCCCTGGGGTCCGTAGAGGCTTTTGTGTCCGGTGAAAGCCATGAGGTCGATCCCGTCCTTTTCAACGTCGAGGGGATAAGACCCGGCACTCTGGGCGGCGTCGACTAAAAAGAGCAGATCGTGTGCCCTTGCGATCTTCCCGACTTCTTTGATCGGAAGAAGCGTTCCCGTGACATTCGAAGCATGATTGAGGACGATCATTCTTGTATTGGTTTGAATCTTTCTTTCCACTTCACCTGGGTCGAGCATCCCTTCTTGGGAACAGGGGATGATGGTCAATTCGACTCCCTTCTTCTCCAGATCCCGGAGAGGCCTCATCACCGAATTGTGTTCCATGCTGCTCGTAATGACATGATCCCCGGGTTTCAGCAATCCCTTCAAAGCTAAGTTGATTGATTCGGTGGCATTCAGCGTGAAGACGATTCTTGAGGAGTCTTTGACGTGGAATAGGGCAGAAAGGGCCTCTCGAGTTTCAAAGACAATCCGGGCAGCTTCAATCGAACGGAAGTGTCCGGATCGACCCGGGTTGGCTCCAACCTCCTCCATAAATCGATTCATCGCTTCCTTCACCTGAGGCGGCTTCGGCCACGAGGTAGCTGGGTTATCGAAGTAGATCATCTTTTTTATTCTTTTCTTAAAACAAGACGATAATCTTCGTCCACCCGATTCACTTCGACCTGCCAGCCTGTTTGCTGAGCCAATCGGGAGATATTTTCTCTCGAAGTATCGGTATCCACGAGGATTTCAAATACCCCTTTCCCCATCTCTTTTATTTTCCTGTTCGTTAGAATGACGGGCTGAGGGCAAGAAAGTCCTCTTGCATCGATCTTGTCTGCCATCTTTCTTCTCCTTTCTTAAGCTATTCTTTCTCTCATGGTGAACCCTAAGACAATACAGAAAATCAAGCCGATGATCACAGCGATCGGACCATAGGGACCCGGGCCCGCGGCAGAGGAAGCCATAGAAAAATTGTGTGAAAAACCCGCTCCAACAATCATCCCTGTGGCAAAGATGGCTGCGTCTCCATCCCCCTCACCTGAGAGAAAGAGCTGTCTTCCCGGACAACCTCCGGCCAAAGCAAATGCCAACCCTGAGAGGGCCATTCCCATAAAGTTCCAGAGTTGATTCGTTTGAGCAATAGGCTGATTCGTAAACCCTGCCTTAAACTGTCCTAAGATTAGGTTCATGACAAAGGCGGCCACGACGATTCCCAGAATACCATTCAGAAGATAAGTGTTCTTGATCAGAATCACATCTCGGATTGCCCCCATGGTGCAAAGCCTTGTCCGCTGGGCCAGGAATCCTACACCAAGGCCCACCAAGAGAGACATCAGGATGGGCGCGTGTTGCGAACCCGGACCCTTTGAGCTGAAAAAGATTGGACCCGCGGGGGTTCCTTCGGGCGTTCTTCCGAATTGGGGTGCGACCAGAAGCAGGACGAGGAGAGCGACCATTGCCACTGGGAAAATCCAACCCGAGAACTTCATCTCCTTTTGGGAGCGACCAAGGGTATACCCTGATTTGAGAAAGAGAACACCTACCCATATCCCTGCCACCAGGCCAGCCAATCCGAGGATCGCATTTCCATCTCCCCCTGCCAATCGGAGCAGAGCTCTCCAGGGACACCCCAAGAAGACCAATGCACCGACCATGGCAAAGAATCCTAAGAAGAAACGAATGATCGGTGAAGAACCTCCTCGGGGTTTGAATTCCCGAAAGAGGAGTGCGGCGATCAAGGCTCCCAGAACAAATCCAATGATCTCTGGTCTGATATATTGAACCACCGCTGCTCGATGGAGACCGAGTGCTCCTGCAATATCCCTCTCCATACAGGCCACACAGATACCCATGTTGCCTGGATTTCCCCATCGCTGTAAAAAGGGGGCAAAAATTCCCACAAAAATTCCTGCTGTTATAATCCCTGCTCGGGTACCAAAGAATTGAGTGATTTTAGACATGTTTCATCTCTCCCGCACCTCTTCTATTTTTTCTATAAGAGAAAGTAATGGAGCACATAATTGCAAAGAAAATTTACATTGGGTGAGAGAAACATGTCAAATCGGTTATTTCAATGTTAAGACCGATTATTATCGAAAAATCTTATTCATATTTCGCCATCTTTCCTGTAACCAGAATTCTCTTTTCTGTTGCTTTCGCTGAGTAAAATTGATATAAATCATTCAAAAGTCGTGAGGGAGGTGGGATATGTATAAAAAGATCTTAGTCCCATTGGATGGTTCAGAATTGGCAAAAATGGCCTTGGGCCAGGCCGAAAAACTGGCGAAGACCTTCGATGCCGAAATCATTCTGTTTCAAGTGGTTCCCTTTATGCCCATTTACGGTTCACCGGAACTGGTCACCCCTCTGATCGTCGATGAAAAACAGAAGGAAGCAGCTGAGAAATATCTTGTGAATCTCGGCGAGGAATTGAAAAAAAGAGGTCTTAGGGCAGCGGCCACGGTAAGGACAGGGCAGCAGGTGGCGGTCGAGATCATTGACTTTGCAAAAGAGGCCGGGGCGGATCTGATCATTATGTGCACCCACGGCCGGTCGGGAATTTCCCGGTGGGTGATGGGGAGTGTCGCCCTCAAAGTCTTAACTAGAGCTGAAACGCCCATCCTTCTCATCCGTTCAAAAAGATGAGTGTCTCACCATTTGGATAAGAAATGAAACGAGAACATATCTTCCTCATCTTCATCCTGTTCCTCACCTTTCTCTCCATCTATCTCCTCTACCAAATCCTCTCCCCTTTTCTCTCTTCAATCGTATGGGCCATCCTCCTGGCTATGATCTCTTATCCTCTTTTCAAGAAACTTCACAACCTCTTAAAAAAAAGGGGAGTTCTCTCCGCCCTCATCATGACCTTGTTGGTGCTCGTGGTTATCGTATTGCCTCTCACTCTCCTGATGGCCTCTTTAGCCAGTGACGTCGTCAACCTCTACCATCAGGTAGAGGAAATGATCAAGACCGGTCAACTTCAGGCCTATTTCGAGAGAGTCAAAGAGATCCCAATTCTCAAATCGGTCTTGGCCAGGGTGGGGAAACAAGTCGATTTGGACCCCCTGCCTCTCTTGCTCAAGAACGTGAATCAAATCAGCACGTTCATCTTCAATCAGACCACCATCCTCTTGAAAGGATTCTCCACATTTGTCGCCGGATTCTTCTTCACCCTCCTCTCCCTCTACTACCTTTTTAAGGATGGGAGTCACCTCTTCGGGAGATTGAAAGAGATCATTCCCCTCCCATCCAGGGAGAGGGACCTTCTCATTCGGCGGTTCAAGGACATGATCTATGCCACGATCTATGGAGGGATTCTGATCGCCATGATTCAGGGTGTCTTAGGTGGGTTATCTTTTTGGATCCTTGGACTTCCTTCGCCTATCTTCTGGGGAACAGCGATGGGTCTGCTTTCCTTTATCCCCATCGGTGGAACAGCTCTGATCTGGGCCCCGGCGGCTATTATCTTATTGATCGGAGGGGCTGTTTTAAAAGGGCTCATCTTGCTTGGCCTGGGGGTATTGGTGATCAGCATGGTGGACAATCTCCTCAGGCCATTTTTTATCAGCACCAGAACCAATATCCATCCTTTGCTTCTCTTCTTTGCTGTGCTGGGAGGGGTCCGGGCCTTTGGGTTAATCGGCCTGTTCGCAGGGCCCTTGATTGCGACTCTCTTCCTTACCCTTGTCGAAATTTATATTCAGGGGATCAAGCCCGAAAAAAAATAGTTCGGAGTGATCAGTTCGGCCTGCCTTCGTCGAAGCGCCTGCCCTCCGCAAGGCTTCTGGAGGCGGGGCTTCGCGCAGGCAGGAGTTCGGGGAGATTTGTTCAGAGTATTTAGTTCCGAGTTTTCAGGTTCATTACTCCGAACTCCCAACTCTAAACTCATTACTTTTTGTCCTTAAAGGTTGGGAGCCTCCAAGATTTCGTATTTAAAATCTTTCGCCTTGCTGGGGAGGTCCCTGAAAATCACCATAAATGGAGTATCCTTGCCCGAGGGCGTGATCATCTCTTGTTCCGTTTGAGGTTTAATCACCATCTCTCCTCTAAAAAATTCCGCAGGCTGTTTCTTCAACTCTCCGCGAGCGATGACGCGACCGCAAACCGCCTCCTTCTCAGCCACCTTGAGTTTGTCCTCGTCAAAAATAATGACTCCTATTTTGATATACTTTTTGGTGAACTTGGATTGATTCTTAACCTTTCCCTCGATGATAAAGAGGGGGACCTCTCCGATCTTCTCCTGGTATCCGGTCAGATCTCCAACGATTAGACCGCCTTCCTCTATTCCCCAAACCTGGTTCCAAAGCTCAGTGATTCTTTTCACGGGATAACCTAAATAGGAGGAGAGCCTGCCACCGGAGCTCAATTCCGACCATAGAAAGAAGATACCGAAGATCAGCAGCATTAAAACAATCAGGAGGGCAAGAAATCGAAAGGGACCTCTCCTGTCAACATGCATCATACTCTTTGGCCTGGAGGGTCTGCCTTCCACCCTTTCTTCTCTTATAGATTCTTCGGGGAGTCGCTTCTCTATCTTTTCTAGGGAAGCCAATTCCTCCACTTCTCCCGGGGGAACCCATTGCTCTGCGTTCTCTGTAGGAGCCTTTTCAGAAAAGGGCAATGCCTCTTCTGTCTCTTTTGGCAAGACCACCTCCTCCTTGACTTGCGACTCCGTGGGAACCTCCGTTCTAATCTCGCCCGGTTCCATCAAGTCTTCATGAAATTTGGCGAAGGATTCGAAATTCTCGATAATTTCCTCTTTGGTCTCGGGAGGAGGGACGACATAGAATACATGCTTGCACCGCGAACAACGGACCTTGACGCCCTCGGCCGAAATTCGAGAATCGTCTAAACTGAACTTGGTTAAGCAGGAGGCACAGGTGATAATCATACGAAACCTCTTTTATGAGAGCTCTGAAAACATCCAAAATAGACAAAGCTCTCTGACAAAGGTTCTAAGGGTTTTCCAGAAACCTCACAATTTCTTCGACATTATGATGAAAGGAATAGAAAAAATCAAGACCAAAATGAGAAGGATCAACAAAACGCCAAATGTCAAAACTCGCGCGAAGGGATGAACCGAAGGTGAATTAAGTTCAAATCAATGTCAAGGTCCAAATTTTAAAGATTTTTTATTTGCCATTAGAAATTCATACGTCCATTTGTCGTTTGCCCTTTGACATTTGGAATTGCTTTCAAAAAAACTATCTTCCCAATCGTTTTTTGAACTCCTGGGTCAGCATGGGAACAACGGTAAAGAGATCGCCAACAATTCCATAGGTGGCGATTTTAAAAATGGGCGCCTCACCATCCTTGTTGATGGCGACAATAATATCAGATGTCTTCATGCCAGCCTGATGCTGAATGGAACCGGAGATGCCACAGGCGATGTAAATTTTAGGCCGAACGGTGCGGCCTGTCTGTCCGACCTGGTGCTCATAAGGAATCCAGCCTGAATCGACGGCTGCGCGAGAGGCGCCCACGGCAGCCCCCAACACCTCTGCCAGCTGACGGATGACTTTAAAATTCTCCGCGCCCCCCATTCCTCTTCCTCCCGAGACGATGATCTCCGCATCCGACAGATTGACCGTTTCCGCCCCTTTGAGGAATTCCAAAACCTTTGTCCTGACCTGATCCTCGGTCATTTGGAGAGTTTCACGAATGATCTCTCCTTTTCTTGAATCATCCTTCGGAGGCATGGGGAACACTTTGGGCCGGACCGTAGACATCTGGGGTCGGTAGTTGGGATGGTCGAGAATCGTTGCCATGATGTTCCCGCCAAATGC
>Ga0315282_10014664_pt1 | contig 11638 bp, 6 predicted proteins | sample YL17G07_20_MG_FD_203693 | JGI IMG/M metagenome (GOLD analysis project Ga0315282, IMG submission 203693) | Sediment microbial communities from Yellowstone Lake, YNP, Wyoming, USA - YL17G07_20 | ecosystem: Environmental > Aquatic > Freshwater > Lake > Sediment | place: USA: Wyoming | collected...
TTCCGCGGCGGGCTCGGATCATGGCGAAGCGCCTACTTGCGCAGGGCCTCGATGGCGTCGGCCATCTTGCGGCGGAAGTCCTGCCAGTCGCCGGGTGCGAAGAGGGCCTCGTGGTCGCGCTGGCCCAGCTTGAACGCGCCGAGGCGCGCGGCGATCAGCTCCTCGGCGGCCTTGGCGGCGGGCGTCCCGGCCTTCTGGCGCGCCAGGTTCGCCAGCGTGAGCATATATCGATAGTCATCGAGGCCTTCGCGAAGCTGCTCGAAGTGGACGGCCGGCAGGAGCCCGCCGTCGGGCGTGGCGCTGCACCACGCGTAGTCGTCCTCGCGGCAGTCGAGGGCGTAGTACGGATCGCCGGCCGCCGCGTTCCAGTGCCACGAGAGCCGGAACTTGACGTTGAACTGCCTGGCCGCCTTGTAGAGGTAGACGCCGTAGGTCCAGCGGTTGCCGCCGTTGTAGAACGCCCAGTCGCCGCCGGCCTCGTGGAGCAGGTTCACCGAAGCTTCATCGTGGCCGTTCCAGTTGGCGACGTGCAGCGCCTTGGAGAGGAGGAAGTGCGGGTTCGCCGGGTCCTTGCCCTCGAAGCTGCTGGCCGCCGTGAAGAACGGCGGGCCCTTGGGGAACGCCTTCCGGTAGGCCGCGGCGTTTTCGGCCGACCGCTTGAGGTCGTCGCCGATGGGCTCGTCGCCGAGGTTCCAGTACACGGGCAGCCACGCGTTCTCATCGGCATGTCTCTGAATTGCGGTGAAGACGGCCTTGACGAACGCGCTGTAATCGCTGAATCCCGCCTGCTTCTTCGCGTCGGTGCTCGGGTAGTAGAGGTTGAGGCCGTTCAGCGCGCAGTACGTGACCACCGGCATCGTGAAGCCGGCCTCGCGGGCCATCTTCATCTGGGCGTCGCCGACGCTGAAGTCGATCGCGGGCCTGCCGTCCCTGAAGCCCTTGTACGTCAGGATGGGCAGGCCGCTGAAGGTGGTGAAGCCGTACTCGCGCATCTTCCGCAGGCTCTTCAGGGCCATCCCGTTGTTGAACGCGGCGGCCGCCGCGTCCTCGCCGTACCACGGCGTGCCGATGGTGTAGCTCCACGGGCCGGCGGGAACGTCGACGGGGTCGAGCGTCCCATGTCGAACCGTGAATTCAAACGGGACCTCGGCCGGGCCGCCCTTCTCGGGCCGGATCGAGACCTTGCCCCTGTAGACGCCCGGCTTCGAGTCGGCGGGCGTCCGGACCGTCAGCCAGAACCGCCGCGCCACATCTTTCGGCATATCCACAATATGGGTGGGCACGATCAGCCGCGGGCTGATGGTGTAGACCGTGCCTTCCATCGTCACCCGGCTGAGGCGGTACGAGACGAAGCCGACGTCGACGGCGCCGGCGGGGAGGGTCCCGCCGGGCCCCGCCAGGTCGCTCACCGTCACCGTCACCTTGCCCAGGTCGCGCAGCGGCAGGACCGCCACGGTCACCGGCTCGTACTCGCCGGCGAAGGCCTCGGCCGCGAGGGGCTTGCCGATCTCGTCTCGGAAGGGCGTGTCGTTGTAGTAGAGGTCCTTCATGGCGTCGCGCCGGAAGACCACGTAGCCGCGCGTCGCGTCATCCTCCGACGGCTGGAGCGGATCGCCCGCCGGGCGATGGAGGACGCGCTTGAAGTAGTTATCGAAATGGAAGCGGCGCTTGGCCTCGACGTACTTCAGGAACCGCCCGCCCTCGGCGGCCTTCTCGAGCGGGTAGATGACGACGGCCGAGACCGCGCACCCCCAGTTCTCGCCCGCGAAGCCGAGGTCCAGCTGCCCGCCGGTCACGTCCACGTCGAAGGTCTTCTCGTGGAAGTACGCCTTCTGGTACTTGTCGAAGGTGTTATCGGCGGGCAGGTCCTCGACGTTCCAGAAGCGGAAGTACTTCTTCTTGAACGCATCGAAATCCATGGTATCGACGGCCGCTTCCTTGCCCTGGGCCAGGACCGCGCGCTTGCGGTAGACCTGGTACTCGCCCCAGAAGCCCGAGGGGCTGTCGATGTTGACGAAGACGCGGTACCGCCCGTCGGGCACGTCGACCGCCAGGCCGCCGGACTCGATGCAGATGAAATCCTGGTACAACGGGTCGGGCTGGAGCGCGTCGAACGTCCGCCAGATCTTCGCGTTCTTCAGGCCGTAGCCGCGGCCCTTGCTGTAGAGCGTGGCCGGCGTGATCGGCGTGAACCCTTCCATCACGGGGCTGGCGCCCGTGCCGAGATCGAAGGCGTACAGGCCGTCGAAGAGCGCCTTGGCCGCCGACTCGTCGCGCTCGAGGCGCACGTTGTCAATAAAGACCGGCGCGGCGGGCTTGTCGCCGATGCTGAAGACCAGCCGCACGACGCCGCCCGCGATCAGCATCCGCCCCGGCCGCGACTTCTCACCTACGTACATCTGTTTGACTGGCAGGATGAACGTGCTCCGGCCCGACGGCACAACGGTGGTGTAGTTGACGCGGGTCCAGTAGTCGCGCGTGGCCGTGTCGCGGATCTCGACGTAGAGCTCCACCGGGTCCTTGGCATCGGTGTACAGGTCGGCCTTGAGGTAATCGTACCCCGTCCAGTCCTGCGGGCCGTCCATGATGGCGTAGGACCGGTCGACGCGCAGCGCCTTCGTGCCCTCCGTGGCGTGGGCCTCGACGACCGTGCCGCCGCTGAAAGGATTCTTGTCCTCGAACGAGGTGACGAGCTTGACCGGCGGCCCGACGGCGACCGCCTTCCTGGCCTCCAGGGCCGTGCCGCAGGCGTAGCACGTCTTCCACTCCGGCATGTTCCGGTAACCGCACTCGGGGCAGCGGACGGCGCCCGGGCCGAGCTCGCCCGGCGGCGCGACGGGCGCCTCTTCTTTGTCGAGCACGGGTTTCTCGGTGAGCGGCACGTCGTCGCCGACCTTCTCCATCGAGACGTCGTCGATCCAGAAGTAGCCGGGGGCCATGAGGCCGAACGACGGCCCGGCTTTCTTCCTCTCCTTGACCTCGCCGACGTAGGTCAGTTTCGTCCAGCCGAAGGTGCCGTTCTTCGCCAACGGGATGTACTTGCCGTCGAACATGAACTCGGTCGTCATGTTCCAGGTGCCGGTGCCGATGTCCAGGCCCCGCAGGTAGGCCGTGATCCGGTACCTGCCCGGCTCGACGTCCACGTTCTGGGTCGCGCGGATCTTCGCCCCCGCGCCGCCGACGAGCAGGCACGACGTCTTGCCGGTTCTGGCCACGCGGCCGACCTCGAAGTTGCAGTCACCCTCATATTTCCACCCGCCCCACTTGGCGAAGACGAGGCCGAACTGGTCCCTGTCCTTGGGGATCTCGAAGGAGGGGTCCTCGACCAGGTTCGGCTGCGCCAGCGCAGCGGTGGCCGAGATCAGTATCGCCAGTGCCGCCAGCCCGCTGAGCGCGGCCGGGCTCCTGGCCCGCCGCGCCCGTGCGTTGCTTCGTGCACAGTCGAGGCCCGTGACGCAGTGGGCCGGGAGACCCACCGCGCGGAAGCCCAAGGGTCGCCGTCCTGCGTGGGGCATGGGTGCATCCTTTCCGAGTCCACCGGAGATTCTCGCCGATGGGGCGGCGGTTGTCCAGTGGTTCGCGACGGCGGTGCTTCACGACAGACCCAAAGCCCGCCGCGGTCGTCCTGTGCTTTACAGCAGACTCCGAGCCCGCCGCGGGAGCGGCGGGAGATCCTCGGAGCGCACCTCTCCCGGTCGCCGCGGCGACCGGGCTCGTCCGGGTTTCTTGCAGCCGTGCGCGAGGGCTTGTCAGCCTGGGCCATGGGGATAGCCGGATAACCGTTGACCCCCCTGCCGCCGTGCCCTATCATCAAACTTGCTTGGTTCTTCGCATGGGCGCGGGGCAACGCGGATGGACCACGAAGACCGCCTGGCGGCACTGCGGCTGCACCTCGTGACGGGGATCGGTCCGCGCCTCTTCGCCGCCCTGACCGAGCACTTCGGTTCCGCCCGGGCCGCCGCCGAAGCGAGCGCCGGCGCGCTGGCCCAGGTCCGCGGCATCGGAAGCGACTCGGCCGCCAGGATGCGCGAGGGCCTCGGGCAAGCCGATCCCGAAGCGGAGTTCGAGAAGGCCCGCGCGTACGGCGTAAATATTTACATTCGTGGCGACCCGGAGTACCCGATCGCCCTGACCTACCTGACCGACGCCCCTCCGGTGCTCTACGTCAAGGGGACCGTCGTCGCCGAGGACGCGCAGGCGATGGGCGTCGTCGGGATGCGCAAGTGCAGCTTCTACGGCGCGGACCAGGCCCAGCGCCTGGCCGGCGGCCTCGCGCGGGCGGGGTTCACGATCGTCTCGGGCCTGGCCCGCGGCATCGACAGCGCCGCCCACAAGGCGGCCCTGGCGGCCGGCGGACGCACGCTGGCCGTCCTGGGCAACGGCCTGGCGACGGTCTACCCGCCGGAGAACAAGCAACTGGCGGCGGCCGTGGCCGCGCGCGGCGCCCTCATCAGCGAGTTTCCGATGGACGTCGGCCCGGCGGCCGAGAACTTCCCCCGCCGCAACCGCCTCCTGGCCGCCCTGTCGCTGGGCGTGATCGTCGTCGAGGCGGGCAAGCAGAGCGGGGCGCTCATCACGGCCCGCCTGGCCGCCGAGCTCGGCAAGGAAGTCTTCGCCGTGCCGAACCGCGTCGATGAGCTGGGGGCGGCGGGCGTCCATGCCCTCATCCGCGACGGGGCCAAGCTGGTCGAGTCGGTCGCCGACGTGCTCGACGAGTTCCCCGACCTCGGCGTCGCGGCCCCGGCGGGCGAGGATGCCGGCCGCCAGGGCACGCTCGCCCTCAAGGCCAACCTCTCGGCCGAAGAGGCGCGGCTGGTGGAGGTCCTCGACGGCGAGCCCACGCCGCTCGACGTGCTGGCCTCCCGGGCGGGCATTGAGGCCGCCAAGGCGGCGGGGGCGATGACGCTCCTGGAGCTCAAGGGCCTCGTGCGGGCCCTGCCCGGCGGGCGGTTCATCCGGCGACAGACCAACCGTTGAGCCTGGCGCGGCGGCTCTCGACGGGCGGAGGCAGCGGCAAGCGGCCAATGGGAGGTCTCGCGTCGCTCCGTACCTGTTTAGCATGCGGATCGTCACTTGCAGGGTGGCATGCCCAGGCCGCCTTTGCCTGGGCATGCTCGCCGATGTCCGGGGTGCATGCCCACGCGAACAGCGGCGTGGGCATGCCACACGGCTATCTGGGGCAACATGCTAAACACGTACCCCGCTCCCGCGGCGGGCTCGGCCCGGGGCCCGTCGCCCCGCAATCGCCGGCGTCGCGCATCAAGAGCATTGACACACGGTGAGATTTCTGGTTTAACATGGGTCGGTTCCGAGCCAATTGGCGACTCTGGTTATCAGGGAGGTGGATGCGTGGGCAAGCCCCGTCGACGCCGTAAGGTAGGCAGCAAGAAACGCCACATGCGATGGAAGCGGCGACACCATAAGCAGTAGGCCGCCAGGGGGGACGGGGCCATTCAGGGTCGCTGGGCTGCCTCTCGCTTCACACCGCGAGAGGGAGCAGGCATGGCCAGATCGCTTGAGGACCGTCGCCGCCGGTTACCGCGGCTTGCGCCGTGGGCTACCCTCTGTCGCCCCGTCCGGGGCTGTGGCGGGTAAACGGCCGCCGGACCGATAGGACGCCAGGCAACGCGGCAGTTGCGAGGAGTTGCGAAAGCCATGCCTCACCTGGGCGTGAACATCGACCACGTGGCCACGCTGCGCCAGGCGCGGGGCGGCGTTGAGCCGGACCCCGTCTGGGCCGCCGCCGAGGCCGAGCTGGGCGGGGCCACCTGCATCACCCTGCACCTCCGCGAGGACCGCCGGCACATCCAGGACCGCGACCTGGAGATCCTGCGCCGCACGGTCCAGGTCAAGCTCAACCTCGAGATGGCCGTCACCGACCCGATGGTCGCCCTGGCCTGCCGCGTGAAGCCGAACCAGGCGACGCTGGTGCCCGAGGGCCGCCAGGAACTCACCACCGAGGGCGGCCTCTCCGTGGCAGGTCGCGAGAAGAAGATCGCCGCCGCGGTGCGGAAGCTCCGGGCCAAGGGCATCGTGGTGAGCCTCTTCATCGACCCGACGCCCGCCGAGATCGAGGCGTCGGCCCAGGTCGGCGCCGACGCGATCGAGTTTCACACCGGCGAGTACGCGAACGCCCCGGAAGGAGGCGAGCGCGACCGCCAGTTCGCCCGCGTCGCCGAGGGGGCGAAGCTGGCGCAGGACCTCGGCCTGGTGGTCCACGCGGGGCACGGACTCAACTACGTGAACGTCCGCCGGATCGCCGGCATCCCCGGCATGACGGAGCTCAACATCGGCCACAGCATCGTCAGCCGCGCGATCTTCATCGGCCTGCGCAGAGCCGTGCGCGAGATGGTGCGGCTGGTCGAATCGCCCGCGTAGGGTGGGTGCTCCGCACCCACCGTTCAGTGCTACAACGCCACTTTGCGCGGCGGGTCTCCTGACCCGCCGCGCGCATGCGGTTCCCGACCAGTGCGGGGCACTTGTGGCGCGGTTGAATCGCCCGTGTAGGGTGGCATGGCCACGCGATGTTGCGTGGCCACGAGCCCCGAGGCTCGCAGGAACATGGCCACGCAAAGGCGCGTGGCCATGCCACCCGAAGCTGCACAGACAATTGCATGCACACTGCTTGGCAGGACATCCTCATGCGTCTCGCCCGTCATATCGGGAATACCCAAGCCACGCTCGAGACCCCCACGCTCTTCGAGTCGCAGGGCGGCGCAGGCCACTGCAAGTACGCGATCTCGCGCGCCGACGCCTTCGAGTGGCTGGAAGGGGCCGAGCCATGCTCCATCCACGCCGTCGTGACCGATCCGCCCTACGGCCTTGTGGAGTACACGGCCCGCGAGCTGGAGAAGAGGCAGAACGGTAGCGGCGGGGTGTGGCGGATTCCCCCCGCCTTCGACGGCTGCAAGCGGATGCCCCTGCCGCGATTCACGGTGCTGACGGATAAGAATCGGCAGGACCTGCGAGAGTTCTTCGAGCGCCTCGCCGAGCCTCTCATGCGCGTGCTGGTTCCCGGCGCTCATGTCTTCATCGCCACCAACCCGCTGGTCTCGTACCTTGTTTACGAACCGTTCATCTCGGCCGGGTTCGAGAAACGCGGGGAGATCATCCGGGTGGTCTACACCCTTCGCGGCGGCGACAGGCCCAAGAACGCGCACGAGGAATTCGCTGACGTGACGGTCATGCCCAAGTCCTGCTGGGAGCCCTGGGGCCTGTTCCGCAAGCCGTGCGAAGGGCGTGTCCAAGATAACTTGCGGAAGTGGCGGACCGGCGGCCTCCGCCGCCTCTCCAAGCAGGAACCTTTCAAAGACCTGATCTACTCGTCTCCGGCCCGCGGCCTGGAGCGCAAGGTCGCCCCGCATCCGTCCCTCAAGCCGCAGGCTTTCCTGCGGCAGCTTGTGCGGGCCGCCCTGCCTTTCGGGCAGGGAGTGATCCTCGACCCCTTCATGGGCTCCGGCTCGACGGTTGCCGCCGCCAGTGCGTGCGGCCTCCAAAGCATCGGCCTGGAAGTGAACGAGAAGTACTTCGAGATGGCGAAGAAAGCCATTCCGGCGCTGGCGCGTTACCAGCGCCAAGACGTGGTCATCCGCGGTCAGAAGCCGACCCCACGCACCGATCCCGCGCAACGGTTTGACACGTAGCCCGCGCGTGGGTCTAATGGATGCCTGCCCGATAAGCCGCACGCGCGCCGCCCGACCCGTCGGGCGCCGACCGCCTCGAGAGAGGAGCATTCCATGACCGCGTTCAGGTTCTTCACCATCATTGTCATCTTCGCAGGTGTGACCTGCGCGTGGCTGGTCCTGGGCACGACCATCGAGTACCGCACTGCCGCGTTCGACCGAGGGCTGACCGAGGAGGTCAGCGCGCGGTGGGGTGCGTCGAGCCTCGTGCAGCCGGCACCCTATCTCCTGACCGGCCTCGCCGGGGACACGCCGAGGGGCGGCACGGTCGTCGACCCGGCCGCCAGCGCCATCAGCGTCGATTTCTTTCACGAGCAGCGGTACATGGGCCTCCTGTGGTTCAGCACGTACACGGTCAGGTTCTCGGGCGAGTACACCGTGCAGACCACGGCCGTCGAGAAGCCAGCCGGGACGGATTTCGTGTTCCGCCTGCCGGAGCACGTCCGCGCGTTCGAGGACCTCACGGTCACGCTGGATCATCAGCCCTACGCGCTTCAGGGGGCGGGCGCGGCCGACGGCACGCTCCGCATCGCCGTTCCGGGCGACAACAAACCGCACACCGTGAGCGTGGCCTATGCGGCGCGGGGCCGGGACCGGTGGGAATACGCCATCGGCAACGAGGAACGCGGCCGCATCCCGCTGATCCGGGGGTTCACGCTGACGGCCACGACGAACTTCCGCGACATCGACTACCCCAAGGGCTCGATCAGCCCGGTGAAGAAGGCCGAGGAGACGAAGAGCGGCATGCAGGCCATGTGGCAGTACAACAATCTTCGGGCGAGCCAGCGGATGGGGATCGAGATGCCGCCGGTTCCGGAGGCCGGCGAGGTGGCGGCGCGGATGAGCTACTTCGCCCCGGTGAGTCTGCTGTTCTTCTTCACGGTCCTCTTTACGATTACGCTGCTGAAGCAGGTGCCGCTGCACCCGATGCACTACCTCTTTATCTCGGCGGGCTTCTTCGCGTTCCACATCCTGCTGGCGTACCTGGTGGACAAGATTCCGCTGGGCCAGGCGTTCTGGATCTGCGCGGCGGTGAGCGTCTTCCTGGTGGTGAGCTACATCCGCCTGGTGGCGGGGGTCAAGTTTGCCGTGGTCTACGTCGGCGTGGCGCAGGTGGTGTACCTGATCGGATTCAGCTACGCCTTCCTGTGGAAGGGGAACACGGGCCTGACGGTGGTCATCGGGGCGATCGCGACGCTGTTCGTGCTGATGCAGGCGACGGGCAAGGTGAACTGGAACGAAGTGTTCGGCAAGCCGGCGGCCCGGCCCCCGACGCCGAGCGTGCCGCCCGCCGCGCCGCCTGGCGCAACGGCCTAAGTTATCGGCGCAGCGCGCGGGGGCGGGGCACGCTCGCGGCGGGCCAGGAGACGGCCGCGCCCATGCTAATGGCAGAAGGCTGCTCTGCGCGGCGGGTCTCTGACCCGCCGCGTACGTGCGCTGCCTGACCGCTGAAGGCCGCTCCTTCGGCAGTGGGTCAGTCCGCAGGATCCCTGGGGGGAACCCGTCGCACAGGATTTCAGGTGGCGACGTACGACTTGAGCTACCTGAGCAGACAACGCACTCACGCGGCGGGTCAGGAGACCCGCCGCGCACATGCTAATGACTCCCGCCGCGCCCATGCTAATGACTCCCGCCGCGCCCATGCTAATGACTCCCGCCTCGCCCATGTTCATGTCCCCCGCCGCTTCCGCGGCGGGCTCGAGCACGCGGGCTCGACCGCGGCGGGCTCGACGCCAACGCCGCCCCTAAAGACTGGACACCGCGCAGGGAGGCGGTAGAATAGGCCGCTTGGCAAGCCGCTCGCACAGGAGGTAACGGATGTTCTCTGGAAGTCTGGTGGCCCTGGTCACGCCGTTTGCGGACGGCAAGGTGGACTACGCCGCGCTCGAGCGCCTGGTGGACTGGCACGTCGCGCAGGGAACCGACGGCCTGGTGCCCGTCGGCACGACCGGCGAGAGCCCGACCGTCGACGTGGCGGAGCACGAGAAGATCATCGCGACGGTCGTCCGGCGCGCCGCGAAGCGCATCCCCGTCATTGCCGGGGCCGGCGGCAACGCCACGACCGAGGCCATCGAGCTGACCAAGTTCTCCAGGGACGCCGGGGCCGACGCCACGCTCCAGGTGGTCCCCTACTACAACAAGCCGACGCAGGAAGGCCTGTACCGCCACTTTGCCGCCATCGCCGAGGCGGTGGACCTGCCGATGGTCCTCTACAACATTCCCACGCGATGCGTCGTGTCGTTGACGCCCGACACGGTGGCCCGGCTCGCCAGGCTGCCGGAGGTCGTCGCCATCAAGGAAGCGACCGGCTCGATGGACCAGACGAGCGAGATTCTGGCGCGGTGCGACCTGACGGTGCTCTCGGGCGACGACAGCCTGACGCTGCCGCTGATGGCCCTCGGCGCCAAGGGCGTGATCAGCGTGGCGGCGAACCTCGTGCCGAAGGACGTCAAGCGCCTCACCGACGCGATGCTGGCGGGGAACGTGGCCGCCGCCCAGGCGGCCCACCGCAAGCTCTTCCCCCTGTGCCGCGCCCTGTTTGTCGAGACCAGCCCGATCCCCATCAAGACCGCCATGAAGTGGGCGGGCCTGATCGCGTCGGACGAGAAACGGCTGCCGCTGACGGACCTCTCGCCGGCGGCAGCAGCCACGCTCGAACGGGCGATGAAGGACTACGGCCTGCTGAAGTAGCACGTGAAGGCAGGGCACGCTAAGCAGGTACCCCGGCATGCCGAAACGGCTCTTCCTCAGAACGACGCTGGAGCGCAAGGGCCGCCTCATCTTCGGCCTGTTCATCCTCCTGACGGTCGCCGCCTGCCTCTCGTGGCCGTGGTGGATGATGGAGCAGCTCGTCCAGTCGGGCGACACGGACCGCGCCCAAACCCTGGCGCGGGCGTACCTCCAGACCGCCCATGCCATCGGCTTCGTGGCCAACGTGGGCGCCGAGAAGCCGCCCGCCGGCAAGGCGGCGCCGCCCGACACGCTGGCCGACAAGCGGGTGGAGCTCCTGACCCGCTTCGGCAGCGCCGAGGGCGAGGGGAAGCTCCGCAAGATCAGCCTGGCGCCGGCGCCGCCGGGGCAGCCCCAGGCGGTTCCCGCCGGGCTCGGCGAGTTCGAGCAGCAGGCCGTCAAGGCGTTCCTCAAGCACCCCAAGGAGAACACCCGCTGGGAGAAGTCCGGCGATTCGTTCCTGTACGTCCAGGCGTTCCGAGCGGAGGGCGAATGCCTGGATTGCCACCGCCTCAAGGGGTTCCAGCCCAAGGACGTCATCGGCGCCGTCGCCATCGAGTTGAACGTCAAGGAACGGCAGGCCACGATCCTGGCCAACCGCCTCGTGCTCGTGGTGGCAGCGCTGCTGGTGGTCGTCTTCTCGATGGCGGTGTTCTACGCGGTCTTCCGGTACATGGTGGTCAAGCCCATCCAGCACCTCAAGGACGTGGCCGACCGTGTCAGCGAGGGCGACCTCCAGGTGCGCAGCGAGATCGACACCGGCAACGAGCTCGAGGTCCTGAGCGACGCCTTGAACCACATGCTCGACGAGACGGCCAAGGCGCAAGCCGATCTTCGGGCCGCCACCCAGGCCCGCGACGCCCGGCTCGACGAGCTGACGAAGGCGAACGTCGCCCTGTTCGAGTCGAACCAGGTGAAGAACAAGTTCCTGGCGACGATGAGCCACGAGCTGCGGACCCCCCTGAACTCGATCCTCGGATTCGCCCAGATCCTGAGCGACTCCCCCGCCCTGGCCGAGGACCCCAAACTCGGCCGCTACGCCCGCAACATCCTGTCGAGCGGGCGGATGCTGCTCGACATGATCAACGACCTCCTGGACCTGGCGAAGATCGAAGCGGGGCGCCTCCAGGTGCGCTGCGAAAAGGTGACGCCGCAGGACGTCGCCGAGGTCGTCTGCAACATGGTCCGCCCCTTGCTGGCCGAGACGCCGCTGAAATTTTCGTATG
>Ga0315282_10014665_pt1 | contig 11638 bp, 10 predicted proteins | sample YL17G07_20_MG_FD_203693 | JGI IMG/M metagenome (GOLD analysis project Ga0315282, IMG submission 203693) | Sediment microbial communities from Yellowstone Lake, YNP, Wyoming, USA - YL17G07_20 | ecosystem: Environmental > Aquatic > Freshwater > Lake > Sediment | place: USA: Wyoming | collected...
CCCGACCTTATGGACGTGGTCGTTGACCTCACCGAGACGGGCACAACCCTCCGTAAGAACGGTCTGAAGATCATCGGGCAGATCATGGAGTCGTATACCGTTATCATCGCGAACAAAAAGAGCTGGGCGGACCCGGAGAAGCGCCGGGAGATCGAGGAGATAAAGACGCTCCTCTTCGGCGTGATCGAGGCACGGCACAAAGTGCTCCTGACGATGAATGTGCCATCAGCGTCGATGGAACGGATCGTCCGGGCACTACCTGCGATGAAAAAGCCAACCGTGAGCCGGCTCCACGGGATTGATTACTACAGCATCCAGACCGTAGTGCCTAAAAAAACTGTCAACCAGTTAATCCCCATGCTCAAGGCATGCGGTGCGGAAGATATCCTTGAGATACCGATTGCGAAGATCGTGCCGTAAGGCAGGTCTATCACTTTTTTTTAAATCCCCGTTCCCGTACTCATTGAACAGTAATACGTTGCACATTTTGAGGTTGCTTCGTACGAGGTGCAGGGATGACGGGATGGTCGCAGCCACCCGGAAAAACAGCATTTGGAGGTTTTGGATCTTCACACGAAAAGTATTGGATCAGAGATAGTTGTTCCGGCGCAGCCATTCCACCTGCGGCCCGGTATACCGGTAGACGATATCGCACTTTTCATCCTGGAAATTCCAGGGAATGACAATAAGGATGTCCCCTTCACGGATCCATACTTTCTTTTTTATCTTGCCCTTGATTCTCCCCATACGGGTAACGCCATCGAAACACCGGATACGGATATGGTTTGCACCCATCATCAGTTCGGCGCACCCGAACTGCTCACGGTTCCGTTTCTGGGGAAGTTTTACCCGGACGATCTCATCGCCCGGCGGGTTTTGTGATTTTTTCTCTACCAGTGCAACTCCTCCTGCAGCTTCACAAATACGTGCTCAATTTTTAGTGCAGGAGAAAATAAATTATTTCCTAAAAAACGGCTGAACCTCGGGATAGAATCACGGGCGGGCGGAGTTGGTGCGAGTCCGGGCTTTGCCCTAGAACCGGAAGAGGGGTGATGCGGGTGTGTGCTCCTGCCGGTACAGGGAAACGTATGCCATTACCTCTCATCGCTCCAGAGTAAGACATGAGACACCCCCTTTTTTACCTCACTGTAATGCATATATCCCGGAATGAGTGTACATATCAATAGGGATATCAGATGGAAAGTGAAGTTCTCAAAGAGCTGCGATTAATCCGGCTGGATCTCAAATACATACGGGCTCACATGGTCGACCAGGACATGATACTCTCTCCGGAAGAGAGAACGCTTCTCGAAGAAAGCCGGCAGGATCTTCGTGCAGGGAAAACCCGGTCACTCGATGATGTGACGAGGGCCCGGTATCGTGCTTGATATCAGCATAGGCCCGAAAGCGGATCGTTTTTTGCAGGGGACGGATCAACAGAGTTTCGATCGGTTAAGCCGGAAAATCAGGGAACTGGCCAACAAACCTCGTCCACGCGGTGCCAAGAAAATCGTTGGCGAGGACGGGGTCTTCAGGATACGAGTCGGCGTGCACCGGATTCTCTATTCTCTCGAAAAAAGTGACCAGACACTTCTTATTGTGAATATTGATAAACGGTCCCGGATTTATAAAAGATAATCCTGACTTCATTGCTCGCTCTTCCGGAATCTAAGGCAATGCAGAACCGGGCATCACGAACCGGGGACCGGGCTTTCTCGCATCGCAGGATCTTTTTTAGAATTTGAGCGGTACGAGGCAGACGGCAAATGGTGGGATAGGATGAGGGAGGTGGGGTTGGTTCGGAATTACGACCCCGTGAACCAAACCCGAACGAGTTTCTTCATTCGAACAATGAATCCAACTCGTTCACTTCGTTATCACATGTTCCTAAAACCCGCACTCACCTGATGCACGATGATCTCAGCCTTTTGAATGAGTTCATCCGGGATTTCTGTCACGCCCATTTCCATTCGCATTTTTATCTGTTCGGATAGTTCCTGAGCTTCCGCCTTCACGTCGCCTTTGGAATAATGGACGAAGTCGAGGAGATACTTGTACGCCGATTTCATATCGCCGGTTAAAAGGTTCACCATAACGAGATCGCCGCAATAATATGCCGATCGGTTGTAATCCTTTGCGGTTACACTCTTCTTCAATGATTCCGTGTAGGTGACTCTCAGGTAAAGTGCGAGGTCTTTCTGGAACTCAAGAACCGATTGGTATCGTTTATTCGGATTCTTTTCCAGACACTTCATTATCATTACTTCAACATCATGTAAAGAGGGGTTAATCGCAGAAGGCAGTGTTGGATTCTTTGTTGCGATACTCGACATGACCTCGACCATAGAATCTCCTGTAAATGGTAGTCCCCCAGTCACGAGTTCATAGAAGATAACACCAAGTTGCCAAATATCCGTCCGTTCATCCTTTGCCTTCTTGCCAATCTGTTCCGGTGCTGCATAATTAGGTGTGAACGATGCTGCGGTGGTGGATGTCGATTCAGTAATTACGCGGGAGAGGCCCCAGTCAGAGATCTTCGGGACTCCGTTCTTCAGGAGAATATTCTGGGGTTTTAAGTCCCTGTGGATAATCTTCTGGGCATGAGTGAACTTCAGACCTTCACAAACATTAAAAAGAATCCACGCTGCTTCCTCGCTCTCGATCGGTTTTTTCCTCTCTGCGAGCGAACTGTCACAGAGCTCCATCTCGAAATACGGACTTGGCATGATGTTGAAATTGTAGACCTTCACAATATTGGGGTGGTCAAGTCTCGTCCAGTTCTGCAACTCTGCGATGAATGATTTTCCGGTTGATTCATCAAGCGAGATCGGTATTTTCACTGCAACAAATTGCCCGTCCTTCCGTTTTGCCTTGAACACGCGGGCGAACCCGCCTTTGCCGATGAATTCCCAGTCGATATAGCGATCGGAAAGTTCAGCCGGGGGTTGCTTGGGTGTCAACGGTTTTGGTGTGAATGCGGAGGGGGACTGGGCATTTACAGAAGACACAGAATCCAGAACGTCGATCCAGTATTTGAACGTCTGGTTATGCACCTGCTTTTCAGCATCGTGATATTGAACCTGTATTTCCAGGGGTATATTCCCCCCCTGTTTTGGACGCAGTCCGATAATGACATCCTTGGTAGAACCTGCTTGTATTGATGCCGGTTCGATCCATTTTGTTTCAAACTCATCAGAAAATGTAAAGGATACATCAACCGCATTGGATTTTCCGTTATTTTTGATGTGAATGGGAACCCGGTGCCAATTTCCGACAACGAACTGGGTTTTCTCCATGGTTAGTAAAAGGTTTGGTGAAGCGGTAGTTCGTTCGGTAGGTGCTGGCGGCTGCATTCCAGAAGATGTGGAGCGAGGTGCCCGTGTTTTCCGCGAGTGAAGAACGTAATATCCACCGCCACCAATGCAGAGCAAGAGAATAATACCAACAATAATTAGCGGATTGAATGTATCGGAAAGTTGTGTTGGAATATTAGTGGGTGTGGGTGCTACTGTGGTAGCTGCAGTTGTTTTAACAATTGTCGGGACTGGGGTGGCAACAGTTGTTGCAACGGTGGTTGAAGCTGCAGTTGTTTTAACGGTTGTCGGGACTATGGTTGGGGCAGCGCTTTTGAGAACGTTGAACAGTGCAACGCCATTTACATCCTGAATGACTGCAGATTCCTTAATGATATACTCGTCGGGTTTGAACGTGGATACGTCAATATCGAACGAGATCTTGTTAAACCCGCTGTCACCCTTCGTGACTTTGACTGTGCCGGTTGCGCCGCTGAACTCACCGCTCTGACTCTTCTGAGTCGGCTTGAATGATGATGAGTAGACTTCGAAGAGGACTTCGTCATCTACTGCAAGGTTGGTCTGTGCGGTGATGGTGAATTTGTCACCGACGTGCCTGTCGCCAATCGGGTCGATGCGGATAAACGACTCCGTTGCCAGCACCGGATGCGCAAGAATCACGATTGAGAAGAAAATTCCGATTATAAACAATATCCATTTCGTGTTATTAGAACTCTTCATCATCGTATTCCTGAAGGCCGTTCTTCATTGTAATCCACTCAACCGAATAGCATTATATAATGTCTATCTCAATTTCCCAAAATATAAGGATCCTCTCGCAATTTAGGATGATCCTCCAAAATCTTCTGTCTTGAACCGACCCAAATCAGTATTGGTTGGCACAATCCCGCCATTGTCAAAAACACCCGTGTGCTGAAGATCGGCGCGGAACATCGTGTCGGCAGCAGCAGCAGAGGGTGTAAACGCTATGATGAGAAAAAGAAGAATGATGCAGGAGCGATACGCACCGATACCGTAACCCCTCCCGTGCTCGTTCATGGTCTCCCGCCGCGTTATGCGTATGGGGAAATTATCGGCAGGAACGATAAAGGTTGTGAGATCGGATTAGTGCGCCAGGAAATTATTTCCCGATGATCCGCTGCCTGCTGATCCGTACCGAGGGCAGGATATACGTCCCGATCGCCCGGCTTTCGCGACTCAACCCGACAATCTCCTTGTGCATTTCATAGACATTGCCGGACAGCATCGCACTCCTGATGGGCGATGTGAATTCCCCGTCATCCATCCAGAACGGGTTTGCGATCTCCACCGAGAAATCGCCGCTCATTGGGTTTGCCGTGTGTGCCCCGACAACATTGTGGACGTACACGGCACGTTCACCGCCGGTCCCTTCCCGTTTGCCGTCAACGACAAAATTATGGTGCCCGATGGTCGGCAGTCCCCCATACCCTCCCCGCACCGCATTGCCGGTTGTGGTCTTCCCGAACCGGTACGCGGTCTTGAGGTCGTAGGCAAAGGCTTCGAGAACACCGTCCTTCACGTAATCGATCCGCCGGGTGGGTGTTCCTTCGGCATCCCACCACGCACTCCCGTTTCCGTTCGGCCGGTGGGGATCATCGTACATCGAGAGACCGGGAACCGCAATCGCCTCGCCAAGATGGTCAGCCAGCTTCGAACGCCCCTGGTGGACATTTCGCCCGGAGAGCGCGGGGACAAAGACGTTTGAGAGCAAATCGGCGTAAGCGATGGGAGAAAGGATGATATCGTACTTCCCGGTGGGAATGTCCTCTCCGTCAACAGAGTATGAGGCAAAAAATGTTGCCCGTTCGCCAACAGTAAAGGGATCCACTATCCCACCACAGCAGGCATGATCGAATTCTGAGCCGGTGGACTGCCCGCTGATCGCTTCGAGCGAGACGGATATCCCAGTATGCCGGGTTGCATAGCGGATCCCGTGCGAATTTGCAAAGGTCACCTGCTCGCGGGAGAGCGAAGCAGAGCCGGCAGTCACTTCCGCCGGGTGTTGCAATGCCCCTTCCAATATCCGTGCGAGCAATGCCCGGGCATGCTCAGGCTCGATTGTCATTGTGGGATCAAATGACAGGTCAGCCGCCGGTACCGCGTGCGGGTGGGGAAGCCCGTTCCACTCCTGAGTTGTGGCAAGTCGTCCGCTTGCGACAGCAGCATCCAGGCATTCGCGCCACTCTTTCGGGTTGTTGGTGCTCGATGCGCCGATCTTTCCCTTATCGATCGTGCGGATGGCGAGCCCGCAGTCCTCTGAAGCGGTGGCGAGACTGAGGTTTCTCTTCTTTAAATCAGCAGAGACGGAGCTGCCCTGGACAAAAAAGACCTCGATCTCGTCAACCCGTTTCGCGCCTGCCCGTACCAGCGCCTCAATCCATTCCACTGCCACCCACCACCGCATCGCATAACAGGACATGGGGCGCCCCGTCACTCACCGGCACGCTCTGCCCGCCTTTCCCGCAATATCCCGGGTGCATCAGCCGCTCCTTCCCGCAGAGGGTGATCCCGTGAAGTGTCGTGAGGATCTCGCCCGAAAGCGAGACGTCCCGGCACATCTTCGTGCATTCGCCATTCTCGATCAGGTACCCGTATTCCGCGTTGAACTGGAACACCCCACGTCCCGGGTCCACCTGTCCCCCGCGGGAGCCCTTGAGAAAGATGCCGTTTTTACACTCGGAAAAGATCTCGTCGGTTGTCGCATCACCGGATTCGACATACGTGTTGCTCATCCGGACGAGCGGGGGTTCTCCGGGCATCGCCCGTGCATGCCCCGCAATACCGTTCCCCACCGCTGCAAGGGTCTCACGGTTGTGGAGAAACTCGTTCACCACCCCGCGCCGGATGATCTCTGTCCTCCGGACTGCCACACCCTCGGCATCCACCGGGTCAAACCCGAACTCGTGAAGACTGGGATCATCAACGATCGTGAGCTGTTCGTTCCCTATCATCTGCCCGGTTTTTCCTTTCAAGACCGAGTTTCCTTCCTGGATGAGATCCCCCTCGCTCGCGTGTCCCACCGCCTCGTGGGCAAACACACCGGCGAGTTCAGGGTCGAGAACGGCATGCATCTTTGCCCCTTTTGGTGCACCGGCGTCAAGAAGCGCCACCGCGATCTCTGCGGCTTTTTTTCCGAGTTGCTGCCGGTGCCGGAGGTTGAACCCGTGGATCGAGTGATCGCGTTCATACCCCATCTGGATGTTCCCGTTTCGTGAAGCAACCGCAAGTACAGAGAAGCCGGACCGGCAGATCTCGTAGGAATATTCACAGCCGGAACTGTCAGAGAACCGGCACTGCTCCACGCGTTCGATATAATTTGCCCGCCGGTTTACGACGAGTGGGTGCCGGGCTGCCCCTTCGATCTCTGACAGGATCGCTGACTTCTCCTCTATCCCTACAGAACGGCAGTCCTCGTGTGCCACGGGTACCGGGAGCACATAGCGGGGTGCGTCGCCGAGGAGCACCGGTTCTTCAGTGATCCGGGCGAGTTTCTCTGCAGAGGCAAGGAGTGCTGCAAATTTTTTTTTGGAGCCGGGCGTATAATTGTCGACCTGGAGGATTCCCCATCCCCTCTGCCCGAGGACTCTCACTACCGCTTTATTAAAAAAAGAAGTGCCTGCGGATTCTACCACGCCGTTATCGATGTCGATGTGCGTGACCTGCCCGGTCACCTGCCGCACATCATAATACCGGACCCCGGGCAGCACCTTCATGCAACCGTCTGGGATACGACTGATGATTCTGCGATCATTGCGGTCGATCGTATCGCCATCTTTTTGAGTTTTGCAAGGAATCCTTCCTGGTTCTCCGGCACAAGGGCATACTTGAGCACGTCATCGATGGTATCAACCGGTATCACGGTGACAAGCGGTTTGTATCGCTCCTCAATGAGTACATCCCCAAGGTTCATACGGGGAATGAGGACCGTTTTGATACCGGCTTTTGCCGCTGCCTCGATCTTGAAGGTCACACCACCCACCGGGAGAACATCTCCCCTGACTGAAAGCGACCCGGTCATCGCAAGATCCTGCCGGACAGGGATCCCTTCGATAGCGCTGATCACGGCGGTAGCCACGCTTACAGATGCGGAGTCTCCTTCAACACCCATATAAGTGCCGATAAACTGGATGTGAATATCTATATTTTTTACATCTCTTCCGGTAAATTTCTTCAGGATTGCACTGACATTTTTGATCGATTCCTGTGCGATCTCCTTGAGCATTCCGGTTGCTATTACCGTTCCGCTTGCACCCTGGGCAGGAGTGACTTCCGCCATTATCGGGAGGACAGACCCTGCATCGCTCCCCGTCACAGCAAGTCCATTTACACGTCCGATGCTGGTACCTTTCACAACCGCCATTTCATATTCTCTCATATGCCGTGTGATTTCATCGGACACCTGATCCTCGATCGACCGGGCGGTGATCTTTGCCGCAACGACATGGGCAGCGGTGGTAAGGGGTGCTCCCTCCTGCCGGGCGATATCGCCGGCGACCCGGATCAGACCACCCATGTCCCGGAGTTTTAACGTGAGGTGCCCCTTCCGGTTCGAGCGCCTGCGGGACTCGCGGATGATCTCATCGATTGCGCCCGGGTCGAAGTGCGGGATCTTGCCGTCATTTTTCACTTCCTGCGCGATGAACCGGATATATTTTTTCCTGTTCTCCTCGTTGTCCTCCATGCTCTCGGACATGTACACTTCGTACCCGTAGCCACGGAGACGGGAGCGGAGCGCCGGGTGCATGCCCTGGATCGCGTCGAGGTTGCCAGCTGCGATCATGACGAACCGGCAGGGGACCGGTTCGGTGCGGACCATCGCGCCGCTCGACCTTTCGCTCTGCCCGGTGATGGGGAATTCCCCTTCCTGGAGAGCAGTGAGCAGGTTCTGCTGTGAATGGGGATCGAGCGTGTTGATCTCATCGATGAACAGCACGCCGCCATTCGAACGGTGGATCGCTCCCGCCTCCACACGATCATGTGCAGGGGTCTCAAGCCCGCCGCTCTGGAAGGGGTCGTGCCGTACATCGCCAAGAAGCGCCCCGGCATGCGAGCCGGTCCCGTCAATGAACGGTGCTATATTTTTTGTATCATTTGAGACGAGAAGCTTCGGGACCATCGCCTCTTCACGGGGCGTGGTGTACCGTAGTGCCATAAAGACAAACGCTGCGGCGATGATCCCCATGAGCCACTGCATGGTGATGAACGAATAGCCGATGATGCCGATGACAAGAAGCATCAGGATAGTGTTCCGGAACTGTATCTTCTTTTTTGCCTCGGCTTTGTGGGCACCGACAATCTGCTTGCCGCGACCACCGGCGACCGTCCTGACCACCGGGTTGTTGGGATCATCGGAATTCGGGTAGACTAAAATATCTAAGAGGTCTTCTTTTGGCAGGAGCTCTGCCATCGCCTTCGCGAGCATGGACTTACCCGTTCCCGGGCTCCCGATCATCATCACATGCCTGCGCTGTATTGCAGCCTTCCTGATCACTTCGACCGCGTGCTCCTGGCCGATGACCTGGTCGATCAGTGTTGCAGGCACTTCGATCTGCGAGGAGGCACCTTCAACGACGGCAGGTGCTGTCTCTGTGACCTCTGGTTTTATTTCTTCGTGAGCTGAAACGGACTGTTCCGAATTTTCCATTGGGGGATTTACCTCTCTCTACCCGTAGGGTATCCATATAATTTGACGCATGATAGTTTAAGTACTTTCAGCTGATGGTAATGACGTGATAATACCAGATATTTTGACCCGGTTTTCAGCCCGGAAGGGGAAAAACAATGCAAAATAATACAATACAGAACGTTTTATACTACAACCGGAAGCTCATCCTGTCCACGGGATGGAAAGGAACGGTATCATGAGAGTGATCAGCACTGAAAAATCCCAGATCCTTGCTGCCCGTATCGCCGAGGCGCTCAATACAACAATAGTCGATGTAACCTTTACCCGGTTTCCCGATGGGGAACAATATCTTCTCGCAGGAAAACCTGACGAGGAGATGATCATCGTCGGAAGCATCGTTGACAATGATGCACTGGTCCAGCTGCTCCTCTTAATCGATGCCTGTGACACCGCAAGAAACCGTCTGGTCATTCCCTACATGGGGTATGCGCGGCAGGACAAGCGGTTCAAAGACGGGGAACCGATCAGTGCCCGTGCCATTGCCCGGACACTGGGACGCGGGGTTGAGTCATGCATTACAGTGAATATCCATGAGAAAGACGTGCTCAGATATTTTGATGTCCCGACAACGAACCTCACCCTCGCCCGGGACATCGGGGCATACATTGAATCCGAAAACTTGCAGGATCCGCTGGTGCTTGCACCGGATGAAGGCGCATTGGCATTCGCTCGTGACGTGGCAGCTGTCGGGGACTGGGACTTTGATCACCTCGAAAAGACGCGCCTCTCCGGTGTTGAAGTGAAGATGGCGCCGAAAAAGTTGTGTGCCGTATCACGATCCGTGGTCATCGTTGACGATATCATCTCCACCGGGGGTACGATCGCAACGGCAGCGGGTATGTTGTACCGCGAAGGTGCAAACGAAGTGTATGCCGCGTGCGTCCACGGGGTTCTGATCGGAGGGGCATACGCTCACCTGAAGGCAAACGGCATCCGGGATATCGTGTGCAGCGACACGATCGAACGGGGGTGCAGCCGGATCTCCGCTGCCAGCCGGATCGCAGATTCTCTCAGGTGACAGGAAGCCACCGGATCAGGTATTATGTCACTCGGGGTTATTTTTCACAGGCACTCTCCATGAAATGCATCCTGGACTCTTCAGTTTTTTTTTCTTTTTGCCCGGTTGAAGGAGAACTATATACCACGCCATCCGTCATCGAAGAACTTCTCGATCTCCGGGCAAAAGGAAATTTCGAAAAACTGCAGGCAGAAGGGCTCCGGATCGTCTCCCCGACAAAGGAGTCCCGGGCAAGAGTGCGGGGGGCGGCAGAGAAGACCCGGGACCTCCGGCTCATTTCCGAAACAGACAGTGACCTGCTTGCACTTGCGCTCGATTGCGACGCCATTCTCTATACAGACGATTTTGCCATCCAGAATGTTGCCGCTGAACTGGGTGTTGCCGTCCACCCGATCCAGCAGCGGGCGGCAAAAAAGATTGTATGGAAATACCGGTGCAGCGGGTGCGGCAGGTACTTTGAGACCGACGGGGAATGTCCCATCTGCGGCTCAAAAATTAAACGAAAACTTAAATAGATAACGGCAAACCTCTTTTCCATGTCTTCCCTTGACGATCTGATCAGCAGGGCAAAGATGCTCCTTTCCGAAGGTCACAGCCCCGGGCAGATAGCCGACGAGCTCTCGCTCTCCATGGAGACGGTAACGTGGCTCCTTACCCAGGCAAAAGGTTCAACCGCCCCAAAAGATGTCCATATCGACTGGACGGCAGTGAGCAGCGATGCCGCGTTGCTTGACGAAACTGCACTCATGCTCATGAAACGGTATTACGGATCAGAGAGTGATGAGAAAACCGGTTCTCCCGCATACGGCGTCGTTGTCGGTATCGCGCTCTCCGGTATTCCTCTTGCGACAATAATCGCCGTGCAGGAGGATGCCCGGCTTGCCATCTATCACCCGGCAAAACAGAACACAAGCGAGCACCCGATAGGTTCGATCAGCGGAAATTTTGCCACGGTATCCGGTGAGAACTGCATCATAGTGGACGATGTGATCACGTCTGGCAACACGATGCGCGAAGTGGTGAAGTATTTGAAAAAGCACGGGGCGACACCCGTCGCCATCTGGGTGATCTTTGACAAGCGCGGCATAAAAGACGTCGAAGGAGTCCCGGTCTTTTCGCTCTTCAAAATATCCCGTATTGGCTGAGTATATATTTTTCCGGCACCCAATACACCACAATTTATATAGAAGTTCAATTCCACCTTTTACAGCATCGGAGGATCTTATATGCAGTCTAATCAGCCAATTATCATTCTAAAAGAAAATGTTGAGCGTAATTACGGGAGGGAAGCCCAGCGCTCGAATATTATGGCAGCAAAGGCAATTGCCGGCGCTGTGAAGAGCACTCTTGGTCCACGGGGAATGGACAAAATGCTTGTCGGTTCAACCGGAGATATCGTCATCACCAATGATGGCGCCACCATCCTTTCAGAGATCGCAGTCCAGCACCCCGGTGCAAAGATGGTCATCGAAGTTGCAAAGACGCAGGACGATGAAGTAGGCGATGGCACCACAACCGCGGTTGTTATTGCCGGTGCACTGATGGAGCGGGCGGAAGAGCTGCTCGAACAGGGCATTCACCCGACCGTGATCGCAGAGG
>Ga0315282_10014666_pt1 | contig 11637 bp, 8 predicted proteins | sample YL17G07_20_MG_FD_203693 | JGI IMG/M metagenome (GOLD analysis project Ga0315282, IMG submission 203693) | Sediment microbial communities from Yellowstone Lake, YNP, Wyoming, USA - YL17G07_20 | ecosystem: Environmental > Aquatic > Freshwater > Lake > Sediment | place: USA: Wyoming | collected...
GCCACGAAAGCCTGGTGCCCTGGGAGTACAATCCCTTGTTCTATAATGAGATCCTGGCCAACTGCGTCCAGGGACTGCTGGGCAAGAACACTGCGCCTCTCGAAGCGCGGGTCAAGAGCGCCACCGAACGGCTGAAGCAGATTTCCGGCTTCCTCAAGCAGGCCAAGGAAAACCTCAAGACCCCGGCCCAAATCTACACCGAGACGGCCATCGCCCAGTTCCCCGGAATACTGAACTTCTATAAAAATGATATGGCGGCCCTGGCGGCCGGCGCTTCGGCCGAGGCCAAGAACAAGCTCATGGCCGAGGCGGCCAAGGCCGTCACCGCCCTGGAAGATTTTAAGAACTTCCTTAGAAATGAACTACTGGCCCGCTCCACCGGAAACTTCCGGCTGGGCCAGCAGGCCCATTTGCGACTGATGCGGCTGACGGGCCAAGGCAGCATTGTGCCCGAGGATCTGGTGGCCAGGGCTAACGCAGATTTTAACAACATCCGCCGCGAAATGTTCCTCGTCTGCATCCCCTTCTTCAAGATCATGTATCCCAGCATCGACCTGGACCGTATGACTAGGCCGAAAGACGAGGTTTGGGCCATTGCCATTAAGGGCGTCTTCGATAAAATCAAGACCGAGCATTTGAGCCGGGACGAATTCGTGAGCGGGGCCCGCTCCACGGCCGCCACTCTCAAGGCTTTCATCGAAGCCCACAACCTGACGGCTCTGCCCGAAGGGATGCCCGCCATCGAGGTCATGCCGGTGGAAAAAAGAGGCCTGGCCTTTACTCATCTGCAAGGCCCGGGCCCCTATGAAAGCAGCGGACCCTATACCTTATACATAAGCCCCATCCCTGACGATTGGCCTCCCGAGGCGGTCAACTCCTTCCTGGAGGAATACCACAACTACATTTTCCCCTTCGCCGTGGCCAAAAGAGTCTATCCCGGACCCTATGTGCCCCTGGTCATGACCCGCCAGAACCCCTCTCTCGTGCGCAAGTTGTATCCCAACCTGCCCCTGCTCAGAGGCTGGCCGGCCTATATGGAGGAGACGCTGGTGACTGCCGGCTACGGCAACTATGATCTCCGCCTCCGCCTGTCCCAGCTTGAGATGCAGCTCAAGGCGGCCATGGACTATTTGCTCGAGCTCAATATTCATCAGGGCTCTATGACCGATGAGCAGGCCATCAATTACATGACCAGGAGCGGTTTCCAGAGCGAGGCCGAGGCCAAACGGAAATGGAAACAGATTATCCTCAACCCCGGCGAAGCCGCCTACACCTACATAGGCTATCAGGAGATCCTGGACATCGAGAAGGACTACAAGAAAGCCAAGGGCGATTCCTTCAAACAGAGCGAGTTTCTGCAGAAGCTCTTGAGCTACGGCGCCATTCCTCTTCGCCAACTCAAGACCAGGATCATGCAGTAGGGCCTGGGAACAAGGCCGAAGGCGGGTCTCGCGTTTCCTGGGCCATAAAACTATCCTCTGATCTGCTGATCCGATGAAAAGCACGGAGCCTGCAGGCGCCCTTCCCCTAGTGGACTCCCATGCCCATCTGGACATGGAGGAGTTCGATGAGGACAGGGAGCAGGTGGTGGAGAGGGCTTTCCAGGCCGGCCTGTGCGCCATCCTCTGCCCGGCTGACCTGACCGTCGAGCGCAGCCTGGAAAAAACGCTCGGCCTGGCGGCCCGCTTCCCCGCTCTGCGGGCGGCGGCCGGAGTCCATCCTCATCAAGCCGCCCATTTCCGGACCGAGCATCTCACCCGGCTGAGAGAGCTCTGCGCAGAAAAGAAAATCTCTGCCGTGGGAGAAGTCGGCCTGGACTTCCACTACGACTTCTCGCCGGCCGAGTCACAGCGGCCGGCCTTCCGCGCCCAGGCGGCCCTGGCCCGTGAGACGGGCCTGCCCCTCATCATCCATACGCGCAGCGCCGGCCAGGAGGCGGCCGATATCGTCGAGCAGGAGAATCCCCCGGCGGCCGGAGTCCTGCACTGCTACACTGAGGATTGGGCCCTGGCCGAGCGGATGCTGGACCGGGGCTTTTATATCTCCTTCTCGGGGATTCTCACCTTCCCCAAGGCGGCCTCCCTCCGGGAGGTGGCCCGCCGCATCCCCCTGGACCGGCTGCTGGTGGAAACCGATTCGCCCTTCCTGTCGCCCGTTCCCTTCCGGGGCCTGGTCAAGCGGAACGAGCCGCGCTATGTCATCGAAGTGGCCAAGACCCTGGCCGAGCTCAAGGGCATCACCCCGGAGCGCCTGGCCGAAGCCACCACCGCCAATTTTTTCAGGCTTTTCGGCTGAACTCGACCCCCTCCCTTTTTGAAATTTTCTGCCTTTTTTCTAGGATTATGGAAGTATCTTTTATGATGATGTGATGCCCATGGTTAAGAGAGAAGCAAAGGCTTGGGTTTTGGCCGGAGCGAGCATCAGGCCGGATTTAGCCCTTCCGAGGCGCTCTTCGAGGGTTTCCGGCATTTTCCTTGCCGGCCGGCGAGCGAGGGCAATACCCAAGCCGAATGACCTCTCATCACGTAAAAAAGAGATACTTCCGAGGAACTAGAAAAATTTGAAAAAAATACGACTCAATGCTAACATAGGGCGGCAAAGGATGAACGAAAAGGCCGGCCAACTCATTAAAGTCCAAGTCCAGAGGCAGGCCGACCTCCGCGAGCTTTACGGAGAGATCCAGGACCAGCTGGAGGACGTCGAGAAGAAGCTCAAGAAGCTGGCCCAATCCCCCAATCCCCTTATCGCCGAGATCGGCGGCTACCTCTTCCAAAAATCCGGCAAGCGCATCCGGCCGGCCCTCGTCCTCCTGTGCACCGGGCTGTTCACCAGCCGGGGGGAGGAGCCGGTCCTCTTCGCGGCGCTGGTTGAATTCATCCATACCGCCAGCCTTCTCCATGACGACATTATCGACAACTCCGATACCCGGCGGGGCATAACCTCGGTTCATTCCAAATGGGGGCCCAACGTCACCGTCCTGTTGGGTGACTATCTCTACATCAAGACGCTCGGACTGTCCCTGGGCAGCCGTTTCCAGCAACTCACCAGAATCCTGACCGATGTGTCGGCCCGCATGATCGAGGGCGAAATCCAGGAATACGTCCAGAGCGGCAACCTGAAACTCTCCGAGAGAGACTACCTGGCCATCATCAATCAGAAGACCGCTTCTCTGTTTTCCGCGTCCTGCCGGATCGGAGGGATCCTGGGCGGCGCCTCGGCCGAGGAAGAGGAGGCGCTGGCCGCCTACGGGACCAGCCTGGGCCTGAGTTTCCAGGTGGTAGACGACATTTTAGATTACTCCGGCCGGGAAGAAGAGCTGGGCAAGCCGGTCCTGTCCGACCTCGTCGAAGGCCGGATCACTCTGCCCCTCATCGATGCTCTCAGACAGAACGGCCGGGGTGACCGGAACAGGGTCGTGCGTCTACTCCGTGAAGTCAAAGCCGACCCGGCCGCCCGGCAGGAGATCCTGGAGATCATCCGCTCCGGGCCCTCCCTGGACTACGCCTTCAGCAAAGCGGATGAATTTTGCCGGAAGGCGAAGTCCGCGCTGGCTTCCTTGCCCGCCGGCCCTCATCGGCAAAGCCTGAGCTTGCTGGCGGACTACATCCTGCATAGAAATAGATAGACCGCCGGCCCGCCCGGCCGGCCGGAAGCCCTGCCGCCATGTTGGAGATCGAAGTCAAAGTCCGAACAGACGACCTTCAGGCCGTCCGGGATAAGCTGGCCGGCCTGGGTGCCCAAGTGCTCCAAGAGCGGCATCGCGAAGAAAACACCCTGTACGATTTCCGCAGCGGGGAGCTGACTCGTCGAAAACAAGCCCTTCGGCTCCGGAAACGGGGCCGCCGGTCGGTCCTGACCTTCAAGGGGGCGCCCCATCCATCCCGGAGGTTCAAGGTCCGTCAGGAGTTCGAAACGGAGGTCCGGGACAATAAAGAGGCCCGCCGGATTCTCAAGGCCCTGGGGCTGGTCGCCATCTTCGATTACGTCAAACACCGCACCGTTCTGCGGATAGGAAGGGTCCGCGTCTGTCTGGACGAGACCGCCGTGGGGAATTTCTTGGAAATTGAGGGCGAGCGAAACAGGATCACCGCTTTGCTGAAATCACTGGGCATTCCCGGCCGGGCCATGATCAAGCGGGATTATGTGCAAATGTTGATCGACGCGGGCCGGGCCAAGGCCGGAGGGACGGCCTGAGGGATCAGGACTCTTCCTTCTCCCCTTCGAAATCTCCTGGCAGTTTTTCCTCGAATTCTGTTGCCGGTTCTGCTTCGACCCCGGCTTCCCCTTCCGATTCGGCAGTGTCCGGCGTCTCTTCCGTCTCCAGCTCGGGCTCACCGATCCCCACGCCGTCGCCGCCCACAAAACGCTCTTCCTTGGCCGGCGCCTCTTCTTCCGGCGAGGGAAGAATCCGATAGTAGATCAAGCCTTCCTTGACCTCGACCTGGGCCAGGCGGATGAGGCTCTTGGATTTGGCCTTAGTCTTGGGCTTGGCCCCCTTGAGAAGGGATTTGGCTCGCTTGGAGGCTAAATGGACGAATCGAAACTTGCTGTCGATGTTCCCGTAAGTCGACATAAAAGGCTGTTCTTCTCGAGGGGCCTCTTTCTTAATGTCTTTTTTAACTTCTTTTTTTGCCGATTTTTTAGGGGTTTCCGTTTTCTTTTTAGTGGCCATGGGATTTACAACACTTTAGCAGAAATCGAAGAAAAATTCAACATCCTTTTTGGCTATCACGATGGCGGGGTTGCCGCCAGCGGCAGGCCTCGGAAATTGACCTCCCCAGACGTATTTGGTATGTTAAGAATCCTATGCTCGGAGAAATATCCTAAAAGGAGTACCCCATGAACAGGAAACTTTTGGCCGTCGTCGGCACGATCGTCCTGCTCTTCTGTCTCTCTTGTCAAAAACAGGAGAGCCTCGTCTATCCTGTCACCCCGAAAGGGACGCAGGTCGACGACTACTTCGGCGCCAAGGTGGCCGACCCGTACCGCTGGCTCGAGGATGACCAAGCCCCCGAAGTCAAGAAGTGGGTCGAGGCGGAGAACAAGGTCACCTTCTCCTACCTGGAAAAAATCCCCTTCCGGGAAAAAGTTTTACAGCGGGTCAAAGCCATCTTCAATTATCCCCGCTACTCGGCGCCCACCAAAGCCGGGGATTATTACTTTTTCAGCAAGAACGACGGGCTCCAGAACCAGTCCGTCATCTACGTCCAGAAGGGCCTGGAGGGGAGGCCGGAAGTATTCCTCGACCCCAACCAGATGGCGCCGGACGGAACGGTCCGGGTCAACCTCATCGGCTTTTCCAAGAACAACCGCTACGTGTCCTATTCCCGGTCCGAGGCCGGCTCTGACTGGCAGGAGGTCCGGGTCATGGACATCGCCGCCAAGAAGGAGCTGGCCGATCAGCTCCGCTGGGTCAAGTTTACCGGAGCCTCCTGGCAGGGCGACGACGGATTCTATTACGGCGGGTTTGACGCCCCGGCCACGGGGGAAGAGCTGAAAGGCCTCAGCCAGTTCCAGAAGATCCGTTTCCACAAACTGGGCCAGCCCCAAGAAAAGGACATCCTGGTTTATGAGGACCGTGAGCATCCCCAGCGCTACAAGAACGTGGACATCACCGAGGACGAAAAGTACCTGTTCCTCACCCTGTCCCAAGGGACACACGGCAACGAGCTCTATTATCGGGACCTGGGCCGCCGGGCCAGAGATTTCAAGCCTCTCATCACGGGTTTCGAATTCGACACCTCTGTCATCGACAACATCGGCGATAAATTTCTGACCCTGACCAACGTCGAGGCGGCCAACCGGCGGGTGGTCCTTATCGATCCCCGGAAGCCGGATAAGAAAGACTGGCAGCCCATCATCCCTGAAAAGCCGGAAGTCCTGACCGAAGCCTCGACCGTAGGCGGCCAGCTTTTCTGCACCTATCTCAAGGATGCCACCACCCGGGCCTACCAGTATGACCTCCAGGGAAACTTCGTCCGGGAGATTTCTTTCCCCGCTCTGGGGACGGCCCGGGGCTTTTATGGAAAGCGGGCTGAGCCGTTCACTTTTTACACTTTCACCTCCTTCACCTACCCCCCCACCATCTATAAATACGACATCCCCAGCGGCGCCTCCCAGGTCTTCCGCAAGACCGAGGTCACGGTCAAGCCCGAGGACTATGAGGTCCAGCAGGTTTTCACCCAGAGCAAGGACGGCACGCGCGTGCCCATGTTCCTGGTCTACAAAAAAGGGCTGAAGCGGAACGGCCAGGCCCCGGTTTATCTCTATGCCTATGGCGGCTTCAACGCCAGCTCGCTCCCCTCTTTTAGCCCGTCCATCTACGTCATCCTGGAGAACGGAGGCATCTACGCCGTGGCCAATATCCGGGGAGGCGGCGAGTACGGCGAGACCTGGCATCGAGCGGGCATGCTCCTGAAAAAGCAGAACGTTTTCGATGACTTCATCGCCGCGGCCGAGTACCTCATCCGCGAGAAATACACATCCTCCCAGCGGCTGGCCGTCTCCGGAGCCTCGAACGGCGGCCTGCTGGTCGGAGCGGTCATGACCCAGCGGCCGGACCTGTTCAGGGTGGCCTTCCCGGCGGTGGGGGTCATGGACATGCTCCGCTACCACAAGTTCACGGTGGGTTGGGGCTGGTCGGTCGAGTACGGCTCAAGCGACAAGGAAGCCGATTTCAAGAATCTCTACTCCTACTCGCCCCTCCATAACATCAAGGCCGACGTCTCCTATCCGGCTACCCTGGTCACTACGGCCGACCATGACGACCGGGTCGTGCCGGCCCACTCCTTCAAGTTCATCGCCACCCTGCAGGAGAAGAACAAGGGCCCTAACCCGGTGCTCATCCGGATCGAGACGCGCTCCGGCCACGGGTCAAGCTCCACGGCCAAGGCCATCGAAGAGGCGGCCGACAAGTTCTCCTTCATGTTCCACATCATGGGGATAACGCCCCAGTATTGAGCTGCCTATAGAATGTCACCCGAAGGGCGCCCGCTGTGGGAGCAGACGGGCACCCTTATTCCTCCCTTTTTCGAGGCTCCCTCCACCCGCTATTATCTGAGCTGCGAGAAGACTCTCTTCCGCGAATTCCTTCCAGGCCTCAAGGGGAAACGCCTCCTCAAGACCGACCTGTGGGATGAAGCCAAGAACACCCTGATCCTGAAATGGGCGGAAGAGAGGGGGGCCCGGGTCTACGGAATCGACATCTCCTCCAGCATCCTGAGACAGGCCCACGGCCATTTCAGCCGGGGCCGCCGCCAGGGCCGGTTCGTTCTGGCCGACCTGCGCCGGATCGCCTTCCGCGACAACTCCTTCGACTTTCTCTATTCCATGGGCACGGTCGAACATTTTCCTGAATATCGACTGGCCCTGGAGGAGTGCTATCGGGTGCTCAAGCCCGGCGGAAGGGCGGTCATCGGCGTTCCCCATAAGTTCGACCCCTTCCTCAGACCGCTCCTGGTGTGGTTCCTGAACAAGCTTTCCCTTTACGCCTACGGGTTCGAGAAATCCTTCAGCTTTAAGGAACTGGAAACTCTCCTCCGGGAGGCCGGGTTCAAGATCGAGGGCCGGACGGGCATCCTCTTCCTGCCCGGATGGCTGCGCCTGGCCGACCTCTGGCTTTATGTCCGCTTCCCCAAACTCAGTTGTTTCGTCGCGCCCCTGATCGCGCCTTTTGCCGCACTTTATAAGAGGCTTAAGTTCCTCCGGCGATACGGCTATCTCATCGCCTGCGCGGTCCGGAAGACCTGATATGACCCCGCCCCGGGATTCCTCCGGCTGCCTGTCGGCGGCCGACCTCCTGACCGGGGCGCGCTTTTTGAAGAAGCTGCCGGGTTTTTTAAAAAAACCCTGGCAGCTCGAAGAAGCCTGGGCCGTGCTGGCCGGGCGTTTCGCCGGGCGCGAAGCCAACTTCCTCCAAGCCGTCAAGCTTCTCATCTTCCACAATAGGGCCAGCCCGTACAAAAAGCTCCTCGACCTGGCCGGCTGTGAGTTCGGAGACATTGCCCGTCTGGTCGAAGAAGAAGGGCTGGAAGGCACACTGAAGCGCCTCTGCCGGTCGGGCGTCTATCTTACGATCGAAGAGTTCAAAGGCCGGCGGCCCGCCGTCCGGAGCGGACAGGTCATCCCCGTTTCTCCCGGCCTGCTGCTCAACCCCTTGGCCCGGGCTCAGGTGGTCATGAAGAGCGGCGGCAGCCGCAGCCCGGGGACGCCCGTCTTATTCGACCTGAGCTTCATCAGGGATTGCGCGCTCGATACAGGCCTGGCCCTCCACGGCCGCGGGGGGGCTGACTGGCAGAAGGCCACCTGGGAAGTTCCGGGCGGAGGGGCCTTGTTCTCTCTTCTCGAATTCAGCCAGTTCGGCCGGCCTCCGGCCCGCTGGTTCTCCCAGCTTGACCCCGGCCGGAAAGACCTTCACCCCCGCTACCGCTGGAGCGGCCGGGCTCTCTTATGGGGCGGGCGGCTGGCCGGAAAGGCCATGCCGGAAGCGCAGCACGTCCCCCTGGAAGACGCGCGGCCTATCGCCCGGTGGATGGCCGAGACAGCTAAAAAGGGAGAGACCCCTTACCTGCTGACCTATCCCAGCTCGGCCCTCCGGGTGTGCCAGGCCGCCCTGGAGGCCGGAATCGATCTCCGGGGAGGTCAGATGACCATTGCCGGCGAGCCCTGCACGGAGGCCCGTCTGAATTTCATCCGCCGCAGCGGGGCCGTCGTGCTCCCCAAATACGGAATCATGGAAACAGGTCCGGTGGGCTACGGCTGCCTGCGGCCGCAGCGCGCCGACGACATCCATTTGCTTACCGACCTGCACGCGGTCATCCAAGCCGAGGCGGAAGAGGGGCCGGCCGGCCGGCCGCCGAAGTCGATCTTGTTCAGCACGCTGATGATCACAGCGCCCATCATCCTCCTTAACGTGTCCATGGGCGACCAGGCCGTCCTGGAGCGCAGGGCCTGCGGCTGCCCGCTGGAGCGGACAGGCTGGGCGACCCACATCCATACCATCCGGAGCTGCGAAAAACTGACCTCCGGCGGGATGAACTTCATGGACGCCGATGTGACCAGGGTGCTGGATGAGTTGCTGCCGGCCCGCTTCGGCGGCGCTCCCACGGATTTCCAGCTCCTGGAGGGAGAAAAGGAAGGCGGCCGGCCGGAATTAAGGCTGCTCATCCATCCCCGGCTGGGTCCGCTCGACGAACAGGCGGCGGCCCGCTCATTCTTCGAAGGGATCGGCCGCTCCGGCGGGGCCGGCGCAGTGATGGGCTTGGCCTGGCAGGAAGGAAAGCTGCTGAAAGTGGAGCGCCGGCCGCCGCTCTCGACGCCGTCGGGGAAGATTCTTCATCTGCATGTCCAGGCACCGGAATGAGAATCATATTGGCCGACCTCCCCGCTAAAGAGAGCTACTATCACGCCGTTTTCCCCAACCTGGGCCTTCTCTATCTGGCGGCCAGCCTCCGCCAAAGATTCGGGCCCGGATGCCAGGTTCTCTTTATTGATCCCCATCGAAGCCTCCGCGACCACCTGACGGCCGTGGCCGGGTTCAAGCCCGACCTCTATGGTGTTTCCTTCGCCTATTTCACCAAAAGCCTGGCCTACAAGGTCATAGACCAAGTGAAAGCGAAGTTTCCCGGACTGCCGGTCATGTGCGGCGGCCCCCAGCCGTCGGCTGCGCCCCGGGACGTGCTCCGCGATTGCGCGGCCGATGTCTGCGTCCGGGGAGAAGGAGAAGAGGCCGTCTGCGATCTGGCGGAACATTTCCTCACCGGACAAAGGACCGGCCTGGACAAGGTCGCCGGGATCGTTTACCGGGATGCCGGCGGGGCTATCCGGGAGACCGCCAAGCGGCCGCTCATCCGCGATATTGACCGCTTCCCCTTTCCCGCCTGGGATCTGGTGGACCTTTCTCGATATCCGGGCTGGCATATCCACCGGGCCGGCCCCCAGTGCCATGTGCTGGTGAATCGCGGCTGCCCCTTCGACTGCAACTACTGTTCCAACCCGGTCTGGAAATATAACAAGCCCTGGGTCCGGCTGCGCAGCCCGGAAAACATCGCCGCCGAGGTCCGCCTGCTGGCCGACAAGGGAGCGCGGGAGATCTATTTATCCGGCGATGAGCTCAACGTCAACCCGGCCTGGGCCCTGGAGGTCTGCCGGGCCATCGAGGGATTGCGGCTGGGCCGCGTCTTTTTCAACTGCAACCTCAGGCCGGATAACATGACCGCCGGCCTGGCCCGGGCCTTCCGGCGGATCAACCTTTGGGTCGGCCATGTGGGCATCGAAAGCGGGAACCAGAGGACCCTGGACGGCGTGGGGAAAAAAGTCAAACTGGAAGAAATCGTGGAGACTTGCCGGATTCTTAAAAGCGAGGGTGTCAAAGTTTTCGGGTTCGTCATGCTTTTCCATGCCTGGGAGGAAGATGGACGGCTGTGCTTCGAAAACCTGGATGATGTTGAAGGAACCCTGGACTTCTGCCGGCAGCTCTTCAAGAAAAAGCTCCTCGACTACATCTCCTGGCAGGTGGCCACTCCCATGCCGGGCTCGAGGCTATGGGAGACCGCCGTCCGCCACAACCTCCTCCCCGGCCATGAGATCAAAGGGGTGTTCGAGCCCAACCTGGCCCTGCCCGGAATTAGGGGGTCGGATATCAGGAGGGCCGTCCGCCAAGGCCTTTGGCTGAAGAACTACTATTTAGTCCGCAACGGGAATATCAGCTTCCGTCATCCGAGGGCCGTGTGGGCCAACCTCAAGGTTATGCTCGGCCTCGGCCCACCCCGCGGCGCCTATTGAACTGGCCCCCTTCTTTGCGCCTGAAAACCGAAGGGGGTGTTTTGCCACCAGGTGAATCCGGCGATGATATTTCGGTCTCCGGATAAGACATATCCCTCGAATTTCTGAGAGTTGCCGGGGAAACTAATTTCAAACATCAGGCGGTGATCCTTTATTTGGCCGTTAACCGGATATTTTTTATTTTCCTTCGTGGAAGTATAAATCCCCTCCAGGCTTGAGTTTTTCACGGACTGAATGGATAAGAATCCTTCCCAGCCGTCATGTTCCATCATCCACAGCCCCTGAATTTCTTTCGGCTGAACGGGGCCGGAGATTTTCTGCTGAGGGGGGAGTTCTTCCCGGGAAGCAAAAACGCCAAACGGAGTTCCCTGCCAGTCAGTGAAGCCGGCCATTTTATGGCCTCCCGACCTCCCCTGACCATAGACATAGACCGTGAATTTTTGCCTTGTCGTCCCAAAATCTATCCAGAATTCCATTTTGTTTCCGTCAATCTGACCGTTAACAGCAAAGGCTTTGCCGTCTCCGTCATAATAGCTACCCAATCGCGTCGATAGAGCGAAGTTATGAGGGTCACGATCGGCTTGATTATAAGTGCCAATTCTTCTAATGACCACTTTTCCCCGATGGCCGTCGTGGGTCATATTCCACCTTCCCAAAAAAGTCGCTCGGCTGTCTTCCCGCGGATCAAGAACGGATTCTACATAGAGACCCTCCAGAGCAGATCTAGTGACTTGTTGATAGGTGAGGATGGTTTGATCTTGAGGTTGATTGTTTGCGCTCTGAGGCCTCAGATTATTCAGATTATTCCCATTGCTATTTTTGAAAATAAACCATTGATTCTTATTATCATATCCC
>Ga0315282_10014667_pt1 | contig 11636 bp, 6 predicted proteins | sample YL17G07_20_MG_FD_203693 | JGI IMG/M metagenome (GOLD analysis project Ga0315282, IMG submission 203693) | Sediment microbial communities from Yellowstone Lake, YNP, Wyoming, USA - YL17G07_20 | ecosystem: Environmental > Aquatic > Freshwater > Lake > Sediment | place: USA: Wyoming | collected...
TTGGGGAAGGCCTCGTCGATCAATGTCCCGAGCTTGGAAAGGACCTCGCGCGGGGTGTTGCCAAGGATCCTTATCATGGGCTCCTTGCCGTGGCCGCCCAGGTCGTAGATGACGTCGGGCACGGCCCCCAGGGCCACGATGGCCTCGTTGGTCCCCCACTCCATGGTCTTGACGCCCTTGGGCTCGTCGGCCCGGTCGAAGGTCCCGACCTTGTATGTCAGAACGGAACAGGCGTCCACGACCTTCTTGTTGTAGGCGGTGTTCATGGCGCACCTTATGCGGTGGTCGTGGGCCGAGGCCGTCAGGATGATGTTGGCCACGTGTTGTGAGGCCCCGAACTCCGGGACGCCGGCGGCTATGACCCGGTCGCCGGACCTGAATATGCGGCCCTCGAGTGCGCAGATGTCGAACCTGTCCGACGGGTGGGGCAATGCATAGCCGATGTTGATGCCGACCTCGGGGACCAGTTCGGGGATGAGTATCTTCTCGAGCTGCCCGGCGGACCTGCGGACCTCCTGGAAGATGTGGTACTTCTCCGCGTCGTTGAAGAGATGTGCGTGCGTGTCCACGACCTCTATGCCGAAGCCGATGTCGTAGCCGTGCTTGATGTTCTCGTTCATGAGGAGCTTGGAGTGTCGGACGGCATTGACCAGGTCCTTGCCCAGGGCCAGGTGCGCCGTGATGAATGCCGAAAGGACGCAGCCGGTCCCGTGGAGGTCCAGGGGCTGCTTCTTGGCCTTGAAGAGCTTGATCTCGCGGTCCGTGTATAGGACGTCGATGGCCCAGTCCCCCTCGAGGTGACCGCCCTTCACGAGGACGTTCTTGGCCCCGAGGTCCTTGAGCTCCACGGCGGCCCTCTTCATGCGGTCGAGGCTGTCCACCTTCCAGCCGAGGAGTATGCTGGCCTCGTCGAGGTTCGGGGTTATCAGGAAGGCCTCGGGCAGCAGATGCTCCCTCAGGGCCTCCGGGAAGTGCGGGTGCGTGAGCTTGTAGCCAGTTGTGGATGCCAGCACCGGGTCCACGACGGTCCGTATGCCGTACTCGGAGATCTTAGTGGCAATGACCTTGAGGATGGTCGCGGTGCACAGGAGGCCGGTCTTCCCGACCGGAGGCTGCAGGTCCATAGCGACCGAATCGAACTGGGCCGCGACCTGCTCCGGCAGCAACGGGTAGATTCCCTGGACGCCCTTGGTGTTCTGGGCCGTGACGCAGGTGATGACCGTCGCACCGTGGACCCCTAGCGACGACATGGCCTTCAGGTCGGCCTGTATGCCGGCGCCGCCGGACGAGTCCGAGCCCCCGACGGTCAGGGCCTTCTTCTTGACCTTGACTGTGTACATCGCGCGTCCTCTAATGCTTACTAATATAATAAATTAAAGGAAAAGAAAGGCCCGCTAGAGCGGTGAGCTGCAGGTCGGGCACTTGACCCAGCCCGCCTCGACATCGCCACCGCACTTCGGGCATTTGGCCTTGGGTGGCGCGGCCGTCCTGAGCCCTTCGCCATCGGGCTTCTTCTTGAGCTCCCCGTGCTCGTCGCCGATGCTCATGTTCTCCGGTGGGCCCTCCGGCCTCAGGGCCTCGGCATTCGAGCTCGGGGTGAAGCCCTTGGGCTGCTGCGGGGCCTCGGGAAGCGGCTTGGGCGGCGGCGGCAGTGGCTCGGGGACCTTCCGCTGCCCGTGGTGCTTTGCGAGGTGCTCGTCGAAGTGCGTCATGGTCTCCCGGTGGTTGTCGTGGATCTTCTCGACCTTGTCGTGGAGCTCGTCGATGCGCTTCTCGATCCTGTCCAGGTGCTCCTTGTGGTCGTCCTTCTTGGCGATCTTCTTGACCTTGCGCACCTTGGGCGCCTCGGTGGCGGCGCCCTTCGAGGCGGCCTTGCCCTTCTTGCTCGGCGTCAGGGCCGCGGCGAGGATAATCACGACAACGAACACCACGGCGACAATTATGAGGATGGTGGTCATGTCCATGGCGAAGCCCGACAAAGCTCCCTTGGTGACCTCCATGTCGACCGTCTTGGTCTCTTGGACGTCCTGGCCAGTCGACCTGGCCCTGACCGTGAACTGGTACCTGTCCGGGGAGGTGTCCGACGGGACCTTCAATACCTGGCTGAAGACCTTGGTCTCGCCGGGATCGATGTCGTAGGTCGTCGTGGCCACCGATGCCCAGGAGGTCGATGCCCCGATGGGTATCAGTGTCGCGGTCACGTGGTCCCGGCCGTTGCCGTCGTTCCTGATTGTGGCAGAGACCGTGGTCGTGCCGCCGGGCGCGGCGGCCGCCAGCGGTGTCACCTGGAGGTCCAGCTTGTAGATCTGGTTCACATGGACCTTTAGATTGATGTAGACCTTGCCGCTCGTAACGGTGGACAGGGCCGACACGTTCAATGTGACATCCATGGTCCTGGAATCCTTGGTGGGCTTGACGGTCAATGTCGTGCCCCCGGACTTGCCGGCCCCGAGCTCCAGGGAATCGTCCGAGAAGATGGCGGTCCAGTTCTTGGGGACCCCTGTGACCTCGAGCGTTATGACATCCGTCGCGGACCCGTCGTTGCTCAGGTCGAGCGTGAACACCGCCGGCGAGCCGGGGTCGACGTTCTTGAGCGTCTGCACGGCGGAGATGCTGATGGTCGCTGCGCTGGCCACATGGGCCGGCGCAAAGGAAAGGGCCAGGAGGGCACCCAGGGCCAGCACCAAGGCCAGCCCGGGCGCCCTTCTCTCGGTCTTTCTTGTTGTCAGATGAGCTCCCCCGTCACCTCAGTGGGTCCGCTTGTACCAGATCACGGCCGCGGCACCGGCCACGCCGATGATTATGATGACCACCAGCAGGTAGATCATCAGGTTGTTCCCCTGCGGCAGCGCCTTGATGTCGAGGTTGACGGTCGTGCTGTCCGAAACCTTGCCGTCCTTGGATGTGGCCTTGATCTCGACGGGCTTGGTGCCCGATGAGCTGGACTTGGCCGCTATGGTCACGGTCACGTCCTTCGAGGCGCCGGGCGCGAGCTTGAACTCCTGCTCGCTGAAGGTCGCTGTCAGCTTCGGGTCCAGGTTGTTCGCGGTCATCTGGACCGTGTCATCGCCGTTGCCGGTGTTCTTTACCGTCACTGTGAGGACCACCATCTTACCGGCCTTGACCTGGGCCGTCGGCGTGGCCGCGGAGAGGTCCAGCTCGTAGACCTGCTTGACTGTCAGGGTCACGGGCTTCTGGACCTTGTCGCCGCTGCTGCCGACAACGTTGAAGGTTATTGCGTAGTCCTGGGCCAGGGCGGTCTTGGGCGTCGTCAGGGTCACCAGGACATCCTTGTCCTTGCCGGCCTTGATAGTGGTCTTCTGGTCGTAGGTCACGGTCCAGTCCTGGGGGATGTCGGGCGTCGACACGATGGTCGTATTGACGATGTCGTCGCCATTGCCGTCGTTACCCAGCTTGATGGTGAAGGTCGCAGATTCGCCCGGGTTGACATCCAGGGTGACCGGCGTCACGGCCACACTGAGGTCGTAGACCTGAAGGCAGGTTATGACCGCCGTCGAGTCCCGCTGGTAGGTCTGGTCCATCGTGGACTTCACGGTCAGTGTAACGATGTTCTTGTCGCCGGCCATGCCCGTTATCGGCACCGTGGTCTCAAGGGTGATGGTCTGCTTGGCCTTGGGCTGGAGCTCGTTGGTGGTCGAGCCACCCTTGATGTTCGTGGCCCATTGGGAATCGATCGACAGCGTGAATGTGTCCGGGGCGTTGCCCGTGTTCTCTATGGTGAAGTCGTAGGAGACCGTGGCGCCAGGAATGCCCGCAAGGGCCTGGGTCGAGGTCTTCAGGGCCGAGGAGGTCCCGGCCATCTTCTTGACCGTTGTTGTGAGGCTCGCGGTCTGCTTGTAATTGCTGTCCCCTTGTGACGAGGCCTGTGCCGTCAGGTTCACGACGGTGTTCGCTAGCGTCCCTACGGGTGGCGTCACCGACAAGATGACCGGCTGGGTGCTGCCCGGTGCCAGGAGCAGGCTGTTCTTGTCATAGCTGGCGATCCAGTTTTCCGGCGGGGGCGATACTATGAAATTGACGGTGTCCTGCTTCTTGCCTGTGTTCTTGATGTTTATCTGGAACTGGGCCGTCTCGTTGGGCTTGACCGTCTTCTGGCTTATGGGGACGGTCATGCTGAACGAGTAGTTCAGCTGGATGACGTTCACGGCGACGGATGCATCGTTGTTGTTCTCGTTGATCTCCTTGATGGCCGTGTTGGGGTCGGACTCGACCCTTATGGTATGGCCACCGAGCCCGGCAACGGACCACACCGCGCTTGCCTCGATGGTGGCCCCCTGGTCGATGGCGGTGTATGTCTGGTCACCGCCTATCTGGGTCGAGCCGTCGAAGAAGCGGACCATGACGTTGGTGGCCGCCTTGTTGCCCAGGTTGTGGACAATGGCCTTGATCGTCTGTAATGTCTCGATCGGGACCTGGCTCGGGACCGTTAAGTCGCTCGCCGAGATGGCGAGGTCCGGCAGCGGCTCCGACACGGTCACGTTGATCTGGGCCATATTGTTTGCTTCGGAATATTCCTGTATAGCGCTTGTTGTGTCGATGAGGACTTTTATATTGTTAATGCCCACGTCCGCAGGGGTCCAACTGAAGGAGACGTTCGTGGATTTGCCAGCTTGTACCGAGGTAACATCGACACTATCGATCTTCGTGGATGCGGTATGCGCGGACCCAACCCAGAGCTCGGCCTTGAAATTATTCGCATCCTCGTGGCCAATGTTCCAGATGGTTGCGTTGACCTTGGCTGGCAGGCCCTGGACGGGCGTATCCGTGTCGATACTGATGTTGTACTGGGTTATCATGAGGTCTGGATAGAAATGGACCGTGTACTGCATGAGCTTCTCCCCGTCCTGGGTCTTGTCGATGAAGTTCTTGACGTCAGGGGCATAGTAGGCCGATTGTTCGAGGGTGGATTGGACGCTATCCTTGGTTTCGGTCCCCGTCTCGTAGATCTCGAAGGCAGTGAAAGTGCCAGCATCGACGGTGTGGCTCTTCGTTCCGTTGACATGGTTGTTGAACTGGTAGACTGTGGTGTGGTCCTCCTCGGTCCCTGTGCCCGGGTTGATCTTGGTGGACACCGTTGACGAGGTATCCCAATCCAGACCTGTCTTCATAGGGAACTTTAAATCGTCGATAGGTGGGCTGGCCACGGTCTCTGCGGGACCACCGCCGGCATTTCCCGTCCCCAATGACGGGGATGGGGTGGCAGTGCAATCGAGGTAGAAATCGGCGACTTCATTAATAGTCAAGGTTGCCTTGACAAAGGCCAAGTCCGAGATTCTCTTGTATTGTTGCCCGTTGTTCGTGGCGGTCCCGGAGAAACAACCGTTCTCGTCCCCGCCCATGCCTAGGTTGTCCTTGAGATAATAGGTCCCGGAGAAATCAGCATTCCCACTTACCGTCTGCTTGTAGGTGTCGTAGGATTCCTCCTTGAAGGTCCCAGACATGGATGTGTATGTGGTATTGTCACTGATATATGTCTGAGTAAGGGTCAAGGTCATTAATCCACCGGCAAGTTGCTGGGTCGTGACATCGGGTTTGTGTGACACCGTCCAGTACTTCCATGTATCCCCCGCGATCCAGACCGGCACATCGACCGGCTCTTGCCATGTATAGGCCACCACTGGCAAGTATGCCGGCAGGACCATGGTCGCCACCACGAGAATTCCCAACATCACTTGTATGAACCTGCTCTTCATGTCCGATCCCAACCTATGTTATCCTCTATTTGATTGTATATATTTGTACATTTGCTTTTTTTCAACATTTCTCACAACAAAGCTAATGTTGCATGTGATTTATTGATAAATAGCAAGAGATTGAAAAAATATATATAGTTATGTGGAAACCCTCTAAATGTAGTTAAATATCCCTGGCCCTGAATACAAGCACAAGATAATAGGTCACCAAGGCGGTGAGGAGAGGTGCGGAGGAGCATGTCAATTATCCACGATGCCCGCAAGGTCGGTCTTCCGGACACGTCGAGGGCCACTTTGATACTGTCACTGTTCATCCTTGTTTCGATCCTTCCCTTGTTCTTCACCGGGGCGGGAGCAAGTACAGATTCCCGCCAGGCATGGTCCGTCGTCATCGAGCAGGTCCCGACGCTATGGGAGGACCAGGCCTATATCTTCACGGCCTCGGTCCATGGGGCCCCGAACGACACGGTCCAGGGTTTCTCCTTTTCGTGGGACTTCGGCGATCAGTACTCCAACACGACGAACCCTGACAAGGTGGTCCAGAACGGCGCCTTATCGGCAGGGCACACCTACACGAGGCTCGGCATCTACACCGTCGGACTCTCGGTGAGCGACAGTGCAGGCAACATCTCCTCGGCATCGACAAAGGCAACGGTCGTGAACGTTGTCCCGCGTCCGGACGTAAAAATCGAGCGGAGGTCCACCTTCGAGGACGAGCCGATAACATTCGACGCCTCGGGGACGCAGGACTCGCCATCGGACCTCGCAGGCCTCCTCTTCTCGTGGGCGCTCGATAGCGAGCAGGCATCTTCATTCTCCAGCTCCAAATCCATGGTGCGGACCTACCCGCAGGCCGGGACCCATACCGTGACCCTGCGGGTCAAGGACGAGCACGGCGTCGAGGTCGCCAAGGTTATGGACTTCACCGTCGACGACCAACCGCCTCTGGCCATCGTTTCCGAGACCACCACGGCATCCGAGGGCAAGGCGGTGCAGTTCGATGGCAGGGCCAGCGTCGATACGCCATCGGACATGTCAAAGCTCACCTATTCATGGGACTTCGGCGACGGGACCGTCGGTACCGGCCCACAGCCGACCCACATCTTCAACGGCAGCGGCAGGTTCACGGTCCGGCTGACCGTGACCGACGACGACGGGGCGTCGACGTGGGACCAGGTCATCGTGACGGTCCAGGACTCACCGCCTGTGGCCAAGGCCAGCGTCACGCAAGTGGCAGGCTCGGACTTCGTTGTGCTGGACGCATCGGGCAGCACGGATTCCCCCGCGGACACGCCATATCTCATCTACGATTGGAAGTTCGACAATCAGGGCCTCGCGACGGGGAAGGTCGTCACTCACCGCTTCGGCAGCATCGGGGACCATACGGTGCACCTCACCGTCACGGACCCGTCGGGGCAGACGGGCGAGACGGACATCCCGGTCACGGTGACCGCGAAGACCCCCACCATCAATATACAGCCGGTCGACCAGGTGTGGGAGGATGCGATGACCCTCCTCAAGGCGGACATCGTGAGGGACGCCAGCGAACCGTACGTCTATTACCAATGGGAGTACGATGGCATCGCTGAGAGCGATTGGCGGATGACCAACGAATCCAAGACCGAGCAGTTCCACTATTTCCACGATACCGACGTCCACAAGCTCCGCATCTCCGTACGCGGTTCGAACGGGGCTGTGGCCTTCGACGAGATCACGATCCAGGTCTTGGACGTGACGCCCAAGGCCGACTTCACGGGGGAGTGGCTGGTCCTAGCGGGCAAGGGGACGACCTTCGACGCGTCCGAGAGCAAGGACACCGTGACGGACGTTCCATCCCTGGAATACGACTGGTCCTTCGGCGACGGGACCGAGGGGAACGGGAAGGTGGTCGACCACGTCTTTGCTAGCGCGGGCGATCACACCGTGCTCCTGACGGTCACGGACCAGCACGGCCTCAAGGGCACGATCAAGAAGGTCATCACGGTGGTCGCCGGGGACCTCCTCGCAAGGGTCGGCGACAAGATCCTCACAATAGATTATTCGGTCAGCGACCTGGTCGACGGGACGCCGGGGATATTGCCCGGCGAGGTCATCCGGGTCACAGGGTCCGTGGGACTGGTCCCGGCCTGGGACGGGCCAGACCTCCTCTCCAGCCGTTCGGCGACCGTCACCGTGCATGTGTCGGGCCTTAACGAGACCTGGGAGACCACGACGGCCAGGGACGGGACCTTCTCGGTCAATGCCATCGCGCCGTTCAAGGTCGGCAAGTTCGATGTCCGGGTCGTGGCGACCATGGCGCCCTTCAGCGCCGAGGCCACCTCCCATCACGAGGTCCAGACGGAGCAAACGGCCGCAGGGCCGGTCTCCATGCCGCTCGTTGCCGGCGCAGCGACCGCCACGGCCGGTCTGATTGCCATCGGTGCCTTCGGCGGCACCGACCTTGGCCGCTACAAGTTCTTCACGCTCCTGATACCGCTCTTCACGCGACTGAAGAGGCCCAGGATCCTGGACCACTTCGAGCGCGGGCGGATCTATGAACATATCAGGAAAACCCCTGGCGACAGTTACAGCTCCATACGCAAGGCCCTGGGCCTGAAGAACGGGGCACTGGCGCACCACCTGCGCGTCCTCGAGGCGCACGAGTACATCATTTCCCGCAGGGACGGGATGTACCGGCGCTTCTACCCGAAGGGCATGAAGATCCCCGAGGGCAGGCACAAGAGCATCCAGGAGCAGCTGCTCGAGATGATCATGGCCAACCCGAAGATAACCCAGAGAGAGATCGCCGAGCACATGGGCATCGATCGCTCGACGGTGAACTACCACATCAAGATACTCATGGCCATGGGCGTCATCCGGTCCGAGAAGGACGGGAAGATCAAGTACTACTACTTCGTCGGTATCAAGGAACCACTGCCCTACGAGGGTTGAAAATTAAAATCTGATGTGAGATCTCAGATCGCGACCTTGATATCATGCTCTCCCAATGTCAAGGTGACCACGTCGCCCTTCTTGATGCCCAATGCATCCGCCATAGCCTTGGGTATCCTCAATATCATGTTGCTCCGGACCTGGCCGACTTTGACCTGGACCTTCTGCTTTCTGATTTTATTCAGCAGCAGGATCCTCTCGGCCATCTCTGGCTCGAAATATTCCTCACCGCACTTGCATTTCCAACCATCTATCTCGGTCCCCTGGAAGCGCAGCTTCGTCGGTAAAGCCGTCCTTCCGCACACGACGCATTTCATGCCCTTCATCGTCTTTTCCCTCCTCGTCTTGAGATATTGCCCACATGGACCAATGCCCAGACATCCGTACCAAGGCTCCAGTTGTGTGAGCGGATTACCACGACCTTGGTGGTCCTTTTTCCCTTGTCCTGGCATCTTTCCAATGTCCCGTTTCGCCGTTGGCTGGCGTGGCAGTCCTTTCCATTCTCAAGCACATCAAGGACATCCCATAAACTCAAGCAAAGGTCGGACATCTCGTTCATCGCAGACCTTGTTGGTATTATAGGCAGTCCTTTGTAGCTTGGGAATATCATACATCTCAACATATGTATAGGACATATGTTATATAAGTATGTTTTGCTGGTATTTATCCAAACCTTTTTCGTGCGGTACATATGCAATGAATTCTTCGTCGACAATGACAACATTTATTAGGTCCATCATTATCCGGTCTACCGGGGTTTCTCACATGGCAAAGAAGGCAGGCCGGACGGCCACGAAAAAGACAACTGCGAAGCGGACCAGCAAGGAAAGGACCCGCTGGAAGAACAACGCCAAGTCCGTCAAGCGCGTTGTCAGGTCCGGCTACGCGAAGATAGCCAAGGGCGGCAACGTCGGATGCGACTCTGTTTCCTCCTGTTGCTGCGGCGGCAGCTCCGCGGCCCCGAAGGCCAACGCTGTCGGCAAGACGATCGGCTACAGCAGCAGCGAGATGGCATCGGTACCCGACGGGGCCAACCTCGGCCTCGGCTGCGGGAACCCCACCGCCCTCGCGCAGCTGAAGAAGGGCGAGACCGTCCTGGACCTGGGCTCCGGCGCGGGCTTCGACTGCTTCCTCGCGGCCCAGCATGTCGGCAAGAACGGCAAGGTCATAGGCGTCGACATGACCCCCGAGATGCTCGAGCGGGCCAAAGAGAACGCCAAGAAGGGCGGCTACGCCAACGTCGAGTTCCGCCTGGGCGACATCGAGGACCTCCCCGTCGAGGATTGCCTCGTGGACGTCATCATCTCCAACTGCGTCATCAACCTGTCCCCCGACAAGCCGCGGGTCTTCCAGGAGGCCTTCCGCGTCCTGAAGCCCGGCGGCCGCTTCATGGTCTCGGACATCGTGCTCCTGAAGGATCTGCCCGAGGCCGTCAAGGGCTCCATGGGGGCCTACATCGGCTGCGTTGCCGGGGCCATCCTGAAGAAGGACTACCTCCAGGCCATCAAGGACGCCGGTTTCTCCAAGGTCGAGGTCATGGGCGAGGACACATTTCCCATCGAGGTCTTCACGGCGGACCAGACTGCGACGGCCGTGATACAGAAGATGGGGGTGCCCATCACGGAGCTGCAGGAGACCATCGGTTCCGTTGTCAGCATCAAGGTGGCGGCCACCAAGCCCGTATTCAAGATCGGGAAGGGCAAGAAGAGATAGGCCCGATCCCCGATTTCTCACATCATTTTCGAGTTCAAAATACCGGCATCTTTAAATATTCATGTGGAAGGCCCTCCTATTTACTTATATATAATACACCCCAAACCTAGGCCCAGATATCTCGAGAATTGGAGGCGGTTGTGATGAATGGAAGGAAAGGGACTATAGCGGTATTTTTGGTGTTCATAATGGTGAGCGTGAGCTTCGCGTCCCTCGCGACCTATGTCGTCGCGCAGGAGATAGACTCCGACGGGGACGGATATTCGGACAAGTACGAGCGACTGATGGGCACGGACCCCGAGGATCCAACCTCTTACCCGGCACCGACATCGGGCGGGGGCGGCACCGGAGGTCCGGACACGGTCGAGCAGTTCCAGATCGATGTGCTCCCGTCGGCCCGCATCGTCTCCGAGGACCAGCCGGTTTCGGTGGCGGTCTATGTGCGGAAGGACGGGGAGCTCGTGAGCGACAGGCTCGTTCACCTGCTGGTCTACCGGGCCAACGGCCAGGCGCTGGACCTCGTTGCAACGGACAAGGACGTCCTTGACAACGGCAGGGCCAGCTTCCAGTACCAGCACGGAACCACCGCGGTGCTCTTCTTCGTGGCCACCATGGAGGAGAACGCGGCCAACCTCGGCGAGCACACAACGGTCGCCAAGGTCGTTGTGAAGAAGGACCTCAAGCGCGTCGGCTACGTGAGCATCGCCGTCTACCCGGCCATGGTCACCACCGCCAGCGCGGACTACCTCCACCTCCTTCCCAACATGATCGCCAAGCTGACCATCCATCTCTACCAGCTCAAGACCTCGGGCCTGACGGACGCCGTCGTCAACAAGTGGGTCGGCGTCATCGCCCCCATGCAGGCCCTGAAGGACCTCTACGAGCCGGCCGCGGGAACGGCCTACATCAGCGGCTCGGGCCCGGGCCAGTTCACCGTCCAGAAGGCCATCGTCTGCGACGCCTCCGGCGGTACATACGAGACCGCCCTCGCGACCATCGGCGACTACACCTTCCAGGTCGCCGCCTACCAGGACGCCAGGTTCGGCTCGGACATGGCCTACGTGACCGTCCACAACCCGGTCTACAGGGCGATCAACATCTTCGACAAGTACAACCTCTTCGACACCGCCCAGCTCCAGCTCGAGGCCAAGATGGTCTCCCCGGCCATCACCCGGGAGGACTTCGACAGGTTCATGAGGGCGGCCGACGGGAACATGCCGAGGTTCGCCTCGGCCCACCCGGACCTGATGGCACCCATCGAGGGCCGGGTCTACGTCT
>Ga0315282_10014668_pt1 | contig 11636 bp, 11 predicted proteins | sample YL17G07_20_MG_FD_203693 | JGI IMG/M metagenome (GOLD analysis project Ga0315282, IMG submission 203693) | Sediment microbial communities from Yellowstone Lake, YNP, Wyoming, USA - YL17G07_20 | ecosystem: Environmental > Aquatic > Freshwater > Lake > Sediment | place: USA: Wyoming | collected...
TATATGCCTAAATAGGCATACAAAATATTTAAATATTTCCCCCACAAGACCTTGAAAACCAAAAACCACCAGACCAATACTTACAAAAACACAAAACTACATATGCCTAAAAACCCGACAACTCAGGATTAAACCTACTCAGTGCGACGAGTAATTAAATATATTAACATAAAAATAAATTATAAAGCTAGTGATTAGTATGAAAGTTCAACCTATGTACCTGAATACGGAGATCGACGAAGTATACGTTCAGCACAAATGCGACAAAGGGGACCAATTTTTCGTAAAAATGATCAAGCCAAAAAATACCAATCATTTATTATACGTGAGCGGTAATTCTCTCGTCTGCCCGATCTGCAAGGGCGAAGCAAATAAAACGCCTCTCGAAGCAATCCGGATGTAAGAAAAAGGCCTTACCCAGGGCCCCGGTATTTTTTTGCGGCGTTCGATAGCTTATTTAGACTTTATTGTAACCAACCCCCCTATTTCCAGTGGAATTACAATATTGAAAATATGGGCGATCCGGGGCAGCATCCACGGAAAGAGATATTGCCCCGGCCATTTGGTCCTTACTCAGCCCGTATCATTTCTTCGAGTCTATCGTTTTCAACGGCACAGGTGCCGCGTTCGCAGGGAACTTCGCGCCCCCCTTAAGGGCGTCCTGCAGGTCAGCAATGACCGCCGGGTTATCGATCTTGCTCGTCCTATCTTTCCATGACTTCACTACTTTAACCGGCGTAGTGAACGTATAAGACTTCACCGAGCCGTCAGGCAAGTACACCGAGACGCCGCTGAACTGGAACTCCGCCGTCTTGTTATCCTTCTTCAGCATGGTGAAGTTTTTAAGCGCTATGACGCCGGATGCCCCCGAAGGGTTGATGGTGGCGCTGTTATAGTCCGCCTTCACGGGCTTTGGGTGTTCCCCCGCCGTTTTATTAACCTTAGTCATGACGACAGTATTATTCGAGCTAAAATACTGAGCCGTAATCGGTTTCGAAAAATTCATCACCGTCACGTTACCGCTCTTGTCCTTGACCGCCGCGTTCAAAATATTGAGCGTGGTCACCCCGTCCTTTGAACCCATAAAGACAATAGATTCATATACCTCGTCGATGTTCTTCATCTTCTCGCTTTTTCCTTTCCACCCCTGCGCGTCCATTCCTCTTGACATCGCAGGAGGGACGAGCACAAGCAAAAGCGAGGCTACGACAAACAAAGCTAATACGACTTTGACCGTTCGTTTCTGCACAATTTATCCCCTCTCCAAAATATGAGGACGCTTTAAAAAAATATTCGTGAAAATTTTAGCGTATGGCCTGACTTTTCAGGCTTTAGCTTTATAGCGCGGCAAAGGTGGGGAAAAAATAAAAGAGCCCTATAGGCCGTCAAGCACTTTCATCATCACGCCATATATTTCGCTTATGCCGGCCGGCTTCTTCAGGAACGCCCTCGCCCCGGCCCTGAGCGCCTGCTCCCGGACCTCCTCGTCGGCGCTTAAGAACACGAACCTCGCGCCGGGGTCAATGTCGAGCATCTTTTTCATGGCCTCGAGCCCGGTCATGTTCGGCATGCGGTGGTCTATGAGGATGACGTCGGGGCATACGGCTTTTCGGAACAGCTCAAGCGCGTCGGCGCCGTCATAAGCGATAAATGCTATTCTAAACCCCTTCAACGCGCATATACGGGAATAAATGTCCACGATGTCCCTTTCATCCTCTATTATAGCGACGGTCCGCTGGCTCTTATACGAGTACCCTTTCATGGCGTCCGATCCGGGAAGATAAGCCGTCATATCTATGTCCCCTTGCGTATTAAATATCGTTATTTTAATGCCCCCGCCCGCAACGTTCATACTCTTTATGTATTTGCCTCTTAATATTCAAATACTTAGTATATAAACTTTATTTTAGGTACGGCAAAGGTAGTAGTTATTTTTGCTTACTTTGGGGTAAATACCGCAAATTTAATGAATTATTGAAAATATTTGCTTGTATCTGGTTTATACATGTCACTCATATTCAATAGCGGTACTGCTACGATTTTTTCCGATAAGGAAGTTAAAATAAGGGGGATATTATTTTATCCACCAAAGCATTTTTTACCTTCCTATGTTTTATCGTGCTGCCCGACAACCTCCTTGCGGGGAGGCTATTTTTATGTCGTCGAAGGGGGCCCCGTCCTCATCGATTGTAAAAAGGTCCCTGCGCTGGGCGCCGCAAAAATAGTAAAACAGCCGGCCATCCGCATTGAAGCCATCGCTGACGCGGAATTGCTCATGGTCGATGTGGGCTATACTTAAAGGGTCAGGCCTCTTTCAGGACGAGCACGCCCTTGACGCCTTTTACGTTAAAAGGATTCACGGCGAGCCTGCCCATCTCGGCCTGGCTGCGCGCCAGTCCCATCATCATCGCCCTGGCCATGATAAAGGCGTTCAGGCTCTCCGGCATCTCCTGGGTACTCAGGTATTCGTCGATATCCGGCATGGCCTCGTAGGCCGTAATAATGAGCGCATCCGGGGCGAGCCTCTCCCAGACGTTAAGCTCTTTGACCAGGCTTTTAAGTAATTCGGGCTCCTCTTTTAGCGGCGACGCCGAGCTAAAAAATACGCATACCCGGCTGACGCCGGGCGCCACGGCATTCCGGTGGCCTTTTAGCACGTATCCCCCGTCACGGCGCTCAAGCGCCACGCCCTCACTCACGCCTTTTTCCCCAAAATATTATCGAATAGTCCCATATCCACTACCGCCCGTTCATTACCTGCTCCTTTAGATATATCCCGTACATCTGAGAATTTATTTTTTTCTGTGCCGGATCAGCAGCATTTAATCGTCGAATGATTGGCTATTATAAAACATTTAAGCTTTTTTATATCTACAGCTAACTATTTATAGAAGTGCAAACATTATTTAAGACCGGCTTCCATAGAGGGAGGACGTTTTATGGACTCGGCCGGACCGGAAGATAAAGAAACTGGAACGACGTCGAATGAGGAAGGCCCCGGAGACCAAAAGCAAGGGGACGAGCTTGCCCTTGCACAAAAACAGGTCGAGGAGTATAAGACGATGGCAATGTACCTGAGGGCGGACCTCGAGAATTATAAGAAGCGCGCCGCCCGGGAGCGGGAAGAGTATATCAAGTATGCCAACGAGTCATTTATCCTGGAGATACTTAACGTATACGAGAACCTGGAGCGAGCGCTTGAAACGGCGAGGAATAAGGACGATGCAATGGCCAGGGGGCTTGAAATGATATACTCCGACCTGAAGGCCGTGCTCGAGAAGCACGGGCTCAAGCCGATCAAGGCGGTGGGCGAGAAGTTCGACCCCTACCTGCACGAGGCCGTGCTGCAGTCCGTCGATAACGATCACGAGGAAGATACGGTCCTCGAAGAGCTCCAGCGCGGATACACGCTGGACATGAAAGTCATCCGATATGCAAAGGTGAAAGTCTCAAAGAGAGGTGAATAAGCTTGTCTAAGATCATTGGCATAGATTTAGGCACGAGTAACTCAGAAGCGGCTGTCCTGGAGGGTGGAAAGCCGACCATCATACCGAGCGCGGAGGGCGCAAGGCTATTCCCGTCCTACGTGGCGTTCACTAAGACAGGCGAGCGTCTCGTGGGAGAGGCTGCCAGGCGACAGGCAGTGACCAACCCGGAGCGGACCATCATGGCCATCAAGAGGAAGATGGGTACCGATTATAGGGCAGACATCGATAACAAAAAGTATTCGCCGCAGGAGATCTCGGCGATGATCCTGCAAAAGATAAAGCAGGACGCCGAGGCGTTCCTCGGGGAAAAGATCACGAAGGCCGTTATTACGGTCCCTGCATATTTCAATGATAACCAGCGGCAGGCGACAAAGGACGCAGGCACCATCGCGGGCCTGGAAGTGATGCGGGTCATCAACGAGCCCACCGCTGCCGCGCTCGCGTACGGCCTGGACAAGACGGGCAGCCAGAAGATCCTGGTTTTTGATCTGGGCGGCGGCACGCTGGACGTGACGATGATGGAGATGGGCGAGGGCGTCTTCGAGGTGCTGTCGACTTCCGGCGATACCCAGCTTGGCGGCACCGACATGGACAACCGCATCATCGACTATATTGCGACCACGTTCCAGCGGGAGCAGGGCATCGACCTGCGCAAGGATAAGATGGCGATGCAGCGCCTGCGTGATTCGGCCGAAAAGGCGAAGATCGAGCTTTCGAGCACTCTGCAGACTAACATTAACCTGCCCTTTATTACGGCGGACCAGAACGGCCCCAAGCACATGGACATGACGCTCACCCGGTCCAAACTGGAGGAGCTCGTCAGGGACGTCGTCGACAGGTGCTATCCCTCGATGAGGCAGGCCATCTCCGACGCCAAGCTCACGACGGACCAGATCGACCATATTATACTGGTGGGCGGCCCGACGAGGATGCCCATGGTCCAGGAAATGCTCAGGAAGTTCTTCGGCAAGGAGCCCGAGCGCGGCATAGACCCCATGGAGTGCGTCGCGATGGGCGCGGCCATCCAGGGCGGCGTGCTCGCGGGCGAGGTCAAGGACCTTTTATTACTGGACGTAACGCCGTTGTCGCTTGGTATCGAGACCTTTGGCGGCGTGTTCACTAAGTTAATAGAGCGGAACACGACCATCCCCACGAGGAAGGGCCAGGTGTTCTCGACCGCCGCGGATAACCAGACGTCGGTGGAGATCCACGTGCTCCAGGGCGAGAGGCCCATGGCCTTAGATAATACCACGCTCGGCCGGTTCCACCTGATCGGCATCCCACCGGCCCCCAGGGGCATACCCCAGATCGAGGTTACCTTTGACATAGACGCCAACGGCATCATGAACGTCAGGGCAAAGGACCTGGGCACGGGCAAGGAGCAGGCCATCACCATCACCGCTTCCACGAAGCTTTCGAAAGAGCAGATCGACCGCATGATGAGGGACTCTGAAAAGTTCGCGGCTGAGGACGCCAGTAAGAAAGAAAAGGCCGAGGTGTTGAATAACGCGGACTCTATCCTGTATGCGGCGCAGAAGACCATAAGCGAGGCGGGCGATAAGATCACGGCCGACCAGAAGGAGCGCATCAACAAGGGCATCGAGACCCTGAAGGAGGCCCAGAAGACGGATGACCTCTCCAGGATAAAGGCGGAGACCGATAGCCTTACTAAGGTTGTGAACGAGGCCGCCACCATCATGTACCAGCAGGCCGCGCAGGCTTACCAGCAGCAACAGCAGCAGGCCCAGCAGGGCCAGAAGGCCAAGGCCGATGGCAGCGACAATAACGTGGTGGACGCCGAGTTCGAAGTTAAGAATGACGAGAAGAAGAGTTAAATCTCTTCTTTCCCTTATTTTTATATAAAAATGGTGAGTCGAGTGGCCGATAAAAGGGACTATTATGAGGTGCTGGGCGTCGATAGGGGGGTGTCCGTCGACGATATCAAGAAGGCTTACCGGAAGCTCGCGATGAAGTACCACCCGGACCAGAACAAGGAGCCGGGCGCCGAAGAGAAGTTCAAGGAGCTTTCCGAGGCCTACGCCGTGCTGTCGGACGAGCAGAAGCGTTCCCAGTATGACCAGTTCGGCCACGCGGGCATGCAGGGCTATACGGATGCGGATATTTATAATAATATTAATTTTAACGATATTTTTAGAGGCATGAATTTCGGGGATAGCGATAACCTCTTCGACCTGTTTTTTGGGGGCCGGGGACGGAGGGACGCCGGCAGGGGCGCCGACCTGCGCTATGACCTGGAGGTCGATTTCAAGGAGGCGGCCTTCGGCGCCGATAAGGAGATCGTTTTTCCGAGGATGGATACGTGTGAGACGTGCCATGGCTCCGGCGCTAAGCCCGGCACCAGGGTCAACAACTGCAGCGCTTGTGGCGGCACCGGGCAGGTGCGCCAGGTCACGCAGAGCCTGTTCGGCCAGATGGTGCGCGTGGGCCCGTGCGGCAAGTGCCGGGGAAAGGGCAGGACGTTCGACACGCCGTGCCCGGAATGCCGGGGCACCGGCAAGTCCCGCCACGTGCGTAAGCTGACAGTCAAGATACCCGCCGGCGTCGAGGAGGGCCTTCAATTAAGGATCGGCGGCGAAGGCGAGCCGGGCACGCAGGGCATGCCGCCTGGTGATTTATACGTGGTCGTCCACGTGAAGTCACACCCGTACTTTCAGCGCTATGGTGACGACATTTTGTGCGTAATGCCCATCTCGGTAGCCCAGGCAGTGCTCGGCGACGAGGTCGAGGTGGACACGCTCAACGGCAGGGCGAAGCTCAAGATACCACCGGGCACGCAGTCAGACACGACCTTTAGGCTAAGGGGAGAGGGTATCCAGAGCCTGCGCTCCAGGGGCAGGGGCGACATGCACGTCAAAGTAGTAGTAAAAGTGCCCACCAGGCTCAACGACAAACAAAAGAAGCTCTACCAGGAATTAGCCGCCGATGAAAAGGTAAGTAAGAATAAAGATAAAAACATCTTTGAGCGCATCGGCGATGCCTTCAAGTCATAAGGCACGATGACACATGGGTTTATTATTAAGCTAAATTATTTATTACGTTTTTTATTAGCGTGTTCCTGGCTACAAGCAGGTTGTAGGCATCGTATTCTTTGTTGTACCGGGCCAGCACGCCGTACATCTCTACGACCTGCCCGTATTTTGCTTTGAGGAGCAGCTCATTGTCCGGGCTTTCGTGGAAAGAGGGCAATACGGCATATACAGGCTTGATCGACGTGCCATCGCAAACCTTGAACACGTGGTCCTTTTTATCGCCCAGGTCGCCGGACATTACCGCCGCCACCACGTTGATGTGCTTATTTACGTGTGCCTTCATCCTGGAGAGACGGGCGAATCTAGCCCGCTGAGGCACCCTGTATTTTTCCCTCGACAGGTCGTCCTTCCGCAGCACGGCGTACGAATACTTGATGTCCGTGTTCATGAACCGGTAGGGCTCCTCCCCGGCCACCTTTCGCATGAGATCCGGCGGCTTTATGTCCTCTTTCTCCTCGAACGTCCAGCACGACTCCGGGTGGCAGCGGGCGCACCAGATAAAAGAGCAGGGGCTGTACACACCCATGCCCTTATCCATGAGCCTGACCACGAGCTTGCGCATCTCCGTCGAGTTCACCTTGTCGGCGGGCTCGACGATCACGATGTTGCCGTCCTTTGCGAGCTTTCCAGCCATGGTTTTTACGATCTCGACCCTGCGCTCTATATCGCCGCCCAATTCGTTCAAGACGTTGGAGAAGAAAATCAGGTCGATGTCGCCGGGTATTTCCCCGGCTTTCAGGTGCATCAGGTCCGCCTTGATGGGCTTCTCCACCTTTACGCCGCTCCCTTCAGCGTACTCAGGCACAAGCGACATGAACGCCTCGATGTTCTCATCGTATTTTTCCACCGAGTAAATCACCGCTTCGCCGCATCTGGCCCTGCGGTAAAAGTCCGCCATGGCGAGAGGTACGGTACCCGGCCCAGTTCCCGCGTCCAAAACCTTCATACGGTCCTTAAGCAGGCCATCCAGCCCCAACTCATAGATAATATGCTCCGACTGGGCGAAATAAACGGGGAACTGATAGGCAAGATAACCTAAAATGCTATAGCCGGTCTCATACGTGATCCTGCGCTTCGGGCCTTCCTCCCAGTACCCGGCCTTCTGGGCGACGATGGCCTTCCTTATCTTTTCCAGCACGGCCGGATCGTCCCAGGGCTTACCCGTCTTCTTCTCGATATACCGTTCGATCAATATTTCAAGCTTTTCGGGCACGTGCGGCGAGCCCAAGAAAGCACTCTGCGCTTTCCGCCCTTCCTCGCTAAGCGCGAGGGGCCCGGCGGGCGCCAGCCTGACCACCCTATAGTCTCCGTACAGGGGCTCCAGCCTCAAGCCAAGGTCGAAAGCCATGGGACCCACTACGTCATAGATCTGCTCAACAGTCACTTCGCCCTTCACGTAATCCCGTATTTCAGAGAGCATGAACTCCGGCCTCATCCGAGAAATGTACTTAACGGCAGAAATGACCTCCCTGTCAGACATCGAGAGCTAAAACACAGCGCGGGGATAAAAAATTATGCATCATTCAGGCAACATCCGGGCGATGTCGGGGTTCTGCCGGATCATGTCCTGCTTCAGGCTCTCGGCCTCCCCGTACCTGCCCTCCAGGGCCATGAGCTGCTCGATCTGGGAAAACGAAAAGAGCGCGCCCTCCGCATAATCGCCTATAAGGGAGACGTTGAGCGAGGACTTAAAGTACTCCAGGGCAAGCTTAAAGTCCCGCTTATATTTCAAGGCCAGGCCGATGTTGCCTAGCTGGTCGGCCATGCCTTTTTTGTTATGCGTCTCACGGCCGAGCCTCAGCGTCTCCTTAAAATAGTCCATGGCCAGGTCATAGTTCTCCATGTCCAGGTATATGATGCCAAGGCAGCCGCAGGCCACGGACTTGAGCAGCCTGGCGGTATTACTGCTCATGTACTGGCCCACGTGCACCACATGCTCGAAAGCCCCGGCCGCCGCTTCAGTGTCGCCCTGCACCATGGCGCAGGTGCCCATGTTATTATACACGTTCATGGAGTCGAGCTCGTCGTCCAGGCCCGCCCGCGCCCGCTCGAAACACTCGTATGCCGCCGCCACGCTGCCCATCTCGTAGTAGATGATGCCCAGGTAAAACTGGGCTGTGGCGCGCATCCTATTATCCCCGGTCAGCGACGAGCACCTGTAAAGGGCGTTGATGGCCGAGTGATAGTCCTTGCGATGGAGCTGGATACAGCTGTCCAGGATGTACGTATATGCCCTTTTTTCCTCGTCCACGGCATGCCCCAGCGCTTTTTCATTGAGCGCGGCAGCCTCGTCCAGCCGGCCTGCCAGCATGTGGTTCATCGACAGTATGGCGTAATACTCGTATGACAGCTCATCGTTCTCCGGGTCCGGCTTGAACGTCGTTATGAACTTCAACAGTTTGGCGGTAGGGAACACGTTAAAAAGTAATATGCTCAACGCCGACAGCATGTTGGCCTTCGCCGGCTCCTTCGCCGGGTCCAGCTGCAACTCCGATATGGCGAGCAGCAGCGGCCTCGTTTCGACGAGCTTTTGCCCGGGGTCCATGGCCTTATAATAACCCGGGAAGCCCGACGCCTTGTTCATGATGTCCACGATGCTGCGGCAATTCTCCTCAGTGATAACCTTGCCCTCATACTTCTTGAGGAGCGATTCCACGTTCCGGGACAGTGCCGTGCTCCCCTGCATCCTGTACGAGAAGCTCAGCTCGCCCAGGCGGCGGCAGGGCAGTTCTTTTAATTCCGAGAGATAGTGCTTAATGCCCGGGTTCTCGAGGCTGACCTCCTCCTTTTTAAGCCCCTGCATGCACATGGCCGCCGTCAGCGCCGCCTTGAACCAGCGGACGGAGCGCTGGAAGAGCATGTCAAAGTTCGCAAATGCGTCGCCATATGCGCCTTCGCCGGCCTTGAGCTCAAGGCGGCCCGAAAGCCTGCGGAAGACGTCCCGGGAAAGGGCCTCCTCCCGCTCGCCCTCTGGCAGCCGCGAAAAGTCCGTCTCAAATATGGCCCGTACGATAAGGCCCGAGTCCTCAGAAGTATAAATTTCCTCGAAGACGCTCATCGACCGGCATATAAGCTCGAGGGATCGCCCGCTGTCAGGGCTCGATGAAAGTTTCTTTACGAGCGCATCGTCCATGCCAAGTCCCAGATACGTCCCGAGCTCTTTAACGGCGTCCCATTTGCACATGCTCGTCCCTCATTCTCTTAAAGTAGTTCTGATAGGGATGGCCCTGGATACGCAGGGCTGCAATGATATTTTTGCATTTAGGCGTTTATATATTGGCAAAGAAATGGCTATGATTTGCGATTGTGAGGCAAAATTATAGCATCTGGCATCGTGTCACGATGGCGCCTGCGCCCAGTGCGGGGACGAGATGGGGAGAGCGCTTTCGCTTGTATACCAGTGGCAGGTTCTGTTTAAGCTGGGCCGGGAGAGCGATGCCGGGGCCACGATGGATGCCGTGTTGCCCCTGCTGAAAAAATACGGGGAGGCGGTGCCGGTGCGCGGAACCGGTTTCCCGCGAGGGGGGGGGAGAATAAAAAAGAATGATGCCGTGCTGGCTCTATTACTTTCATTTTTCCCCGGCAACATACAAAAAGGCACTGTCCTGATTATTCTGTAAAATCATCTAGTTGAGATACAGAGGGCACTGAGTACAAAGTCTCACCTCGGAATCGTTGATGACCGGGGCCATGGTCAGATATAAATAATGAAAATTTTGGTAACTGGGAATGAGCCCTATGTCTGCCGATGGCTAAAAGTTTTTCATGGGAGGGCACGGAGGACCCTTTTTAGGTATAGAGCGCACTGAGAAGACAGGGATACAGGGGAAAAAAGAACCCGGGTAGCAAACGTATACCTGTTTATTGGCACTGTCCCATGTTTTCTGTAAATTCGTATGGCAGTATTACCGTGAATATCTCATCGTTTATAGGCAGGGTTCTGGTCGGGTATAGAAAATATTAATGCCTGGATAGTGCATGCCTATTATGCAGTCTTAGCGCGACGAAAACACGGAGGCACGGAGGCTTTTTTAATACTCAAGGGGTATGTAAGAGCGCTCAGCGCGGCGTCGCCCCTGAGAGACCCCTTGAGACACGGAGAGCACAGAGGGGGTTTATTAGTCTTTAGAGGCACGGAGAAGACAGGGGCACTGTTGAGGAATAAACAACTGGTAGATAATAAAGCATATTTTAACATTGTCAAATGGCATAACACGCGTCCCCCTCTAACGGCACTGTTGGGTCAAACCATTTTTTCCAGCCCTGCTTCTGTCTTCTCCGTGCCTCATAAAAGCAAAAAATGAGCCCTCCGTGTCCTCTGTGTCTCAAGGGGTCTCTCAGGGGCGAAGCCCCCTTAAGTTATAAAAAAGCCTCCGTGCCTCAGTGTTTTCGTCGCACAAAGACTGCATAACCGTAGGCTACAATAATATTTATTAAAAAATTACAGAAAATATGGGGACACTGCCTGTTTATTCCACTGTGCGCCCTGTCTTCTCCGTGAACTCTCAACCCAATAAATCGGGCTCCGTGCGTCTCCGTGGCTCGGTGCCTCTGTGGAGAAACTTTTAAATGGGATTTTTATCCTGACTTGTCGGGTTTTAGGCGCATAGTTCTAGGGGGTCGAGTATGTCTTTTTGTTTTTTTGTCAGGGGTGTTGTTACTTGTGTGCCGTCTTCGAGTTCTACTTTTTTTATCTTTTCAAGTTCGAAGAGTAGCGAGTTGATGGTGTATTTTTCGTGCAGGCCGGTCTGGCTCATCTGCTGGAGCAGTCTCATTTTGAGTATGAGGCTCAGGAAATTCACGAACAATAATCCTCGGAGCGTGTTTTCTCTTTGCACGTTCAAGGGTCTGGCTTCGAGGTCGTTCTTAAGTAGGTCGAATCCTTTCTCGACGATGTCGCGAGTTTTGTATGTGCTGAGACACTCGTCCCATGACAGGTCGTCATTTGTGAACAGGATGTACATGCCCATCTTGTCAATGGCGATGTAGAAATGCTCAATTGTGGCGTTTTAAAAATGCCCAAATAAAGTATTAAAGGTTTCGCCTCCTATTGCCTTGGGACCAGGCCCTGTTTTCTTCGTTCTTTCAACCGGTAACT
>Ga0315282_10014670_pt1 | contig 11636 bp, 14 predicted proteins | sample YL17G07_20_MG_FD_203693 | JGI IMG/M metagenome (GOLD analysis project Ga0315282, IMG submission 203693) | Sediment microbial communities from Yellowstone Lake, YNP, Wyoming, USA - YL17G07_20 | ecosystem: Environmental > Aquatic > Freshwater > Lake > Sediment | place: USA: Wyoming | collected...
ATTACTATGTAATAATGAAGTTTCAAGTTAATTTTCTATTTTTGATGAGCAGTGAAATAACCGTATTATCGTCAATGAGGATAGATTATTCTTTGGAAATTTAGAGAAATGCACATTTAATGATAAAGGGAAGTGAGCTCCTAAGGAGTTTTACCTTTGATAAAAAATGATGAATGAAGAAAGAGAAAGACAAAAAAAGTTAAGGGAAGAAGAGCTTACACGTATTATACAGCACGTAGAAGAACAAGCTCAAAGAGATCTTTTGAGTGCAAGAAGTCAAAATCAACTTACAGGTAATGTACGAGAAAGATTATTTCAGGAAGTAAGCCAAGTTAGAATATATCTAAACGAGGGAAGAAAATGCTTGGATGAATTATTGACTCTTCGAGAACAACCGCACATAATATGTGTAGATGGATCAAAATTAAATCCAGATCTGTATTCTGAAGAGAGTGTCTTATTTTCGAACATAGTATACAACGCATTCATGGCTTTGGGACTTCGATCTCAGGCAGACTCTGAACATACTTCAGTAGTTGACTTATTAAAATCGAAAACGCATCAGGTAGAAGCAAACTTTACATTAGCAGAAACATACGTAGCAATGGGGGTTTGCATAGAAGAGGCACAAAAACGATATCAAACGGTTATTGATTATGGCAAGGAAGTATTTGGAGGCATGAAAAAAGCATCTAAGGAAGGGCAAGAGATTCTTGCTGGGCCAATGATAAAGCTAGCATATAAGGTAGGGACATCACATAAAAGACTATTTGATATCGAGTATCATTTATTAAAAACAATAGAAAGAAGTATTGAAGTATATGTAAGTAAGAAAGAAAAAGAGGAATCCAAAGATGAACATCTTGCAGATGATAAGAATCCTGCAGATAATGGCAGATTGAATTTACCCTATGGACATATCCCTTTGGAAAGAGAATATCCAGGTCCTATCTTATTAGAGTTCAGAACAAGGCTTTCAACTCAACACCCTTTAATAAGAGAGGCTAAATCATGGATAGTAATAATGCAGGATTTGAATCATAAATCACAATTAAAATCGTTAGAGCAACTGGAATTTTCACATTATCAATTTATGTTATATTTGGAGGATATAACAGATCTCGGAATTGGTTGCGTATTTAATATCTATGACTCATCTAATTTTAATTGCATAGTAGAGTTACCGGTTAAAGAACATAGAAAAATATGCCCTAGGGCTGACTTTAGAGATACAGAGTTGGCGCCATATTTTAAAGACACTGCTAGATCGGGGATTAGCTGCATATTTGACGATTATGAATTAATGAGAATTAATTGCCCGATAGCTTCTCAGGATGAAGAACATAAACAGTGTCCAAATAGTCTATTAACTCCTAAGCAATTTAGAGATATGCGAGCAAGAGCCGAGGTTGTCAATAGATACGCTTAAATATCAGATTCTTTTATCTTTTTTAATGAAGATATATTTTGTAACATCAAACAAGTTTAAAGTTGAAGAGTTTAGGAAAATTCTTGAGCCTACGGTCAAAGTTGAGCACATTGAGATAAGCTATCCTGAGCTTAGGAGTGATGATCCTGAAGAAATTGCAGAACTTGCTGCAAAACAGTTGGCAGATATTCTGAAAAAGCCGGTTATGGTTGAGGATTCTGGTTTGTTTATCAAAGCTCTAAATGATTTTCCAGGAACGTGTTCTGCTTATATACATAAAAGGATTGGTTTGAAAGGTATATTAAAACTAATGGATGTTGTGAAAGATAGGACTGCCTATTACAAATCTGCAATAGGCTATTGCCTGCCTGGAAAAGAGCCAATTAGTTTTTTAGGTGTTGAGAGAGGAAAGATTGCGACAAAAATAAGTGGAAAATACGGGTTTGGCCATGATCCAATCTTTATTCCAGAAGGCAGCAAGAAAACTTATGGGGAAATGAAAGATGGCAGCAAAAGGAAAAAATTTAGAAAGGTGGCTGTTTTGAAATTGGTTAGATTCCTGAATAAAAGAAGTGCTTCTTAACTACCAGTGTTAAGTGTTTGTCTTAATTAGGCATTAATTCTAGGAATATTATTCTTAGGTTTTACTTATGACAGAATAGCCACAAAAAGTTTATAAATTAGGTCGTCTCTCTTGAAATCATGCCGAGGGGAAGACCGATAAAAAGCCAGATAAGGCAGAATATCATAGAGATACTTTACTTTCTTAAAAAGGGGTACGGTTATGATATATACAGACATTACAAAGAGATATTTCCTGCTGTGACAATGAGGGTCATATATTACCACCTAAAAAAAGGAGTGGATGTGGGGGAATTCGAGATAAACCAGGTTATAAAAGAGGAAGGAGACTTTTCATGGGGAAGTACAGTTGAAAAGATCTATTATCAGTTAGGGGAAAAGGCAAAGCCCATCATGGAAAACAGGGTTAAAGAGCATTTTGATAAAAAGAATATGGACAAGTGATTATAACTCCGTGCTAAGAATACCCATGCCTTTAGGGTGTGGGAGGATGTCACTTTTCTAGTTTCCTTAAGAAACCTAATAGGGCAAAAGCTTCTCTTTTTGTCAGGAGACTCTTGCCAATAATCCTTTTCCAGACTTTTTTTTGAGTTTGTTTTTTTTCTTCTGTTGAGAAGTCCAATCTGTTTAGGATATTGCCTACCTTTTTTAGAATGATATCTTTTTCTTTTTTTGAAGCTGAGACTATATGATCATTTATCTTAAGTTCTCCTGAAGATTGGAAGATCTCGTATAAGATGATAGCAACTGCGTGGCTTATATTCAGTGTACTATACCTCTTTGATGTTGGGACTGAAACAACAAAATCAGATTTTTGAATCTCTTCATTTGTCAAGCCAGAACTTTCTCTACCGATAAGGAGCCCAATTTTCTTCTTCGGGTCTATTTTGGCCAGCTTATCTCCTAGTTGTCTAGGGGTTATTGGACATCTCGGAATATTATAATCTGAGCCCAACACTGCGGTTGTTGCAATTAAGTAGTCAAACTGGTTTAAGTATGATTTTTTCTTTATCTTTGTTTTTGTAAGGATATCATTTGCGTGTTTAGCCCGGTTTCTTGCCATTTGGCTTAGATGATTGCATTTGGGATTAATTAAGACTAAATTAGTAAAATTAAAATTCTTCATTACCCGTGCTATGGCTCCGATGTTTGCAGATAATTTTGGCTCAATTAGAATTACTGAGATCATAACTAAACAGATTACGGCTAGATATAAAAACCTTTTTATAGAATGGATTTTTTTTATTTATAGGGGATTGAAATTAAAACACCATTATTTAACGAGCACTTAAAATTGAATGCGAAGATCATTGAATTTGGGGGCTGGGATATGCCAGTCTATTATACAAATGTGATTGATGAGCATTTAACAACAAGGAACAATGCCGGATTATTTGACATATGCCACATGGGGGAATTCCTTATCGAAGGTGATGATGCATTCAGTTTTGTTCAAAGGCTTGTAACAAAGGATATAGGCAGGTTAGAAAACGGGAAAGCTGCATATGCAGCAATGTGCAATGAAAATGGCGGGGTTGTTGACGATCTATTGGTATACAGGTTTAACAGGGATAGGTTTATGATTGTTGTAAACGCTGCGAATATTGAAAAAGACTTGAAGTGGGCGCTAAACAAAAAAAGTGTTTTTGATGATGTAATTGTAATAGATAAATCAAATGAAACTGCAAAGTTAGATATACAGGGGCCAAAATCAGAGCAAATTTTACAGGGGTTAACTTCTATTGACTTAAAGAGCTTGAAAAGATTTTGTTTTAGTAAGGGAACTGTCAATGGCATCTCAACCATAATCTCAAGAACCGGATATACCGGAGAGGATGGTTTTGAGCTTTATTTTTCTTCAGATAAAAGCGTGGAACAATGGAATAAATTATTAGAAGCGGGAACTAATTTTGGGTTAAAGGCTGTTGGCTTAGGGGCAAGAGACACTTTAAGGATTGAAGCCTGCTACAGCTTATATGGACATGAGCTAACTGAAGAGATTAATCCAATCGAAGCTGGAATTGGCTTTGTTGTGGATTTTGACAAAGGGGATTTCATAGGCAAAGAGGAATTATTGAGATTAAAGGAAGGTGGTTTGGTGAATAGCATTGCAGCATTTGAGATGACAGAAAGAGCAGTACCTAGAAAAGATTATAGTGTTTTTAAAAAAGGTGTTGTGATAGGAAAGGTAACTTCAGGAACAATGAGCCCTTTGTTTAAAAAAGGAATCGGGCTTGCTTTAATTAAGCGTGAGCATAATAGTATTGGGGAAGAAGTTGAAATAGAGATAAGGGATAAGAGGTATCCTGCAAGAATTGTTAAAAGACCTTTTTACAAAAAATTTAAATAATATTAGCTTAATTTCAATTTTCGGGGGATGAATTATGCAAGAGCTAAAGTATAGTAAGGACCATGAATGGGTGAAGGTTGAAGGGGATAATGCAATAGTAGGCATTACGGATTTTGCGCAAAAACAGTTAACAGACATTGTATTTATCGAGCTGCCTGAAATAGGGAAGCGGGCAACAGCATCAACACCCATGGCTGTTGTGGAATCTGTCAAGTCAGTTTCAGATGTTTTTGCTCCAGTAAGCGGAGAGATAATTGATGTCAATAGTAAATTGCAGGACAACCCTGAAATCATCAATAAAGACCCTTATAACACGGGTTGGATTGCAAAAATCAGGATGGAAAATAAGAATGAATTGGATGATTTAATGGATTCTGAATCATACAAAAAGTTGACTAAAAGTGAATCCCATTGAATTTTATTATCAACACAGATGAACAAATAGAGGGAATGCTAAAGTCTATAGGGATTCCTTCTGTAAATGACCTATTTAAGGATATACCAGAAAAAATCTTAATAAAGTGTAATTTAAAGATAGATGATTCATTAAGCGAGCTGGAATTAAAAAATAAATTAAAAGGTTTATCGGATAAAAATAAGAGTGGATTTGTTTCATTCCTGGGAGCTGGCTCTTACAATCATTATATACCATCTGTTGTCAATCATATTGTTTCACGAAGTGAATTCTATACTGCTTATACACCTTACCAACCTGAGATATCACAGGGCATGCTTCAGTCTATTTATGAATATGAAAGCTTGATAGCAGAGCTTACTGGAATGGATGTTGCAAATGCCTCTTTGTATGATGGAGCCTCAGCGCTTTCAGAAGCATGCATTATGTCTTCAGATATAACAAAAAGAAAGAAAATAGTTATGCTTCAATCAATTCACCCGGAATATAGGGAAGCGGTTAAGACCTACTGCAATGCTCATGATCTTGAGATTGAAGAGATAAAAAGGGAGGAAATAAGGGGGAAGGTAGATGATAAAACAGCTGCTTTATTAGTTCAGAGCCCTAATTTTTTTGGGTGTGTTGAAGACTTCAAAAAGATTGAGAGGAGCGTACATGACATAGGCGCTTTATTAGTTGTAGCGGTTGTTGAGCCAACATCACTAGGCATTTTAAAATCGCCTGGAAGCTTAGGTGCTGATATTGTTGTTGGAGAAGGACAGTCATTTGGCAATCAAATGAATTTTGGAGGGCCGTATCTAGGCATAATGGCTACAAAGGATAAATACAAGAGATACCTGCCTGGAAGAATAGTTGGTGCAACATGCGATTCTTTGGGAGACAGGGCTTTTGTGCTGACATTACAGGCAAGAGAGCAACATATCAGAAGAGAAAAAGCTTCTTCTAATATATGCAGTAATGAGGCTTTGTGCGCATTGGCAGCATTAGTTCATTTAGCGATGCTAGGTAAGCAAGGGATTAAGGAATTAGCTGAACTAAATATTCAGAAAGCTCATTATCTGGCTGATAAGCTAAAAGAAGCTGGTTTTGAACTAGTTTTTGATGAGCCATTTTATAATGAATTTGTTATCAAGGTTGATGATTCTAAGATTAATGAGAAATTATTGAAACATAATATTCTTGGAGGATTAGAATTAGAGAATTATTATAGTGAGTTGAAAAATTGCCTGCTTTTTTGTGTTACTGAGGTTACTAAAAAAACAGAGATGGATAAATTGGTTGAGATTATTAAAAATGAAACTGATATTTGAAAAAAGCGTTAAAGGAAGAAAAGGAATTAGTCTGCCAAGATTAGATATTCCAAAAAAAGAAGGCCTTATTCCAAAAGAATTTGTTAGGGAAGGAATTAACCTTCCAGAGCTTTCTGAGATAGATATTGTCAGGCATTTTATTGATTTATCTAGGAGAAATTTTGGAGTAGATAATGGATTTTATCCTTTGGGAAGCTGCACAATGAAATATAACCCTAAAATAAATGAAGACATCGCAAGGCTTGAAGGATTTGCAATGCTTCACCCATACAATCCTTTTAATCAGGGAGCGTTACAGCTTATGTTTGAGTTAGGTGAGGATTTAAAGGAGATTACTGGCATGGAAGCTATTACTTTATCTCCTGCTGCAGGGGCGCATGGAGAGCTAGCCGGGTTGATGCTCATTAAGAAATATTTTGAAGGGAAAAGAAGGATTATTTTAACACCGGATTCATCGCATGGGACAAACCCAGCTTCAAGTTCGATGTGCGGTTTTGAAACAGTGACAATAAAGAGTAATACAAAAGGACAGGTTGACTTGGAGGATTTAGAGAGAAACTTGAATGATAATGTTGCAGCGATAATGCTCACAATCCCCAACACTTTAGGCATATTTGAAGAAAACATTTTGGAGATTAGCCGGATGGTGCATAATAATGGAAGCTTGTTATATATGGATGGGGCTAATATGAATGCTTTGCTTGGGAAAGTTAAGCCAGGAGAGATGGGTGTTGATATTATGCATCTGAACCTGCATAAAACTTTTGGCACACCGCATGGCGGTGGAGGACCTGGAGCTGGTCCTGTAGCTGTCAAGGCTTTTTTAGAGCCATATCTACCTAATCCTAAGATAGAAAGAAAAGGAGGGCTCTATTTGCTGACAAAGCACGAAAAATCAATTGGAAGGGTAAGGGCATTTTACGGAAATTTTAATGTTATGGTCAAGGCGTATAGTTATATAAGATCAATTGGGGCAGATGGATTAAGGAAAGTGGCTGAGAATGCTGTATTGAACGCAAATTATATGAAAGAAAAATTAAAGAGGCATTATAAATTAAAGTATGATTATTTATGCAAACATGAATTTGTGTTATCTGACGAAGGAATTCCAAATGAGGTTTCAACAAATGACATTGCCAAAAGACTATTGGACTATGGATTTCACCCTCCAACCATATATTTTCCTTTGATAGTGCATGGGGCAATCATGATTGAGCCAAACGAAACAGAGGGCAAGGAAATGCTCGATATGTTCATTGAGACAATGATCAAAATAAAAGATGAGGCTGGCTCGGATCCTGAGATTGTCAAGACAGCACCTCACACCACCCCTGTAAGAAGGGTTGATGCTGTAAAAGCTGCCAGAGAACTTGATTTAAATTGGAATAATAAGTTTTGAGATGCTTTTTAAAAAAGGGAATAACAAAAGGAACAAGAGTATAACAACACCTACCATGTTTATTTTAGACCATAGGTAAATTGCCTTTTTCTTGTCTTTAACTAATGCAAGCATGCTGGTTTTCAACATTCTGGCGCCATCAGTTATGAACATGGGGAATAGATTAATTAAGGCTACGCCAATGCTTATAATGAATAACCAGGAAAACAAATCCTTGAACCAGTTAAAAATCACAAACAATGATTTTGCAAACATATTATCTTTTGGCTTTAAAATATCAGAAAAGACATAAACTCCAAAATAGGCGCTAGTATTGTCATTTGGATTTACAGTAGTTGTCAAAGAGTAAGATGCATTATTAGTATAAACCGTAACTAATTGGTTTGGTTTTAATTTTTTGGTGAATTTAATAAAAGAATCTGTGTCGCTGATAACAGTATCATCAATCTTGGTAATTATTGAGTTAGATGAAATGTTTGCTTTCTGTGCAGGAAATCCTTCTTGGATCCCTATCCTTATACCAGATGGATCTGTTATAGTGTCAATGCCTGGTACCAATAAGTAACCCATTATAAGAAATGCGACAAACCCAAGGAGAAGGTTTGATACTGGTCCAGCAGAGAATACAGAATATTGCTCAATATCCTTTCTTTTAGAAATCTCTTTTTCATCTGGCTCTACGAATGCACCGAATAATGGGCCAAAAAAAGCCAGGCCGGAGGACAGAATTTTTATGTTAAATGCCCTTGCAACAACTCCATGAGAGAACTCATGAACCAATAAGATGATAAATAAACAAATCCAACCCATTACCAAAGGAAAAACAATACCTAAACCAGCAATAGGAAATCCCGGAACAACTGGGGCTGCACCCGAGGCTCCTGGGACATTAAAGATAAGTTTGATCGACTCTTTAATCAAAAAATAACTGACAACTGCAAAGCCAATATAAGCTATGCCTATGCTACAATAGGCCAATAGTTTTACAAATTCATTATATTTAGAAGCCATGCTATCCATTAATTTCAGGCCAACTTTAGTCCTGTACAGACCGACAAACTTTGCCTGAAATTCAAATTTATTTCTGTTGATATAGATTAAGAAGATTATAAAAACATAAAAAAGAATAGCCCATTTGTAGGTTAAAAAGAATTTAACAAAATAATCCAGCATTTTATTTCTTTCTAACAGGCCTGAAGTTTTTGCATCCGCATTTTCTGCAGGCTATTTTTCCAGCAATAACTTTCAGATTTGGAGCCCTTATCTTTGTACTGCAATTCTTGCATACAAACATGTTGTGAAATTTTCTTGCTTCTCCCTCAGGAAATTTAACCATCTTTAGTCCCCCTTTATCTGCTTCATTATCTTGTCATTCAGGATTACCCAATACAATACATTACAACCTTCGACAACTTGGCCTTTAAGCTCTTCAGGTATCTTTAGGTCAAAAGTCTCATAAGTTTCTGCATCCATTACATTTGCCATGTCTCCATTTATGGATAATACTTGCGCTGTTTTTTTCTCAAGTATTGGAACTTCAACGTTATCGTGACCTGGAGCAACAATTATCCTCTTCTTTTCATCAATCAATCCAACAGCCTCTAACCTTACTTTTGCATGACCGTGCTTGCCTGGCCTTGATGTCTGTGTATTAGTTACCTTGCAGGCAACGCCTTCTATAACTACATAGCTTCCTTTTTGCAGAGAGCCAATGGATTCAAATTTTGTAGCCATATTACCACCTATTCCTTAGCAGCAAGCCTTACATCAGATGATTTTACGGTTTTTCTTGCAGCATGCATCGCTAACTTTACTGCTTTCTGGGAGATTTCTTCTGCTTTTTGCTCAAGAACTTCTTTTAAAGCAACTTTTGCATTGTCCGAAACACGCTCAGCACCGCATTTTTTCATGATTTTCTCCATTGCGGCCAGTGGAATCAATCTTTGTGACATTACAATCACCTTTTTTGTTTAATTAAAGATTTTAAAAGCTTCCTTTTAGAATTGGGGTTTATTATTTAAAGCTTGTGTTTTGGAGTTTTTAGAAGGGAATATATTTATTTCAACCTTGGCAGCATTATTGTTATTTTTCGATAGATATCTGTATAAGGTCAATTGCTCTGTTAAAAAGAAAGTATTCTTCAAAAGGCTTATTGACACTATATATAGAAGAGTCTTTTGAGGAAAGGCCTCTTTTTCCTTACAAACTGCTGTATTTCAGTTTCTATTAATTCGCTGTTTTCAAATTCTTTTTCTTTTTTCCTGAACTCAGAGGTGTGATGATAGCTCCTGCCGTTTTTTGTATAAAATTTATGTTTCTTGTGGAGCATCTCATGATACATGATATAATCAAGAATATTTGTATCTGCTATTTTGAAGATAGAGCTAATGGTTATTGTATCTGAAGCGTATTCATAGCAACCTAGCTTACGTAAGGTATCAGAGCCCCAAACAAGGTTTGTGGTTTCGATTAGGTTATAGAAATATCTTTCATTAACTCTGTTAAAAGACTCCTCTAGAATCGGGTCTGTCTGGGTTTTTGGAATTCCCAGATGGAGCTTTTTAAGGAAGATGTTGTATAGTTCAGTACTATCTGTCTTTTTCTTTAAGGGTGTTAGTCTATTTTTAAGAAGTTTCAATAATAATTCCTGAATCAAGCCCATCTGGATTTCTTTACTTATTGTTTTCCAGTTTTTGCTTAGATTAACCTGAATCCTGTCAGAACGCATCTTTATGTTTGCGTTATAGGGCTTGAATCTCCCTGAGTATTTTAATTTAGCTTCATAGGGAAAATTATCATATAGCTCGTTAATTGCGTTTTTAAGCATAGAATAAAGGATTACCTAACTATTAATAAATTTTATTGGACCTCATATCTTAGAATAGCAGCAATCTTCCCCAGCTCCTTTAATTGATTACCTTCCCTCGTCTCTATGGAGATAACTTCTATTTTAGTCCCCACAACCTTTGCTTCCTTTTCAAACTCATCCAGTTTATTTTCATCTAGCACCTCAGATAAAAGTAGCGTGTCCACAGCCCCCATCTTAAGATGGTGCATTACCTCAGCTTCCCCGTATGAAACCATCCCTGGTTTTTTTGCCAATAGGTCAAAGAACCTGTTCATGATCTCTTTTTCAGTAGCTATTTCCTCTTGTGCAAGCAAATCCTGGCTTTTGTCCAATAGCTCCTGAAATCCAAATTCTCCTGTGTAGCTTAAATCCTTTATCCCTATTATCTTATTTTTTACCTCTGTGGTTATGTATCCTCCCTCAACAAAATCATATTTTGTTGGGCCAGGCCCTCCAATGATTATGCCCTTAAGATTTTTGTTACCTAGAAATTCCTGCTTCATATACTCTGCTACTTTTTTATAATGGGCTTTTGCAGCTAGTTCTGTGTTCCTTGCAAAACGTGCTGCTGATTGTCCCCCTGCCTTTATCTTTCCAGGAACTTCAGAATGTGTTTTTAATACAGGCACGATTGATTTTCCCCTTAAATAAGCAATATTTGCATCCCTTCGGTCTATCACAACCAAACCATAGGTTTCCTTAATCTCAAGCATTGTCTCCAATAAATCCGTTACAAAGGTTTTGTCGCACCTGTAAATCCTGGTTTTTAACGGGATAGGGGGCTCAATGCTCCATACCTGATAATCCTCCTGCCCTTCACGCTCTGCAACGTTTCCAGAAAAGGCTGCTAATCCATTTTCAGGGGTCCGCTTGAATAAGCGCAGATGCTGGGTCATCTTTTCCAAGGCAGATATGACATTTTTTCTTGTAGTTGCTGACTTAATATTTGTAGCAGTGCCCTTTTCCTGATCCAGATGATTAGTAATTTTAGTAATATCATATCCTTGCGGTATATACACTGATATAAGCTCAGTATGCCTGGCCTTGCATGCCTTCAATTCCTCAATAAATTTCTTTAGCTTGTATTTTTGTTCTGTGGTGAGGCTCATCTATGTTTAACCTCGCATTGTTTTTATATTTTACGCTCCCCTTCCATTTTTTTCAGACACGCAGATATTTTGCGGAAAATGGATAGCGAGCTCCGCGAGCGGATTTTCCGCTCCTTTGCAATAAAGGTTGATTGCGACATTCATCTATCCGCACGATAGTGCATTATTGCGGTCGCAGCAAGGCATAAACTCAA
>Ga0315282_10014671_pt1 | contig 11636 bp, 12 predicted proteins | sample YL17G07_20_MG_FD_203693 | JGI IMG/M metagenome (GOLD analysis project Ga0315282, IMG submission 203693) | Sediment microbial communities from Yellowstone Lake, YNP, Wyoming, USA - YL17G07_20 | ecosystem: Environmental > Aquatic > Freshwater > Lake > Sediment | place: USA: Wyoming | collected...
CGTAGGTGCACACGAGAATACTGACGATGAATCTCCTAGAGCCGCAGAAGGCAGGGCTTCGGCGAGATGCGCCGGGGGTTAGGTACAAACCCGCGTTTAAAACTGTCAACCAAGCTGAATGCTAACGAAGGGTGAACTGGAATTGAGCGACACTTGAGCCGAACATCAGCTGACGGACAGATTGGCATGGCGGGCTTATCAACGGCTCTGAACCTTAGGTTAAGCGCGCGGGGTCGGCACTACACTGAAGGTTCAAGCGCTCTTCCTCCGTGGCCCTAACAGGCATATTGCTCATTGAGAGAACAGTCAACACAGAGCTATCAACGATGATGGTTGGTAGCTTGGGGATAGCGAATAAGGATTGTGCCTGTACCGGGGAGTGGTAACTGATTTTGGACGAGCCTAAGGGTTTTCCAAGCAATCTCGCGAATCCCTATGGCAGCCGTATGTCCGGACCTTCCTGTTCTGCCAGCATACGGGCGTCAAGAGCTCGTCTCCACCGAAGAGAAGAAGACCACGCAAACGTGATAACTATCGGGGCGCCCAACGGATGGTATAACAGCTGTTTTTACACGAAACCCGTAGAAGTTCTTAAATAGAGAATAATTATCATTCAGTCCTCGGGATTCACGTTGCGAGGATTCTCTAGTGGCTACTGGTCTGGCGCTACTCTGACGAAATTCATCTTTCCTACAGAGGAGATAGTTTACAAGGGCGACATTGGGGTCTCCCAAGCGGCATATGGTCTTGACTCTGGCCCGAAAGTCCACCTTCAAAGAGAGCTTGCTAGGGTGGGTGAGACAGAGCCCGTTGACTTGGAACGTTTGCAGAAGAAGCACAATGTGTTGGATACTGACCTTCGTTCCTTCATAATATCCTACCTCGACTACTGGCTTTCGGGGAGTAGTCAAAGGATACAGCCTACAGACTTCGGTATCGTTGCGGGCCGTGCTTTGTCTGATTTCAAACACGAGAAGGTATGGGATATCTTTGGGTTTTTCAAGAAAGCCGATAGGATACGAATCATCGACAGCCTTTCAACTGCTAGTGCAATAACAAGGAGTGAACTAAGAAGACAGATGCTGTTTCCTGGCAGTTTGAAGCACAATCTCGAGGTGCTGAGCGGTGCGCGCGCCGTCGAGATGCGGGGAGACAGAGTATCGACGGGGACTCAGTATAGGCATTACTTAGAGACCCTTGACTTGATACAGAATTGTTTCGCCGAGGTTCGGAGACAACGGAAGGACGTAGGGATTAGCTTGAAAGTCTCCCAAATAATGACGCCCGGCGGGTTTGTCACAGCAACACTTGCTGACAACTTGGCCGAAGTGGTCAGCGCAATGATCTTTCGGGGCGTAAATGGTATTGTGATTCCAGCGGAAGAGGTTGGTCAATACATACTTATTGAGAGAGGCAAAGCTCTGAAGGCCTATGCTGAGGGATACGGAACACGAACGATCCAAAGTCTCCCAGAAGAGCTCAAGTCTACCCCTGCAACTGCAACACCTGATGAACCAGTGTCAGACCTCGTAGATAGGATGAGCAAAGGCGGAGTTGAGCATGCAGTAGTTCTTGATCAGAAGAAGCTGCCGAAGGGTATTGTCAGTAGCAAGGATGTACTTAGCCTCCTGCTGTATCACGCGCGACTCCCGGGAGGTCCCCCGCTGGCTCCCGCAGCATAAGTTACAGGAGTCAACGTCTTCTCAGCTGCTCGAAAATCCCGGCGGGTGATCCGGAAGTCCCAGCAATGGCTGCACGAATATGCTCTTTAGGCATCTGCCTCTTGATTCCATTGTAAACTGCTTCAACGAGGTCCTCCATTTTCAACTCGTATTTCGGAACCTCTGAAACGCATGGAGGATCATTTGAAACGAAAAGAACATACAAGTCCAAGCGAGACCGAACTCGTTCGAGTTCTCTACGCAAAGTCTCCAGATCTGAGTTGAGGTCATGTGAGGGATGAGTGGCCATCACCGCCCTGCAGCCCGGTTTCCTCTGACCGGAGAGCTCATCATTTGCCGAGCGCAAATATGATGCGGCTTGCAGCAGGCTTTTTGACCTCTCCATCACAGACTTGACGACTTTCTTCGTTCCGTTCTTGCTTTTCAACTGCAAATCGATTCCCGGAGGGAGCTTGATTCCGATAGTTGTCTCCGTGGAGACCGTCCGTTCGAATTGCAAGTAGTCTCTGAAGAAATCGAGAAAGTCAATCACATCTTCAATGATGGGTTGGCCGGTCTGAGGAAAGGGCTCCGATGGCGGCGGTGGGAGTATGGATGCTCTCGCAATGTCGGTAGAGAAACTCTGTGTGTCGAATTCGTGTGGGCAGACTACAACCCCGAGCGAACTCCGTCCAACCGCCTTCAGTTTTTCATGATAGAAGTCCCTTAGCAACCAACGGGCTCGGTGCGCAGGATCAGTCCGAATCACTGCAGCGAAACGGGAAGCAAGAGACATGGTATTGATGGCAAGGGTGCTCTTTCAAGCTTTGCGCTAGGTCTGGGTGAAACTAGCTATGTGGATGAATTATTACGGATCTCCAAAAAAACGCGATATTCAGATACTTATCGGTCACTCGTGCGCTCAATCTGTGACAAGCATTGCATCTGTCGGGGATCGTCACACTGCTACTCGTCGCAAGGAGGCTGAGGAAACGAGTCCTCCAGGGGAGAGACGAGAAACTCGTCGGCGCTGATGCGAAAGCTCGCGTGCGCCGATACGAACGAGAAAGTTGGCGGCTTCTTGACTAGCAAAGTGCAGAAGATCACTTGAACGATGGCGTATTCGTGAAGATAGCATCTTTTAAGGCCTAAGTCACGTTCTCTAGTGGTTCGCGCCAATGTGCGAAATCAGTTCTCTCATTTTTCTCTGAACAGCTTCTCCCATCCATGTCAGTCACTTGGTTGAACTCGTTCTCGACGAGAGTTCCGGCATCGTCTATGCTATTCGCAACGTTACGGGTGAACTTGTCACCTTGGAGGTTGACGAGGTGACTGTAGACTATCGTCTTCTTGATGTTCCTGTGACCAAACACCTGCATGATGTAAGATAGGTGGACAGTCTGTTCAGCAGCCTTGCATATCGTTCAATCCTTGTTTCCGCGCAGCCCTCTTTTCTCATCCAGAAACCGTATTCCAAGATCAGGGGAATCTCTGTATGGGACGCGTAGGCAAGGTCATTCTCCAACATCACACATCATGCTAAACAAGTTGACAGACTAGGCACCAAGGCGGTCAGCTTACTCTGCCGGTCAATTTCTTGGTGTATTACATCTCCCTGCTATCCACGAACCTCACCCAGAACGGTCGCGTCGTATGGTAACAATTGTCAAAAGATGCATGCGGAGTCGTGGCGATTCAGGATAGAGACCTCTGCGCGTGCGTGGACCGGTACCCCGACACGCTCAGGTAGCTGAGGGAAAGGTTTATACCGATCTGGGATCTTTGTTGTCTGCGTGATAATTATGACGATCACAAATAATTATCATCGCTCGGCAGAATTCGCCCGAACCGGCCAAGACTACGAATATTCCCTAGAGCCTCCCTCCAAAATGAAAAGCCACGTGATCGTCAGGACATGCGCCGGGTCCGGGTTCGGTGTTTTTGAACTTATATTTGCGATCTTTTTCTATAAAAGACACTCGACAAGTCCGGTTGACAGAATCGCTTGTCACCAGATTGTGTCTTATATCTACGCGGAATACGGAGCAATTCTGAGATCAACCCAGTTCGAAATGCGCAGCAACCTCATCTTCAATCGTGAAGTCGATGAGGCGATACACAAGTTAGTCTCAATGTCCTGCATTGAATCAGCCGAGAATGACGCCTATCGAATAACCCAAAGTGGCCTATGGCAATATGACAGTTCAATAGCTCCGAAGATTATCAGATGCAACACCGTACTAATTCCGGTCATCAGCGGCCTGAAACTCATTTTGAGGAAGTTAGATGCTTGTCCTCTTGAGAGAGCCGGTCCTCTCCACTCCATATCGAACTCCGAGAGCGCCAGCAAAGAGGCGGAAGCATTCGATAAGACCACAGGGAACTCCTGTCCTCGCTGTGGGCTGCGAACTCTCACCCCATACTGAGGTATGGCTATGGAGAAAAGTTCAGGTAACCGCTGCCCTAGATGCCTTTCAGACTCCCTGAACGTCTACTACGAAGAGGGCTCAGGGTTCCGTCTCGGCGCGGCCTGCCAGTTGTGCTCACTGAAAGGATACTTCTCCGAAGGCAAGCTCATCGAGATGACTACACTATAGCAGGGAGGTGTTAGGGACTTCATGGCTACTCAGCCTCCGAAAGTAAGTAGGACCTCACGCGCAAGCAGCCATGATCACACTCTGCGGCTCTGCCCCACCTGTCATTTCTACTGTCATTATTTCGACGGACGGGACCAGACTACGTGCCCTTGGTGCCACTCATCCATAACTGAAAGCTCCAAGGGAACAAGTCCCCTGAACGTTCTCTCATCTGACGATGGACTCGAGGCCTTCGAGGCAACTTCTACTAACTGGGGAGTTTGCTAGGCTAGGTAATCGTAGGAGTCTGACATTCCATGGCAACATGCCACCGTCGTGACCTTATCAAAGTCCTAGTCCTAGTTCTGACATTATGCTCGGTGATTCGACCCGCCTTTGCGAGTTCAGGCTTCTGGGACGAAGAGATACGCAATCCGTTGGGTGTGTGCAGGTACAGAGTCTCCTATGCCCTGCCGGATACAATTGCCACGAACACAAGTCAAGTCGCTCAAGTCACCTTCGAAATCCTCCGGCTAGCCGGCCTGACTCACGCGGTGAAGACAGAGAGCATCGAAATGCAGGTCTCCGCCAAAGGTAGAACTTGGGAAACAACAATTGCGAACGAAGTCCGCGAACTCAAGACAAATGATGCATGGGGACCATTCCAGTACCGTTTCAAGCTCTTAGACAGCGACTTCAACCTCAATCCGCAGGAAGCAGTCACTGCGAAGATCTCCATATCTGTCAACTTCAGGGAAACATGGTTCGGAGGGGAAGCAGATCACTCCGCAACAAAGCATGGAGGTGATGCTGGTGACAACTGAGATAATTGTACGCATTAGCACGAACGATAATCTCTGCGGCAAAGCTGATGTGGAAAAGTACGTAAGTGCTATGTGGGACCGTCTCGCTCAAGGCGAAGGATGCGAAGATATCGAGGCAATCGAAGCGCTTGGATTCATGCGCATGGAGACGACTCGTCCTCTTTCAGCCGCCTTGTGAGAGCGAGATAACGAGCGGGAACGAGAGAGACCGCGCGCCTGTTCTAACGGAAGAAAGAATTCGGCAGGGGATTTACCTTTCCCAGAGAGGCTTTGCGAACCTATCGCTGCGCACGTGCCCAAAGTCAAACTCGACCTGACCAGTGAACAAACCCACGCTTAAAACTGTCAACTGAGCTGACCGTGAGTCAAGCATCTACGCGTGGTCCTTTACCCATATCGTCATCGGAGTATACCAGAAAGTGAAAGTCAAGTCCACAAGCCCAGTCATGTGACGATTTGACCGGCCCGTTTGAGTGAGTCAAGAGGATCTGTCTGGGCGGCATTATTCAGACTGAGCATATGAAATGCTGGAGTCGTTTAGCGGGAAACGCTGTAGTCTTCCCGATTAGCCTTGATTTGTATTGAATGCAAGTCAGATATGGTTTGGCCAGACTATGACCGAGGCGAAGTCGTTTGCAGAAATTGCGGAGTCGTACAGAAAGAACATGCAACGGAAGTGATGAGCAGTTGCTCCTCGAGTGCCGCCCACGTTGACGATGGGTTCCAAGAACTCAAGACGAGGCTACGTGGAACTATGATCGGCTGGGGAATTTACGGCCCAGGAATGGTCGACGGAACTGGACGCAAGCTAACCCCGGACGAATACGCAAGGAGCAAGAGGTACAATTGGTTTGAACGTCGCAACACAGCGGACCCATCTCTGCTCAACATGGTGAGGATAGTCGAAGGAACAACCGCACGACTGCATTTGCCAAAAACGGTTGGATTAAGGGCAGTCGAGATTTATCGCAAAGCACGTACAGCTGGAATCAAACGGCCTCTCCAAAGGATTGGAGTAGTAGCAGTATACATCGCGTGTCGAGAAAGCCACATACCAATCTCAATGACAGAAATAGTGTCTCCTTGCGATAGACGCTTAGTTTGGAAAACGCATAACCGAATCATATTTGCGCTTAACCTCAAGGTGCCTCTTCGTGACGGATCCCGTGACGTTCCTCGGGTAGTTGCTGCAGCAAATCTACCGTACAGAGTTGAGAGAGGAGCCATCGCACTTCTTGGAAAACTATCGGAGACGAATTGGGCGAAGAAAAGCCTGGCGACCGTGCTGGCTGCTGCGACGGTCTACCTTTGCTCTAGACAGATGGGTCTAGAGATATCCAAGAGACAAATCGCCTCAGCCGCACATGTGAACGAAAGTACAGTCGGCGAGTATTGCAGGCTCATCGCCGCAACAGCGTCGTTCATGAAGTCAATGGAGGGGACTCCAGAGACCCTTGGCCCAGAATAGCCAAGGGATCATCAGAGGCTTGACTCACAATTCTATTCCGCGGCCTCAACGGAACGACTGCAACGTGGTTGTCTAAGAGGGGGGCTTGGACAAGGGCGAGTGTAGCAAGTCGCTCGTGAATTGAAGCGCTTCGTCTATTGATCAACCGCTTGTATGGAGCAACAGTGTCTCGAGTGAGCAGATACTCTAGAATCTCGATGATTTCAACTGTCCCGGTCTAGGCTTGCCTCCAACTCCAGCCGCGTCTTGGTTTCCCAACCCACAATATACTCTCCATTGTCGTCTACGTAGACGAACAGCAACTCATCCGCGCTGCCTTTCTCGGCATGAAGTTTGATTGCGTCTCGGATCGCACGCGGACCTTCAATCAAAAATGTGTTATGTTCAACTGCCTCGGGTGAATCGATTAATTGCCGCCGAATTAGTCTCTCCGTAAGCGTAAGGGCCAGCAGGCATCTCTCCTCGCCAAAAGAAATGCATTCAACCCTCGTCACTCCGTACGTGTATTCAGCGAAACAGATGAGCATCGCTCCAGGCCTTGACATGATCGATCTATTGCCAGTTTCCAAGACGATCCGTCCTTCACGCATCCGAATAAGTATAATGGACCCGGCGTCGGCGCGCTTGATGGCGGCCTGCACTTCACGCAGTTCGGCATCTGAAGATTCGATCTCAAGGGTGCTCGTGTCGTCGGCGGCCGGGGATGTCTTGCTGACGGAGAAAAAGATGCGGTAATGCATCGTGCCAGATGGCAGGCGGTATTCCATCCAGGTGACTTCGCGCACTCTGTACCATGCTCCCCTTGTCCATTCAATCCATACCTCACGTTCCAACTCTTCGCCTTCGATTCTGGGTTGCTGCCCCTTTGGTTCGCGAGCATCATCTGGCTCACTCATACCGGCACCACTCGTTTACTACTCAAGTTCGATCTCGATCTTGTGGAGCAGAGGATTCCCCGGATCATCATGTTCTTTGATCACGCGCCCCAATGATACCGTCTTGCGGTTTATTGATCTAAAAGATCTCCTGCCGCGTACCCTCTGCGTTCGAGGCCCACATCCATGCACAGGGGATTCTCGGTCTTCTTTTCACTCGGTTCGGTCGGCAAGTTATTGTCAAATGCACGCTCTAGACACATGTTCTTGTGGCTGGGCGACTGAGTTTGTTAAAGTTCTGTCGAATAAAGTTGGAGATGGGCGACCGATAGAGGAAAGTGAGAGGAAGACCTATGAAAGCGGGGTCACCTAGTCCTTGCTGGCTTGTGGGGCTTGAGTGATGCCAAAAGCCTCCTCTTGCACGTATAGTTTCGGAGATTCATCATCCAGGCTCATGATCCAAGCACCGGTTCTCTGGGGCATATTCCGTGTCAACCGTTCTTGAACAATTGATACAGTGCATCTCCGAGGGGAACTTGATCACCTCGGATATTCACAAGTGTTGGAAGGAGAAGAACAACGGCAAAGCACTCACAAAGCCCGTGTACAAGTATGTTCCAGCCGACCAGGAATTTGTTCTCTATTCTAAGGCCCTCAGGAAAGCGGCGAAACGGTTCTATCATGATCTGTCAGGCCGATCCGTTCAACTGGCATGTGCAAAGATACCGGATGCAAATGCACTTCGCACACATTCTCTGCTGATAGAGAGTTTTCGGAACAAGGATTTCATCTTTGAGCTTCCAGACACTGACGTATATCGTGAGCTAGACAACGAGCAGCAGGAGACCGTTGCAAAGGCATCCAAGACCGTTCCGTCTGCCTTCTCAGCTTTCGCAAGTGGAGCCGCTCATGTTCTTGGCACCATCCGCATGTGGGATCCCAATCTTCCCTCCAGATTGTCGCCTATTCCAGAACTGGCAAGAGACTTGCAGGCCAAAGCTGAATGGTACACGAACTATCTTTTCGCAGTTGAATCGGTTCGGAGGAGTCGCTGGGAACTGCAGCAGATCTACGATATCGTACGCAATATGCCCATAGGTTACTTTCTTTCAGGGCCAGACGTATCCAGAACCCTAACTTCAACTGATGTCCTCCCTGATAATGGCATACACATTTCAGCAATCAAGCTAGACGGAGGCACCCTACATGTGACGGTCAGCGGCCATCACCCAGTGCCATGGCAAGGAGGTCAGATGGATGTCAGGTTGCAGATATTCAGACACGATAAGAAGATCGATGTCGATCTCAAACAGGCGGCTCCTCTAGATCAGTGGGGGAGTCCCCAAGAGATAGCTTTCGATCTGGGACCAGTCCTTCAGGAACGCGGCTGCTACCTAATAATCATCGAGGCCGTTAAGGACATTCTCACGGGCAGACGTATTGCGTTAATCCAGTGGGGCCATGAGAAGAAATTACATGAGCCTATAGGAGTTTGGGGTCTCAAGGACAACACAACAGAGATCGGGATGCTTTGGCCCCCCGTCGCGGATGAAGTGTTTGCACCTGTACGGGATAGGTTAATCGCATCTCTCGGAAGCAGAAATGTCATTGCAGCGAAAGGATCAGCTTACAGCTATCTTGGCTATCGAAACGGATCTCTATACGCTGTGGCAGTTCCCACGCGAGAGATACCTGAGGAGATCTCGCGGTCAAATGCGCGATACGTATTCATAGGAACAGGTTACTGTCACCAAGTCAAGGTTCGCAAAGATCAGAAATTCGTAAACGCCTACGACATCCCGATTTTCGGGAAGGAAAAGATCGCCCTGCCACAAGAAGGATTTCACGAGATAAAGAATAACTGTTTGAAGATGCTGGGGAAGAAAGAACTGTTCGATGAGATAGTCCACTTCACGGCTTCAAATCCGTATTTGTCGGTGAAAGATCTGAACTGGGACAGAATCGCGGAGATAGGAGGACAGACATGGAAGTTTAGAGAAGAGCTCGGACGTAGCCCACAGAAAATTCGGGCCTGCTTGACTTGCATCGGGTTGTTACGTGCGTACGACCTCTATCCATACGTGCGGCCGGAGGCGGGGAAAGAACTCCCCATCGCTGCGATTAGCGCGGAGGCGCTAGGGTACAGGATAGGATGGGGAAGGAGAACGCGTAGAGCACATCGCAAAGTCAAAGAACGAAAGACGTGACTTGCCCTTTCCTAGGCTAGTTTTTCACCTCATACCTCCTCGATTTTCTCCTAGCCGACGACCAGTTTCTCCGAACATTCGAACCTAGACTAGCTAGTTTTTCGCTTTTTCCTAGCTCGTTTTCGCCTTTCGGGGATCGTTTTAGGTCTAGATCTTGGCATGCCCATTGGAGGGCGGGAGAAATGTGCAATGAAAACACACGGAAAGTCAGAGGAGAAAGCTGGAGAGTTCACTTGTCACGTATGCGTCACGTACAGGGGCGAGGTCGCGAAGGCGCTCGATGAGCTCGTCAACAAGCGTCGCATCTTCTCATCATACTCAGCGGCCGTGCGACAAGCAGTCATAGACTACTATCGTCGTCTCATCCGTGAAGATTTGGAAGTCCTGCGCCTTCGGTCTTTGTCTGGACAAACCGAATCTGGAGACAGTGAATAGTGCCATGCCCAAGGTGGACAGCGAGACAGTACGGACAAAGATACTGAGGGCCTTAAGGGAAGCGCAGGGACCCCTCACTCTCGACCAGATAGCTGTTCGAGCCAAGACCAACCCAAACACGACTCGCAAAGAAGTTCGGAAGCTGTATCGTGACTCCGAGATAGAACAAACCGTCAGAGGTGTCTACAGAACCAAGGACCCGGAAAAACTGAACGAAGACCAAAAGGTGTCACTTAGTTTGAACAGCGATGACAAACCTGACTGCCCTATTTGCGGGAACAACCTGCACATGCGAGGGAAGGAGTGGCGCCGCAACACCTGGAGCACGAAAAGGGTCTATCGTTGTCAGATTCACGGCATAAAATGCAGTAAGCGGAGCGAGTCGACGAAAATTCCCACCGGCTCCTTGCAGGAGGTGGAGCATCTAATGCTCGACCGTGGCTTGGACAGAGTTGGCGCACAAGAGCATCTCCGAAAACAGAAGATTATAGTGGACCCGCAGACAATCACGAACGCGCTGAGAAAGAAGAAGCATCAATATGGCGACACGATACAGAAACGGTCGCAGGAACTAGGCGCTCTGTTGGGCCTGCAAGTTGGAGACAGACGTTATCGCTACCTGCTTGTCGATTCAACTGAAACATCAAAACACAGCTACCTAGACGTGTGCATGGACGAAACGCATGGGATTGTCGTTGTGCATCAAAACACAAGAACAAAAAGTGCAGCAGAGAAAATCGCATTGCTAAAAAGACTCAAAGACAGCGGCTACGAGCCAGATGCCATTGTGCTCGACGAGGAAGCGGCTTGGATTGAAGCTGCGTCAACAGTCTACCCCAAGGCCATCCAAGTCTATTGTGGTTTCCATTTGAAGAAGCGGCTGAACAAGGCACTGCCAACTCGGGGTAAAGGAGCCAAAGGGATACCCTTCGAAATTAGACGACTGTGGCGCTTCGTGAAGTACACTATCTCCGCCGTCGTTGATTCAGCTGACCACACGCTGGCCATGCTTTTGAAGGACGTTCTACTGATGTCTCGGGCTTATTGGGAGAAAGATGAGAGGGCAAGGGCTGCTGTTGAAGACTTCCTCGAGAAGATGCCTATGTATTTGAACTACCTCGAATTCCCGCAGGCGCCGAGCACAACCGGCCGACTGGAGCGCATCTTCAAAATGCTGAAGAAGAACTCAGCCGTCTCGAAAGCGCGAGGTTACAAATCCAGAGCAGATATCATCGACCTCCTGATATTCAAACACACACTGGAGAAAGTGAACAAGGCACGCAGCGTGTAGATATCGCAACTTTCATAGCAGGGTCGTGCTCCTCACGGAATCACTCGATCCCGAGCTTCACATTGACCTCTGAGATTTCGGAGGATTGGACCTGGTGGTTGGATTTGCCATCTAGAGTGAACAGGTGCACTAGGTGCGGCACCTAACTTACACGTATTGATCAGTTCGAATTTGGAGTGGACCCCTGTCTTTGAGAACGTTTTCTGAGGTCTTAAACTGATGGTTTCATAGGTCATTCTTGGTCACCTTGAGTTTGCCTAGATACTCGTACGGCGTCAGGTAGCCTAACGCGGAATGGA
>Ga0315282_10014672_pt1 | contig 11636 bp, 9 predicted proteins | sample YL17G07_20_MG_FD_203693 | JGI IMG/M metagenome (GOLD analysis project Ga0315282, IMG submission 203693) | Sediment microbial communities from Yellowstone Lake, YNP, Wyoming, USA - YL17G07_20 | ecosystem: Environmental > Aquatic > Freshwater > Lake > Sediment | place: USA: Wyoming | collected...
ATAGCCACGGACGTCGTGGAAGCGTTGAGGGAAGCGGAAATCGCGTCCACGAGCAGGTTGCTGGAGCACTCCGCAGTCGCTCTTTCCGACAGGACCGGTCTGCCGCTGGAGATCACGGCGAAGTTGCTCGACGACGCCCACGAGGCGCTTGAGGAGCGACGGAAGCAGTACGCCGGGGCGATGAACATCCCGGTGGAGGAAACCGCCGTGGACCTTGCCACGTTCGTGGCCGAGCCACCTGCCCTGCCCCAGGAGAAGCTGTCTGAATCGGAACCGGAGCCGGTCGAGCCGGTTTCGTCGAGCGTCTGAGATGTCCAGTGCAAATCGGTAGTACTCGGGAGACCTTCGAGGTAGTCTCTGTACGGGAGCACGGCGCGCGTCACATCAATTCCCTCTAGCAGGACGAGGATGCCGAGCATTTCGGGAGGTATGTACACGGTGCGCAAGCACAAACGGGTATATGAAGTAGCGAAAGAGCATCGGGTCAGTTCGGAGGTATTGATGGGAATCCTGGGTTCCCTCAATATCGAAGTCAAACGGCACACTGACCGTTTGGAGGACGACAATCTCGACCGAGTTGAGCAGTGGCTCGAGAAGTACCCCGATGGCACGATACCTCCCCTTGAGGCAGAGCAGGAAGTCCCTCCCGCAGCGCCCGAAGGCGCGCCGTCAGAGGCTGAGCTGGAACCGGCAGCGGCGAAGCTGGCCGAAGGAGACCAGACCACCCGTCCGGTGCGCCGACCGAGGCGGAGTATGCCGCCTCCGGAAGTCCTACCGGCGCGTGCGGTCATGCCGCCAGTGGAGACCGTCACTCCGCTGCAACCTTCGGCTCCCGTCGGGGCGAAAGAGCGCCTGGGTCCTCCGAGACCGGCGTTGGAGCGTCTGTCGGCACGGGCCGAGGAGGCTGAGCGCGCGCCGCGGCAAGGTGCGGCAAGGGCGGAACCGAAACGACCAATCGTCGGAAAGCCGGAAGGGCTCGGAAGGGCTGAGCGCCCGCCATCCCGTCCAGGTAGAGCGCAGCGCCCACCTGAAGCCGAGGAGGTCCTGCGCAATGAGCGGGCACGCAAGTCCGAGGGAACCAAGGACGAGGCGTATCAGGAGTGGACGAGGCGGAGAGTCGTAATCGGTCACGGCCAGCGCGCTCGTCCCGTCGGACCGGGAACTGGTGAGGCCGAAGGAGCCGCCCGGAGCGGAGTGCGCAGGCGTCGCGGCAAGCGTCGGAAGAAGCCGACGGTTTCTCAGGCGGAGGTTCAGGCGAACGTGCAGCGTACCCTCGCCCAGATGGATCGAGGTCGCGTCAGGCGGCGATACGACCGGTCGTCGCAGACCGAAGCGGTGGAACCGGCTGAGGAAAGCAACGTCCTGCGGGTAACCGAATTCGTGTCGGTGAGCGAGTTGGCTGACCTGATGGGAGTGAAAGCCACCGAGGTCATCGCGGCCTGTCTCAAACTCGGCCTTCTGGTCTCGATGAACCAGCGCCTCGAGATGGACACCATCCAGGTGATCGCCGACGAATTCGGACTCCGAGTCGAGCAGATGGCGGAGAAGGAATTCGAAGAACAGGAACCGGTGGAGGATCGGCCCGAAGACCTCGTGCTGCGCGCGCCGGTGATCACCGTGATGGGGCACGTTGATCACGGAAAGACGAGTCTGCTGGACTACATCCGTCGCACAAACGTCATCGCCGGAGAGTCGGGCGGGATCACCCAGCATATCGGTGCCTACGAGGTTGACACTGCCCGTGGTCGGATTACGTTCCTCGACACACCCGGCCACGAGGCATTCACTGCGATGCGTTCGCGCGGCGCCCAAGTGACCGACGTAGTTGTCCTGGTCATCGCCGCCGACGACAACGTCATGCCGCAGACGGTTGAGGCGATCAACCATGCGCGCGCCGCGGGCGTTCCCATCGTCGTCGCCATCAACAAGATGGACCTGCCCACCGCCAACCCGCAGCGCATCAGGCAGCAACTGACGCAGCATAACGTGGTCGTCGAGGACTTCGGCGGAAACGTGCAGTGCGTGGAGGTCTCGGCGAAAAAGGGCACGGGCATCGATGAGCTGCTCGAGACGCTTGCACTGGAAACGGAACTCCTCGAGCTGAAGGCCAATCCGAATCGAGAGGCGCGGGGTACGGTCATCGAGGCCCGCCTCGACAAGGGGCGCGGTCCGGCTGCGACGGTGCTCGTGGAAAACGGCACGCTCAGGGTGGGCAACTCGTTCCTGGCGGGCATGCACGCAGGTCGGGTGCGGGCACTGCTCGACGAACGCGGGAACCCCGTGGAAGATGCCGGGCCTTCCCGGCCGGTGCAGGTGCTCGGATTTGACGACGTGCCGACGGCAGGCGATACCTTCATCGTGCACGAGAGCGAACGTGAGGCGCGTCAGGTGGCGCAATACCGGCAGCAACTCAAGCGCGAGCAGGAATACAGCCGCATCAAGAAGGTGAGCCTTGCCGATCTGAGACGTCGCATTGCCGAGGGGGAGATCCGCACGCTGCCCGTCATCGTGAAGGGCGACGTGGATGGATCGGTCGAGGCGCTCAGCGACGAACTGGCGCGTTTTTCCAACGACGAGGTCGCGATCGAGGTCATCCATCGAGGCGTCGGTGCCATCAACGAGAGCGACGTACTGCTCGCCTCTGCGTCCAATGCGATCATCATCGGGTTCCACGTCCGGCCGGATGTGCGCGCCCGTGAGCTTGCCGCGCAGGAGAACGTGGAAATCCGTCTCTATCAGGTCATCTACGAGGCAATCGAGGAACTGAAAGCCTCCCTCGCCGGCCTGCTCGAAGCGAGGATCACCGAGCGGGTCAGCGGTACTGCGGAGGTCAGGCAGCTCTTCCGGGTTCGCCACCTCGGCACGGTCGCCGGGTGCATGGTCCGCTCCGGGATCATCTTGCGTGCCTCGCGGGTGCGAGTTGTGCGCGACGGGGTCGCGGTATACGACGGGAAGATCGGCACGCTCAGGCGTCACAAGGACGATGTTCGGGAAGTTCCGACCGGTTACGAGTGCGGGATTTGGGTCGAGAACTTCAATGATGTGAAGGTTGGCGATACGATCGAGGCGTACACGCTCGTCGAAGAGGCGCGCACGCTGGAGACGGTCGCCGGGTGAGCGGTGTTCATTTTTCTCCGGCGAGAGCGGTCACGCCGATCGCTTCCTGCTCGTTGGCCAACCATGGTCGTCGCCAGTCTGACGCTCGCCTTCCTCGTGCCGGGCAGCCGGTCGCTGAAGGAGAAGCGGCACGTCGTGAAGAGTGTTAAGGATCGGATTCGTAGCCGCTTCAATGTGTCAGTTGCCGAGGTTGATTTTCAAGACCTGTGGCAACGCGGAACCCTCGGAGTTGCCGTGGCTGCCACCGACGGGTACTCGGCGCGGCGTGCGCTGGAGGAAGTCGTTCGCTTCGTCCGACAAGATGCGAGACTGTTGCTTCTCGACGAGATCATCGAGTTCCGGTAGCGTGCGATATCGTGCTTCCCCGGTGAACGGGAATCGGGACCCGGTCTTCGCCCGGCAGTCAGTCAGGGGGTGTGATCATGCCCTTTCGGGCCGAGCAGGTAGCGGAACGCATCAAGGAAGAACTCGCGGACATCATCCGGCTGCGCATGAGCGACCCGCGCGTCGGCTTTGTAACGATCACGGGGGTGAAGGTATCCGACGACCTGACCTTCGCGCGCGTATATGTGAGCGAGATTCCCGTTGAGGGCAAGCCTGCCGGTCAGAGCGTGAAGGCGCTGCAACACGCCACCGGCTTCCTGCGCAGCGAACTCGGCAAACGGCTGCGCCTGCGCCAGACGCCGGAGTTGCGCTTCCTGGCCGATGCGTCCATCGAAGCGGGCATCAGGATGACGACACTCCTCGACGATCTCGCCAAGGAAGGGCAGGCCGGGCAGGATGATAGCGGGCAGCATGACGATACCTGACGGCATCATCCTGATCGACAAGCCCGCCGGGATCAGCTCGCACAGTGTGGTTTCCAAGCTCAGGCGCGTCCTTGGGGTCAGACGCATCGGACACGGTGGCACGCTCGATCCCGGGGCGACCGGGTTGCTCGTCATCTTCGTTGGACGAGCGACACGACTGGCGGACTACCTCGGAAGCGGTCTGAAGCGGTACGATGCCACCATTCGCTTCGGCATCGCCACCGATACCGACGATGCCGACGGAAAGGTGGTCGCGACCGGTCCGTTGCCGCTCGTGACCGTGGAAGAGATGAGCAGAAGCCGGGAGCGATTCCTCGGAGAGATCGAACAGGTTCCGCCAGCATACAGCGCCGTTCAAGTGAAGGGTAGACGCGCCTATAAGGCGGCAAGGAAAGGTGAAGCGCTCGATCTTCGACCGCGCACCGTCCGGATCGAGGCGATCGACATCGTGCGATGGGAACCTCCGGACCTCGATGTGCGCGTCGCCTGTCGCAGCGGCACGTACATCCGGTCGCTGGCGCGGGACTGGGGTCGGTCTCTCGGGAGCGAAGCTCACCTCGTCAGGCTTCGGCGCGAGCGTTCCGAGCCGTTTGACGTGCAGCGTGCGCTCACCCTCGAAGAGGTCGAGCGGTGGACCAAGGCGGGGGACCTCTCGACGGTCGTCAAGTCGCCGCTTCCCGCTCTGGTCGAGACGCTTGGGCGCCTTGTGCAGATCGGATCCGATGAGGCGGAACGGTTCATACACGGGGCATCCGTTCGCGTGATCGGATGCGTCCCAGGTCCGAGCGGCGGCGGTCCCGCTGTCGTCACGTCGGCGGGGTCGTTGATCGGCCTGGCCGATGGCCGGTCCGAGAAGGACGGTTCTGCGATCCTTCTACAGCCGCGCCTGGTGTGGGCTCCGGGTCTGGAACCCACGTAGCGACGGACTGTCCAGTTCGCACACGAGCGCCCTGTCCCCCGACACCGGGGACTGACGGTGAGAAAGGAGAACGCGGTGCCAGTAACGAAGGAACGTATCCAGGAGTTGATGAAGAGCCAGCAACACCACGAGGGTGACACTGGCTCGTCGGAAGTTCAGATTGCGCTCCTGACCGAGCGCATCCGCAACCTCACGGAGCACCTTCAGAGTCATCCGAAGGATCATGCGACCCGTCGCGGGCTGTTCAAGCTCATCGGACAGCGCCGACGTTTGCTCAACTATCTTGAGCGCACGAACATCGAGAGCTACCGCAAGATTCTCGGCGAGCTAGAGCTCAGGCGCTAGTGGGTCTTCAGTCTTTGAACCGTGGGTAGGCCCGACACTCCTGTCGGGCAACGGTGTGGGACAGGAGTGTCCCGCCTACCGTGGGAGAACCCACAACATAGATGTTGACAACCCACTGGTGGGTCTTACGGATGGGCGGGTGACCGCGTGCTGGCGCAAGGTGTTGCGTCCCTATGGTAGTTGCCAGGTGTTCGTCAGATAACCCCGGTGCATCGCCAGCATTGTGCTGACGGGTGGGCTTTTCGGCCTACCGATGGAACGTCCGCACGTTTCCTGTTGGCAGTGCGCAGGGATTGAGTGATAGAAAGCGATGTGCGGTCCTCAGCCTTATCGACAGAGCCGCCGGGGACCGCGCCTCAGACGTGAACACCGCTCACAGGACGAGGCCGCTACATGCGCCCGACCCACGTTCGACATCGGCGGAACGCCGCGGGCACTTTGCGCCGGGCCGAGTTTGCTCCCGGATTCCGTCTATCCGATCCACCGGCTGCGCTTGATGCAGATTCGCGTGGCTCAGATAGACAGAATCGCCGGCAAACTCGGCACTCGCGCCCGAATGCAGGGAGGCGTGAATGCCTACGGGCGTCGTCATGTCGCACGGGTCGATTCACTCGTGGCGGGCGTTCTCTGACGCGGTACAGACTGGATTGCGCTCTGTCAGAGGAATAGGTACATGGTGCACCAATACTCCCTCATGCTGGGAGACCGTGCGATCGCGCTCGAAAGCGGCCGGATGGCCAAGCAAGCCGACGGCGCGGTGACCGTACGTTGCGGCGATTCGCTCGTGCTCGTCACCGCATGTATGTCCGCCGAGGAACTTAACCTGCCATTCTTTCCCCTCACCGTGGAGTACCGGGAGCGGGGATATGCGGCGGGGAAGATACCCGGCAGCATCTTCAAGCGCGAGGGCAGGCCTTCCGATCAGGAAACTCTCTCCGCCCGCCTCATCGACCACCAGGTCCGCCCACTCTTCCCAAAGGGCCTGAAAAACGAAGTGCAGGTGATCGTCTCCGTCCTTTCGCACGATCAGGAGAACGATCCCGACATCCTCGCCTGCATCGGCGCGTCGGCGGCGCTCTCCATCTCCAGGATACCGTTTGCCGGTCCGTACGGCTGCGTGCGCATGGCTCGCGACCGGGAAGGGAACAAGATCGTCCTGCCGACCTACCAGCAGTTGGAGGAGTCCGACTGCGACGTTGTGGTGGCCGGCAACAGGGACTCGGTGATCAACATCGAAGGCCAGGCCTGGGAGATATCCGAATCCGACATGCTCGAGATCATGATCGCGGGGCATGAGTACATCAAGCAATTGTGTGGCTTTCAGGAGCAGATCGTCGCGGAGATCGGCAAGCCGAAGACCGTTGTTCCACCAGAGGTCGCGAACGAGCAGCTCGAACGGAAAGTGGAAGAGCTCGCCAGCGAGCGCGTCCGTCAGAGCATCAGCATTGCCGAGAAGGTCGAGCGCGAAGAGACGCAGAACGCCATCATCGCCGATGTCGTCGCGGAACTCGCCGAGCAGTATCCGACCGAGCAGAAGAGCATCGTCTCGAAGATTGAGGCGATGGCCAAGCGCCAGATGCGACAGCGCATCCTGGATGAGGGTATCAGGATCGACGGGCGAAGGGTTGACGAAGTCCGTCCCATCTCGTGCGAGGTAGGCATTCTGCCGCGCGCGCACGGTTCGTCGCTGTTCACGCGAGGCCAGACGCAAGCTCTCTGCGCCGTCACGCTCGGCACGAAGATGGACGAACGGCTCGTGGACAACTTGGAGGGGAAGTCGTACAAGAACTACATGCTCGACTACAACTTCCCGCCGTTCGCCACGGGCGAGGTCAAGAGGGTGGGTGCTCCGACGCGTCGAGAGATCGGGCACGGCTTCCTCGCCGAACACGCCGTCGAGCGGGTGATCCCCTCCTCGGAAAGCTTCCCGTACACGATCCGGATCGTGAGCGATATCCTTGAATCGAATGGCTCGTCGAGCATGGCCAGCGTCTGCGCTGCGAGCCTGGCGCTCATGGACGCCGGTGTGCCGATCAAGTGTGCCGTCGCCGGGGTGAACATCGGCCTCATCGCCGACACAGAGCGTCATGCAGTCCTGACGGACCTGCTCGGTGTCGAAGACGCTAACGGCGACATGGACCTCAAGATCGCCGGGACGGCGCAGGGCATCACCGCCTTCCAGATGGACATCAAGATAGCGGGAATCCCTCTCGATACGATGAGAGAGGCCCTTGAACGGGCGAGGCTCGGACGGCTGCGCGTGCTTGAGGTGATGAACGCCACGATCGGCGAGCCGAAGGAAGAACTCTCCCGGTACGCGCCGCGCATCCTCACCATGAAGGTGGATGTCTCCCAGATCGGTGCGATCATCGGCCCCGGCGGGAAAATTGTACGCGAGATTCAGGAGCTCACCGGCGCGACCATCGAGATCGACGACGACGGGACCGTGACCATTTCCTCGCTCGATGGGGACAGCGGCAAGGCGGCGATGCGGCATATCTCGGGCATCGTCAAGAGACCGGAGCTCGGAGAGGAGTACGAAGGCGTCGTCAAGTCCATCATGCCCTATGGTGCGTTCGTCGAGATCCTGCCGGGTAAGGACGGACTGCTGCACATCTCGGAAATTGCCAACCGCCGCCTCGACAAGGTGGAAGAAGAGCTGGCAGTCGGCGACACCGTGAAGGTGCAGGTCATCAACGTGGACAATCAGGGCAAGCTCAAGCTCAGTCGCAAGCGGCTGCTGCCGGACTACGATCCGTCCAAGGATCGTGCTGCCGCTCCCGCCGGTGCACGCCCCGGCGGCGGACGCGGGCGGAGATAGACAACCGCCGGGATGAGACATGGCAGTAGGGGCATGACATGTCATGCCCCTATGTGCTTCCGGGAGAACGTCCCCATGCAGCCAATCCCTGTACGAGTCCGGCGTCTCCCGCACGGGAAGCACCTGCTGCTGCCAAACTACCGCACCGAGGGTTCCGCGGGGATGGATCTCGCCGCCGCCGTGAGCCAACCGCTGAGCATCGCACCCGGAGCGACGGCTCGCGTGCCCACCGGAATCGCAGTGGCGATCCCGCGCGGCTATGAGGGACAGGTCCGTCCTCGGAGCGGGTTGGCGAGCACTTCATCCATCATCCTCCCGAACAGCCCCGGAACGATTGACAGCGACTACCGGGGAGAGATCCAGGTGACCGTGCGGAACATCGGGTCATCCCCGTTCGTCATCGAACCCGGCATGAGGATTGCCCAGTTGGTCATCGCACCGGTCGCTCGCGCCGAATGGGTCGAGATGGATGAGCTTCCGCCGACGGAGCGCGGCAGCGGCGGTTTCGGGCATACCGGGAGGTAGGACGGCGGCCCCGGAGACGCTACGAACAGAAGGTCTTCTCCGCGTCTTTGCGTCTCTCCGGCGAGACAAGACCCCATGTCACGTCATATTCTAGCCTATCATGCGGTTTCCGATTGTTGGGAGTTCGGTGCGACGACCGTGACGACCGGGCGGTTCCGAGAGCACTGCGCGGCCATCGCCGATATGGGGTATGCTGGCACGCGACTTGGTGCAGCGGCTCTCGGTTCCGATGATTATACGTTCGGGCTTACCGTGGACGACGGGCACGAGAGCCTCCTCACCGTGATCGTCCCGGAGTGTCTGCGGTATGGCTGGATGGGTACGGCGTTCGTGCCCGCTCGCTTGGTAGGTTCCGATGGCGCGTGGGATGTCGGCGCGTGGAAGAAGCACCGGCATCTCGGCTGGTCCGGCCTCGCGGAGGTGCTCGCCGCGGGGTGGGAGATCGGCGTTCACGGCGCAAGCCACCGTGCGCTCACCGACATGCCGCTCGAAGAAGCGGAGCGGGAACTGCGGGAGGCGCGGGACGAGATCGGACAGAAGCTCGGCGTATCGGTGACGAGCATTGCGTACCCGTTCGGGGCGACATCGGCCGAGATCGCCGCCCGTGCGCGAGAAGTCGGATATGCACGGGGCGTCACGATGCGACCCGGCCCGGTCAGGGAAGACACGGACCCGCTCTTGCTTCCGCGCTGGCCTGTCTACCGCATGGACCGAGCGCACCATCTCGTGGTGCGCTTGAGCGGTCCAGACTGGGCGCAGGCCCTCGAACGGGCGAAGGTCTGGACGATCCAGAGCTATGCGCGCGGCACCCGGGTGAGAATGAGAGGAACCACAGGTTGACATACTGTAGGGGCGGACCCCCGTGTCCGCCCAAATTGCCTCCGTTCTGTTAAGGGCAAACACACGGGTTCGCCCCTACGAGTGCCACGCGGCGCGTGGTGCAGCCAGGACCGCGCGGACGCAAGGCTCACAAAGTATGTGGAACGACCGACCCACCATCCGCGACATCGCCCGGCACGATGGACAGGAAGTCACCGTCTCAGGGTGGCTCTACAACATGCGGTCCTCCGGGAAGCTGCACTTCCTCCAGGTGCGCGACGGCACGGGCGTGATGCAGTGCGTCGTCTTCAAGGGAAACGTAACGCCGGAAGTCTTTGAGGCGGCGGGAGCGCTCCGGCAGGAATCGTCCCTCTCCGTGACCGGCACGATCAAGAGGGACGAACGGTCCCCCATCGGCTTTGAGATGCAAGTCAGGGACCTGACTATCGGTCAGGTCCCTGACCAGGATTATCCCATCTCGAAGAAGGAACACGGCGTCGATTTTCTCATGAACCATCGCCACCTCTGGCTGCGCTCCTCGCGCCAGCAGGCGGTGCTGCGCGTGCGGGCAGAACTCATCCGGCAGATTCGGAACTACTTCGACGGGAACGGGTTCGTGTTGCTCGACGCGCCGATCTTCACGCCTTCGGCGTGCGAGGGGACGACGACGCTCTTCGAGACTGAATACGTGGACGGCAGCACCGCGTACCTCACCCAGTCCGGCCAGCTCTACATGGAGGCTGGCGCGATGGCTTTCGGGCGCGTCTACTGCTTCGGGCCGACGTTCCGCGCGGAGAAGTCGAGCACGCGGCGACACCTCACCGAGTTCTGGATGGTCGAGCCGGAGGTGGCCTACATCGGCCTTGACGAGGACATGGACCTCGCCGAGGACTTCGTCGTCTCCATCGTCGTCGGCGTCCTTGCGAACTGCCGGGAGGAACTCGAATCTCTGGAGCGGGACATCACCAAGCTCGAACGCGTGACCAAGCCGTTCCCCCGTGTCTCGTACGACGAGGCTGTCGAACGTCTGAACGCCGCCGGAAAGCCGGTGCAGTGGGGCAAGGACTTCGGCGGTGACGAGGAGACCGTGCTCGCCGAGCAATTCGACCGCCCGGTCATGATCCACCGCTACCCGGCCGAGTGCAAGGCGTTCTACATGAAGGCCGATCCGAAAGACCAAAAGCTCGCATTGTGCGTGGACGTGCTCGCCCCGGAGGGATACGGCGAGATCATCGGGGGCGGCCAGCGCGAGGACGATCTGGAGGTACTGAGGGCGCGCATCGCCCGCCATAAGCTTAGCGAAGAGGACTTCGACTGGTACCTCGATCTGAGGCGCTACGGAACCGTACCCCACGCCGGGTTCGGCCTGGGCATCGAGCGGACGGTGGGATGGATATGCGGTCTGCACCACGTCCGTGAGACGATCCCGTTCCCGCGCCTCATGCAGCGCGTGACACCGTAATGATGATTCACCGCAGAGGACGCAAAGGACGCAAACAGGACGCGCGATCTTCTCAGCGACTGTGTGCCTCTGCGGTTTGATTAGGACATACCGAGATGAAAGCGATACCGTACGATTTTGCCGCTATCGAGCCGAAGTGGCGCGCGTGGTGGGAAGAACACAACACGCACAAGACGAACACCGACGATCCGCGCCCGAAGTACTACTGCCTCGACATGTTCCCCTACCCTTCCGGCGAGGGGCTGCACGTCGGGCACTGGCGCGGCTACGTCCTGTCCGACGTGTGGTCCCGCTACAAGCGATTGCAGGGGTTCCACGTCCTGCATCCGATGGGGTGGGATGCCTTCGGCCTGCCCGCCGAGAACTACGCGATCAAGCGCAAGATTCACCCGCGCATCAGCACCGAGCGCAACATCGCCAACATGAAGCGGCAGCTCAGGGAAATCGGCGCGATGTACGACTGGTCGCGGGAGTTCGCGACGAGCACCCCGGAGTACTACCGCTGGACGCAGTGGATTTTCCTCCAGATGTACCGACGCGGCCTCGCGTACAAGCGAACCGCGCCGGTGAACTGGTGTCCGAGCTGTCAGGTCGGCTTGGCGAACGAAGAGGTGGTCGGAGGAGAGTGCGAGCGCTGCGGCACCCCGGTCAGCAAGCGCGACCTCGAGCAGTGGTTCCTCAGGATCACGGCGTACGCGGAGCGCCTGTTGAGGGACCTCGACCGGCTTGACTGGCCGGAGCGCGTCAAGACGATGCAGACCAACTGGATTGGTCGGTCGGAAGGTGCGAGTATAATCTTCAGCAGCCTCAGGCCGTCTG
>Ga0315282_10014673_pt1 | contig 11636 bp, 21 predicted proteins | sample YL17G07_20_MG_FD_203693 | JGI IMG/M metagenome (GOLD analysis project Ga0315282, IMG submission 203693) | Sediment microbial communities from Yellowstone Lake, YNP, Wyoming, USA - YL17G07_20 | ecosystem: Environmental > Aquatic > Freshwater > Lake > Sediment | place: USA: Wyoming | collected...
AAAAGTAGAAATCGGAGATATGCTGAAGTTTGCCCCACAGATACAGGAACAGCAGAAGAACCTTGAGGCGCAAAAAAATCCCGTATCTCCAGACAGAAGGATTGAGAGAGTCGGAGACAAGTGAGGAGAAAAAATGATAATAGAGGAGAAGCATAAAGTAGCCGTTTGCGATATTTGCAGAGAACGTTCTGAGTATTATGTTCAAACTTGCGCAGTTTGTGGCAGACATCTATGTAGCAAACATTATGAGTGCTTTGAACACCACATAACGGAGCAATCTAAAGCAAGGAAGTTATATCGATCCGTGCAACAGGTCACAAAGGTAGTTTGCCACGATTGCTTGAAGGAACCAATAGAGAAACTGGTGCTCGGTAAAGAGGGGGACTACCATAGGAATCACGAAATGTGAAAGGGAGGCAATTAGAATGGACGACAAGGTTTTCAATAAGATAATGGACAAGGCTATCCAGATAGGTGCGAGACAAGAGAAGCGACAAAAACGTGAACTTGACCTGAAACACAAGGAATTTGCCCTCCACAAGAAAGAGTCTGAATTGATAGTCCGAAGTCTTGAACAGAAGATTGCATTTACCAATGAAGGGATTTCACTTCTCAGAGAAATCAAAAGCATTATGCGCAAACTCATTCCGGCTCCTTCGGCAGTTCAATCTCTCAAATTTTATCTTCCAACAGCAGTAAAGGCTTTTTCTGGGAAAAACGGCTTTGACAAAGTAAAAGCACCTGACCGGGAGGTTGTGTGCGGAAGAAAACATATAGCAAAGAGTGGCTCACCGTAGAAGAGTGGGATAGGCTTAGCGGCAGTGTAAAGGAACAAAAACACAACACGATGCTGTCTCTTCTCTACGGCTGCGCGTTAAGGGTAAGTGAGTTGTGCTCGCTGCGGGTCAGGGACATTGACCCCGTGTCCTCACGCCTGATTATTCGTAAAAGCAAGCGCTCCAAAGACCCTGTAATCATACCTATCCCGAAAAGTGTCCTTGAGAAGATAAGGCTTTATGTCCAGACATACTCGCTTCAGCCGGACAACTACCTTATCTTCACCAGGAACAAGAATTCTCTCAAGCCGGTCCATAGGAAAACTATCTACCGGAGAATCAAGCATCTCGCTACGAAAGCGGAAATAGAGAAGCCTATTACCTGCCACACGTTCAGGCGTTCCCGCGCCACACACCTTCTTGATGCAGGACTCCCACTTGAGCGAGTAAGCCAGTTGCTTCGCCACAGCAAAATAGGTCTGACGCAAATCTATCTCAAACTGGCACCGGCTAAACTTCAAGAAGAACTCAGAAAGGTTGACCCTTTGGAGAAAACTGATGACAAAGATTACAGTTGACACAGCGAAGAAAGACGACATCGTGCTTGTGATGTATGAGAATTACCACTTCCGTATAGGAAGAGTGGTTCACGTTGAGCAAGGGAGCGGCAGTATTGTTCTCTGGTCCGAGTGGTATGGCAGCGCTGAAAGCAAGAAAAACACTGGATGTCCAATCTACATAAACAAAGCGGCGATCACCGATATTTTTCTACTGGAGAACATAGAATGTTCCAAGTGAAATTGTTTATCAAACCGGGTTGAAACGATTGTGACCACATTCTTGATGGAGTCAAGAAGCCACATCCATTCATTGAAATAAAGGTCTTCAAGGCGGACACAGAAGAAGGTATGACTGAAGCCGCCTTTTACAACATTACTTCATTCCCTACTCTTGTGGTGCCGGCACAAGATGAGGCTGAGATAATCAATGGCTATGAAGAAATAGCCACGTTCTTTCACTTAGCATCCTCGGAGAGCGAAGAGCGTGTGCGCTCCGAGATAGAAATAGAACGCGCTCGGTGGGGACTAAAACACGCGCTTCTTATAGCCATTCTCATATATGTCCCATTCTTGATTGTATTTCTCTGGCTGATTATCAAGATGTTGATAAAGGGATGAGGTGAAAGAATGAGGTAGGTCGTTGCTCTGGTGCCCAGCAGCATTCTGTGTGAAATTTGTTTATTTTTATACTTCCGTAGCAAAACGCTGAAGAAAGGGAGGAGAAGCGATGGTTGAAAGAATAGTGCCGGCTGGTAGTCACATACTTGTGAAGAGGCTGCCTGCAGATAACGTGTCTGAAGGAGGCGTAATCATTCCTGAGATTGCGAAGAAAAAGCCTCTTGAAGGAAAAGTCCTTGCTCTTGGAAAAGGACGTCTTCTTGAAAACGGTGAAAGGATCCCGTTCAAAGTGAAAGTTGGGGACAGAATCGTTTTCTCATCGTTCGTTGACCAGTGCGCTGGAGTATCCCGGAACACGGTTGGTGAAGACCTGATGGTGATTGAGGAACAGGACATTCTTGCAGTCGTGGAGACTCCCGAAAAAGATGCCACAAAATAGGACTATTTTGTGGCAAAGAGATATAAGTCTTGTGTATAATAAGACTTGTAAATTCTGGTGAAAAGTAAAAGCCCATTTTTGAGCATTTTTAGGTGGACTTTTGAGAGATTCGTATCAAAAATAGGCAGCCTCATATCTCACGAGGATTGCGTAGGAGGCACGCGGAAGAGACCGCTGGACTGATTTGACTATACTGCGACCAGTCGTGCTCCCAGACAGGCTCTTGCGAGTAGTGTTGGATCTTGTGAAACGTGCTGGCGTGAAATACTCAGTGCATTACTGCAACACTACGATTGACCCTCCTGAAGTCCTAAAACATATCCGCCGATATCATCCCGAAGCCAAGATACTACGCTCCGAGCGTAGTTATTGGCAATGGATAATGTATGCACCGCGAGGCAATCCAAAGGGATTACCAACACCGTGGAGATTAGATGAGAGACCTACTGGTGAATTGGTTCTTTTGGATACTGGTGAAAGAATAATAGGTCAGTGGTGCAGACCTTATCGTGAGGATGTTCTTCTTATTCTCCACGCCGTGAACTCTCACGCCGCGCTGGAGAAGATCGCGGAGGCGGCGATGGAGTATTACAGAGTTGCACAACGGCTAATTTACGAAATGAAAGGACATTGCGTAGATAACTGTGCATATTGTAAGGATGTTGCCATAAGTGGGCTAACATTTATTGATGCGTTTGTGGAATTGGAGAGGCAGAAGGGGGTGCCGAAGTGAGCAAAATTGATTCCCGAATTGCCCGCGAAATTTGCAAATGGTATAAGGCTTGGAGGACAGAGCGAGTCGGTGGGCGAGTGTATCGGCGCTTTGAATGGATGCAAGAAAGTGGACGCTACACTCTATTCGGTTCAGGAAGAGATGATGGATTCGTTCCCTCTGCCAATATCGCACACGCGATAGAGGCGCTGAAAAATTTACCTGACGGTTTTGCTTGGACATTCGGAAAAAGGGCATCGGACTTTGCGCCCAAAAGAAAGTTTTGTTTAATATGGGATGCCAACGATATGTATCTTGCAGAGACGACCGGGGAACATTCAGCCGAAATCATCTGCCGCGCTCTCCTTGATAAGCGTGTGCTAAAGGCGGTGCGAAAGGCACGGAAGGATGTGCAGAAGTGAAACAGCATAAAATAGTAAAGTGCCCTATATGTAAAAGACGTGCCTTACGAGAAAAACGATGTTGGTATCTCTATTGTCCGAAATGTGCAGCAAGATATGATGATAAGACTGGCGTGTGGGAGGATATACAAGGACATCGGATACTGCCATCTGGCTATAACACACGACACGACCAGAACAATGAAATGTAGGAAGAGAAAAAATGTGCGCATTCAACGATGCTACTTGCCCGAAATGTGGTGAGCATTTTGGCTGGCGGGGTAAAATTACAGACAAGCCTCCGTGCCCAAATTGTGACTGGCAGCAAGATAGAAAAATTTTGGAGAAGATAGAGAAACAAATAGAGGAAGACAGACGGCTACTTGATGCCGAATTTGAGTTACGCAGAAAGAGAGGTGCAGAATGACGAACAGCACAGAAAAGAAGGTGTTTGAGATAGCCAACCCGTCTGATGCCTATACGATTGTAGGTGAGTATAAGGTTGCTGTCTTGGCAGTAACGTTTCTTTCAGAGGCATACGGAGTAACTGATAAGGAAGGCAAGACGACAGGGATGTTTGCCTTTGGTGGGTTGGATGAGTGGATGAAGGCGAACGAGATTACGGATATTGGGCAATATGTGAACAGTAACCGACAGGCATTTATTGAAGCCTTTGATTCAGTGCTGATTGGTGGATTTGCAGACAGGGTAGAGATAGAAGCAGCGCTTGCTTTGATTCCGAAGGAAAAGCACGAAGAGTTTCTGGTAAAGCGGCACGACAGAAAACGGTCAAGTATTAATGACATAGGTAAGAAGGCAAAGATATATGCGGAACGATTAAGAAAGGCTGAATTGAAGGAACAGCAAAAATGAAGGGACTCGGAAAAACAAAGATAGAACTCGGAACTGCGTCGTGGAACCCTATCTGCGGCTGCAACAATAACTGCCCGTGGTGCTGGTCACGAAACCGTGTTGCACCGAGATTGAAGTGCGAGCGTTGTCGTAAGTTTGAACTGCACGTTCACGATGAACGCTGGGAGCAACCGTTCAACACGAAGAAACCTCAGCGCGTCCTTGTATGTTGGACAGGAGATGCGTTCTCGTGGAAAGAAAAAGATGATGATATGGGAGCGATAGAACGAATGTTCTATGAAGCAGAGCGCGCCCCGTGGCACAAATATCTCTTCCTGACGAGGTGCCCGCAAAACATTCCACAGCGTGACTATCCCGATAACTGGTGGTTTGGAACTTCAATTACGGGAGAAGAAAACAAGAGTGAAATACTTATGTCATTTCTTGATATAAATACAGGACATACCTTTTTGATGATTGAACCCTTACGAGGGAAAATTATCCCGTGCATACATTTTCTTGATTGGGTAGTCGTGGGAGCACAAACAGGCAAAAACCCGATAGTGCCAGATATAGTAGTGATAAAAGACATCATTAACGAATGCAAAGAGAGCGATACGCCCTTATTTTTCAAGGACAATTTACTATCACGACTTCCCGATTTGCCACGAGTCCAACAGATACCGGAAGACTTGAAAAAAGAGTGGGGGTTACATTATATATGAACAGTGGCTTGTTAGAGAAAGGATGTGCAGGTGTGATAAAAGTTACAATAGAACTTTTACGTTTCGGAATTCCAGAACTGAAAAAGCATCTCGGAACAGCAATTATCTCCAATGATGGTAGCGGAATGCGGGACTCTGGTAACTACGACTATATGTTATCCAAGTGGGGAAAGCCAGACGAACCGTGGAAGAAAGGAACTCTAAAAAGTTTCCCTCGTCAAGAACGTGGACCGTGGGATTTGCTCTATCTTGTGTTACGAGATGCGGTAGGAAAACGAAATGAGCCAAAGTTACTGAAGGAAATGCGAAAATGACACAGAGTTGCTGCTTTGATTGCGACAACTTTATCAGGCGTGTTCCTTGTGAGAACGGTTGCGGAAGCAGGCATCGCACTAATCCTTGTCAGAGGAAGTCAAGGCGCTGCTTAAAAGAGTTTCGTGCAATGTTCTCTGAGACACTTTGCAAGTGCAGATATTTTAAGGTGCGAAATTGGAGGACACAAAAATGAAAGAAAACTTCTGTTGCAAAGAGTGCAGATTTTTTCGCTTAGACAGATATGTCAGAGATAAAAACCCGTGTATAAAAAAAATCGCATTACAAACTGATGAATTTCAGGAGAAAAGAAAAAGGAGCCACAGAATTAACTTCAAAGTCATAGACAAGCAGACTGGCAAAAGGTAAAATGAATCAGGACATTGATGGGCGTAAAGGCAATGTTTATGGCAAACAGTATCCCCGGCACGTTAAAGGAGTTGGAGATTCTGGCTCTTTTAGTCGCTTTTGTGATTTGGACGCTTGGTTTGAAAAGAAACTGAACGAACTTCCAGAAGAAGTGCGCAAGACATTCCCATTTCTGATAGTATCCAAAGCCTCAAAAGGTGAAAAGGACTGTGAAATTGAAGAAGCTTGCTCCCAGTGGTGGAACTCCTCAGTCATACAAGGTAACGCTTGAGGCCAAAAGCAAGGAAAAACCCGGCACCAAGGTTACTGCTAAAAATGTCGGCGTTTCGGCCATTGCTCGCCACCGAGATGACTATGGTGCTGATTATGCCATAGTTGTTGGTCCGGATTTTCCAACATCAACGGAAGAAACCGCTCTCGCGAAAGAGATTAAATCCGACCGAGATAAGAATCCAGGCAAGGGAATAACTCTTATCCGTATTGAGGACATGGCACGCCTTGTTCGTTTGGTGCCTGCAAAACGAGTGGGTTTAGACCGTCTCAAAGATTTGTTTTCAACTTGTAGACTTCCACAGGAATCAAAGGAGTGGATAGATAAACTTGCAGATGAAAAAATAGAAAAACAGCCATATAAAGAGTTACTTGAGGCCATTTACAGTGAACAAAGTAAGATGCCTATGCAGGTAGTAGAATATGGTAATGTTGTAACGCACCTGCGACTTAAAAAGAAAATACAAATGTCGAAAGATGAGATTATCCAACTTTGCCGAGCATTGTCAAAGATGGCACCTGGTTTCGTATTCGCTCGGAGATCAACAGTAGAGTTGACAATGCGTCCCGACAAGATTCTTGAAGCAATTAGTTCTACTATTAGAGAATATCCAGAAGAGGAGCAAAAGACAATTCCGAAAGTAGAGTAACGTCGTGTATAAAGAACAGTAGGTTTGCTACATGATAATGGTTTCTTGAACAGGAAGCGGCAATGCAGGATTATATGAAAATTCGTCCGGTTCATCCCTTTCCAGCACGTATGGCACTGAGTATTGTATGGAATAGTCTTCGCAACAACAGAACACCTTTGGTAATACTTGACCCGATGCTTGGCTCAGGCACCAGTTTGATTGCTGCGAAAACCCAGGGGCACAAGGCAATAGGCTTTGATACTGACCCTCTATCTGTCTTGATTGCAAGAGTGTGGTGTACAGAAATCGACGAGAAAAGTATTCTAAAAAAGAGTAAGCAGGTAGTCGGGCGATCTATACTCCGACGACGGAACATTAAAGCGCAAGATGCTTATCCTAAAGGTGCTGATAAAGAGACTCGTGAATTTATAAGATATTGGTTTGATACTGAATCGAGAAAGGACATTAAGGCTCTTACAGAGACTATTTCTCGTTTAAGAGATTCTGAGATAAGATCCGTCATGTGGTGCGTTCTTTCTGGACTCATTATTACAAAAGACAGAGGAGTATCTTTAGCAAGAGATATTTCTCATAGCCGTCCTCACAAGGTCTACGAGAAATCTCCAATCAATGCGCTTGAGAGTTTCGAATGCCGCGTTAAAAAGGTGATTAGATCTATACCATTTAGGAGAGGAAAGAATTTTTCTCAGAAGGCAAGCATAGAGATTGGTGATGCGCGAAGATTGCCAATTCCTGATAAGAGCATTGATATTGTAATTACCTCACCACCGTACCTCAACGCAATAGACTACATGAGAGGTCACAGAATGAGCCTTACATGGATGGGATATTCGATGAGTAACCTGCGTGACATTAGGTCGCGAAACATTGGCTCAGAAATATCTGGTAAGATACATATGAGACAAGACTTCGTTGAGATGGCGCTCCGTAAGATGGGGGCAACTAATTCAATTTCGTCACATGTGAAAGGCATGCTTGCAAGGTATGTCGTTGACATGGATCGTGTACTTTGTGAAATTGCACGGGTGCTGAAGAGAAATGGAAAAGGAATAATCGTAGTAGGAGATTCAACAATCAAAGGGGGGTATATTCAAAACTCAAAAGCAATAAAGTATCTTGCTCAACGAAATGGTTTAATGATTAGGTGGAGCAAGAAACGTGAAATACCTGATTGTCGAAGATATCTTCCACCTCCGGCAAAGTCTATGTCCAGAGAGATGCAGCGGCGTATGCGCAGCGAAATTGTCATAGGTTTATCGCCGCAGAGGCAAATTTTATAAGGGTTTGAGCAGATTTCTGCTGCTCAAGTAGGAAGTAACCATGAGCGAAAACAATAAGATTTCAGTTCCGGTAGCATAAGAGAGGTTTATAATACTCCCCAAAAACTGGACAGTAGGTTAAGGTGGTTTTTGCCGACCTAAAGTATAACAAAAGGGAGGCAATTTTATGAGAAAAAAATATCCGGCAGACTTCAAAGCCAAAGTCGCTCTTGAAGCGCTCAAGGAGACAAAAACCATCGCGGAACTCGCTTCTGCCTACGAGGTTCACCCCAATCAAATTGCGAACTGGAAGAAGCAGGCGCTTGAGGCGCTTCCGGCTCTGTTTTCCAATCACAAGGACCGCAAGGATGCTGATAACGAAAAGGTTCTTGAGCGTCTCTACGGCGAGATTGGCAAACTGAAAGTGGAGTTGGACTGGCTCAAAAAAAAACAGTCACTTTTCGGTAAGTGAGAAGCGTAAGATGATTGAGGCTCACAACAAAGAGATCTCGGTGCTGAGGCAGTGCGAACTGATAAGTTTGCCGCGTTCCAGTCTCTATTATAAGTCTCGGAGAGACGACGCCTTTGACTCGGAATTGATGAGGGTTCTTGACGAGGAGTACACGAAGACCCCATTCTACGGCGTGCCGAGGATGACTTTCCGATTGCGTAAACTCGGCTATGAGGTTGGCGAGAAACGAGTGAGGCGTTTGCTGCGCATGATGGGACTTATGGCTGTGTATCCGAAGAAGCGGCTCTCCCTGCCGAACGCCAAGCACAAGAAATATCCGTATCTGCTGAGAGGCGTAACGATAGAGCGTCCGAATCAGGTCTGGAGCGCGGACATAACGTATGTGAGGCAGAGGAGGGGGTTCGCTTATCTTGTGGCGATAATGGACTGGCACAGCCGGTATGTTCTCGCCTGGGAATTATCGCTGTCGCTTGAATCCGATTTCTGCGTGGAAGCGCTGCGGCGTGCGCTTTCAAAGGGGATGCCGGAGATATTCAACAGTGACCAGGGAACGCAGTTCACGAGCGAGGACTTTACTGGGATTCTGTTGAACGCAGGAATCAGGATAAGTATGGACGGACGCGGCAGGGTGTATGACAACATATTCAATGAGCGTTTATGGCGCAGTGTGAAGTATGAAGAGGTGTATTTGAAGGACTATGAGGGTATCTGTGAAGCGAGGGAAAGCATAGGGCGGTATTTTGAGTTTTACAACGGTGAGAGACCGCATCAGTCGCTGGGATACCGGACGCCACGGGAGGTTTATAGTGGCGCGGAAGGAGGTGAGGAATTTGAAAATTTGTTGGCTGTAACTCCGCTTCGGCTACGCCTTCGCTCCGTTACAGCCTTGGAATGTGGTGGTGTTAGGAAAGGGGTTGGGAATCCACCTTAAGAATGGCTAAAAACTGTCTTGACAGAGGGGAGTAGTGCATCCTGTATCTTGAGACCATGCAGTCAAAACCAGTGAGTAGCGAATGGACTGTTGATCTAAGAGGAAGAATAACTGAAAAACGCGTCCTCGGAAACGGGACTCTGCTCATTAGGATAGTTACAGAGCAAGGCGAAGCAATGACGGTGAGAGGACTGCCTCTCGAACGCTTCAATCCTCTTGCCAATAACTCCCAAGAAATGATATTTTTCTCAGTGACCCCTGACACTGTTCGTGGGTATTTTGTTGGTAACCCTATGACAACTGTTTACAGCGTGGTAAGAAAATGACACTGACAGCCAATATTCCACATAGCGGAAAGCGCGGGAAGAAGATGAACGGTATTCCACTCCTTTCTTTCTTTACGGGAGGCGGGTTCCTGGACATGGGTTTTGAGATGGCAGGATTCCGGATTGCATGGACCAACGAAGCAAATTCTGTATTTGCCAAGATGTACGAGCACGGAGCGACACTCTGGAGGCGCTCTACCTGTCCTTTCTCCCGACCAGCGCGAATAACTGACCAAAGAAGAATTGAAAGTATTCCAGTTTGTGGCATCATAAAGTCTGCTTTCCCAGACGGTCGCCCCGAATTGTTCGGAATCATCGGGGGCCCCCCGTGCCCGGATTTCAGCAATGGAGGAAAGAACCGGGGAGGCAGAGGGAAGCATGGTCGTTTGTCAAGGATTTTCGTCCAGCATATCTGCAAGGTACGCCCTGACTTCTTTGTGTTTGAGAATGTTTCCGCCCTATTTCGCACTAAGACACACCGCAGGTTTCTTGAAAGGCTTGAACACCAGTTGGAAGAAAGCGGATTCCGCATAGATATGAAAATTCTCAACGCTCTTGATATGGGGGTGCCTCAGGACCGTGAGCGGCTAATCGTCGTTGGAATCTGGAAGTCCTCGCGGATAATGACTGCGGCGCAGTTCAACTCCCTGACCAATACACTCGGATTCAATCAATCAAAGATACCGGCGAATTGGTGGTATGCCCCTGCACAAGGGAAGATGCTGGAAATTATTGTCCACGAACTCGGGCACCGTAATGGAGCAGGACACTACGAAGATAAGTATCACGAGACGTTGTGCGAGATAGCCGCGCGGCTGCCACGCATAGCAATGTCTAATTCAGCGTGGGACTGGTAAAAAGGAGTCTATTGTGAAAACCCTGAAGGGATTGAAAAGAGGAATGGTTGTCATAGATTAGGTTAGGTATAGAGAAGGGAGGTGAGACAAAGAATGAAGGAATAGTTGATTTCGGAAAGACCTGGCAAGACACTGAAAAGGAGACTGCGATGATAGAGGTAAAGATTGACTTGACGTTCACCGAGCCGATATTAGGCACGGCTCCTGGAGATCCTGAAATTTACGAAGAGGTCATCCTTGACAGGGCGAAGAAAGCAGGAGCACATCCAGATGAAAAGGAAGAACTGGAGTCTCTCCCTAACGCGAAGGAGGAGATTGATCAGCATAGCACGGTGTTTCACAAGGACGAGAATGGAGCGCCGTTTCTGTATGACTATCAGATAAAGGGGTTCTTCAAGGACGCTTGCGGGATGCTCGCTCGCGTCAAAGATACGGAAAGTTCAAAAATCAAGGCATATAAGAAGGTGATAGACGGGCTGGTCTTTGTCTTCCCCCGCCGCATCTCTCTCATTCTTCCTCCGAGCGAATCGCTGTCTTTTTATGATAGGTCGTGGAGTCCTGCGATTCAGAGACCTGCGAGAGGACAGACCCAGCAAGGCGAACGCATCTTCCTTCTAAGGAGCGAGACCTGCCCGACCAACAGCAAAATTAACTTTGCTGTAAAACTCCTTGACCCCAAAATAAAGACGTTATTGAAGGAGTGGCTTGAATACGGGGCGTTTCGCGGAATCGGACAGTGGAGAAACGGTTCGTTTGGACGTTTCTCTTATGCGATTGTGAACTCATAGTGCAAAGGCATTGCCCGGCATTTTTTTGCTGTGGCAAGGCTGAGTGCCGCACCACTTAGCGCGGCGAAGGCGAGGCGAGGCTTGACGCTGAAAGGAGAAGCAGAGGCGGGGCGTTCCTACGCGTAGCAGAGGCGATGTAACGCACTGTGAAGCGCGGCAAAGGCATACGAGCCGAAGCGCGGCAGAGGCAGGGAAGGGCTTAGCGATGGCATAGCAAAGGCGGCATAGCAAAGGCATAGTGGACCTATGCATCGCGGAGCAAAGGCGGCGAGCAGCACGGTGGAATGGGGCATAAGCGCCGCGTAGTAAAGTAGAG
>Ga0315282_10014675_pt1 | contig 11634 bp, 11 predicted proteins | sample YL17G07_20_MG_FD_203693 | JGI IMG/M metagenome (GOLD analysis project Ga0315282, IMG submission 203693) | Sediment microbial communities from Yellowstone Lake, YNP, Wyoming, USA - YL17G07_20 | ecosystem: Environmental > Aquatic > Freshwater > Lake > Sediment | place: USA: Wyoming | collected...
CGTTGAAGCGGGCATGGATTCATGGAAATCCGCCGCCAAAACCAGTTGACATTCGTCTCAAATGATGCTCGACTGAGCGGGAGACAGGAAGAATCAGCCAGTTTTATTTACCTGCGGGAGTACTGAACTTGGCGTAACTTACCATGCCCATGCACAAGCCACCGGACTCTAGATACGAGCCGTAGTTGGGGAGGTACCAGCCGTCGGTGGCGGGCCGGAAGCCGGTATCAACAGTGTAATTTTCCCTAAACATCTCGGCGAGGGTCATGTCCAGCTCGATCGCTACAAAATCAGAGAATGTCCTTGTGTAGAAAGAAATGGTGTGTTTGGTTTTGTCTTGAGAAATGAACCCCGCCGCCTCCAATGTCTTGCTGGTCTCATCGTATGCGTAGAACCTCACGGGGTTGTCCCCTGTTACCCGGCTTGAGTCGTACGGGAGGGTGACCAAAACTGCCTTGTCGAAGGCCTTGGATTCATTCCAGGTGTCCGAACCGTTCGTTGATATTGATATCATTTTGCTCGCAACTGTCGCTTTTTCTGGCAACCCCTCAACACTTGAAACATCGGCATAGCTTACGCTGAACGAAATATTCTCGTCTGCCGCGGCCGCGGGAACATCTATCGCAAGTCCGTTGAGCGGGCTTGAAACGTCGTTTACTTGCATTGTCCCGCCGGCGGGGGCAGCGACCCCGGACGTTGCAGTTATTTTATTTCCCGTGTTTATCGCGACCGTTCCGACCGGGGCTCCAAGGTTCGGGGCGGGGTTTACGAGCGCTAACAGCACGACGAGCGGGACCATGACTGCAACCAAGATGACGACGACTACCACGATTGCAAGGGCCTTTTTCGAAGACATGTTATTACCCATCGGCTACTGTGCGGGTTTATAAAAGCATGCGGGTTCACGGGCTTGCGGTGAAACTGGGATTTCCAAAAATTACTTGCTTTTGAAAAGCACGTACGCCACAATTATCGTCGTTATCATAGTCAATACCTGGGGGGCCAGATACCCGAAAGGAATTACCGCACAATACATGGCGCCTACGAGCAGCGACAGGATTCCGGCTGACCTGGTTGCATTCAGGACCCCTGTTTTTTCTTTTAATTGGAACAGGGGGACACCCAGCAATATCAAAAACACGCCGTTAAGCTCGAGCCACACGATGCCCGGAATTCCAACCAAATTTAGGAGTGGTACGCCCTGAGTAAACAAGCTTATGGAGGTTGTGGCCCCGCCGTTCAGCCAGAGTATTATGCTTGCTATCAGACCGGCCGCCATTGTTATCATCCCCACTATGCCGACCGTCAGCGAGAACTTGTGCTTGTAGTGTTTCCAAAGACCAAACGCGCCGATGGAAATGAGCGAGATGCCCGCCGCCCAGCCTATGCCGCCCCCGAAATCCATGTGCGCCCCTGCAAACGCGTAGTCTATCGGAGAAACCCAGAGCATGACTATGGCCACTATCCCTTCTATTGCCGCAAGCATGCAGATGACTGCGCCAATGCCGCCGAGTTTTATCATGTCTTTTGACAGGCCAAACCCCAATGAAATGGAACCGGGGTCTATAAATCCCCAATTCCACGGCGAAGAAGTCCCAGGATTTGGGTGGTGCGGCGGGCGGGATTTGGACCCGCGTTGCAGCCTTGGCAAGGCTGAGTCTTAGACCAAGCTGGACCACCGCCGCCCGAGAAAAGTTGTCCCCGCCCCAATAAACATTTTGCCACAGCTTTTATTCTGGGAAAAATAGTCAGCACGGATGAAGAAAAAACGGACCAAAAAGAAACCCCTGGGCAAAAGCTCCCAGAGGTGCCACTACTGCGGCACCCCAATCAAGGGAAACCTAATCATCAAAATAGAGGGCTGCACGGGGGAGATCATTTTCTACTGCTCGGGAAAGTGCTGCGACGACGACTGGAAATGAACGCCAGCCTAACCGACGACTGACGTGAGCATCTGCCCGCCCAAAATTGCCCCGGCTGTGAAAACTCCAAGAGCCACAGGCAGGGCACTCGCTATCGCCATTCTTTTGGCAACCCTGTCCTCCCCGAACTCTATCTCGACCGCGTAGTTTGTGAGGAGCACCGCCAAAATCAGTGTATAAATTCCAAGCACAATCAGGAACGCCGGGGGGGATATCTCCGAGCCCAAAAACGCCGATGATGCCGTCTTGGAGGCCAGCACCCCCTGCATCCTAGCCGTCACCGATGCAATCAGCGGCGCGAAGAAAATTGCGACCGACCTCATGGAGCTCACGATCTCTCCCATCATCCTCTTCATCTCCGCCCTGACCTCCCCTAACCTCCTCAGGTGCTCGGCAGTCTGGAGCATGGCCTCGCCGGCAGCCTTTGTGCTCCTTTCCATGAAGTCCACAATCATGTGAAGGACCCCTCCAACCATGTTAGAGTGGACGTGCCTCAGCGCCCCGCGGCTCTCGTCAAAGTGGGAAGCGCGCAGCCCCATGCCTCCGAGCCTCACGTTCGTGGCAGCTTCCCTGAAGACCTTCCCCAGCCCCTCTACCCCGCTGGTTCTGGAGAACTGCTCGAAAGCCTCCTCCGCCGGGCGCCCCTCCCCAATCCTGTTTCCCAGCTGAACGAGGGCATCTGGCAGCTCCTCCTCCATCTTGGTGGTTTCCTTCCAGCTCCTGAAAGCGCGGGCTGAAGTCATGTAAAAGTAAGAGGAGACGGCCAGGGTGACGCCCCAGAGCGCCGCCAGCCCAGCGATGTCCGGTGAAGCTCTGAACAAAACGGCCAGAGCCACGAATGGAAATGCCACGGCAACTGAGATGAGAATGGCGCGGTAGGAGTATTCCTCGACCTCCAAGCTAGGCGGTTCCATGGAAGATGGCCTTTTGGAAAGAATCTGCCGGCTGAGCATGTACACAAGCAGCGGAATGATGAAACAATACAACGCGACGATGTGCGGGAGCTCGATGCCACCGCCGGTCACGGATAGAACCGGGAGAATCCCAACGAGAATCATCGGCATGAGAACTCCCATGCAGTACAGGAGAAGCGTCGGCAGGTGAATTGATGTCGCAAATTTTCTCAGCCTTTCCCTGGCGCCTTCCAGAGCTAGGTCCAATGCCCGGTCTAGAGTTCTTGCGCGGCTCGACGGCTCGCGTTCGTTGGCGGAACTCTGAATCAGGTACAATGAACGCTCAAGCTCCGGGCAGGTCTTTCCCCAGCTCTTGGCAAATTTTGAAATGGCCTCACCGGTTCCGGAGTAAAGGCGCAGGTTTCCCTCCGAAATCTTCCTCCTGAGGTCATCGCCCATCTTCCCCTTCAGCAGCCCCGCCGCGAACCCGCAGGCCCTCTCCAAGTTTGGGCTCAGCTTCATCGCCATGGTCATGTAACTCACGAGGGCCGGGGCCTCTCCAGCCGCCTTCAGGTCTTCCGAACTTTTACTGACCAGATGCAGCATCTCTTTCTCCCCCCAGGGATTGCTTCAGCCACTTGCACCACTCCTTGTGGAGCTCCTTGTAGTCCACGTCCCCGCTCTTCAGCTTCGCGTCGAGCAACCCGTGCCACGCCAGATTTGACCTCACCGTGAAGCTGGCCTCTAGGATCTCCGGCCTTCCTAGCTTCTCGGCCGTCTCCACCAAAGTTTCCTGAACATTCGCCCTGAACTCGATGTTTAGCATGACGTCCTGGACGGAGGTTCCCCACTTTCTTGCGATGCCTTTTAACAACCCAGAACTCCCTCGAAGGGCTATGCCTGGCGCAAGCTCCCCGGATTTGTAGTTGTAGTACATGAGGTCGGAAAAACCGTTTTCAACAATGGGGTCGGTGCGCCACTCCTTCCTCGTCTCCGTTATCTGCAAAAGTTTTCTCATCCTTGACATCCCCCCCTTCAGTCGGATGGGCGCTGCCACCGCTATGACGTCGGTTGCCTTGAAAGAACTCGGATGGACGCCGAGGTCGTGGACGACTCGCTCGAAGACGTCGCGGGCGGTGGCGCCGTGGATTGTCCCCATAACAGAGTTGCCCGCGGCCCCGACCCTCATCGCCTCGTACAAAATCCTTGCCTCCTCACCCCTGACCTCTCCAATAACCAAAACCGATTCACCCAAGCGGAGAGCGGCCCTGAGTGCATCTCCCGCTCCGAGCTCGGCGCTGGTGGTGGAAGTGGCAGACTGGACTCGGAGGGCCTGGATCTTGAACCCCAGCTCCCGCAGCTGATCAATCGGAAGCTCCAGAGTGTCCTCGACCGTGATAATCCTGAACTTCGGCAGGAGCTCCAGCATCAGCGCCCCCAGGAGAGAGGACTTTCCCGCGCCCCTGCTCCCTGTGACGAGGATTGAGGCTTGGGCGTCGACCAGAAGGCTGAGCAACCCGGCAGCGTATGGGTTCAAAAACTTCGCCTGGATGAACTGGGACAAAGTCCAGGGGGTGGGCTTGTGCCTGCGGATGGCGAGGGCCGGCCCAGAAGGGCTGAGCGGGGACCCGACGACCGCCACCCTCACGTTCCCGAGGTTCATGTCTAGGATTGGGTCGGCTTCAGAGAATGGCCTCCCGCTTATCGAGCGGAACTTTGAGATCAGGGATTCGGAATCGTCTGGAGTGAGAAAGATATTCGTGATGCACTCCTCGTAATCCCTGTGGCAGATGTGGACTGGGGTCTTCCCTATCGGGGCGTCCACGTACACATCCTGAACCTTGGGGTCAGCCAACAGGATTTCGAGAAGACCGAGGCCAGCCGTGAACCTCGCAAGGTACCTCGCGAGCAGCCCCACCTCCTCCCTTGAAAATTTCGACCCGTCCTCCACCGCAAGCTTGCTGGTGATGTCCACAAGGAAATGCTCGACCTGCTCCCTGGCGCGGAGTGGCTCAATGTCGAAATCACGTGGATTTTCCAGCACGAGGCCCCTCGCCTTCTGCATCAGCTCCACGTGCTCGTGGGGCAGGTGGTACTCCGGAGGTATGAGGAAGTAAAGGTTCTGAAGGCGGTCCGGCACTTTGTATATTTTCACCTCGGAGCCGTCGACCTCGTATGAGTCAGCCACATCACATCCTTTCGGGACCTCCAGCTGCAGCCTTGAGGAGAGGAAGCACGGCCTGACGAGCGGCTGGAGGAGGCGGGAGTAATCGTCCCTGCGCTTGCACTTCTTCATGAACGCCGAGTCATCCAGTTTAGAAACGAGCGGGCCCAGGTTTTTCTTCAGGAACTCCGACCTACACTTGGAGCATTTCTTGGCCCCCCTCTTTTCCCTTACCAGAGTCTCATACCGGAACTCCTTCAGCTTCTTGAGAGCCGATGCCGGGTCGCCGCTCAATTCATTCAAAATTTTTTCAAGCCTAGTCTTTCGCGAGAGCGCACACTGCTTGCAGTCATTGGGGGTAAGGTTGGCCAGGCCCCACCTCCTGTTTTCTTTTATTGTTCCGGAGAGCTCCTTCAGGGCATCCAGCCCCGCGCCCGTGTACTCCCGCTCGTAAACGTCCGCCAGGATCACGGCGTCGACCTTCGGCTCTTCCGCCAGCGCCTCAAGGACGCCCCTCATGCACTTCTCTGATTTTTCTATGGAGGTCCCGCCCTGGCAGCCACCGCACCTGAACTTGAGAACCCGCTGCTCCCCCAAGACCACCAGCTTCCGCTCGCAGCTCAGGACCTCTTTTGGTTTCATGCGATCACTCCCCCGCACCCGCCTCAAGCCTGGAGACCCTCCGCTCGAGCGAACGCAGCCTCTGCTCCAGCAGCGCCAGGTCGTCCCTGAGCTGGGCGATCCACCTGCCGTGTTCGGCCAGCAGGGCTTCCCGGTCAAGGTTATGGAGCGCCATGGGCCTCAACCCTCACTTCCTGCAGGTCAAACAGCCGGCGTGAAATCTGCTGGAGCTCGTCCGCAACCTGGGAATTCTCAACTGCCTTTTTCCAGGAGCCTTGGTAAGACATCAGCAGGACCCAGGTCCTCTCGCTCACCGCCCCTGCCTCGTGGAGCTCCCTGAAAAGCCTCTCCGGGTCGCACTTGCCTGAGAACAGAAGCTGGACCTTGGCGAGCGCAAACTTTAGGAACTCCGCCTCCTCCACGAGAAACTCCTTCAGGGCGAGCAGCTCGTCCTTCATCTCCGCCAGGTCCCGCTCAGCGAACCTCACCCAGTCGTCGCGCAGGGGGCCTCCGCCTTTGCAGCAGGCCAGGGACCTTGTGAACTTGGAAGCCGAGCCCCTCAGCCGCACCGTGATTGCCAGCAACCGGCCGTGGCGGGGTTTGTCTGTCCTCACCGCTGTTTCCAGAATTTCAAGCTGGCCTTCGAGATTCTTCCAGAGCTCCCCCGCTCTTTGGACGGCGCCCGGATGTAGCTCTAAAATCTCGTCCACAAGCTTGGAAAAATCAGGCGCTGGCCCATTTTTTCTCAATTTCACTCAACCTCCCTTCGGCTTCCGCGAGCTTTTGCTTGAGGCGCTCGTCCTTCCTCTTGATCAACCTCCGCCTGATTTCGGCAGCCACTGACCTGAGGACATCCGCCTCGGCCAAGAGCAGCAGCCTTGTTAATGGAATCTTGTCCCCGCCCGGCCTCACCCTCCTCTCGAGAACGACTATCCCGAGATGCCAGGCGGCCGCGAGCCCTATCACCAACAGCAGCGAGCTTATCCCGCCGGAGCTTTGGGTGGAGGTGCTTAAAAAGGAGAAATCCATGCCCAGCTCCGAAATTTATTTATCGATGTTAGTTGATAGGTAGAATTGTCCCCCTGCGATAGGTGGAGGCTATTCACTAGCCTACGGATTGCCCGGGTTTCAAAAGCCCGGGCATTTTTGTTTGTTTTAGCGGGGAGCGGCAGGCCCGCACGCTACAGCCCAGATTTACAGGTTCTTGCGTGCGATTTTTCTCGCGGCCCCGGCGGGATTTGAACCCGCGCCTTCCCCCTGCGATGGGGGTGGGCTATCCGAGCTACCCCACGGGGCCGACCAGCCGCCCTCGCATCTTTGGGTGGAGGTTCTTTTAAAGGAGAAAAATTTTCTCAAATGTGTTTTTATGGAGCCGCACAGACATTTGCCCGGTGAAAGCCTGAAGCCGTCATTCATCTTCCTGCTCGGGAGGCCGGGCTGCGGCAAATCGGCTATCTTCCGCACGCTCACAGAGCAGCTCAAATCAAAAGGCCTGACCAAGGAGACCATGCGCCTCGACGACTTCCCGGTCCTGAAAGAGCTACTCGGCAGGGACAGGGAGTTCAAGCGCCACTACAGGCAGGAGGGCGGGTTCGTGGTCACCGACTTCACAATCCTGGATGACGTCCTGAAGGAGATGAACAAAAAGCTTCACCAGCTCGAGCGCCCGGGGATTGTGATATTCGTTGAGTTCGCCCGGGACAGCTACGCCAAGGCTCTCAAGAACTTTGACAAGGGGGTGCTTGGAAAGTCCCTCCTCCTTTACATCTACTGCCCGTTCGACGTCTGCGTGGCACGGAACGTCCGGCGGTTCAAGGAGGGCGGCGGGAAGAGTATGGACGACCACATAGCCCCGACCGACATCATGGAAAAATATTACAAGCACGACGACTACGAGGAGCTTTACCTGAAGTCTGAGGGAGAGCTGAAGAAACAGGCCCCAGCTCATCTGGTGGTGGTCCGCAACGACGGAGAAGGGCTGGCGCATCTAAAGCTAGAACTTGGAAAGGTCTTGGACGCCATCAAGAGATGAGTTTATAAATAGTTAGGCTTACCTAATTATTGAGCGCATGGTTGGAGCATGTCACGCCCCTAAAGAGGGTTCTCCTGACATCACGCCGTCAGAGGAGGAGTATTTGGAATCCATCTACTCGCTCGGGGCCAAGGGAAAGGAGCTCGTCAAGGTCAAGAAACTAGCCGAGAGCCTGAAAGTCAAGGACCCCAGCGTGGTCGAGATGCTCCGGAAACTGAAAGATCTGGGATTCGTGAGTTACGATAGGTCGGGTGTCAAGCTTACTCCAAAGGGCCAAAAGCACGCCGTCAAGGTCGTGCGCCGTCATGAGCTGGCAGAGCGGCTTCTGGCGGATGTCTTCGGCTACCCCCTGCCAAAGGTCCACGACATGGCCTGCAGGTTTGAACATGTGATGGACGACGATCTCACAGACAGAATCGATAAGATGCTTGGGGAACCCAAAACCTGTCCTCACGGCAGCCCGATCCCGACCCAGAAGGGGGCAACCCAAAGCAACGAGTCAACGCAGCTCACGGAGGCCCCAAAGGGGGAGAGGTGTCTGGTGATGAAAATCCCGGAGGAGCGCGGTGCGGTCGAGCGCCTGTTGGCCCTGAACGTGATCCCGGGGTCCAATATCAGCGTTGTCGAGCGCCTGCCCAGAGGTGCCACCGTCCTCCGTTGCGGCGATACAAAAGTCGCGCTAAGCCGCGACATAGCCTCCCAAATCAGGGTCAGGATGAGGCACCGCCACAGGGGAAGATAGCCGTCTTTGGTGGTAACAATGCCACATGAACGTCGGAAAGCAGGCAAGATAACAGTAGCTCTAGCTGGCACAGCAAACGTTGGCAAGAGCGCCATCTTTCACGAGATAACCGGGGCAGACGTCATCATCTCCAACTACCCTGGGACAACCGTTGAGCTGCTGGAGGGAATGGTCCGGTACCGCGGGCAAGAGATTAAAGTTGTGGACCTACCGGGCGTCTACTCCCTCGGCGCCGTCTCTGAAGACGAGGTCGTAACCCGCCGCGCCATTCTGGAGCAGAACCCCGACGTGATAATGAACGTCGTGGACGCCTCGAACCTCGAGCGGAGCTTGTACCTGACTCTGCAGCTCCTAGCGCTCGGACGCCCAATGATGGTGGTCCTCAACATGTACGACGTGGCGCTTGCGGAAGGGGAGCGGCCTGACCCCAAGCTGCTTTCGAAGCGCCTGGGCGTACCGGTGGTCTTGACCGTTGCCACCAGTGGAAAAAATGTGGAGAAAGCTTTCGATAAAGCCATCGGGCTGGCCAAGAAAAAAATCGGACCGAAGAAAATCATCAAGATGGGAATGGACCTTGAGGTGGCCGTGGAGAGCCTGAGCAAGCAGATCAAGCGCGACTTTCACGAGCTCCCGCTGGAGCTCCCCGCCAGGACGATTGCCGTGCGTCTGCTGGAGGGAGACGCCTACGTCGCGGAAGCGGTCGCGCTAACGCCCGGCAGCGAGCGGGTTCTCAGGAAGGCCAGGGTGCTGGCCCGCGAGATTTCCCGCAGACACGGCGAGCCAGCCGCCTTCAGGGTAGCAAAGGAGCGCCACGCCCTATCCAGCTCCATCTCTCAAGCGGTGACCACGCGCGTGGTAGTGAAGCCTACATTTGGACAGAAGCTCGACCGCCTGACGACCAGCACGAAGACCGGAGTGCCAATCATGGTCGGGGTGTTTGTTGGGTTGCTTTTACTGCTATTTTATGTGGGTGGATTCATCGAGGGGCTGTTGGTGGGCGGATGGAACACTTATGTCTCCCCAACGCTGAGCTCTGCTTTTGGCGGGCTTGGCCCAGCTGGACAGGTGCTCAACATAGGAATCAATCAAGGCATCGCCGGAATTCTGGCGGTGATGTTGCCTTACATCTTGGTGTTTTTCCTGGCGATGGCCGTGCTCGAGGACACGGGCTACCTCACCAGAATGGCGTACGTGATGGACTCGTTAATGCACAGGATAGGACTCCACGGGCGGGCGGTGGTCCCGATGTTGGGGGGGTTCGGCTGCAACGTCCCGGCCATAATGGCGACCCGCACCCTGACCACCCGCCGCGAGCGCCTCATCACCAGCACATTGATAACGATGATCCCCTGCTCGGCCCGCACGGCTGTAATCTTGGGGACAGTCGGGGTTTTCCTCGGGCTGAAGTACGCCGCCGCGATGTACGTGATAATCCTGGCCCTGATTTTCATTGTAGGATGGCTGCTCAACCGATGGCTGAAAGGGAAGGTCTCGGGGATGATAATGGAGATGCCACCGCTCCGCAGGCCGGTGCTCAAGCCGGTGTTCCAGAAGACATGGATGAGGATGAAGGGCTTTTTTTACGTTGCCATTCCACTTCTTCTGCTGGGTGGGCTTTTCATCGGGGCCCTTCAGGTCTCTGGGGTGATGAACTCCCTGGTCGCGCCGTTTTCTATCCTCACCGTCGGATGGCTGGGGCTTCCGGCCGTGGCCATAATTCCGCTCATCTACGGGTTCATCAGGAAGGAGGGAGCGCTCGTGCTGCTCGTGGCGGTTGCTGGGACATCTCAACTCACTCCCGGCTTCATGAGCCCTCTGCAGCTCTTCGTCTTCGCGCTTGTGGTGGCGATATACGTCCCGTGCTTGGCGACCGTGGCGGTGCTGGCGAAGGAGCTTGGGAAAAAGGACGCGGCTCTGATAAGCATTGGCACTTTCCTGATTGCGCTGCTTATAGGTGGGCTGTTCTTCCACCTGAACCCGCTGGGGCTCTAATCCCGCGTCGCTGCACGGCAGGAAAACCGTTAAATATTTTCTCGCAAATTAGGACAATGCGTAACTAAAACTACAATGTTTATCATCATATTTTCGCTCCGGTAATTTCAAACCCCATGGAAGTTTTTTTAACTATGGCTTTTTTCATCTTTGTTTGACTGAGTAAAGGCCATATCTCTTTTACAGTATACGCAGCGTTGATTGAAGTTGTAAGGCCTGGCCGAATTTCCTTTGGTTTTGCCATGAAGTACATGAACCATTTTATAAGGGGGCTGATGTCTCTTCTCAAATCGCTTATAAAATATCTCCCTCGTGGCTTCAAAACTCTATAAATATCATTGAATATCTTTTTTGGTTCAGACCATTCGTGCAGAGAACCATTAGTAAAAACAGCATCAAATGTGTTATCACCAAAAGGAATCTGCCGCGCATCGGCTTTTACATACCTTACTCTATTTTCAAACCCATATTCCTTTGCATTTTTCTTTGCAATTCTTATCATGTCGGGGCTTATTTCTACAGCTCTTAGATTCGTTCCTTTTGTCTTTTTCAACCACTCAAGACCAAGATAACCAGGACCAATCTCAAGAGCAAGACCTTTTGTTATCCCTGATTTTATGACGTGATCTGTTTCCATCCAACCCTTGTCTCTGAACCTTCTCATCATACGGCCATAGATTTGTACATCAAACTCGCCCTGTATCCCCTGATTTGTCTCGACAATCCTTGGTTTTACCACATCATTGCCGCCTATCTATTTGGTAATCTCCGATTTCACATTGTGGCTCTGCAAATAAAACCTGCGAAATGTTGACAAAGCAGAATTATACATTACAAAGTCTGACGCTGGCTTGTCATAAAGCGAAACAAGGATTTACGCAGCGAACCGTCCGTCATCTTTTGAATGCTTGAGCTTATGTAAATTATGACTTAACCAACCTATTCTAGATGCCTTGAAACAATCAAACTCTGGGACATACGGTTTAATATCTAGTAAAGGGGTGCCATCAATTATATCTACATTTTTGACGTGCAGAATATTTTTCTCGATTTTCATTAATTCAACAACCGACAAACCAATTGAATTCGGTCTTGAAGGAGCGCGTGACGAAAATACTCCGTGTTTAACAGTATTCAGGAAACAGTACTCCCGCAAGTAGCTTTTGCTTAGGCCCATAAAAGCTCTGTTGGAAGGAACGGAAGTTGGGGAGGTGGAGATAAGAAGCCCCCGCCCGGGGGGCGGAGGCTGGACCAATTCCTTCTAGGAG
>Ga0315282_10014676_pt1 | contig 11634 bp, 8 predicted proteins | sample YL17G07_20_MG_FD_203693 | JGI IMG/M metagenome (GOLD analysis project Ga0315282, IMG submission 203693) | Sediment microbial communities from Yellowstone Lake, YNP, Wyoming, USA - YL17G07_20 | ecosystem: Environmental > Aquatic > Freshwater > Lake > Sediment | place: USA: Wyoming | collected...
CAAGACCTTGACATACCCTTCAGACGGTTCCACAATCATCTCAAATCATTCCCTCCAGGACCGGTATCGCCTCTGCTTACCTAATGTCTTTTGCTACGAGGAGTCGCGTGTACCCTATCGGGCCCAAACCGGCTTCAAGCCAGATGGTAAGTTCTGCATTTCAATTCATGCTTGATAGAACAAGGCCAGATCCGAAACACCTTTGTTTTTCTTTCTCTTCCGAGGCGAGGCTTAGACCTTCCCTTCTCCTCGTGAAATGAAAGTTCAGATTCAGCGCCCTGCAGACCATGCGACATGGTCCAAGGTCGAACAGACAGCGAGCCGTACATGTAGTTTGCCGATCCTCCAGTCGGCAGGTATTTTTGAAATATAGCCAAGTGCATCGGATATCGCGAGGAAGCGTTGCATGGGATTTCTCAGTTCATTATCGAGGAAATTGGCGAAAGCAGGAACCGCTCAGTCAGATGTAGATGCCATCGAACCAGAAACTGGTGAATCGCTTATTGCGCCCCACCGAGGCATTCCTCCAGACGTGCTGCGTTTACTCTGGTTCAGAGACGGTCCGCTGAAGAACATCCCGGATGAGGAACTCAACAAGAACACAATGGACTTCGGGGGATTCTCAATTCACATCTCCTTTAAGGGAGCAATCGAGCCCAGTGCGATTGGCATGACCGACAGGATTCGCAGACCTTCTGATATTGAGACTGTTGAAAGACCGTCCTACTATCCAGAGTATGCTCAGCTATCCCCTGAGCAACGTTGGGTATATCTGGATTGGTTGAAGAATGTCGGTTCCAGTACCAACATCGGTTATGTTTTCATTTTCTACTATGGTCTTGAACGCCATATGTTCTTTGGCGACTACGAAGACGCTTTCAACATGGTTCTTAGGTTGAGGTCAACACACAAGAATGGCTCATTCGTGTCGTATTCATCAACCGCAGTAATCCTCTCCTGCATGCTTCACAACCGCGCAGATCTGTTCCGCACTTTCCTCGACACTATCAGTGACATTCATGAGCTGAGAGTCTCCCCTCTATACCTCGTCGCCAAACGAGCCTTGGGAATGAGACTGCTTGCGCCAGAGATCATATCATTGGCGGGGATGGTGGATTTCCGACCCAGAACATATATCGACGACCAGAGAAACATATTTCAGACTCAATTGAAAAGCTTACTGGACAAGATCTACGACGGAGGACTGGACATGAAGAAATTCCATCCGGATGAGTGTCCCTACAAGAAGATACTCGTGGCAGCCAACTTCTCATTACCTACCGAACAACGGTCAATAGATGTGCCAGACATCAGTCTGCACCCTGAGTTCAGGAAGGAGGTTCTCGAACTCCTTCAGCAGACTCATGAGCACGTGAAGCAGGAATTAAGAAGAATCAGAGGGACTGGAGGACTAGTTCCCGTCGAAGAAGTCCTAACCCAGAATCCCGCTAGAGAACCAGACTTCGTTTTCAAAGGCGGGCAGCTCTTCAACGCAATTGATGTTCACATGTTCGACAGGAACCTGATGTGCTTCAACAAATCATCATGCCCCTACTGCGGCAAGCCGTTGACCAAGAGACCTGCAAGAAAGGGTAAATGCAACGAATGCGGCAATACAATACTCGGGAAGCATAGCGTGTTCACTGGTGAGAGATTGCTGATGACAGAGGAGGATTCAGCAGCTATGGCTATTGTGGCAGAGGAGAAGTCAAGGAGGAAACACATCGAACAGGTCATTGAGTACGAACGACTGAATACTCAACGCATTGTTCAAAGGATGGCTCAGAAAGGTGCGTCTGTCGAAGAAGTTGTCCTGGAAGAAATCATCGAATCCTTTGAAGGGCACAAGAACGGTTCGAAGCTTGGCCTGGCTCGCAATTCACTGCTGATGGCAGGTGAGTTACTCGAAGGCGTGGGAAAGCCCGAAAAGGCACTCGGATTCTATCTTGCGGTGTTTTACTATGACGTGAATGGCGCACAGAACACACCGCGCAGGTTCAATTCGGATTTCGCGCTATTGGCTCCCGGTGTCCTTTCGATGATTAGAAACATCGCCGAGAAAGTGGGGATTGGAGCAGATGGTTTGAAAAATCGGTTCATCGAGGCGGCTGAAGAGTGGAGAGCAGCGGACATGCCCCTTTCTCCTATCTCTGCCTGGAGCAAGTTGGATCAGGAATTGCTTCGATCCCAAGTCTTACCGATGCAAAATACATCGTTAGAAACTCAAATTTGAATGTTTATAATTGTTTAAATTTATTATTTGTAACGAATATTTATATATGAGGTTGTCCATCTCGTAGGCCGTCCGCAAGTGGCGGAGAGCTTTGGAGAGGAATGCGAGTGTGACACGAATGCTCGAGATTGACTTGAGGGTGGGTTGGATGGCTCATAGGAACTCATCGACCGAACGCCAACTGGGGACAGGATTTGAAGGAGGAAGTCGCCACAATTCGGAATCGGGTGGTTTGAAATGATTGATGTTGTTGCTCTGGCAGTCGGAATAGCCATTGGCCTTCTCGCGGGAGTCCTGCTAGCCAAATATTGGATGACCCGACCTGATATGGCAGCTCAAGGGTCTGCATTTGGGAACATGGCGATGCAAGTGGCTGAGATGAAAGCCCGATTCGAAGAAATAGAGAAGTCGCGGACCAGGCAGGAGACAGATCGCCAGAAGCTTGACGAAGAGAAGGATAAGAGATTCGGCGATTTCGTCACTAACATCCGTCAGCTGCTCATAGAGATGTCTGACAAGAACACGAAATCTGATGAGGAAAAGGAGAAGCGGATAAAGGTTCTGATGGAGCAGAACAAAGACTTCTTTGAGCAGCAGAAGAGCAATACTGAGAAATTCCTGATGGAGCAGGGGAAATCTAGGGAGGAGATCGAGAGAAAGAGGGACGCTCAGATTGCGGACATGAACAAGATGCTAGCCACCTTCACCAAAACGGTTTCTGGGACAAAGACGAGAGGAATGATGGGTGAGGAGCTACTCAAGGAGGCTCTCTCGAATTCAATAAGGGCAGGTGTCGTGGAATGCGGTCTTAAGACCGACAAAGGTGAGATAGAGTTTGCTTGGAACCTGAACGATGGTCACTACATCCCAATTGATTCAAAACTACCGGATGTATTCGACTTGCTGGAATCGTTCAACTCGAAGAATGATGAGGAGGACCGCAAGGACCTGAAGAAGCAGATCCTAGAGAAGGTGAAGAAGGAAGTCGAAAGAATTCAGAAGTATCAGAACCTCTCGAATACCGTCGACAGCTGCATATTGGTCATACCGGACGGCGTTCTTGACATCGCTCCGGAGCTCGTCGGCAATGCCAAAAAGGCGAGGGTCTATGTCTGTAGCTACAAGGACGTGTTCCCTATAGCCCACTTACTCCAAGACCGGCATATCCAACTCCACGAGCAAGGTGAGATAGGGCAGTACAAGGCGCTCATAGAGGCACTAGGACAGATTATCCGAAGAATAGGCGATAGGGCGAATGCAATCGAGAGAGCTATCAGCACAATAGAGAATGCGAACGACAAGATCAAGGATGAAGTTGTCAAAGCCAAGGGTACCAGATTGGAGGAGGGAGAGGAACAAGAAGAGCATGCGGAATTTCATCTCGAGTAGAATGAGTTAATGGGACTTGTACTGCTAAGACCTAGCGCTGGTCCCTCTTCAGCATATCGTATATGAACCTCGTCTTCACCACTGCCAGAACCCGCAACTCCTCCGGCAGAAACTGACGAACTGCTTCAGGTACTTGCAGTCGTCAGCGCTCAGCTCGCGGAACCCGACGAACTTACAATCGTGTTTCCCATGGCCGCCTATGATCGCACCTGCGAGCGCTTTGGCTCTCTTCTCGGTCGTGCGCATCCCGACGATGAACGCCATCTCTTCGCCAAGGAACGCGCTGCTCTTAAATGCGGCGAGCCTGAGATCCTCGAGATGGGTCTCCAGCGCATCCGCCCAAGCACTCGCGACCCTCGTGGGCACATAGTCTCCCATATTGTACTGCGAGAAGCACTTCATGTCCGCACCGGACAACTCGAGAGCGTAGCCGATCCAATTCCTCCAGCAGAACGCGTTCGTGCCCCAATAAACACCCTTCTTTCTTGCATAGAGGTCCCAACCCATCTCAACCACCTATTCTCCGTTCAGCGCTTGATGCCCTTGGCAAAATCTCTCAGCTTCATGGATGAGGAGTCATTGCAACGCCTTTGAACCTGAGAGATATCGTCTGATGCACGCGATGACGGTTCTTGGTAAGGCTGACTGCTCATGAGCGCCTGAAGGAAACTAGATATTGGCTGTGCGCATTCTGACACCTCGGAAATGGTTGCTGGCGTTCCATTGAATGTCTCGTCATTCTTGCGGAAATTGCGGAATGCATGGTGCATGTACCCAAAGGATTTCATGGGCTTGATTCTGATTGCCTGGGGAATCCCCGCGATATACACGCTCGCCAACACCTTCTACATCGGTAGGATGGAAATGGAGGCCATTGCGATCTCGGAGCAGTACGAGAACGTTTCCGTCATTCTGGAGGTTCTCCTCGAGACCTTCCCCTTGGCCGTGCTGGCGCTCGTGGCCTGGAAAATGACCGATGAGGAGAGCGTTGTCCGAATCGTCAGGTCTGCCGTCTTCATGCAGCTGGCGATAACACTTGCCTTCATGGCGTTGATTCTGGTCGGTGCCAATCTCTTCGTTCAGACGATTAACACTCCAGTCGACATAAGGGAACGGTCAGTCGAGTTCCTGCGTATCAAGGCGATCGCCATCCCATTTGAATCGATCGGACTACTTTTCATCGTTTCGATTAAGGCGATGAGAAGGGGATGGTTAGCCGTGGGCATCGCTGCGGCGGGTGTCTTTTTGAACTTCGGTCTCGACTCCTTTGTGATTTCCACCTTCAGCTTCTCGCTCAAGCTCGGTTTGATTGGCTCCGCCTGGGACTATGTCGTGTCCAAGATCGTCATCTTCTTCATCGCTGCTTTCGCGTTCTACTGGGTGGTCAGATCCAAACCGGATGCTCGGCTAGACAAGAAAGAGAGCGCCGCGATACTCAGGATCGGCAAGTACACTGGTCTCGAATCCGCGATCAGGAATGCTGGGTACATCCTCGGGATGCTGATCGTTCTCAACACGCTCGGGACTGCAGAGTATGGGGGCTACGGCGTCGCCATGACGATCATGTGGCTGATCTTCCTGGTGCCTATCCTTGCGTTGGGAGAAGCGACTAACGTAGCGATGGGCAATGAGTATGGCAGACGCGGCCTCGTGGGGATGAAAAGAATTCAACTGGTCTCTATTGTCATCATGGGGTCGTACATGGCAGCTGTGACGATTGCGGGCGTGTTCGTATGGGAGAGCCTTTCGTCGTTCTTCAACGACAATGCGAGCATAGTCCATTTCTCGACAGCGACGTTCCACTACCTAGCCATTCCATATTTCTTCTTTGCATTGGGGACTGCGCTCAGGTCGCTATTCATCGGCACGGGGAAGACATTCTATTACCTCATCCCGTCTGCGGTGGTCAACCTGGGGATATACATTCCATTGGGTCTTCTCGTGAAGTCGGGCCGATATACCCCCTCGTTCAGTGGAATCATGAGCATCACCTTTGTGGTGTTCACAATTGACCTCGTTGTTGTCTCTATCTTGGTCTGGTGGGTCTACAGAATTCTGCATAGCGAGTTGGGCTGAGGATTGGATCAAGGGTCCACTGTCGACTTCTTGCAGAGCTAGACTGGTCGCTCGTCAGAGGACCATTTTTCCGAGCCATCCCCATTTCTATTTCCCTCAGTCATTACTGTGCCGGGGCGCGGGTTCTATTATTGCCTAGTTGCATGTCGGTCGGGTGAAGGTGGAACGCACCATGGCTGAAATTGACAAGATTGTGGAGAAAACTGTCGAGGATTTCTGCTTTGAGTTCCTGGCCCGCCCCTACTTGTGCTACACGGAGCACGGTTTGCATGCATTGTTCTACGCGAGTCTTGTGGGCAACATTCCCGAAAAGGAAAGAACGATCAGAGTTGGAGACAAGGACATCCACGTTGTCCAGAAGGAGTATCCAATGGTGGACAAGCAAGGCAGATCAAAGCGAGCTCATTGGGATATTGCCGTTCTCGATGACGTTCAAACCTCGGATCGTCTGAGATGGTACGATACCCTCAGGTTGAATTCAGCCATTGAGTTTGGCTTGAACGAGAGTATTGACCATCTTCGAAGAGATGTGCAGCGTCTTAGTCACGAGAACTCAGGAATGAAGCGTGGGTACATTGTTCACCTCCATCGATTCTCAAGGTCCGTCACGCGCAGGGATTGGATTAGAGAACATGCCAAGGCGGCCTCCAGGGCAAGTATTGACGGCATTCTTCGGAATGAAGGGAGAAACGTCACAGCATACTTCGTGGGAGTCGACAGCGTGACCGGGACTAGAGACGGCCCTTGGAAACTCGACGGTAGGTCCGAACCTCGACTTCTGTCCGAGCACCAATAGCGCATGCATCCTCTCGCGTGTGAACCCGGACGCGTGATTATTCTCCAATCAGAGGTTCATTGCACCGAGCTATTTTCCCTTAAGTCCTTTCTGAGAACCTCCGTCTCTGTGGCGGGATCCTTTTCCTCCCCTTTTGACTTCTCTCGATGATCATGGGTGTGAACTCGGTTGACCGTCCAGCACTGGTTGACATCTCGTGTTTGTTTCGAGCTTCTAGAATGTCAAGAACAACGACAAGTTACTTAGATGCGAAGAAGTCTACTTCCGACGGATGCCACTTATCTCCTTCGGAAAGACAAGGGAATCTACGACCTGGAGCTCTGAGAACTACAAGGCAGCAGTAAGGCTTTACTGGGAGTCATTGGGTTATGCGGCTACTACGGACTCTTTTGTCGAAGGGCACCAAGTTGACATGGTTTTTGAACCTACCTGGCCTGGGTCGAAGCGGCGTATTTGGGTCGAGACGAAAGATCAGGAAGTCAGTCTATCTGATTCCGATTTCAGAGACCAAGTCATCGGATACTTGATGGCTTGGCTTGCACTACCAAAAGAAAGGCGTCCCGAACTGAAAGTGTTCATCAGAAAAGCCAAGAACCACGACCGATGGAACGCAACTTTCGGACCTTCGCTAGACAAGGACGAAGTCGTCGGCTGGCTATCCAAGGCGGTCGAATCTGGAAATCATGATGATCTGGAGGTGGTATTGAATACCAGACCAGACGACATTCTTGACTTCTTCTCTCAGTGTCAAGCGTTCGAAGGAGAGAAAGAGCGAATAGAGGAAGCTGCAAGAGAGAAGGGATCAACTGCCACATACGGAATTGGTCGATTCGCGGAGCTCAAGAGGAAGGAGTTGGAGAGGCGCCATTCGGTGGACCAGCATTCAGATACACTGGTCTCCAATCTGATTCCAATTACCATGCCAAAGTACTTTGTTTTGCTAGAGATTGCGGAGCAGTCTGTCGAGGTATTGAGAGAGAAGCTCCGCGGTCGATATACGCCTCCATACGTTCCATTAGGTCGGGGGCGGATTTTAACTCTTGATGTCGATGACCTTAACGAAGTTTTCGAACCGATTGGCCCATTCACCACACTGAAGTACGAACGCGTTGAGATTGAAGGATTATATCAAAACCAGCTGTTTGATTTGCTTTATCGGTGCGTGGATAGCGCACTTTACTATCGAGGCTTCAAGAGGATAGGAAAAGGCGAGAAAACAGTCTACATCATGCCTCCAACGAGGGATTCCTCTGGCTTGAGTGATCGCACCATACCATCCCAGGCGCAAAGGACGATTACTGTGACAACGCCGATGTTCAAAGAGGTGGTGGGCGAGGACGGCGCTCAGACCAAGCAATTGAATTACGTGTTTCATCGAGGTCTTGTTCCTCATGTTGTGAGATTGTGGGGGAACTATTACGTCTCATTGCGACCTAGAAGGGCATTCACCTCTGATGGTGAGACTCCGCTTGATTCTGACTCCACCAAGAAACTCGATGCCTACTATCGTAACCCCCTATACAGCAGAAGTCTATCACAACTCAGCACCGTAGGCGGTTTTGCGCACTTTGTGTTCCATGATATGCACTGGGAACGAAGATGTCCAGATTGGTATGACCAGTTCAGATTCGGCAGCATCATGGAGATTAGAACAAACTGGATGCCTGTCCCGGTATTGTCAAATGTGCCTCCTCTGGAAGAGTTCGATGTCGAGATCGAGGGAAGTGAACATTTACATGAGAATTGACCTCGTTCCGGAGCCAGAGCTCATCTTCGGGGAAAGCATGAGGTGCGTAGATCCCAAAGTCGGACTTCTTTCCTATGGTCCATGCGGCCTTCGAAAGGACAAGCAGATAATCAAAGGCGCGGTCATTGGCACTAGAGATGGAGTAAGTTATCTCTTGAACTTCTTAGAGAACATAAGACGGCGTATTTCGCCCGGAGGTGGAGAGTCAGTTAATCCATGGAAGTGCGACTTTCCAGGTCTTGGGGTAAAGTCTAGTCTTCGATTTGACGTGGAGATTGAACAGGACAAAATCGAACTGATAACTCCTCAAGATGTGACGACCGTCATAAGCCCGGATGATAGGAGGAAACGCATTGAACTAGCGGCCCAAATGTACGAAAGGAAATTCCAGGATCTAGCCTCGTCAACGCATCCCCTTCCTGACATCGTTTTCATTCCGCTACCCGAGAAGGTGCTCGAGCATTGTAGAGATCCAAGTTACGAGGGAGATAGAATCGTATATTCCAGAAGATCGATGGCAAAAGAACCTGGCTCCCAGCCAGTGCCTCTGTTCGATTTTCACAATCTGCTCAAAGTCCTGGGATTCCCTCACAAGATGCGCACCCAGGTTGTTTTACCTAAGACACTGCGATTGACTGAAGGCCCGCAGGATCCTGCAACGATTGCTTGGAATTTTTCGGTTGCCTTGTTCTATAAGGCCACTGGTAACCCGTGGAAGATTGCGGATCTTGACGAAGACACATGCTATATGGGCATCTCTTTCTACGAGGAAGTCGGCGACCAGGGTTCGCAGATGCGCGCTAGTATGGCGCACGTCTATCTTAGAACAGGAGAGAGCCAAGTCATTCGTGGGAAGCCCTTCAGATGGGATGAAAGCAGAGAGCGGTCTCCTGAGCTCACTTCACCCCAGGCATTCGAGATACTTAGTGATGTCATTAGGCTTTTTGAACGACAGAAGCAGAGGATGCCAACTCGTGTCGTCGTCCACAAGACCTCTCCTTTCACCGATGATGAAGTCGCGGGTTTCTCTGAGGCATCCAAGGAGGCCAAGTACCTGGACCTGGTTCATGTGATGCAACACCAACCCATTAGGCTCTACCACAGGAATAGTGCATACCCGCCTCTTCGAGGTACTCTTCTTAGCAGCCCGTCTGAAGCCCGCTTCCTTCTCTATACCACCGGATTCATCCAAGCGCTTGGCACTTATCCAGGCAGCACCGTAGCGGAGCCCCTGCTGTGTGACTGCCCCAGAATGGATACTGACATTTACCAGATCTCCAAGGATATCATGTCGTTGACAAAACTGGACTGGAACAACTCCGATTTCTGTACACGGCTTCCAGTCACGATATCTGTTTCTAGAACCGTGGGCAGCATTCTTGCAGAGAGCCGCGCACGGGACATTGATCCTCCTTCTTCGTACAGCAATTTCATGTGACCTGCCGACATTTTAGCTTGGTCTCAACAGACTTACATGAGGAGTTCCTCCATCATTGCATTCCCGCGGTGCTTTGCACATCCTATCGGATGTAAGCTGAGACATCTGGCTAATTGTCAGTCAGGGGGTGAAGTACTGAGACATAAACACATTCATCGACTCGGTATTCCGAATTGATGTCGGTAACTTGTTCGAAAAGGTGGCATCCGGCCTGATTCTTCGGTCGCTTCTTCTGCGATCTGAGGTGGCACGCATTGCTGATTGAATCCTTCTTGGAAGTAGATGAAACTATGGGCTTCCCCTGCGAATCATAGAATGACATGTGTGGTCAGTTGTTCGGTTGTCGGGTGCATTTGACCCCGTCCGTCGAACCGCTTTTGCCGAAGCCAGTGCCACCTTGTGCAGCAGTTCGTTCTCGAGTTTCGTTTGCGTCTCAACAACCTGTCTGAATCGGTTAAGAGCGCCAATTTCGTTTTGATCCAGCGTAGATAGTCTGTCCTGGTCTTTGGTGCCAAATGCAAAGCACATCTGATTACTCGTCAGTCCGTGCTCCTTGATAAGGATGGACATCGTGGCTAGGACATTGTCCCTGACCGTGTTCTCTCGGGAGAACCTGATTATGCAGTCAATGTGACCCCAACTAACTGAGAATACAGGATCGTCAGGTTCAGCATCCCTCTTCCACAAATACAGGTCGGTGCAGACTTGGTGGGCATAGAGACCATAACCACCTTCTCCTCCTCTCTTTGCGAGCTTGATCTGGAGAGAATAGAGGGCTATCCCTGATTTCTCTACATACTGCATTATTCGTTTGCCATGTTCCCACATAGCCAGTATGGGCTTCTCGGCAACCTCATATGTCTTTTGATTGAAGGATCTGTTCTCTCCGTCTATCCATTCTCTTTCTTTCTCTTCGATTTCCCACTTCTTCTCTGCCTCGTCAAGGTCCTCCCCAACTGTGGGTTCGTAGTCGAACGCTTCAATGAAGACACCCTCTTCTGTGAAGAAGCCCTTCTTCTTCGGACGGAGGAAAACCTTATGAAGTTCTCCTTTTCGGATTCGTCCCAGATCCTCAGGACTGAGTTTCGGTTCCTCTCCCATTAGTATGTCCCGGGCCCAGGATTTCACGACCTCATTGTTCTGCCCTATGAGCTTATCAGGCACTTCGTGCCATCCTATTGGAGATATGCTTCTCCTTCTGCTATTGCTCATTCAGCAACTCCACAACTCTTCTGACAAGTTTGGCTTTCAGTTGCTCTAGCTCCGTGATCTTGTTCTTGACATCTTCAGCAGACCATTCCTCTTTCTCACTCGCATCAAGATCTGCCTTGATTTCCAACATTTTTTCAGCAACGACCTCTATCACGGTGGGCCAGTATCCTTTTCGGCTCTTGGCATACTCCCTCGAGAACTCAAGCCGTCGACCCTTTAGGTTGACAAATGCAATCGACTGGCTCATATCTACATACGCCTCAAGAGAATCTCTGTGCTCGGGCTTCTTGAACATAGAAATCGCAGATAGTCCAAACGAACCTTCCCCTCCACCGGTTCCTTCTTCGTTCTTGGGTTCGCCTGAGCCCGAGCGCCTTCTAATCGGCTTTCTCGGCTCAAGCTCGCAGTAGAGCAATCGGCGCATCTTGATAGGTTTTCCTTCATTGTCGACCAAAGGTTGTTTTTCCCTGTCAAAAAGGCTTATCTGAACCCAGTGGATGCCCGGCGGTTGATGGGGTTCAAAGGACACGAAGGAATCGATCTCCTTCGTGTCAGGATCTTCTGGTGTGCCACCGTGCAAAACAACCCCCTCCTCGTTGAATTGAACAACAACTGGCGTAGGGTCGAAATGCTCAATGTTAGCGATGACCAAGATCTCCGTTGGCGTTGGATTCATGATCACTGCCTTTATCGGAGCTTTCTCTCCTCTCTCGTACCTTTTATTATCGAATTCTATTCTGCTC
>Ga0315282_10014677_pt1 | contig 11633 bp, 4 predicted proteins | sample YL17G07_20_MG_FD_203693 | JGI IMG/M metagenome (GOLD analysis project Ga0315282, IMG submission 203693) | Sediment microbial communities from Yellowstone Lake, YNP, Wyoming, USA - YL17G07_20 | ecosystem: Environmental > Aquatic > Freshwater > Lake > Sediment | place: USA: Wyoming | collected...
TCGTGGCAGAATTTCCGCTTCTGGGCGACGCTCCCGAGCTTCTCGAAATCGCCGTGGTAGCGGCTCCAGATGTTGAGGAGGACGAGAAAGTCCGAGTCGGGGTGGCGGAAGGCGGCATGGACGGCATCGGCCTGCGGGGCCTGGTCGGGCGGCCGCTCGCGGGGGTCGCGGATGCTCAAGGCGGCGGCCAGGACCGCGACCTCCGGCAGGCAGCCCTCGCGGTGCGCCTCGAGGAGCATCCGGGAGACGCGGGGGTCGAGCGGCATCCGGGCCATCACGCGCCCCTTGTCGGTGAGGGCCCAGCCCACATTCCGGGACAATTTCGGTAATTGGTTGTGTGTCACCGTTTTAGTTTTATAGATCGCGCCGAGCTCGGCGAGCGTTTCGTAGCCGTCGCGCACGGCATTCGCCGCCGGCCGGTCGATGAACGGGAACGCGAGCGGGTCGCCCAGCCCGAGGTCGATCATCCGCAGGATGACCTCGGCCAGGTCGGAGCGCAGGATCTCGGGCGAGGTGAACTCGTCGCGCGACTCGTACTCGACCTCCGAGTAGAGTCGGACGCAGAGCCCCTCGCGGACGCGGCCGCACCGCCCCTTGCGCTGGTCGGCGCTCGCTCGCGAGATGGGGCTGATCGGCAGGCTGTTGATCCGTGTCCCGGGCTGGTACTGGGCGATGCGGGCGACCCCCGTGTCCACGACATAGCGGATGCCGGGGATCGTGAGCGAGGTCTCGGCGACGTTCGTGGCGACGACGATCTTCGGCCCGGTCACGGTGTAGACCATGCGCTGCCGGCCGGCCGGGAGGCGCGAGAAAAGGGGCAGGACGGCCGTCGATAGGTACTTCCGACCCTCGAGGATGCGGCGCGTCTCCAGGATGTCCTGCTCGGTCGGCATGAAGACGAGGATGTCGCCGGCCGGCTTTTCGCGCCGGAGGTAGGCGACGGCCTCGACGGCCTGATCCACATAGTCCTTGTCCTCGGCCTCGTCTTTATCGGGCGCGCGGTACTCGACCTCGACCGGGTAAAGGCGGCCGCTGACCTCGATGATCGGCGCGTTGCGGAAGGCCCGCGAGAATTTCTCGGTGTCGAGGGTGGCCGAGGTGATGATGAGCTTGAGGTCGGGGCGGTCCTCGAGGAGGTTGCGCATGATGCCGAGGAGGAAGTCGATGTTGAGGGAGCGCTCGTGGGCCTCGTCGATGATGATCGTGTCGTAGGCGGTGAGGCCGCGGTCGCCCTGGGTCTCGGCGAGGAGCATGCCGTCGGTCATGATCTTGATGTAGCCGTCGGGCGAGGTCCGGTCCTGGAAGCGGATCTTGTAGCCCACGGAGCGGCCGAGCTCCTCGCCGAGCTCTTCGGCGATGCGGTCGGCGATAGTGACGGCGGCGATGCGGCGCGGCTGGGTGCAGCCGACGAGGCCCGAGATGCCGCGGCCCGCCTCGAGGCACATTTTCGGGATCTGGGTGCTCTTGCCGCAGCCGGTCTCGCCCGAGATGATGACGACGCGGTCGCGGGGGGAGCGGATGGCCTCGACGATCTCCTCGGCCCGGGCGGTGATCGGGAGCTCGCGGGGGTAGGAGACGCGCGGGCGGGAGCGCGCCCGGGCCGCGGCCCGGGCCGCGGTAAGAACCGCGCGTCGCGGCGATCCCCGTTTATCCATGGCGCACCACGCGCATTATAACAAAAGTTGGGGTAGATTCGGCGAGCAAATCCGAGGTTCGGGGTCGGGCCGCAGGACCTTGTTAAATTAAGGCCTAGAGCCGCCAGAGGTAGCTGATCTTGAAGAAGAAGCCGCGCCGCATCTCGTTGAAACGGTCGCTCGGGACGTATTCGCTTCCGTTCCACTCCGTCCGTTCGAGGGCCGACCCGTATCCGACATAAAAGACCGTCCCCGGGATATAGGTGAACGACACCAGGCCGTCGAGGGTCAGCCGCCGATAGTAGAGGTTGTACTCGACGATCCCGCGGAAGAAAAGATACTTGTTGAGCTGAAACGTGTTCCGGTTGCGGAGGATAGTATAGCCGTAGATCTTCTCATGGTCCGAGCGGCGGTAGAAGTTCGAATACGTCAAGTCCAGGGAAAAATCCAGCTTGTCGACAGGCTGATATCTCACCCCGGCCTGGGACGAGATCCCGTACCCCTGGTAGGGTGCGTCCGGGTCGTAGTAGACCTTGCCCCATCGCCTGATATACGCGGAGACGTAGAGCTGTTTCCACAGCTGGGTCTGCGTCCGGAAGCCGAACCCGCTCTCGTCGAACCGCTGCCCGGCGAAAATCTCGTTTCCCAGGATCCCCTCGAACCGCACCTGGGTGCTGCGAGGCAGGTAAAACCGCAGCACGAAAAAGTTCATCGTCTCCCACATGTGGAAGATCGTGTCGTAGAGGTGGTAGCTCCAGTAGAAGGGCTCGATCTTCTGGATGAAATTGGACTTCGGATAGATCTGGTACATGGCAAAGGCGCCGATCCGCCGCACCCCAGTCCGGGTCAGGAAGCCCGTGTCGACCTGGAAATTTCTGGAGACGTCCTGGTAGCCCAGGTTGATCACCCACTTCCTGGTCGAGTACTCGTAGAGGACCGCGGCGTCGCGGTCCTTATGCGTCCCCCGGTCCAGACCCTCTGCGTCGGGCTTTCGCGTCAGGGAGCCGAAAGCGTGGAACGAGAGGACGGAGAAGTCGCTCAGCCGGAAGCGGCCGTCGAAGCCGCCGACCCGGTTGTACCATTGGCCGGCCTCGCGCCCGGTGTAGAATGCGCCGATGTAACTGTCGTCAGTCAAGGAATGGCGGTAGCGGGCGATGGTGAAATCCGGGTGGACGTCGACGGCATCACCCGGGAGGTTGTCCCTGGCGTAGATCGCGGCCAGCGTGTCCCGGCGGCCGATCTTGCCCGTCAGCCGGAACCCGTAGTCCGGAGAGATGATCGTCCGCGTGTAGACCAGGGCCTGGAGGGGCGAGTCTTCCATCATGGCCGCGAACTGCCAGAGGTCCTGCCCTTCCAGGAAGAACGGGCGCTTTTCCTGATAGTAGTTGGCGTAGCGGAGGTTGATGTCGACCTGGCCGGCGTCGGCCTCGACCTGGCTGAAGTCGGGGTTCCAGGCGCCGTCGAAGATGAGGTCCGAGGTGACGCCGATCTTGGCGGTCAGGTTGGGGACGTCCGTGAGCTTCGTCTCGTCGGTCTTGACCATTTGGCCGTCCTGCGCGTCATGGACGACCCGATAGGTTGCCGCCGGCAGGATCTCGATGACCCTTTCGTAGTGGAGCCCGGAGAGTTCGACCGGCTGGGATTGACCCAGGAGGCTCCCGCTGTTCGGGTTGATGGGCGGCGAGGTCGCCTGTTCTGAGGTCCGGGTGAAGAAGCGGAAGAACAGGGCCCGCATCGTCAGGCTCTTTTTATTCGGAAAGCGGAGGCTCTTGAGCGGGACCCGGGCCTCGACCGCCCAGCCCTGGTCGTCGATCAGGCCCTTGCTGTCCCAGACCATGTCGAAGCCGGCGTCCATGTTCCCCTGGACGTTCATCATCCCGTCTTCCTGGATGCCGAGGGCATTGAGCATGAACGTGAACCCGCTCTGGCGGTCGTCGAACGTATCGAGGATAAAGCCTACGAGGTCGTCGGCGTCGATCCCGTCGCGCTTGCTCATGGCGGCCTTGATCTTACCCGGCTCCGTGTCGAAGCAGCGAAAAGCGAAATAGAGGTTGTCGGCATCGTAGGCCAGGTAGGCCACGGTCTTCTGGCTGGGTTCCTTGTCCATGTCGGGCTTGAAGGTTTTCCAGCTGTCGAACTTGACGGCCCTGGACCAGATCGGGTCGTCGAGCTTGCCGTCGATCACGGGAGGGGTGTCGGCCCGGACGAGGACGACCTGCTCGAGGCCGGGGCGGGCGGCGGGCGCAGGGAGAGCCGCAGTATCGGCGGCGCGGGCGCGGGGCAAAGAGGAAGCCACGGGGCCGCCGGCGCGAGCGAACACGGGGCCGGGCGTGGAAAAGGTTAGGGCAAGGGCCAGCATGGCAACCGCAACAATGGCTCGGACGCGGGCCGACGGAGTGGGCGCGAAACTCTTATACACCATTCACCTCTCTCGGCTAGTTATACGCATTCCCGCCTCGGAAGGTTCCCTCTTCCTTTGTCTTCCTTTTCCTTTGGCTTTTCCTTTGGGGTCGGACCAAATCAACTCATTGGTATTTCTCATGTTGGCTCGCAAAAACGGGTCCGTGAGGGGCTTAAGTCTCTGTTTCCAGGCCCGAAAACGAACGCTTAGGATTCCCCTTCCTTCCTTAAATTCAAGCAATTCCTTAAGTCATTATTTTTGACCTCAAAAACACGGGCTTAAGGCCAACAAGAGGCTGGAATTCCGTATTAACTTATTTGTTTAATATAAGTTACTATGGTCCGACCCCAATATTATCTCATTTCACCCGGATGGGGTAGGCGGGACGCTTCGGCTTTTTCGGCGGGTTCTTGGCGAGCTCGTCCATCACGACCTGGATCGCCCGCTCGAGCTGAGGGTCGCGGCCGGCGATGACGTCTTTGGGCGTCTGCTCGACCTCGATGTCGGGCGGGACGCCCTCGTTCTCGACGATGAACCCGTCCTCGGTCCAGATGGCGAGGTTCGGCGCCGTGACCATCGCGCCGTCCATCAGCACCGGGAAGCCGAGGACGCCGACCAGGCCTCCCCACGTCCGCGTCCCGACAAGCTTGCCGACTCCGAATTTCCGCCACATCCACGGCAGCAGGTCGCCGCCGGACCCGGCCGACTCGTTGATCAGCATGACCTTGGGGCCCTGGATCGTGGCGCTGGGCGTCCTGAGGTCGGCGCCGTAGCGCATGGCCCAGTACGCGCTGACCGGCTTCCTCAGCCAGTCGAGGTAGTAGTCGGCGACAGACCCGCCGCCGTTGAAGCGCTCGTCGACGATGATGGCGTCCTTATCCGCCTGCGGGAAGAAATAGCGCTTGAAATAGATGTAGCCGGCGGTGCTCGTGTTGGGCACGTAGACATAGGCCACGCGGCCGCCCGTGGCCGCCTCGACCTTCCGGAGATTGCCCTCGACCCAGTCGCGGTTCCGGAGGCCGCCCTCGTCGGCGATGGGCACCACCTGGACCGTCCGCGAGCCCGTGCCGTCCGGGTTGGGCCCGAGGGTGATCTCGACGATCTTCCCGGCCGTGTCCTCAAAACGGGCGTAGAGGTTATCGGGCGCCCGCAGGTCCTTCCCGTTCACGGCGAGGAGGTACTCCCCCGCCTTCGCGTCCACGCCCGGCTCGGTCAGGGGCGAGCGGAGCTCGGGATTCCAGTTGAGGCCGCCGTAGACCCTGGCGATCCTGTAACGACCGTCGGCGATGACGTAGTTCGCGCCGAGAAGCCCGCCGGGCACGCGCTTGGCCTGGTTCGGGAAGTCGCCGCCGCCCACCCGGTGGTGGCCGACGGAAAGCTCGGAGCACATCCACTGGATCAGCCGGTTGAGGTCGGCGCGGCACGGGACGTCGGCTAGGAAGCCCTCGTATTTCGCCTTCATCGCCTTCCAATCGGCCCCGTGCATTCCCGGGTCATAAAAATAATCGCGGTTGATCCGCCAGGCCTCGTCGAACATCTGCCGCCACTCGGCCGGGGGGTCGACCCGAACCTCGATGGCGTCGACGTTGAGCCGCCCCTGGCCGGGCTGGGGCTTGCCGGCGGCCGGGATGATGGAGACCTGGTTCTGGGAGAAGATCATCATCTTTTTCCTGTCCGCGGTCAGGACGAACCCGTTGACTCCGGGGACGAGGACGTCGTCCTTGCGCGTCGCCAGGTCATAGACATGGACGGCGCCCCCAGCTTTGCCGAGGCTCGCGAGCGACTCCAGGTTCACGGGGAGGTCCACGCTGAGGTAGTAGATCTTCCCCGTTTCGCCGATCTGGAGGCCGCCGTAGAGCCCGGCCGGTACGGGAACAGCGACGATCCTGTGGTCGATGCCGTCGAGATCTATGCGGAAAGCGTCCGCGGCCGCCGGGGCCGCAGGGGCCTTGGCCGGAATGTCTTTCTTATCCTCGGGTTTGCCCGGGGTTTTATCCTGGCCGGGTGCCTTAACGGCGTCCTTGGCCTTCTCGTCCTTGGGCGGAGCGGCCTTTTCCTCGTCGCTCTCCTTGGCCAGCGGGTTCGGGAGGTCCTTGCGGAGGACGGCCAGATAGAGGCTGCTCGTCTCGCGGATGTCGGCGTTCGACATGTCGAACCACTGCCGGGCCGGGCCGGCGTCCGTGGAGGCGAAAAAGTAGAGATACTTCCCGCTCGGGTCGAAGACCGGCTCCGTGACGTCGCTCAGGCCGTCGGTGACGGGGAACGATCTGTCCTGGTCGAGCGAATAGACGAAGACGCGGCGGAAGAAGGTGGGCGTGCTCAGGGTGTAGGCGAGCCACTTCGAGTCGGGGCTCCAGGAGGAAGGCAGATCGGCCTGGCCGCCGGGCTGGTAAAGGTATTCCGCCCCGATCTTCTTCCGGGCGCCGGTTTTGAGGTCGAGCCAGGAGAGGGTCAGGCTGTTGTCGGCGAAGGCAAGCTTCCGGCTGTCGGGGGAAAATGAGGGAGAGCCGTAGAACCCGGCCCCGTTGAGCTTGTATTTTTTCACGTCGCCCTTGCCGTCCTGGGCCCGGACGTGAAGCTCGTATTCGCCGGAAGCGTCGGAGAAGTAGGCGATGGAGGCGCCGTCCGGCGACCAGATCGGGGAGCGCTCGTGGACGGCCGGCGTGTTCGTGATGTCGCGCGGGTCGCCCTTCTCGGCGGGGACGGTCACGATCTCGCCGCGGAACTCAAAGACGGCCCGGGCGCCGCTCGGGGAAACGGCGGAGTTGCGCAGCCACTGGCTGCCCCGGGCATAGCGCTCGCGGAACTCGGGGAGGTCCGTGGCGATGCCGATTGCGAGGCGCCTGTCCCGGCCCTTCTCGACGTCGTAGAGATGGAGGACGCCGGCCTGCTCGAAGACGATCCGGCCCGCGCCGGCCGAGGCGCTGAGCACGGGATAATCCTTGAACGAGGTCAGCTGCTTGACCTCCTTGGACGCGCGGTCGTAGGAAAAGAGGTTGAACTCGCCGTTCCGGTCCGACCGGAAATAGACCTTGGGACCGACCCACATCGGCCCGGCGTCGTTCGACCGGCCGGCCGGCTGGGGGACTTTTTCGATGGACTGGTCGGCCGTGTTGAAGATCCAGACGCGCGAAAAGGTGCCGCCGCGGTAGTGCTTCCACTGGAGGAAGGCATCGCTGAAGGGGTTGTAGGTGATGGATTTCCCGTCCGCGGAGTAGACGGCGCGATAGGCGTAAGGAATGGGGAGCTTGACCGGGATGCCGCCCTCCACGGGGACAGAGTAGAGGCTGGCATAGGACCGGACGGGTTGATCACGCATGGTGATGAAGACAACGGATTTCCCATCGGGCATGAAGCCCTGGACGAGGTCCGCGCCCGGGTGCCAGGTCAGCCGCTTGGGGATGCCGCCGTCCGCCGGGATGACGAAAACGTCCGTGTTCCCGTCGTACTGGCCGCTGAAGGCGATGAGGGAGCCGTCCGGCGAAAAGGCCGGGCTGGATTCGACGCCGATGTCCGATGTCAGGCGCCGGACGCTCTTCCCGTCGAGGTCCGCGGTCCAGAGGTCGTTGGCATAGACGAAGGCCACCTGGCTGGCGCTCACGGCCGGCTGGGCCAGGAACTTCGTGTCCTTCGTGTCGACGGCCAGAGCCCGGCCGAAACACACGAAGAAAAAAATCACGCATAAGACGACGGGAAACGTTTTTTTCATATTTTCCTCCCTTGGATCATAAAATATCATACGTTTTTCCCCGGTCAAAGGTTCATGGCCGTGACTATATCATATAATTTAGATCATTGGGGTCGGACCAAAATAGTTGGGGTCGGGCCTCAGTAACATATAGATAAATAATAAATTGACTAAGAAGAGGAGCCTGAAAATGCTCTTAACTCCTTCTTTGTAAGCCCTAAAACGGGGAGTTAAGGATTTCCAGACGTCCTATCGCGATGATTCCTTAAGTCCGCGTTTTTGCCCCCAAAAACGAAGAGTTAAGGCCGAAAACGAGGCCTGTTTTTTTATTAATTGATTTTTTTTCTGTTTGTTACTGAGGTCCGACCCCATAAAAAAATGATAATCCTTGCCGGGGCGGCGGTTTTTGAGTATGATTCGGAAAACGCCATGGGCAAGGCTCCCCGGGACTTCTACGAGATCCAGAAAAGCCAGCGGGCCAAGAGCCTCCTGCTCTTCGGCGCCGTCCTCGCCTTCCATTTCATCGCGCTCGGGCTCATCGGCCTGGCCTTCGTCCTGACCTTCGGTTTCCTCCTGGCCGGCGGGATGGTCAACGCTCCCCACTTCTGGATCCGCTTTCTCCTCTTCGACCTGGCCGCAGCCGGCCTCGTCGCCGTCCTCCATTTCCTGGATGCCGGCAGGAACGGGCCCCGTTACATCCTCAAGCGCCTCCAGGCTGAGGTCCCCGACGTCTCCGACCGTTACCACAAGCAGTCCCTCGACACGCTGGACGAGATCCGGATCGCCGCCGGCCTCCCCCGGGTCAACGGCTATGTCCTGCCGTCGTTCGCCATCAACTCGCTGGCCCTCATCGAGGCCGACGGGACGCCCGCGGTCGCCGTCACCGAGGGGCTCCTGGCCGATTGCACCCGCGACGAGCTCCAGGCCGTGGCCGCCCACGAGCTGGCCCACATCGCCCGGGGCGACGCTTTCTACCTGACCCTCGTCTGCTCGCTGGCCAACATCTTCGAGAAGCTCCGGGAGGCCCTCGAGCCGGAGTCGGATGATTTCCGGACCCTTTCGGAGGGAGGGAGTGGTCGCGTCGCCGCCGCCGGCGCTGCCCACGGCCTTCTCTATGCCGCCGTCTATCTATCTTCCCTCGTCATGCACCTCCTGAGCATGCTCATCAGCCGCGAGCGGGAGCTCCTGGCCGACGCCGCCGCGGTCGAGCTCTGCCGGTCCCCCGAATCCCTGGCCCGAGCCATCTACAAGGCCCAGGTCAAGAACTCCTTCATCGGCGATTTCTCCCTGACCTACACGCCGCTGTTCATCGTCCCCCCGGACGCCCGCGACGTCCCGGACAACCTCGCGGGGAGGGTCTTCAACTCTCATCCGCCGTTCATGAAGAGGCTGGGGGTGCTCGCGGCCATGGCCCATAAAACGCCCGGCGAGATCATCATGGACGTCAGGAGCAGCGAAAAAGCGCGGGAACGGGCGCGCGGCGTCATTTATTCCTTCGAAGAGATCAAGAAACGCCAGCTCGAGCTCTTTCCCGGGTTCGCGGACGGGCCGGAGCCCATGCCGGGGCCGGCGGCATCGCCGCCCGGGGCGTCCGGAACGGCCGCGCTTCCCACCGCGGCCCCGGGCCTGCCGCCCGACGAGGCCCGGATCTGGCTCCTCTTGTCCAATCTCCCCGGGCGATGGGAGGGCCCGTTCACGACCGCCGAGCTCATCTGCCATCCGAGGTTCTCGGCCGTGATCGTCGTGAAGAACACTCAGGAGGGAGTCGAGGGCAGGGCCAGGGAGTTTTCCCAAATCAAGATCGCCCTCGGCAACCTGGCCCGGAAAAAGCCCCTCGAGCCGGCCCGCGGGAATCTTTGTCCCCGTTGCCGGGTCCCGCTCGTCGAGACATATTACGAAGGCGTCTCGGTGCGTGCGTGCCGGCAATGCACGGGAAAGCTCGTGGACATGTCCGGCGTCGGCAGGATCATCGCCCGCCGTGAAGTGACGTTTTCGGATGACCTGACGGCCAAGGCCCGGGCTTTCAGGGAGCGCGTCCGCCTCAACCCCATCAAAAAGCAGAAGATCAACACCTCCGTGACCGAAGAGATCCCCTGCCCGGCCTGCGGCTACAGGATGGTCCCCCGGCCGTACAGCTACCAGTATTTCGTCCCGGTCGACAAGTGCCTGTCCTGCTCGAAGATCTGGTTCGATGCCGACGAGCTCGAGATCCTTCAGATCCTCATCGAGGACCGCGGGGAATAACCCGGACGGAATCGCTCTTAGAACGTTAGCGGACTCCCCCCGAGTCCGGGACCTTAAGAGGATTCAGATCTTGAAGGCGCCCGTGTCGATCCACTCCTTCTTGAGGACCGACCAGAAATCCTCGGCCAGGCCGCGGAGGACGTACTCGTACGGGAGCCATCCGTAGCCCTTCTCGCCCCAGCCCGGCCCCCAGGAGTTCCGGATAAGGAGCGCGCCCTTCGTCTCCCCGACGCCCGCCTTGTTCCGGATCGTCATCCTGTCATCGTAGCCCATGGCGACGACCGCGTGGCCGCCTTCGATCTTTTCCCGGCCCGAGGGGAACGGGATCCGGCCCGTCACCGCCGCCTGCTCGACGGAGCTGTAGACCGTGAACCCGAACATGGCCGGGTGCCCGGCGGCCAGGTAGGCCTTGACCCTCTCGACGACCTGGGGCCGTCCGGTCCCGGGGGGGTCATGGCGATAATACTTGATCGTCTTGTAATTCTGGGCGAAAGCATAGCAGAACGCCGGCGGTTCCTTGTCGAACTCCCGCTCATCGTCCGTGTACGGCCAGTATTCCTCGGGCGGGACCCCGAAGAGGACCATGGCCCCCATGGTCAGCCGGAGGTAAGCGCCGGTGTCCCCCCTCATTTTCATCAGGTTGCGGGCGACCTTATAAAGGAAAAGTCGCGAGGCCTCGATGTGCCGGCCGAAGGATTTCCGCTCGTAGTATTCGATGGCTCCGGCGCCGGCCTGGGCCGTGCAGGACCCGAGCGACCCCTGGTCCTCGACGGCCGACCCCCACTCCCGGAGGTCCGCCGTTGCCGGAGCGACGGAGCCCTTTTTCCTCCCCGAGCGCCGGCCGGCGGAAGCCGGCAGTCCGGTCGGTCCCAGGATCTCCCGGACCTCTTCCGTCTCCTCGGTGTAGTCCCGGAAGTCGGGGAAATCCGGGAGCCAGCCGAAACCTTTTCTGAGCAATTCCGTCATTGTGAAAACCCCTCCATTTTCGTACGTCCCGCCCCATTTTAAACAAAAATGCGGCCGCGGATCAACCCCGAAAAACGGATGAGTCAACCTCCTCGCGCGCCGGGGGGGAATATCCTCCTCGAAATCATCTCAAGGGGTGATTGACCGGGCGTGGGGGTGATGAAAAATAGGTGCGCAAGGACACAAACCGAGCCTGTGAGACCTGAGATATGGGCATGAAGAAGATTCTTGTCATCGATTATGACCAGACGTCCCTGGCGTCGCTCAGCGCGACCCTGTCGAATGAAGGGTTCGAGGTGGTCACGGCCGGGGACGGCCAGGTCGGCTGGGAGAAGTTCCAGAGCGAAAAGCCCGACCTCGTCCTCATGGAGGCCATGCTGTCCAAGATCCACGGCTTCGAGCTCTGCGACCGGATCACGAAGGACCCGGCCAGGAAGGCGCCCGTCTTCATCATGACCGGTGTTTATAAGGACCGGGTCTACAGGACCGAGGCCCTCCGGACCTACGGGGCCTCGGAGTATTTCGAAAAGCCCCTGGATATGCTCAAGTTCATCGCGTCCATCCACGCCGTCCTGACCGTGCCCGATATCAAGCCCGACCCCGACATCAGGCCCGCCGTGGGGGCCAAGCCGGGGAACGGTGAGCCGGCGGACGAGCCCATGCCCGCGCCCGTGGCCATTCCCGTCATGGAAGAGCCGCG
>Ga0315282_10014678_pt1 | contig 11633 bp, 8 predicted proteins | sample YL17G07_20_MG_FD_203693 | JGI IMG/M metagenome (GOLD analysis project Ga0315282, IMG submission 203693) | Sediment microbial communities from Yellowstone Lake, YNP, Wyoming, USA - YL17G07_20 | ecosystem: Environmental > Aquatic > Freshwater > Lake > Sediment | place: USA: Wyoming | collected...
GGAGATAGTTGACCATCATAGGCTCGGCGGGATGAAAACCGCTTATCCAATACGGTTCAATGCTCAGACCGTCGGAAGCACATGTACGATAGTAGCTAAGGAGTTCTCTGTCAGCGCGGTGGAGATAAACAAGAAGACCGCGGGTCTCCTGGTTTCCGGGATCCTGTCCGACACAGTCATGTTCAGGTCCTTGACTACCACTGATGAGGACAGGGAGATAGCGGAGACGCTGGCAGAGAGGGCGGGATTAAGTCTTCAAAGGTTCGGCTCTGAGATCCTGCAAGCCAAATGCGACATAGAGGGAAAGAGTGTCGCTCAAATTGTGGGGGGCGACCTCAAGGAATACGATTTTAGCGAAAGCAAAGTCGGAATCGGCGCGCTCGAGATCGCTGATTTCAAAGATGTCGAGCCCATGGAAGAACGCATTCTCCAGGAGATGGAGAGGAAAAGAGCGGAGAAGCAATGGACTACGGTGATCATGATGCTAACGGATATAGTGAAAGGAGACAGCAAACTGTTCGTTGTCGGGCAGAAACTCGACGTGCTCGAGAGGGCGTTCGGAAAGACTGTTCAGAATCGGATCATCTATTTGGAAGGAGTGATGTCGAGAAAGCAGCAAGTCGTGCCGGCGCTTGAAAAGACCTTCGAAGAGATGAGCAGGAAACGTTAGGCTACGCGTGACCAATGACCAGTGCTGGATCAATGTAAGATCTTCTATTATAAATAAATTCGCAGCCAAGAATTAGTTGTATGAAAATAGCAGTGCTTTCTGACTTGCTTGTTAAAAGTTGGTTCTTCCTATGAGAAAGAACAGATGGCTCAATTCAACAGTATGGGGAGCAAGCTTGACAAGTTTCTTTTCTGACCTGAGCCATGAGGCGGTTACAGTATTATTGCCTGCATTCCTCGCAGTCTTGGGTGCTCCAATATATGCTTTGGGATTGATTGAAGGCGTGAGCGATGGGCTGTCCAGTTTTGTCAAACTGCTTTCAGGATATTTCTCTGATAAGTTATCCAGAAGAAAGGAATTTGCAACAGCTGGCTACATTGCAACAGGAGTATTCCCAGCAATAGTTGCGATTGCAAATTCTTGGTTAGTAGTTCTGGCGGCACGGGCCTTCGGTTGGTTAGGCAGAGGCGCAAGAGGTCCTCCGAGGGATGCGATCCTTGCTAAGTCTGTCCCAAGAAAAGATTTGGGAAAAGCATTCGGCTTCCACAGGGCTGGAGACACGTTAGGTGCGATAGCCGGGCCGCTTGTTGCATTTTCATTGGTCAGATATCTTGGTCTCAGGGAAATATTCTGGCTGACTCTTATTCCAGGATTGCTTGCGGTGCTCACTTTTTGGTTCTTTGTTAAAGAGAAGAAGGAAAATTCTTTCCGTGACGGCAAGCCTTTCATTCTCTCGTTTAGAGGATTTTCAGGTAAATACAAGAATTTCATCGCAGCAGTTTCCATGTTTGGAATGGCCGATTTTTCGCATACTTTATTGATTTTGTTCGCTGTGAGCACTCTTACTCCTACTATTGGATTAGTGAAGGCAACTGCGACAGGAATTTTGCTTTATGCGATTAGGAATGTTGTCTGCGCACTTGCCTCATATCCTTTCGGTGCTTTGGGAGACAAACTTGGAAGAAGAGATGCTCTTGCTTTTGGATACGCTTTAGCTGTTTTGACATTTTTTGGTTTCATAATTTCTCCAGCGAATGTTTTCGTATATGCGATATTATTTGCAATGGCAGGAGCTTTCATTGCTGCAGAAGACGTTTTGGAGGGCGCTGTAGCTGGGGAATTGGTTGAAGAAAAGAGAAGGGCTTTAGGATTCGCAGTGTTGGCAACTGCAAACGGAGTTGGAGACTTCATTTCGAGCGCGGCTGTTGGTTTCCTGTGGTCGTTGTTTGGGTTCACTGTAGGTTTTGCTTATTCAGCCATAGTTGGTGCAATAGGGACTCTAGCACTCATATTTACTAACAAGAAGACAAGAAAATGATGAATATGGAGCTAGGTAAGATTTCAATGGAGAAAAGGCTTATCAAAAGATGAGTTACCCTTTTTGATAATATTCGCAGTTTCTGCGATGGCTTTCCTTAGAGAATTTGAGAAACATCACCCGTTTGAATTCCTCCAGGTCAATTGCGTCTTCCCAGTCGCTCGCGTAATATGAGTGTCGTGTGCGCAAATATCCAATACCAAAAGAGGCAAAAAATAGTCTTTTCCCGAAACAAACCTGAAATGAAGCGTTTCTAGTGGTGCGGCCGCCGAGATTTGAACACCAGTTAGACCCTCAGTTACACCCTCCCAAGCTTGAAGGATAAACAGTGAACGCTAGGATTTGAGCTAGAGTTACTGTTTCAATAGAGCAATAAGTTGACGGGTTGATGGTCGGGGCACCGAAGTCGTGCTTAGTGAACTGTGTGGCAGACTGGGCGTTCTCGGATGCCTTCGCGGTTTTGCACTTCAGAAAGGACAGATCTCCTTCGATAAAGTCAGGGCGTTGAGCAGATGGAGGAGGATCTCCAAGACCGATATTAGGGCTTGGGCAGTGATCAAATATGCGTGCAGCTTGTTCAACGAAAGCTTAGAAAGAAGGTCTTCGACGTAGGAGCAAACCTGCTGCAGAGCGGAGGTGTTAGAGAATTGGTTGAAGAGGCTGTCGAGAAAGTGGTGGATTGCCTAGAACGATAGAGATGATGAAGAGGAGAGAGGAAGAACTGTTGAAAGCAGTTCAGCATCTATCCGAGAAGACAGACGATCTAATGCACTATTTAACACTGATCATGATTAATTAGAAACAACCAAAAAAATCGTCGGGAAACCGCCCGGCAAACGACTGATAGCATTCTAACGAACACGCCATTAATATAATGCCGACGGATTGCCGCAAATGGAGCGCCTAGTCTGCTCTTTGCTTCCTGCGCTTTTTTCCACAGACGAATAAACACATATTTATATATTTGAATATGTTTGTATAATTGAATACATCGTTCTTGAAAACAAAGGTCTGATTTGAATGAGCGAAAAGGTAATGGTACGATTGTTCTTTGCTTCGTCTTGCGGCAGCCGGTGTAGCTGCGGGCCAAACAAGGACGTGGCAGCCCTCGAGCTTGTTGCTGGAAAGCTGGTGAAAAAATTCGGCGCAGAACACCTGGAATTCGAAGCTTACCCTGCGATTGACCTTAATAGATTCCCATACCTTCGCAAGGAGGCGGGCTCGGATGGCAAAATCGCGCTCCCATCTGTTTCTGTGGGTAAAACAGTGCTGGCGCCAGGCGCTGTCCCATCGTATTCGGAACTGAAGAAGGAAGTGGCAAAGTGCCTGAAGGTGGTTTGAATGGGCTGCAATTGCGGTCCCGGCGAGTCATGCGGAGTTCAATCTGCTAAAACAGACAAGTTGGGCGAAGCGCAGAAAATGCGCAAATACAGGCAGTACGCGATTTACGGAACGATCATGCTCCTGTTTACCCTGCGCTGGTTTCACATCCTCGATTCTTTATTTGGGGTAGACACTGCACTTATTGCCATTTTCGTAGGCTCGGCGCAGATATACAGCCGGGCGCTTGACGCCCTGCTGAAAAAACAGCTCACAACCGACGTGCTTATCGGAATAGCCATCATTGTCGCGCTTGCGGTCCCTGCCGTGGATTCGGTGAATGCGTCCTGGCTCGGCGAGAGCCTCAACCGTCTTTTCTCAAGCAGGTTCTTTCCAGCAGGCTCGGTCATCGTATTGATGCTCGGAATTGAAACACTCGAAATATTCACGCTGGTGAAAATGAAAAGCGCAGTGGACGAGCTGATGGCGCTTGCCCCTAGAAAAGCCAGGGTAAAGCTGGGAATAGTTGAGGAAGAGGTCGCGGTGGAAACGGTAAAGCCAGGCGACATTCTAGTTGTAAGAAGCGGTGAAGGCATCCCTGTTGATGGCATTATAACCAAGGGCAACGGCGCAATCAACGAATCTACAATCACGGGGGAAGGGCTTCCGCTTGAGAAAAGCGAGGGCGACCTGGTGATGAGCGGCACGATATGCGAGCTTGGCGCATTTGAAATGAAGACGACTAAAGTAGGCGAGGATACCACGCTGGCGCGCGTAGTGAGACTGGTGCAGGACGCGCAGTTGAAGAAGCCAGAGGTGCAAAAATACGCAGACAAGATTGCAGGCGTATTCATCCCGGCTGTTCTTGGATTTGCCACACTCGTATATCTAGTGACAAACGACCCTGTCAAAACAGCCGCAGTACTGCTCGTGGCCTGCCCGTGCGCGCTGAGCATGGCAACGCCCGCGGCAGTAGTTGCCGGAGTCGGCAACGGGGCTCGCAAGGGCATCATGATAAAGGGCGGCACCTACCTGGAAGCGGCATCAGAGGTGGACTGTGTTGTTTTCGACAAGACAGGCACGCTCACGTTCGGGAAGCCGTCTGTGACGGACATTTCCACGTTTGATGGAATCGGCGCTGAAAAGCTGCTCTTCTATGCGGCAAGCGCGGAGAAACTGTCCGAGCACGCGCTTTCAACTAGCATCATGAACGAGGCAAAGAAGCGCAAGATTGTGCTTGCCGAACCATCATCCTTCAAGGTATACCCTGGCAAAGGCGTATTTGCCAAGGTAAAGGGAAAGGAAATATTGGTCGGGAACATTAGGCTGCTGCGCGATAACAAGGTAAAGGTTTCAGAGAAAGCGGAGGCTGAAATCGCCAAGCGCGGCAAGGAGGGGAAGACACTGCTCATAGTCGCAGTCGGCGGCAAGGTTGCCGGAGTGATTGCAGTGGCGGACGTGCTAAAGGAAAACTCGCGCGAAGGAGTGGATAATCTGCGCAAGCTTGGCATGAAGAAGATTGTGCTTCTCTCGGGCGACCACCGCACAGTTTCAGAGGCGGTTGGCAAACAACTTGGCATTGAGGACGTGCGGGCGGATCTGCTTCCGGAAGACAAGGTGTGGATAGTGGAGGAGCTGAAGAAGAAGTACAAGGTGGCGATGGTGGGCGACGGCATAAACGACGCGCCAGCGCTCTCGGCTGCAAACGTCTCGATTGCCATGGGGTCTGGAACCGATGTGTCCATCAGCGCGGCAGATATTGTGCTCAAGACGAACGACATCGGAAAGGTTGCCGAAACCATACGCTTGAGCAGGCAGACTTTGCGCACGATAAAGGGCAACATTGTGTTCTCCATGGCCTACAATGTACTTGGCTTCGGGCTTTCGGCGATTGGTCTATTCGTGCCAGCGCTCGCGGTGATTTTCCAAGAGGCAGGGTGCTTCTCCGTGATGCTGAACTCTGCACTGCTGATACGATTCAAGTAGAATGGTGGTCATTGTGGCAGACGACAAAAAATTTTCAGAATGGCACGGGGTTCCGAGGGACAAGATAAAATGGAATCCAACCGTGGACAAAAACAAATGCATCGGGTGCGGCATGTGCATAACCGGCTGCGGAAGAAACGTATATGACTGGGATTCCAAGGAAAACAAGTCTGTTGTGGCAAGACCCAACAACTGCCTGGTCGGGTGCGTAACCTGCTCAAACACCTGCCTTTTCGGCGCGATAAGCTTCCCGGACAAGGAAGAGCTCAGGAAAATAATTATTGAAAACGGTGTTATTGCGAGGGCAAAAAAGGAGCTGGGCAAGAAATTGGAGGAGACCGCAGAAAAGCCTCCTGCGCCAACGTCCATGGCAGTAAAAGATAAAGAGAGCGAATTAAACGCCCCGCAGAGCGGCCCCATCACAAAAAAAACTGAATAAAACAAAGGTAGATGCATATGACAACAAAACACATACCCATTGACTGGATGTTTGAGTTCCACGGGCACAGATGCCCGTTCATGCCCATAGGCTATCGAATGGGTATGCTGGCAATGGAACGCCTCGGGGTCGGGCATGAGAGTGACCATGGCTTTTTTGTATTCCCTGAAATAGGCGAGGGGCACCCGCAGGCATGCATGATGGACGGCATGCAGATAGCGGTCGGGGCAACTTACGGAAAACTGCTCATGGCAAAGACATTCTACGGAAAGCTGGCGGCAACATTCTACCACCCGAAGAAAGGCGCAGTGCGGTACGCCCTTAAGCCGGAATTTATTGATGCCATGGGAAAGTTCGAATTCTTCGCATACCGCAAAAAAGGCGTCGAACCCTCGCAAATACCCGGGAAAGTGACTGACGAGGTGATAAACTGGGTGTACGGGCAGACGGACGAGTCCATGTTCAAGGTGGAGCCAAAGCCAGATTTCAAGTTCAGCCCGGTAAAAGGCTCGTTCAACAAGACAAAATACGCATCTTGCGGTGAGTATGTGTTTGACAGATACGTAAGGATGAAAGAGGGGCAGCCAACTTGCATTCCTTGCTCAGGTTATGAAAAGTAGGTGAGAATAATGGCTGAAAAAACAGAGCAGGGGCTGGCAAGTGCCCAGGTAATGGAACTGCGCGAGCGATATGGCCCTAATACTATTCAGGAATCGCGCGAGTCGTTGATCAGGATGTTTTTCAAGCGCCTGTGGGGTGTAATCCCCTGGATGCTTGAGGCATCGATTATCCTGGATATAGTTCTTAGAAAGTGGGCTGAGGCGTGTGTTATCGCAGCAATCCTCCTGTTTCAGGCTTTGCTTGGCGTATATCAAGAAAATAAAACCAAAGCGGCTCTTGTTTTGCTAAGAAAGCGCTTATCGATAAATGCCCGTGTTTTGCGGGACGGGCGCTGGCAGACACTCCCCGCAGATGAACTAGTTCCTGGGGATAGAATACACCTGAGGGTTGGCGATATCGTTCCTGCGGATATTTCAGTTGCCAGCGGAATCGTCTCAGCTGACCAATCCCAGCTGACAGGAGAATCGCTTCCCGTAGAGGTTCGCGATGGGGGAACGCTCTATTCGGGCTCAACAATAAAGTACGGGGAAGCCAGCGGCGAAGTAACCGCCATAGGCAAAAGCACTTATTTCGGGAAGACCGTGGAAATCGCGCATCTGGCCAAACCTCCGCCACGTTTGCAGCAGTTGGCGGTCAGCATAGCGAAGTATCTTCTCGTGCTGGATATCGTGCTCGCAGCCCTGGTTCTTGCGGTTACTATAATAATGGGAGCGCCCCTTTTGGGCATGATACCCTTTATTTTGGTACTGCTTGTGATTTCAGTTCCAGTGCTATTGCCAATGATGTCGATGACATCCGCCATGAAAGGTGCAGGCGAGCTTGTGAAGTTCGGAGTTCTGACTACGCAGCTCCCCTCAATTGAAAATGCGGCTGCCATGGATGTACTCTGCGTGGACAAGACGGGAACAATAACCGAAAATAACCTGAGCGTGCAAGAGATTGAACCATCCGCCCCAATGGGCGCAGATGAGATAATCAGGCTGGCAGTTCTCGCATCTGACGAAGCGACCCAGGACCCTATCGACCTTGCCATACTCAAGGTGGCACGCCAAAAAGGGATTGAGGAGAATCTGAAGAACCGCCTCAGCTTCGTCCCATTTGACCCCACCACCAAGCACTCCGAAGCGGTAATACTCAAAGGCAACCGGGAAAAACGGGTCATCAAGGGAGAACCTTCAATAGTCGCAAAACTGACGAACACGGCATGGTCCGAGATTTCCGATCGGGTAACCAGGCTTTCCTCAACGGGCGCCAGAGTCATTGCAGTCGCAGAAGGGGACCGGCCAAAATTAGTCTTATGCGGGTTGATCGCGCTTGCCGACCAGCCGCGCGCCGATTCGGCGGAATTTGTCCGGAAACTCACGAGCCAGGGGATAAGGGTCATACTTGTTACCGGCGATGGGATGGCTACGGCACATGCCATTGCTTCAAAAGTTGGCATCAATGGGGAAGTTGCGCCCCTGAATAAATTAAATGAAAGCCTGAATGCAGAAACCGTCGCCCGTTTCAGTGTATATTCCAATGTTTTCCCAACAGAAAAATTCATGCTGATTGAGGCTTTGCAGAAGGAAGGCCACATTGTTGGCATGACCGGCGATGGAGTAAACGACGTTCCTGCCTTAAAACAGGCAGACGTGGGAATTGCTGTTTCGGATTCTACTGACGCTGCCAAATCAGCAGCCGGGCTTGTCATGACTGAGCCGGGCTTGAGCGAAATCCTGACCGCAGTTAAAGTTAGCCGTAAAATCTTCCAGCGCCTGCAAACATGGGTGCTGGCAATGATAACCAGAAAGGTTGGTATACCATTGTTTATTGCCGCGGGAACCCTTTTGTTCATGAATCTGGTCATAAGCCCGATGCAAGTCGTCATATTCATGTTCTTTGGGGAGGTGGTGACATTTGCTGTATCAACAGACAATGTCGAGCCATCGGAAAAACCAAGAAGATGGGAAATGAGATCGCTTGTGATTACGGGGCTGGGGCTTGCCATGCTGCTGTTCTCGTTCAATTGCCTGGTGTTCTGGTTAGGCATCGATTACCTGCACATGGGTCTCGAGGCGGCACAAACATTTGTCTTCGTCTGGCTGGTCTTCGCTGGGGCGCAAGCAATCCTCTACTCGACAAGAACGCAAGGATTCTTTTGGTCAAAGCCATATCCGAGCAGGACGCTTCTTTATGTTTCCATCTTTGACATGGCTCTCGTAACCCTCATCACCAGCCAGGGGTGGCTGATGGCATCTGTTCCATTATCGTATATCCTAGGCTTGCTGGGGCTCAGCATAGTCTTCCTTGTGCTGAGCGACGTGGTGAAAATTGCAACATTCAGGTTCTGGAACCAAGCTGGGAACACCGGAAAAGCCAGTGGTATTTATGGAACATGACCACGGAAAAAAAATAGGCTGGACGGTGCTTTTGAACCTAGTGATAAAACCCTGGCGGAATACATAGGCGGCACGATGTCTGGAAGCCTTGCCCTGCAGGCGGTTGCCTCCTGACAGACCCCATATTCTGCGCAAGACTTGGAGACCTGCTTAAACATGAGAGAGGTTTAAGCTTGAGATCTGTGTCTCTCCTCAGACTTGGCAGACATTTCAGGCTCGGTATGAACAAGATCATAGTAGGAAGAAACCAAAAAGAGAACCAGCGTCTAATGACTCTGAGGGCTCCCGAAGATTACTGCTTTGAGGTGCCTGACCATGGGAGCCCCGGTGACGCTTCTATTGGGACCGAAAGACGAAGAGGCTGTAAGGACCGCGGCCTCGATAACCGCAAGATACTCAGATGCACCAGGAGAAGAGGTTCTAGTCAAGTATGGAGGGGAGAAAGGCCGTATAGCGCAGTTCTAAAAATCCGTTCTTAACGAATCCTACCCCGTCCCAAACGGAGCAAGATTCTTAATTCTTTAACGAAAAGAACCCCGAAAAACGCCTATACTGGGAGGGCCGAGGCCGGGACTCGAACCCGGCTATGCGGCTCCACAGGCCACCAGGTTAACCGCCTACCTCACCTCGGCCATGTCAGCTGGTGTTCGATTTCAGCAACTTTTAAACCTTCTCGCGGTTCTCGTACCGCATTAAAATTTGTTCTAGCGAGTTCATGTATCGTCTATCAAAGATGCAACAGCTTTCGTTCTTCTGATCGTGGGTCAGGGTATTGGAAGACGATGGTATGTATCGCTGGATCCTATTGATGGTTTTCGTGCTTCTGCTCGGTTGCTCTGCTGAGTAAGGTGGTGCGGGGGACGGGACTCGAACCCGCGAAGGCCTACGCCACAGGATCTCTTAATCTGGCCCATATTCCGTGTTCCTATATAGGGTTCTTAAGTCCTGCACTTTCACAAGCTACTCGGTTTGGGGATGCTTTCTTTGACCTGTCTCGGTAACCCCCGCACAGTCTTGCAGGTGTTCTCTTCCTTGATAAGTCTTCCATTCTTAAGTATTAGAAACTTTAATGAGATGTAGGTTCTCGGATAGATTGAGGGCCCGTAGCTCAGTCCGGACAGAGGAGCCGTGAGGCTCGTCTAAAGCGGCGGCCTCCTAAGGTCACCGGCGAGAGTCGTAGGTCGTGGGTCCGAATCCCACCGGGCCCGCCATTACACCTCATTCTCTCATATCTGTGTCTTCTTCTGTTTGTCTTAAGGTTTCGAAGCCTAATGCCTGAGCCATTGATGATCAGTCTTAGGATCTTGTTTCATCTGCTTTTTGTTAGGAGCAATGGTTCGATTATTGCGTGGCTCTAATCTCTTTCCAGTTGGTCCTGTATTGTGTCTATCTTTACCTCTGTCTGCTCGTTTCTCGCTAGGTTCCTGACTGTCGCTGAGTCTCTTGAGAGTTCTCTCAGCCCTACTATCACTGCATGGGTATATTTCGCGTTAGATGCGAATGAGAGTGCTTTCTTCAGCCCTCTACCCGTTACCTCGACTTCTGTGCGGAAGCCCTTCTTTCTCAGTTTTTCCGCCACTCTTAGGGCTTGACCTTGAAGTTCGTCCTCAAGGGGAATGACGAGGACTTTAGGTCCTCTCGTTTCTTCCTTGAAGAGTCGCTTCTTCTCCATGGCGAGTACGATTCGGTCGATTCCTGGAGCGCAGCCAACTGCTGGGGTTGGTTCTCCTCCGAAGACTTCTATAAGCCGGTCGTATCTTCCACCGCCGTTCAAGGCTATTCCGAGGTCTGGAACGAAGACTTCGAAGACCATACCTGTGTAGTATTCCAGTCCTCTCCCGAACCCGAGGTTAATTGTCAAGGGGATATCTGCTTCGCTATCTCTCAGGATGTTTATGATGCTTCCCAGATTTTCTAGGGATTGGAGTGCCTTCTCGTAGTTCTGAAGTAGTTTCCTTCCTCGGTCGAGGGCTTTGTTTACGTCGTCCGTTCTTATGTCGAATAGCTGTCTGGATACATTGATGCATTCTTCTGAGACGTAGTCCTGCACTAGAGCTATTAGGTTCTCGTACTCACCTCTGTCCATGAACAATAGGGCCTCGTTCTGTGTTCGTTCGTCAACGCCCTCCTGTTCAAGCACTGCCCTCAGTATTCCAATGTGGCTCACCTTGATCTCGTAATTCTGGAAGCCTAGGATTCTCATCAGCTGGTCGGCGATGATAAGGGTCTCTGCGTCGGCTTCTGGTCTGGTGGACCCGAAGAGTTCGAAGCCTCCCTGCCAGAACTCCCTGTATCTTCCCTGTTGTGGTTCGTCGTAGCGGAAGCAGTTAGACACATATCCGAGCCTTAGTGGCTTCGGGGAGTACCTTAGGTGGTTGACTACGAGCCTTGCGACAGAGGCGGTCATCTCAGGTCTCAGGGCGACCTCTCTCTTGCCTAGGTCTGGGAAGGAGTACATCCTATGTCTTATCTCGTCACCTGCCTTTGCAGTTAAGAGCTGCATTGACTCAATGATCGGTGTAGCTATCTCTTCGTAGCCGTAAAGTTTGAAGAGAGATCGGATCGTGTTCTCTATCTGTCTTCTCTTCTGGAGATCCTCCGGTAGGAAGTCTCTCATTCCTCTGAGGGTCTGAAATCGAGGCATATCACCACTCACCACGGAAGCTTCCCGCCCAGAAAGCCAGTATTCCGATCAGCATGCAGACTAAGACGTATTTTTTCACTCTTCTAGCGTTTTCCCTGCTCTGATCTCTCATCAGCGAGAGAGAAGAGAGGATGAGTCCGATATCGGTTATCGCTACTACAGGGAGGTATAATGCTGAGACCCCATTATTCAACGCGGGCAGCACGCTCAGGGCTACCGAGGAGAGATAGAATGTGGATGCCGTTAATGCTGCA
>Ga0315282_10014679_pt1 | contig 11632 bp, 13 predicted proteins | sample YL17G07_20_MG_FD_203693 | JGI IMG/M metagenome (GOLD analysis project Ga0315282, IMG submission 203693) | Sediment microbial communities from Yellowstone Lake, YNP, Wyoming, USA - YL17G07_20 | ecosystem: Environmental > Aquatic > Freshwater > Lake > Sediment | place: USA: Wyoming | collected...
GCTTTTCAGACGCCGGGGTCTCGGTCGATCCGGCAAACTACAATGCCGGGCGGATCTGGAAACTGTATGGGACGATGGTACGGAAAGGCGACTCTACCAATGAGCGCCCGCACCGGAGGAGCCGGATTATTTCCGTGCCGAATTCCGTTACAGTTGTGACCGTGGAACTGTTGCATGATATGGTAAACATGTCCAATGATGCATTTTCTTCGGCGGAAGTTCCAGTGGAAATGAAGGGGTATAAGAATATTACGAATTTGCCGGATTGGCTAAATGGGCATGGAATTATTGTGAAATTTCAAAAGCCCTATGCCGGCGGCACGATTTTCATGCTCGACCAGTGCCCGTTCTCAACCGCCCACAAGGACGGGGCATACGCAATACAGTTTACCAACGGTGCGGTCCATGCCGGGTGTCATCACGCGAGCTGCGGGGCCGGGAAGCAGCGGTGGCAGGAATTGCAGGAGAAATACGAGACGACTGAGGAGAAGCACGACCGGCAGGAGGCGCGGCTAAAGGGATGGAGCAAGGAGAGGGCGAGGGGGAAGGTGCAGGAGGAAAACAAGCCTGTTCTTCTCGCGGAAACCACCGGGAAAGACACTCTGCCCGAATACCCGATGACCGATGCCGGTAACGCGGAACGACTCAAAGCACAGTACGGCGAGACGATCCGGTATTGTGCAACGTATAACTCATGGTACCTCTGGAACGGGAAAGTCTGGGTCCGGGACGACGCGGGGAAGATGCTGATCATCGCAACCAACGTCGCCCGGTCAATTCACCGGGAAGCCGCTGATGCAATGACCCCGGACCGGTCACGGGCTCTCTCCCGTTGGGCGATCTATTCCGAGAGCCTGCACGCACGAAAAGCGATGATCGACTCGGCGGCACCGCACATACCGGTCATACCTGGCGAGTTCGATTCCTACGCCGAGCTCTTTAACTGTCGGAACGGCACGCTCAATCTTACGACCATGAATTTCTATCCGCACCGGAAGGAAGACATGCTGACGAAGCAGGCAGCGGTCGATTACGATCCTGCTGCGGAATGCCCGCAATGGATCTCGCATCTCAATCTCCTCTTCGCGGGTGATACGGAGTACCTCACGGGGTTCCAGGCAATGTGCGGATACACGCTGCTCGGAAGCAACCCTCAGCAACTTATGTTTATTCTCTACGGAAAAGGAAGGAACGGAAAATCGAAGACAATTGAAGTCCTCGCCCGGATCTTCGCTAACTACGCGGTAAACATCGCATCTGATTCCCTGATGGCAAAACGGTTCGAGACCACCCGTTCGGATCTCGCTCGTCTCTCCGGCGCCCGGTTCGCGACTGCGGCAGAAGGCGCAGAGGGGGCACGGATGGACGAATCGATCATCAAGCAGATCACCGGAGAGTACGCGATCACGGTTCGGAAACTGTACGAGAATGAGTTTGAGTTCTGCCCGGTCGCGAAGATCTGGCTGACCACCAACCACGAGCCGAACATTTCTGGTACCGATGACGGTATCTGGCGCCGGCTCTGGATGCTGCCGTTTATCGTCCAGATCCCGGAAGACAAGTGCGACCCGGATATTGCGACGAAATTGCTGGCAGAGTCGAGCGGGATTTTGAACTGGTGCCTTGCGGGTCTTTCCCGGTATTACGCGAACGGCAACCGGCTGGTGCAGCCACGGAAGGTTTCGCAGGCAACGGCGAACCTCCGGACGGTGAGCGATACGGTGGGTTTGTTCCTTACGACTGAGTGCGCATTTGAGGCTGGAAGCTGGCTTTCGCGGATGGCGATGAATGAGATGTTTGAAAAATGGTGTGAAGAAGAGGGACTAAAACAGAAGATCACAAAGAAAAGACTCTTCTCTGCATTAAGGGAACGCGGCGTCTGTGAAGGACCACGCATCGGATACGATCGAAGCTGGTCGGGTGTTCGATGTAAAAATGATGCAGAGCGGATCGCGAATGAGCAACGGCAGCGTGGGCAGGATGTGCTTCCCTTGTCGTAATTAACAATGGCTGGTGATCCTCTCAGCCACCTTAGCCACAATACCATGTATTTCCGGGATCTCTTACGAGAAAACGGTACAAGAAAAAAGATCCCGGAAATGATGGAAATGGTGGTTTTGGTGGCTGAGGATTTTTCATTGGCGATCGGATCGCGGGCTGAGCGTCCTGCAACTTTTTATTGAGGTCGTGCATCTGCGTGACGAGGGCAACCATGTGGTCGTGACGGACTTTGTCTGCAGGATCGGAGAAGTTGATGGTATGGATGTCCCCATCATTTCCCGTAAATGTCATGTATGTTCCCATTATGTCCCCTTTATGTCCTCTTTGCGGGGATGTGCAGAGGATAGGTTGATTAGGATGTGCCTTCTGGTTATTGAATTGGATCTCCCTCTTAGCTGTCAGTAGGATCATCCGATTCATCGTTCCGGTACGTTTTTTCCGGCAGGTTTGTCTCTTTTAACATCCGGTCAAAATCGCTTTCAAAAAGCCGGTCCTGAACAATACGGTATTTTTCAAATTCAGTCTCCGCAAACTCTTTTGCCATCTCTGCCGTTACTTTCCCGCCATCTTCAAGCAGTTTCCGGTCATCAAATACAAGGAACCGGTCAAGACGTTCAGCCCAGTCCTCCATGGTCATTGGTATCTTTCGTCTGGCACGGTCTTCAGCAAGATCAAGCCAGGCATTGACAATCCTGCCAAGTGATTCGAGCTCGTGCGAAGTCAGGTAATTTTTTGCAACCGATACGTCGGTTTTCAGAATTTTTCCGCCGGGACTGTTCTCCCAGGTGGTCAGCCCCATATGTTCTTTTCTGCTGTTGGAACGCCCCATTATCAGTTCGGCTGCGGTATGACCGTGAATTGCGAAATGTAATTTGTTCTGGACTTTTGCAAAAAACTCGCTGGTCGTCGGGGCATTCCTGTTGTAATCAATGCTTGTGGCATATATGTCGGTGATCTTCTGGTAGAACCTTCTCTCGCTGAGGCGTATCTCCCGGATCTCCGCAAGCAAATGCTCAAAGTAGTCCTCGCCAAGGAACGTGCCGTTTTCCATCCTTTTTCTGTCAAGTACATATCCCTTGATGGCAAATTCCCGCAATACCTGGGTCGCCCACTGGCGAAACTGGGTGGCTCTCTTTGAATTGACGCGATATCCGACCGAGATTATGGCATCAAGGCTGTAGTATTCAAGATTCCGTGAGACATCCCGGCTGCCTTCCGTTCGAACTGTTCGGAATTTCCGAATAGTTGCATCGCGGGTCAGTTCACCGGTCTCAAAAATATTCTTCAGGTGTTCGTTTATTGTCGGAATGCCCACATCAAAGAGCGCAGCCATCATCTTCTGGCTCAGCCAGATCGTTTCATCCTCGTACCTGACTTCGATCGATTCTTCACCAGCGGCTGAGGTAAATATCAGGAATTCTGCTGTGCTGTTTCTCACCAGTTTCTTTTCATATTCGGTCATTTCCCATTCCCCTCCACAACCGCAATCTCCTCCTCCGTCAGCCCGTACAACTCGTACACCAGTGTATCAATCGCCGCATCCGTCGCCTCAATCTGCCGGGACACCTGCGTCTTCTCCTGTTCAAGCCGGGCGTCCTGCAATTTCTTGTTCCGGTCGAGCATCTGCGTGACGAGCGCAACCATGCGGTCGTGGCGGGCGATATCGGAGGGGTTGGCGATGTTGATGGTGCGGATTTCAGATCGCTTACTATTTGCACGAGTAGCAATAATTTTTTTGAATCCGGTATATTGATTCTGATTCATCCGCTCGCTTTGTGTATGTGAGGGGATACGCGCAATTTTCGCGCAATACGCGCAATACCTCATATCTTATAGGTCTCCTTCAGGATTTCTTAAACGTGCGTTCTTCGGTTTGGATGAGAGTAAATATCGGGAGGATTTGCCGGTACCAATCCGGACAAGAACACCTTTGTTAACTAATGTAGTCAGATCGTAGAGCGCTGTTCTTGTAGAGACTGACACAAGATCCTGGTATTCGCGTTTGGAAATGCTCCCTTGTTTCCGCAGACAAGTAATTGCCAATCGTTGCCGTTCATTCAGTCCGATCTGCGCGAGACATTCCTCAGTGAAAATATCCTTCTTCATCGTCAGGGTGAGACCCCACGCATCGGTCTGAAATTCCGGCTCAGGAAGTCCTGCGTCTGCAAACGAGTTGAGTATCCTCTGGATGCCGGAACCGTACTGCTCGATATAACCGGCGAGATAGAAGATCCTTGCTATCAACGGATTTCGTGGAATTGACTGAGGCTTTGCTTTCAGCTGTTCTATTGACAACCCCTTTGGCAGACCGCCGGGATTATGGAACCAGATCGCATCGTCATAGATTTTTATCACGATCTGTTCGTTCTTTTTGAAATAATCCCGGTGGACAAGTGCATTCATGAGTGCTTCACGGAGTGCAGGAAGCGGGTAGTCCCAATGCTCCTTCCGTTCTGGTGTTTCTCCGGTGATCTCGTACCGGACATTGATGAAATTCTTCAGCGCTTCCTCCCCTCCAGCAAACTGGAGGAAAAGGTTCCCTGCAATCCAGCGATCGCCTATGATGGTTGCTCCGTCTTTGAACCTGCCGATGCGAAGCACCGCATCCGACAGGTAGGGCTCCCCTTTTTTCCCGAAGAGCAAAAACGCCGCGTTCGTCAGTTGATCCCCGGTCATGAGCCCGAGCCGCGTGAGTATCGCGGCAACCGGTTCGCGCTCATCGGCACCGGGGAGCCGCCCGGCACTTTTTGCCTGACGCACAAAGAACCTGACGGTTTCTTCGTCGATATCTGCAAGTCCGCGCTGCGAGGGAAGGGAGTCCCATTCAATCCCTGAGATGAGGAATTCTTTGAGTTCTTCGGTATCTAAGAGGCGCGTGGTGTTTCCCACCCTTGTGTAATACCGACCTTCGTATGCGACCGGTATTTTACTCTTTTTTACATCGATCCGAAGAACGGTTTTCCCCTCGCACCTTACGGGCTCGATGACAGGATGGATGGCAAGTTTGTTGACGATGGTATCCGATAGTTCCTTGAGATCGGCATTTGAACACCGGTACCCGATGATCTCTTTTTTGTCAGATACGCCAACGAATGCAACCCCACCATTGGTATTGGAAAATGCAGACAATGTCTTATACAGTGCGGAGTTCGGCTTTTCCTTGAATTCGAGTTCCCGTGTTTCAATTTCGTTGAGGAGTTGGTCAAGTGTCATCGCGACCGCCATCCAATTTAATGCTCATGATCTCCCGCTCCATTGGATAGATTGGCACTAAATTTGCTCTCTTGAAAAAAAGATTTCATTTTGTAAACGGTCTGTAAATAGCGCCCGAACATCTGAAGAAAAATATATTGATCTTCTCGTGTGATTGTTTTCCCACTTGGATGACCAGTGTCATTTCGTACAAGCCGATATTGGTCAAGTAGTGAATCAAACGTGATACTTATTTTATCGGCAATTTCTGGGGGGAGCTGTGTTTTCCTGCTTTCAAGTCTTTTTCGGAATTCCTTAAATTTATTAACATAGGGCTGTCGCGGATTTTCAAGAATAATTTTCAATCCATCTCCAGAGCCTTCAAGCCAAGGAATACTTGCTTCTGCCAATTCGAGGAAAACTGCTTCAGAAGCAACACCCAGCATAACTGCTGAACCAAGATAACAATCATGGTCATAACAATTTATGGCTTCTTGTACATACAATAGTGCAAGATCACTGACCTCGGGCACATTTTCTTTCAACCTCCCTATATATCGATCGGGATCATCAGGATTGAATTGCTCATCATTTGAAGATTTTATTCCGGCATTGGTCAATCGCCACTCCCAATTAACAGGAGACGGCTGTGAAATGTCAATATATACTAATCCTTTACCAACAAGTGACCAAAGAGTTTGGTTGATCAGATCTCGTGAGGGTTTCGAATCTTTTGGATATGAATTAATGACAGCGTCGGAAAAATACCATCGCCCTTGGCCAAGACGGGCATCCATTTGGTCATCTGATAATAACCGTAAAATCGTACTCTGAATAGACAAAATCGTCATTTCTCATTCCCTGATTCCACAATTTTCACTTCTTCATCTGTCAGCCCGTATAACTCGTAAACCAGCTTATCGATCGCCCCATCCGTCGCCACAATCTGCCGGGACAGCACCGTCTTTTCCTGTTCGAGCCGGGCGTCCTGCAACTTTTTATTGAGGTCGTGCCGCGTTACTCGTATGTCGCCTTGAATGAGTTTAAAGATGTTGGATTTAGGTTTTAGGCTCGTTAACAAATAGTCAGGTTTTTTTTTGATTTTCAAAACCGCCATTCTCATCCCCGCCCTCACCGCGCTCTTTTCGCCAAACCCGCAGCGTAGAGTAAGCCAATCCCGATTCCAGCAATCCATTCAGCCAGAAGCATCCCCTCACACGACGTATATAGATATGTCAAAGGGGCCCCCGAGACGAGAAAAAGAAAAACCAAAACAAGGAGGAAACAGAATATGGCAGATTTCGTACAGAACACGAATGTAAAATCAGCGGTTCGCACACTCGCGAGCCCAATCGCAGATGTGGCGGCGTTCAATGTGATCGTCCAGTCGGTAATCACGACAAACCCGTTTGAATGTGTCGCATACATGGAAGCCGGGGTCAACCACAACCCCGTGGAAAAGACAAAGGAATCATACACCGCACGGCTCGTGTATGAGAACGAGGAGGCAAAGAACGTCGGCTCGACTTCGGAGCGGTACAACACGATCGCAGGGTTCAACGCGGGCGTCGCCGTCATCATGGCAAGCGCCCCGCTTGCGACCGCTCACACCGGGACCACCATCCACGACCCGGAACTTGACGGGTACTCCGCGACACTCCGGTGCCACGACCCGAACGGCGAGATTTACTACGTGAACTTCGCCCGCGACCGGTTGAGCGTCTCGTCCTACTCGGACGATGCGATCCTCGCGAAAGTAGAGACCTGGGCGGACACCGTCACGGCACTCGCGTAAGGTGATGGCAATGGACAATGAAATCCTCATCACCGCAGCGTTCCTCGGCGCAGGACTGCTCGCGTATGTGATCATTCCGGGGATGCTCGTCATCTGGGACCGGGTCCTCGATCACATGGAGTGGTAAAGAACAAAATTGAGAACGAACGGGGCGGGGGAAAAATCCCCCTGCTCTTTTTTCTGTCATTTTTTATTAGACAAGGCAGGGAAGCCCACTCTGCTCAGAAAAACTATGCCCCGAAAACAATCCATGAGAAGAGGGGTGTTGCCCCGGAAGGGAAATAATGTCGAAGTCTATTTAATGATATGAGGATGGATTGAATACAGAGATGTAATCGACAAAAATGGGCAGAATATACGGTGTATGTTTTGTAAAAAGTGTGGGTGAACCTTAGCTTTTCAACGCTTTTCCTTTTGTATCCATCACAGATTCAAAACGGGCAATGAACAAATCGCCAAGACTATCTACACTATACCCCGCCACAAACATCGTCTCCGCATTTATCGAAGGGACGGTCACCATCAGGATCAGGAATCCCAGGAATAGTATCAGGATACCGCTTTTCATGACCGCTTCCTTGATGTGAATCCATAAGACGAGATCGTTGATCGCTAGGAGCTGCTCTGGTTTTGCTGTCCTGGATTCCTTGAGCATGTCGATAGCAATATGTGCTGCGGCTCCGCCCAACATGACAACAAACAGTATCGCAATCTGTCCCAATGGCAAAACTCCGGATAGTGTTGATGAAGAAACCGATCTCGAATACAAAATCAGGACAATATAACTGCCAACCAGTGCGGCAATACACCATAAAATTATCTTTCCCAGACTCCGCATCTTTTCAGAATTTGATCCGATTCTGTACACAAGTCCCTTCGCCGAATCAGCGATCCCTAACTGATACGCAGGCTTGTCGGGTTTATCGGATTTATAGTAGAGAGCTTTGGGATGGTTGGCAATATATTGCAGGATCTTTGTTGCCTGGTCCTTGGAACTGACCTCGTCCTCGAAGGTCTCATAAAAATCCAGTGCCTGGCCGTTTGATACCGTCAACAGATGCTGTTTCAATCGTTCTGGAATCGATTTGAAACTGCATTGGTAAACTATATCGGACAGGAATCCCGAACATTTCCTGATACCGATAAGAATCGCATCATTTTTACCATTTTTAAAATCAGGATAAAACCGGTTGAACCGTTCCCATTTGTTTTCAATGATCTTTATATCGTCTCCCATCCACTGGTTTAAGCGACCATCAATCGCAATGACAGATGTCATCGAGCTGATATGATTGTCGATCACGGTCTTGTTGTTGTCGTATATTGCCTGGTAGGGGGCTACGATTTCTGCAACTGGGCGAGTACTCTCATAGGCAAGAACATCTTTCTCAAGTTCTCCAAAGAGACTCCAGAGGTTCTGAGCTTCAACACGAGTATTTTGAAGCAGCCCGAGAAGGTAGATATACTTCTCTTTTTCCGTTTCAGGATTGCCCGGCGGTGAATTTTTTACTGTAGGGTTTTGATCTGGTTTTTCCATACACTGTCACTCCCTTCTGACCTCCGTTTATAGTTCCTTTCCTTTTTTTCGAATAGTCAATGGTTCGGGTTCCCCGGGTGGAGAGCATTTATCGAACATAAAGTCCGGTGGAGAACACAACGTTTCGACCTCGATATTTGCAGCATTCACTGCTTCAAGAGATTTTTTCTTTTTCATTCGGTTTCACCAGCATGTGAGCAATAACTCACGAGTACTGCATCACACACTGGGCAATAGACATTACCAAAATAAATAATTTATTATACTTTTTTTTTAAACATCGCAAAAACATATTTCTAATTGTGGTGTTTCCCAAGAACCTGAATTATGTAACCGTGTTTGTTGCTGACTACAGTATTGACATCTTTGGAGATCTCATTATCGCAAAGTTCGAGACACTCATGACCGCAAAAGGAGGTGCGTTGAAAAGACAATAATTTCTTAACTTTTTTGGCACGCTTTTTAGATTTACGCAAAAAATCATTATATAAGAATTAAGGTTTGAAAATAAATATACAAAACATTTAATTATAAAATGAGACATCTCATGTATGCCACCATTTGAGAATGTCGAGACACTCGTGAAGGACGGCATTTCCATCACGGGTTTGGATCTTGCCAAATTCGGTGTAGGTCCTGACAATGGATTTGATGCAGATGCGATTATTCAGAGAATAGGAAAAAAGGATCCTGATCCTATCATAATTCCCTATAATACATCATCAATCGCTGATTATCTCGAGTATTGGCCCGTTTTATGTCTGATGAGTACAGAAGATCTTCAAAAAGTTCATACAAAGGCAACCCTGAAAAAGGGTAATCCAACTGACGTTTTTAGCATGGAAGAAATTTCATTAAAGGATGATCAAGGGGAAATTCAGAAGCCATTTCCCAGAAATCCTGATTACCCCCCTAAGAATCTTTACCATCGATGGTGGAGATGGCCAGGAACTCCTAGTTGGCGCGAACCGGGTGAATATACCCTAAATATCTTGATTGGTTATAATAGATACAATGCTGCACCTGACAAGAGTGATTGGATTTCCAAACCAATATCATATAAAATTACCATAGAAAATGAGAAGCTACCCAAAGATAAATCCCATGAAGAATAAAAAATGTTTCAGAGTGAAACGAATGAAATAACAACAATATTAATTTTTTATCTTTAATTACAGGTCTTTCGTATCCTTCGTGAATGATTCCGAAGTCACAACCCCTTTATCAAATTTTACGTAGGTAAACTGACAATCCCCGGGACCACCATCCATGACCCGGAACTTGACGGGTACTCCGCGACACTCCGGTGCCACGACCCGAACGGCGAGATTTACTACGTGAATTTCGCCCGCGACCGGTTGAGCGTCTCGTCCTACTCGGACGACGCAATCCTCGGAAAAGTCGAGACCTGGGCAGACACGGTCACAGCTCTCGCGTGAGGTGGTCGTCATGGTTGACAACGAGATTATCATCATCGGCGCATTCCTGGGATCGGGAATGCTCGCCTACGTGATCATCCCCGGGCTCCTCGTCATGTGGGACCGGGTCCTCGACCACATGGAGCACTCCGGACCGGAGGAACAGAAAAAGCAGTAGAACGGCGGGGGAGTAATCCCCTGCCCGGTTTTTCTCTCATTTTTAATCAGATATGCCGGGGTTTGCCACTCAAGCCTCTTGGGATGGTGGGGCGGCCGCCGCGAAATCTCTGCATGCCGGTATCTTCAGACGGGATTGTTACGAAATAATTATTTTGGTACTGATCCCAATAATCTGTCAAAGGAATTGAATAATGTTCGAAAAAGTATTATTTCCTACGGATTTTTCACTACATTCGCAAAAGATTTTTCACTACATTCGCGAGATCCCCGGCGTACAGGAAATAATCCTTTTACATGTGGTGGATGCCACAGATCATTCAATAATAGGCGTATCACACCGCCAGCAATTAGAGAATGCCAAGATCCTCATGGCAGAAAAGAGAGAATATCTTGAGAATCTTGGCCTGAAAGTTCAAACGACCGTCAATGTAATAATCTCTGGCAGGCAAGAGGGCACTATCTCCACAAATATTCTGGAAACTGCGGCAAAAGAGAACGTATCGTTAATTATCATAGGTGCCCGGGGAAAAATCCTGATACACGACCTTTTTTTAGGGAGTATTTCGTCAGATGTAGTGCGCGATGCAAAAACAAACGTCCTTATCATGCGTGGGTATCCGATGGAGAGTCATGCAGGGACTGCCGGTGAAGAAACCCGCCCACGGATCTTCTCGAAACTGCTCCTGCCTTTGGATTTTTCCCGGCACGCAGGTGGTGCAGTATCTTTTATTCAGGGAATACATGGGATTGAAGAGATTATTCTTCTCCATGTTGTGACCGATAGCGGGAATAAAGACGAATTAGACGAAGCTGTAAATAAATCTCATAAAAATCTTGAGGGAATTTCCAAAGAACTTGCCAGAGCAGGTTTTTTGGTTACTCATCACGTCCGTGTCGGAGATCCGACAGAGATGATCCTGTCGGTTGCCGAAGAAGACGATGTATCCCTTATCGCGATGAGTCCGCATGGAAAAAGCTGGTTCGAAGATGCTGTCATGGGAAGCACAGCATTTGCTGTGGCAAATACAGCAAAGACGCCGGTCCTTATCATACGGGGTAACAAAGGCACGCAAACGTAACTTTTGATTAATGACCCCCGGTATAGCTCATAGTTTTCCCAATAATCCTAAACGTATTTTACATTTCCAGTCCCAGAATATTCTAAAATGGAAAGTCTCTTTACCTCACCGGAATTCCAGATGAGCCTGCTCCTCTTCGTGGCGCTCGGCGGGTATCTTATTGCCTCGCGCATCAACCAGTCGGCGGTCATCGGGCTCATCCTTGTCGGGCTTCTCGTCGGACCGAGTGCGCTGGGGCTCATCACCTACACGGATTTTGTCCGGGCGCTCGCCCACCTCGGCGCAGTGATCCTGCTGTTTGTCATCGGTCTGGAATTCAATGTCAAGGAAATCCTTTCTTTCCGTAACGGTGTTATTGCCGGTGTGGGGGTCATTATCCCATGGATCGGCGGCTATGGGATCTCGATCCTCTTCGGTTTCAATGCCGCGA
>Ga0315282_10014680_pt1 | contig 11632 bp, 13 predicted proteins | sample YL17G07_20_MG_FD_203693 | JGI IMG/M metagenome (GOLD analysis project Ga0315282, IMG submission 203693) | Sediment microbial communities from Yellowstone Lake, YNP, Wyoming, USA - YL17G07_20 | ecosystem: Environmental > Aquatic > Freshwater > Lake > Sediment | place: USA: Wyoming | collected...
TGGATGACAAGCTGTATAGTCATGCCGACCTGGGACGCTGTATTTTCACCGGCGATACTCCGAATGCATTGGACATGGCATTGGCTGGTTCGACGACGGACTGTCTGAAGCGCTGCTTCCGCCAGATGGGTGAGCAGTTTGGAAATTCGCTTTATGACAAAGAAATTGCCCAAAATGCCGGGTTAGAACAAAACCGGTTGACTGGTGCAAATTCACCCACTGCCTCTCAGTCTACACGCCCCGTTGTTTCAACACCTGTGCCTACCTTACCGGTAGTGCGCAAATATGGCGATGGTGTCAGTGTCAATGGCAATGCCTCCGAACAGGAAGCATATGACCAGTTTAAGGAAAAAACTGGCAAAGCCCCATCATCCAAAGATGAACTGCGCACCTGGTTGACGGGTCAACGCAGCACAATCACGCCGGCCTCCGTTGCCGCGTAAATCCACCCTCACATAAATCAGAAAGGAAAATCACAATGTACCAAACTATCATCCTCATCGGAAATCTGGGGAAAGACCCTGAAATGCGCTTCACTCCCTCCGGACAACCGGTCACCACTTTGTCTGTTGCTACGAACCGCCGCTACAACAACGCGAATGGGCAACCTATCAAGGAGACGACCTGGTTCCGTATCACGGTTTGGGGCAAACAAGCTGAGGCCTGCAACCAACATCTCCACAAAGGAAGTCGCGTTCTGGTGGAGGGTCGCTTAACGCCTGACCCCGAAACCGGAGGACCGCATATTTGGGAAAACAACGGGAAATATGGCGCTTCCTTCGAAGTAACCGCTTCTGCAGTGCGCTTCGTTTCCAGGCGTGAAGATACCGATGAAAGCGAAACGCCAATGAATACTTCAAACGAAAGCGACATCCCGTTCTAAGTCATCAATTTAAATCGAGAATCACAACGAAGGACATGCCATACCAGGCGTGTCCTTCTCTATTTTTGGAGACAAATACAGGAGGAACACATGGTCAAAGCAGAAATCACGGTTGGCACTTGTTATGGGGATGTGGTTATTCCCATTGAAGTATTGGGAAAGGGACCACGACCTGGAACGGCCTGGGTACGTGCCTTGAACGGGTTGGAACCATTTACCAAAATCAGTCATGGTGGACCGTATCAAGACTCTACCTCAATTGTTCTCACACCCCATCTGCTGGAAGTACATATCGAAAAAGATCCAGACGAAGATCAAGATGAGGAACTGACCCAGGAAAACGGCATCGAAATTCAGTTCCCGATTCCAGAACAGTACATTTCCGCGATGAATCAAGACATCCTCGTAGAGGACTGGTTCCTGGAAGGTGCTTATGAAGACCGAACTATCATCGAATGATCTGGGTTTATTGGAAAGGAGGAATACCCCAATCCAGAGGTATCGAAAAGGGCCTGTTATTCGGGAAACTGTATCGGTTGTCCCGCCCACTGTCACGATCCAGGGCTATCAATACCTGGTGGACTTTGGTGCTGGCAACCCACCACGCTTTCACCGGGTCAACAAAAACAAAGAATGCTCCTGCGGCGCACCCTATTGCGAAGCCATTGAAGCTGTACGACTATACCTTCAATCCGGCGGCGCACGCGCTCCTGATCCTGAAGGAATTCCAACCTGTCCAGTCTGCGGAAGCAAGACTTTCCGCGATCGTGATTGGGATGGTAAATACACCAAAGAATTAGGGTGGCGCTGTGCAAAAGGTGGTTTACGCCACTTTCTGGAAGCTAAAGCTGAACGGATCAAGAAGCAGCTCGCTGAAAATCCCTGGCTGATCCCGCCAGTTCCCGGATACCCCGGTATCTGGCGAGATGAACTGATGACCTGGGAAGAGTGCGATGCTATTAACCGCAAGGTGCTTCTCGAAACCGGCTACGATCCGACTGCATGAATCACACGACCCCACCGGAGGGGGGCAGCATCCCTCCTGGGGTGGTCTGTCCCCTTTATTTTCAAAGGAGATAGACATGAACGACTTTCAACCGTACCTTATTCAAAGCACCCACCCTCAAACCTACAACTTACCCCGGCTAAAGCATCTGCCCGTTCGAGAGCAGCCTGCTTTTCGGGTGGCCAAAGACTCGGATGCATGCAGTCTGGCTGAACTGCTGGCCGTAATTATTGGTGGTTCGACCCAAATCGAAACCGCTGAACAGTTGCTGGCGCAGTTTGGCACGATCCAGAAGATCGCTCAGGCTCATGTAAACGAGATCGCCAAGGTACAGGGTGTAAGCAACCTGACCGCCCTGCGGCTCAAAGCCGCTCTGGCATTGGGTCGCAAACTGCTTCAACCAGAGGATGAGCGCCCGTACATTCACTCACCTGGAGACGCCGCTCAAATCCTGATGCCGATGCTGGCCCACCGCGAGCAGGAATACATGGTGGTGATGCCGCTCGACACCCGTAATCGCATGTTGGACGTGATTGAGATCTACCATGGCTCGCTCAATTCCTCGATGGTGCGCGTCGGTGAGTTATTCAAACCGGCGCTGCAGCGGAATGCGGCTGCGATCCTGATCGCGCACAACCACCCATCCACAGACCCGACCCCCAGTCCGGAAGACATCAGCGTGACCCGCGCCATTGTTCAGGCTGGCAAGCTATTGGATGTATCCGTCCTGGATCACCTGGTCATCGGATTGTCCCGCTGGGTATCCCTTAAGGAAAAAGGGCTGGGTTTTTCGTAACTCAAGAATCACCACAAGGAGAAACACATGAAACCGATTTTGTTTTTTGACATTGAAACGACTGCAAACCCGGATGCAATTGCGCTCCTTCCCGAGCCGACCGCTCCGGCCAATTACAAAGACGCGGACAAAATTGCCTAATACATTACCGAAAAGAAAGCTGAACAGATTGCTCAGGCACCCTTAGATGCCGATCTGGGCAAGGTCATTGCCATCTCGCTGCAAAGCGGGATTGAAAGCCAGGTAGAAGTTCACCTGATGGGCGATCCCGATACCAAAAACGAAAGCGATCTGATCCGCTGGTTCTGGACCGCTTTTACCAAAACGGATGGCCACTCCTGTGGCTACAACATCATCGGCTTTGACCTGCCTTACTTGCTCAGGCGTTCGTTTGACCTGGGCATCGAGGTTCCGCTCCAGCCACAACCGTCCAAGTTTCGGATAGATCCTACCACCGATCTAATGGCCATTCTCTACAACTGGGGACCGGCCAAAGGATTGAAGTGGGTCTGCAAGCGATACGGGATTAATAACCCGCTGCCTGATTTGGATGGCTCTCACGCCAAAGGCGGGCAGTCGCCAGTGGCCAACATGGATCCGGAAACTCTGCGCAAGTACGCTGGAAACGACGTCTACCTGGTTGTGGAGCTGTACAAGCGTATGTGCGGGGTGTACCTGCCGGCGCTGAATGTTTACCAGCCTGCTTTCTTCAATCGTAATTCCTAAGGAGGATCAAATGGATCAGCTCACCACATTACAACACCTGGAATACCTGGAAGCAGGTTTTGAGGTGTCCAAAATTCTGGCGCACGCCGGGTACCGGATGGAAGCTCCCGCTTTTGTCATTACCTGGGGGCAGGTAGCCGAGATACTGGCACATACCCTGGCCGATTATGGATTCCGGCTGGATGAAGCCATGTTGCTTGACTTGGCCCAAGGCGCACAGAAGGCGTTGGAGAACGATGATGTGTTTTCCTGGCGCGACATTCTTCGTCAGTATACAACTTCAGATCCAAGCATTAGGGCTCTCCTCGAGTTGCCGGATATTGAAGACGACGAAGGGCCTCTGACTGAGCAATTTGAAAACGCCACCCGATTGGGAGACGATGAAACCTATTGGGTAGACGGTGGTGCGTCTGCCGACTTCTTTGATGACTTTTAGACCCAAGACACGCAAGGTGGTTTTCCATCTTGCGTGTCTTTCACAACGTTGCTGCGAATGTGTAGATCAGCTTTTTTGAATGGGGTTGGTCTGTAGATAGTTTCAACGTTGGCTCTTTTTCATATTGAACGTTGGCTTACTTAAAATTAAGGAGGATCAACTGGAGGTTACAAATGCAAAACACAGAAACAGAAGTGAGTTGGCGGTTGGTTTGTACAGACTCTGAACCGCCTGATGAATGCTCTGGAATGACCATCGAAGACTTCATCCTGGGCATGTTCGATGAGGAATTCCTGGGTGAAATTCCACCCGAATTAGATTGGAGCGATTGGTTCCCTCTACCGCCGCGATTGACGGACTGGGAACTGTGCGAACTAACCGATTGGGTGGAGATCGAAGCTTCGACAAAGGATCTCTTTCCAGACCCGGATACCTATCCACAAACGGACCATTTTTATACAAAGGAGACTTATGGAAAAACAAATGACCCAACTCAACATCCCAGTACCGCCTGTGCCTATTCTGGAACAGGCCGTGGGATACCGGAACGAACGCCATGCCCGCTTTCTTGCTCTCTGGTGGGAACCCTGCGGGGATGAGGCCATAGTATCCGATGGTTTCGTGACATTCATCGGTCACTGGCCTGGATATTTGGCTTATGTGCAGCATCGAGCAGTTCATCCCCAACTGGCTGCTTACAACCTGGGCTCATCCGAGGATCCGGCCAAATTTCGCCTGGTCATCGAACTTGAGGAGCGGCTAGCGTTTATCGCTCCCTGCAAGGAAGCAGAAAGGTTACTATTTTCCCAATGGGGAACCTCTTAAGAGAAACCTGTCACTATTTCATCTGAGGAAATGGAGAAATGGCTGGCAGATTTATCCGAGCAGTTATCCCACTTTCCAAGCATGGATGAGCTGTTGAGCCAGATGGCTGAAGATCAAAAACATGTTGCAATGCTCCAGCAATGGCTGGACGAACAAGTTCAATAAACCAAACAAAAAAATCACAAGGAGGATCATTATGACCTGCAAAGTAACGGTTCAAAAGAATACATTTGCCGAAAGCCTGGCGATTGTCGGGCGGGCGGTGGGTTCCCATACACACCTCCCCATTCTATCCAATGTCATGCTCAGCAAGGATGAAGGGCAACTGCGCCTCTCGGCCACCGACCTGACCCTGGGTGTGACTGTCTGGATGGATGCCTATATGGACGGCGATCTGGGATTGACCTTACCCGCCAAGACGCTGACCGATGTGGTGAATTCACTGGTAGAGCCAGAAGTCATGTTCTCGGTCAATGGTAAACCGGAAGCGTCCTTGAAATGCGGCACTTACAAGGGCGTTGTCAAAGGTGTGGAAGCATCCGAGTTTCCGACCATACCAGAATTCGATGTCTCCAACGGCATCCCTTTGGATGCAAACACATTCAAGGAGATGATCCAGAATGTTTCCTTCGCAGCTTCGATGGATGACAGCCGGCCGGTTCTGACCTGAGTTCTGATGAACATGGAAGGAAAAACCGTTTCGTTGGTTGCGACGGATGGTTTTCGCCTGGCGATCTGCAAGGCAGAACTGCCGGTGACTCTTAGCAAGAAGCAGTTGATCATTCCAGCTTCTGCCCTGAAAGAAGTGGCGCGGATTTTGGGAGCCACAAAGGCGAACAAGATCACCCTGTTTCTACCTGCCACAGCCAGCCAGGTGGTGCTGCGCTGCGAGAATGTGCAAATCGTTTCGCAGTTGATCAACGGGAAATTCCCGGACTATCAAGCGATTCTACCCAAAGGCCACAAGACCAGAACAGTGATTGCCGCGGCTGACCTGCTCAAAGCCTGCAAACAGGCCAGTATCATCGCCCGCGAGGGCAGCAACGTGGTGCGCTTTTTCCTCCAGCCAGGACCCGATCAGACCGGGAAGGTCAAGCTGCTGGCCGAATCCGACGAGACCGGTGCTAGTGAAATCGAGCTGGACGCTACCGTTGAGGGCCAGGCATTGGAGATCGCATTCAATGTGAAATTCTTGCAGGATGGCCTGGAAACCATTTCTACAAAGAATGTGGTCATCGAGGCCAACGCCCACAACACGCCGGCTGCAATTCGTTCTACCGGAGAGGAGGATTCTTTATACGTTTTGATGCCAATGCACATTGATGGTAAATAATAAAAGGAGGGAGCCGAAGGCTCCCTCCAAAGGAACATATTAAGGATCTTACTACCTCAAAATTGAAAAACCTGGAGGCTTTAAAAACCACTTTTCGTTAGCAAGAAAATATTTTTATTTTCCAATTTTTCTTAAAAGATATTGGATGCGTTCAAAGGCATCTCGTTGAATCATAGAGCGCGTATCGGGATCGGTCTCTTCCAAGAAATTTGTAACAAAGACAGGACCAACAGCATCGGGAGTAATAAATTTTTCAGCCAGTATTTCCAACCCTTCCTGAACCAAGGGATGTTCTGGAAATTGGTGAAAAGATTCAACTAATCCATCGAGTCCGCCAGGGAAATTCGTCAGGCAATAATAAATATCATATGCATCTTTCTCTTTCAATCTTCCATTCAACGCCTGAGCTTTCATTACGAGAAAAGGCACAATTGACGAAACCCAAATAGTGGCTCGGTCTTTTCCCCCTTCCGGCAATACCCCTTCAATCGCGATCTGGATCGGATCCTGAAAGGCTAAATCACAGGCACGTGCTTTTCGTGGACGCATATCCTGAACACCCTGTGTCTGATGTTTCTTACTTGTTCCGCCATATTCTCCGGCCAGAAAATCCACTTCTACCTTGATACCCTGACCATCCAAAAGGACGTTACGGAAGAAAATAAAAGGTTGATCCCCAACTTCGTATCCTCTTTTTATCAACAATTGCATAATGGATCGATAACCGACTTCCTGAATCGCGTTGTGATCCAATGCGATGTCCACATCGATTGATCCTATGTGAGCCTGCCTGGCCTGATCCAAAATCAAACTGGGAACTGAACCCCCAACCACAACCATACCATCTTCATATTCCCGCAATAGATGGGCAAGTTCAAGAAGTACACTGTGAGCTGCCTGTACTAGGAGATGATCGTAATTTTGCTTTGTTGTTGCCATGTTGTGCTTATCACCTCTTTAAAGAGAAAAGCCGCTGCCTCTTCGCCACGGCCTGGCAAACTTTTTAAATCAAGAAATACCTGAATAGGGTTGGCAATCTGAAAACCATCGAATAGTTGGGATTTCCATAGAACACCGCTATCATATGGCTGAATCAGTATCACGTTTGCTCCACTATCGACCGATTGTAAACCCGCTTGGTCCGCCACATGGGAAATATCCCGGTCTATATAAACCATCACGCGCTGACCCCTTACCATCGGAGCCAAACGGTTCGAAGCTGAAAAGCCAGTTAGGGCGTATGGAATATTCGTTTTGACGCACGTTTCACTGATCTCTGTTTCAATATCCAAAAGGGATTTCAGGCTATAAAAATTGAATAGAGTACTTTGCTGAAGGGAATAGTTGCTCGACCAATCCATCAATAATTTTTCTGGTTGGGTTAGATAAATTCCTTCAGAGGTCCTTTTCAACCATTCTTCCTCCCCAAGTTTTTTACTGACATGAGTTATCATGCCTAAGCTGACTTGAGCTTCTTTAGCAAGTTCAACTGATTTCCAGGAACGATAAGGATAAGTCAGCAGGACTCGTAAGACTCGTTCCGATTTTGGAGAATAAAGCGAAGATAGGCCAGTTTTGAATGGGAACCGGTTGGCCATCTTTTCGCGGTTAATAAATACTTGCTGGAAAGCGATGTAACAATTCCCTGATAAATCCACATACCCAATTCCAGCCTCGTTGCAAATGCTGGCTGACCTGGGGGAAATATATGGAGCAACCAATACTCCGTAATTTGAAGGTTCTTTCTGCAGAAAAAGCAAGAGCGAATTGACCGCTTCTCTTGTGCTTTTTGGAGTCCCAAGAGCCTTCGCCTCAATATAAATAATTTGATCAAGGCTTTCCCCGTGAATAGTGACACGGTAATCAGGCCCAGCCTTGCCCGAAAGTGTATCAATCGATTCAATCCTCAGCGAAGGCACAACTGACAAGCATTCCTTGACAGTTCGAAGACCTTTTTCTAATATTTCGGATTCTTTTAGCATAAACGCCTCTTTTAATAGATATTAAAACATATATTTCTATTAAAAACAAGAAGTTGAGGCGATGAGTTTTAATGAAAACAGCTATTTTAATAACTATTAAAGTCCTTTTTTGAGTAGCTTCTAATTAAGGCTCCATCCTCCCCTTATGAAACCCATTTCACCCAATAAGGTGTAACAGCAAGACCTTTTTACCAAATTTGATATTTGTAAACAGCTCTTGCTGTTCAGATATGCATTTGCATATGAACTGCTAGAACATTGGTTAGTTTCATCTTTTTCAACGTTGGAAATTCAAATCAAATTAGACCCACCACAGGAGGAACACATGAATATATACGAGGATAAGTACCTGCGCGAAAAAGTGAATCGCATTATCGCCAGGCAGAAAGAAGGCAAGATTGTCATTGCTGCCTATAAGGATGGCAGTGGACTTCCGTCCAGGACAGACTTAGGTCAAGAATTGACCCGGGCAGCGTACCCATACGATTACGCAGTTGGGAAAGCCGGTTTTCTTAAGTATGACTCGGAACTCGGCGCATACCTGTTTACTGCAAAATCGGGCGAGAAACTGCCATCGGTGTTGACGAACTACCGCCCTCTGACTCTGGCAGAAGCTAACCTCGATGTGCAAGACAGGAGAATCAATATCCAATGCGGTGAAGCCAGCGTTACCTTCACCGGCGTGCAGCCATGGAAGGGGTTGCATGAAGTTCTGCGTGAGGTGAACGAAGAACTGGCACGGATCAATGCCGGGATCGTCATCTGGAAGATCATTCCAAAAGATAATGGTAAAGCCAAACCTGGTAATCTTCTGTTTCCAGAAGCAATCCCAAAGCTGCGTAATGGGCAGGCGATGGCGCATGTCACCGGATATGCCTATGACAGCGACCATTTCCTGGCTTACATCGGCTTGGTTGGTTACAAGACCAGTCTGGAGTCGCTGCGAGTAACGCTCATGTGCGGTAAACCGCTGCAAATGACGCAAGATAGTGTGGGCGACGTTAGCCTTACCCCAACCGACAAGTATGAACAGGCTTGGCAAGCCATGCCGGAATACACCAGCCATCATGTCGGGTTTGTGTCGCGGCTGTCGCTCCCCGGAAAGTGGGAACCAGAGGACCTCAGCGTATATCTGCTCGTCTTTCGAGGAACGCCTGATCCAGGGAAAGAGATAATCCGGCTCTTCATCGAACGGATCAAGGAAGCCCTGGAAGTGCCAATCCTGGACGAGTGGGCGACCATCATTTGGAAACATGCTCGTAACCGCAAGCTGGTTCAAGACCTGGTCACAGGCGGCGATTGCATCCTGGGAGCTAGAATTGACTTGCAGGCTGACTGGCAGGAATTGTTGACCGAGTTGTTGGCACAGAAGGACATCTCGCTGACCATCTGAACGGACAAGTAAAATATAGCCAAATTCACCCCGGAGGGGGCGCTTTTCATCCCCTCAAGGGGTGGGACGCGTCTCCTGCGGGGATTTTTATTTTCCACGGAAGGAGTAAACAATGCGTCCACCAGCAATCGAACGAATGGGGTATTACCCCACGGATGATCCGGTTGTCGAGATCATCCGCACTTACCTGAAACCGCCTGAAGAGAAAGGGCGGTTATTTGATCCCTGCGCAGGTGAAGGTAAAGCTGTTTCTGCTCTAGGGAAATCGCTCAATTGCGAAACTTGGGGCGTCGAACTCTCCCCGGAATGGGCTGAGAAAGCGCAAAACGTGATGGATAAAGTCTACCAGGCTCCCTGGCAGGCCTGTGTTCTGAGCGACGAAAGTGTTTCTTGGCTCTACCTGAACCCGCCGTACGAGTTTGACCGTTTCGATGGTCAAAAGAGGCTCGAATGGGATTTTCTCAAGACGACCACATCCAAACTGATGCGGGGTGGGCTGCTGACCTATATCATTCCCCAGAAGATTTTAGGAATGATGGAAGTCGCCCGTCTGTTGGCAGGTCACTATGAAGCCATCACGGTCTATCGTTTTCCGGATAGCCTCTACGAAAAGTTCAAACAGGTAGTCGTGCTGGCTTACAAGCGTAAAGTCTTTCATGTTCCTTCCGACAAGGAGGTGCTTTCCCTGCAAGACCTGGCAACTACAGAACTGGAACCCTTCGAATCTGTTGTTGAACCGGTCTATGAACTGCTGCCCGCGCCGGCACGTGGCGCAAACGGCAAACCGATCGTGTTCAAGCGAACGGATTGGGAACCGGATGAAGTGGTTGAAGCCACGATTGAGGCAGGTGTCCACAAGACCAGCGAATGGCTGGATCTGATCCACCCGACGCGCGGCCTGGCGCAGCTCTCCCAACCGGTCATGCCCTTGAAAAAGGGACATATTGCCATGCTCATGGCCTCAGGCATGATGGGCACGGTACGGTTGACCGATGAGGAAGGTAAGCCCATGCTGATCAAAGGGCGGGTGATCAAGGTAGTCGAAAAGACCGAACAGCCTGACGCCAAAGAAGCGGATATAGTGGTGGAAACCTACAAGGATCGCTTTGTTACAACCGTGGCTGTGCTAAAACAGGACGGTATCCAGGTGATCCAGGACGTGAAAGGGCTTACTGAATTCATGAAAACTCATGGCGAAAAGATTGCTGTGCATGTGCTGGAAACCTACAAACCGCTCTACAATATGGATCCGTCTCCCAAGGAGATCGCAATTCTGGATAACCTTGGAACCCGGCGCAAGCCTCTGCCGGGACAGGAACGGGCTGGATTACTTCCCGCGCAAAGGCACGCCGCTGCAGCGTTGGCGCGCTCAATTCGTAAGAATGGTGTGGCTAACTGCCAGGCGGAAATGGGTACGGGAAAAACTAGCATATCCACCGGAGTAGTTGAACTGCTGGATGCCTATCCGGCATTGGTGCTTTGTCCGCCACATCTGGTGCCTAAGTGGATCCGTGAGATCGAGGAGGTCATCCCCGGCGCGCATGCACGAGAATTACGCCGCATAGGTCGCAATAGTGACGAAGCTTATGATGTCAATGATGTACGAAATTTCTTGGAACAATATCAACAAGCCAGCAAAACGGCTCTAAGAACAGGAGGATCAAAACCCAAATGGGTGGCAATCGTAGCACACACCTCGGCCAAGTTCGGAGCAGGCTGGCAGCCGGCGGTGGTTTCTCGAAAGACGAGGGATCCGCTGACCGGTAAGATCGTGGATGCCTGCGCCTGCCCGGGCTGCGGGAAGGTAGTGATGGTCGAGAAGGATGGTTTCATCGTCCCAGTGACTGACACAAGTGAATTGGCTGAAAAACGCCAGTTTTGCCACAATCGTATCCCTGGTTGGGAATTGGACGCAGATGGAAGGATCAAGCTGGATGCCAATGGAGATCCCATGTGGGGCACACATGCATGCAATACACCCTTGTTTGAGTTTACCGGAGCTCGGCTACATAGCATTTCAGAGTACATCACCAAACGTGCCAAGGGCGCCTTCAAACTGTTGATTGCCGATGAGGTACATCAATTCAAATCCAAGTCATCGGATCGTGGTGTGGCGTTTCACCAATTGGTAACATCAACTAAGTGGACGCTGACCCTCACCGGCACGTTCTTCGGTGGGAAAAGCACCTCAATCTTCTGGCTATTACACCGCTTGAACCATGGTGTCCGGCGCGACTTTGCTTTTCATGACG
>Ga0315282_10014681_pt1 | contig 11631 bp, 11 predicted proteins | sample YL17G07_20_MG_FD_203693 | JGI IMG/M metagenome (GOLD analysis project Ga0315282, IMG submission 203693) | Sediment microbial communities from Yellowstone Lake, YNP, Wyoming, USA - YL17G07_20 | ecosystem: Environmental > Aquatic > Freshwater > Lake > Sediment | place: USA: Wyoming | collected...
GCCTCCTGCACGGCCGCATGAAGCCCGAAGAGAAGGATGACGTGATGGACGAGTTCCGCCGCGGCGAGATCCACGTCCTGGTTTCCACCCTGGTCATCGAGGTGGGGGTGGACGTGCCGAACGCCACGGTTATGATGATAGAGCACGCGGAGCGGTTCGGCCTGGCCCAGTTGCACCAGTTGCGCGGCCGCATCGGGCGCGGGGCGGCCAAGAGCACCTGCATCCTGCTCGGAGAGCCGCAGACCGAGGAGGCCCGCCGCCGCATCGAGGTCATGTGCGAGACGACCGACGGCTTCCGCATCGCCGAGGAGGACCTGCGGCTGCGGGGGCCGGGCGAATTCTTCGGCACACGCCAGCACGGGATGCCCGAACTCCTCATCGGCGACATCGTCGCCGACTACGACCTGCTGCGCCTGGCGCGCAAGGAGGCGTTTGCCTGGATCCAGGAGGACCCGCACCTGGCCCGCCCGGACTCCGAGACGATTCGCAAGGCGCTGGGCAAGCGGTTCCATGATACGATGCGGCTCATCGAGGTCGGGTAAACCGGACGGAAGGAAAAGCACCCATGCAGGAAATCATCCAATCGCTGAAGTTCGACTCCAGCGGCCTCATCCCCGCCATCGCCCAGGACGCCGCCACGGGCGAAATCCTGATGGTCGCCTGGATGAACGCCGAAGCGCTCGCCAGGACGCTGGAGTCGGGCGAGGCCGTCTACTGGTCCCGCAGCCGCAAGAAACTCTGGCACAAGGGCGAGGAAAGCGGCAACGTCCAGAAAGTCAAGCAGGTCCGCGCCGATTGCGACCGCGACGTGCTGCTCATCAAGGTCGAGCAGGTCGGCGGCGCCGCCTGCCACACCGGTTACCGCTCGTGTTTCTCGTGGGTCCTGAAGGGCGGCGCGTGGGCCGAGGACGGCGTGAAGGTCTTCGACCCAGGGGAGAAGTACCGCAAGTGATGGGGCGCCCCGCAGGAGCAAGCGCCAGAGAGCGGCCATGTCGCACGGCGTTGCCTCCGCCCCTTCGTGCCGCGTCTCATTCCGCGCTCCCCTGCTCTTGCGTCTACGATTGCTGCACGGCCATTGCGTGCTATAATGCCCACGTATGACCTGGAAACGGCCGCTTCTGATCTACCCGTACAGCCCCACGAAGAAGAGCGAGCAACTCTACGGGGGGCTGGCGATCATCAACCCGATCGGACTGGAGGTCGTCGCGACGGCCATACGGCCGCTCGTCGATGGTCTGATGCTCCTGGACATGCGGCGGGAAACCCGGCCGCTGGCCGACCTGGTGCGCCGCTTCCGGCCGGACCTCATCGGCGTCTCCCTCAACTGGGGCCGCGACGCCTACACCGACGCCCTCATCCGCAGTTTGCCGAAGGACGTGACGCTGGTCATCGGCGGCCTGTATCCGACGCGCCAGCCCGACGAGGTGCTGCGCGACTTCCCTGAACTCGACATCCTCGCCATCGGCTACGGCGAGGACACGATGCGCGAACTCATCCGGCGCGGCTCGCCCGAGGGCGTCGCGGGCCTGTGGCATCGGCGGCAGGCGGGGGCCTATCCGCCTGACGCACGGCCGGACGGGCACGGCCGTGGCAAACCTGTGCCCGAAACCGGCGGCGAAGTCGTCAAGAACCCACGCCGATGTGCGGTCGACGTGTCGCACTTCCACCTGGACCGCTCGGTCCGGCGGTACGATTACCCGTGGCTCACCCTCAAAGGCGACAACATTATTACAAGCGTCGGGTGCCCGATGGTCTGCGCGTTCTGCAAGTGGCGCGAGAACATCTTCGGCGAAGTCCAGCCGTGGCTCGCCCGGGACCCCGAGGACGTGGTCGCGGAACTCCAGGAATCCGACGCCACGATCGTCCACATCGTCGACGCCAACTTCGCCCACGATCTGAAGCGCGTCGAGCGGATCTGCGACCTTATCATCCAGCGCGGCGTGCGCCACCTGTATGCCTGCGAAATCCGCGTCAACGCCCTCTGTAAGGACCCCGCCCTCGTCAAGAAGATGGAGCAGGCGGGCTTCTTCATGTTCATGGTGGGCATCGAGTCGTACCAGCCGCGCCTGCTGAAGATCATGCGCAAGGGCTACACGGTCAAGATGTGCCGCGAGGCGTTTAAGAACCTCTCGGGCACCAGCATTCTGACGCTCGGGAACTTCCTCATCGGGAACCCCGGAGAGACCGAGGAGGAGATGCTGGGCATCGCCGACTTCGCGGCCGACATGGGCCTGGACTTCATCAGCCCGAACAAGATTTATGCATATGCCAACACGGATTTCGAGCAGTGGGTCCTGGCGCAGCCGGGGTACCGGGTGGAGGGCCGGCGGCGGTACGTGGTCAGCGACCAGTTCGGCGTCGATGACCTGCGGCGGATTCAGGCGCGGATCATGCTGAAGTTCTTCCGCAAGCACCCGCCCTGGATTCCGTACCGCAAGGCCCTCGCCCACCCGATGGTCGAGAAACTCGGGCGCGAGCGGATACGCCGGGCGATGCTGCGGAGCCTGTGGAACCACGTAGCCGACGCCAACTTCCGCCGCCGGGCCCTCAAGAAACTGGCCAAGCGGTTCGGCGCCTTCAATTGACGAAGTCGCACTGTAGTATGAATTGGCGTTTGGCACTGGTCCCCGGTCCGTGCCGTTGGCTTTTTCCTTGACGCTCGGCGGCAGTTTGTATCTAATGCCTTGACGTTCGCAGACTTATGTTGGTGGAGGGTGTCTTTGCACCTCGCCTGATGGAGGGACTACCAATGTATCGGCTGCTCGTTGCCTCGTTGGCCCTGGCTGGTTGTCTGGCCTGGGCCGGTTCCAGTACCTTGGCCCAGGGGGGCGATGAGTTTCAGTTGCCGCCGGTCAAACTGAAACCGGACCGCCCCACGCAGGCGAAACCCATTCCGCCGACGCCGGATGAGCGTGAGGCGCCGCCCGCCGAGGCCCCGAAGGTCACGCCGCCGGCCGAGACTCCGAAGGTCACGCCGCCGGCCGAGACTCCGAAGGTCACGCCGCCGGCCGAGACTCCGAAGGTCACGCCGCCGGCCGAGACTCCGAAGGTCACGCCGCCGACCGAGACCCCGAAGGTCACGCCGCCGGCCGAGACCCCGAAGGTCACGCCGCCCGCCGAGACTCCGAAGGTCACGCCGCCGGCCGAGACCCCGAAGGTCACGCCGCCCGCCGAGAAGCCTCTTGAGGCCCCCGTCGAGGCGCCCAAGGAACCCCCCGCGCCGCCGACCGAGACCCCGAAGAAGCCGACCGTCATCGTCAAGCCGCCCGAGACGCCGAAGAAACCGCCTGCGCTCGAATTGCCCATCGAACCGGCCGAAGAGGCGCCGCCGACCATCGCCAAGCCCACCAAGGGCCCGGCCAAGGCCCCGAAGGCGCCGTCGCTGGAACTGCCCGCCGAACCCGCTCTGCCGCCGCCCATGGGCAAGGAGCCCAAGACCTCGGATGTGCAGAAGGAGATCGCCGAGGCCCAGGTCGAACCGCAGCCCGAACTGGACCTCAGCGGCCTGGGCGAGGTCGGCCTGGTCGAGGAAGTCGCTCGCACGCGCAAGGCCTACGCGCGATCCCTGGAGGCCCTGAAGGACTTCTACAGGTCGCGGGCCAGCCAGACGAAGATCGAGTGGATTGATTCGGAACTCCAGGCCTTCGACAAGGTGCCGAAGATCCAGTACCTCGGCGCGGCGGAACTGGCCGGGCCGAACCTGCGGCCGACGCGTCACATCGCGGCCGCCGACCAACTCTACAAGGAAGGCATGAACTACAAGGATTACCCGGCCTTCCCGCCCGGCAAGAAAGACTACCTGAAGGTGGCGCTCGAGAAGTTCCAGACAATCATCGAGAAGTATCCGCAGAGCGACAAGATCGCCGAGGCGGCCTTCCGCATGGGCGAGATCTACAGCGGCTGGTATTTCCAGGACTGGGCACGCGCGGTACACTCGTACGAGCGGTGCTGGCAGTGGGACCCCGGCACGCCGCTACCGGCCTACTTCAATGCGGCCAAGATCTACGACGATAAACTGAAGAACCGCGACAGAGCGGTCGAACTCTACAACCGCGTCATCGCCAAGTCGCCGGACGAGGAACTGAAGAAGCAGGCCGCCGACCGCATCAGGGCGCTGACGGGCAGGTAGGCGTCAGGGGGCGACGAGGAGGCACGGGCTGTGTCGGCCGCCCAGGCGGCGGCCGGCCCGGCCCGTTTCATTGCCGCGGCCTGGTTTAAGCGTTGAAACCGCGCGCCGGGGCTGATAGATTGTCGTTGGGTTGGCCGCCCGCCGTGGCGGGCGCGGCCGCCAAATAGTTCACAAGGCGCTTTGCCGGGCGGCATGGCCATGCGCCGTCGCGCGGCCATATGTCGCCAAGGTGACCGTGTGACATTGCCCGTACGCGTCGGCATCGGATTCGACATTCATCGACTGGTCGAGGGCCGGCGGCTCGTCCTGGCGGGCGTCGACGTGCCGCACGTGCGCGGGGCGCTGGCCCACAGCGACGGCGACGTGGTCCTGCACGCCGTGGCCGATGCGATTCTCGGCGCCGCAGGCTTGGGCGACCTCGGCGAGCATTTCCCCGACACCGACCCGGCCTGGAAGGATGCGGCCAGCGCGGGCATCCTCCGCGGCGCGGTCGTGATGGCCCGCCAGGCAGGCTGGACGCCGACGGGCGTTGACGTCAACGTGCTCCTGGAGCAGCCGAAACTGGGGGCGCACAAGGCGGCGATGCGCCGGCGCCTGGCGGAATTGCTCGGCCTGCCGCAAGCCGCCGTCGGGCTGAAGGCCCGGACGCTCGAGGGCCTCGGCCCCATCGGCGCGGGCGAGGCCGTGGCGGCGCAGGCCGTGGTTGTGCTCGCGCCGCTGGGCGAAACCTGACCGGTTCGCCGCCCATCCTGGCGGGCGCGCTTTTTGCATGGGGTAATCGTGGATCCTCGACAACACAACCTGCACGTGTACAACACGCTCACGCGGCGGCGCGAGAAGTTCGAGCCGCTCGCCCCGCCGCACATCGGCATGTACGTCTGCGGGCCGACCGTCTACGGCGACGCACACATCGGCCATGCCAAGAGTTACGTCTCGTTCGACGTCATCGTGCGGTACCTGCGCTACCTGGGCTACAATGTCACCTACGTTCAGAACATCACCGACGTGGGCCACCTGACGGACGATGCCGACCAGGGAGAAGACAAGGTCGAACGCAAGGCCAAGGCCGAGCGCGTCCACCCGATGCAGATCGCCGAGACGTATACGCGGAGTTACTTCGAGGACATGGACCGGCTGAACGTCATGAGGCCCGACGTCAGCCCGCGCGCCAGCGGCCACATCATCGAGCAGATCGAACTCGTGAAGCGCCTGCTCGAGGCCGGCCACGCCTACGAGGTCGGCGGCAGCGTCTATTTTGACGTCGCGAGTTGGCCGAAGTACGGGCGCCTGTCCGGCCGCTCGGTCAATGAGATGCAGGCGGGGGCCCGCGTCGAGCCTAGCGTCGAGAAGCGGCACCCGGCCGACTTCGCGGTGTGGAAACGGGCCGAGCCCGGCCACATCATGCAGTGGCCCAGCCCGTGGGGCCAGGGCTACCCCGGTTGGCACCTCGAATGCTCGGCGATGAGCATGAAGTACCTCGGCGAATCGTTCGACATTCACGGCGGCGGCATCGAAAACCAGTTCCCCCACCACGAAGACGAGATCGCCCAGGCCGAGGCCGCCACAGGCAAACCGTTCGTCAAGTACTGGCTCCACAACAACATGGTCACGGTGAACGGCCAGAAGATGGGGAAGTCGCTCGGGAACTTCATCACGCTGAAGGACGCCTTCGCGAAATGGGACCCCATGGTCCTGCGTCTTTTCATCCTTCAGAGCCATTACCGCAGCCCGCTGGACTTTTCCGACGAGGCGCTGAACGGGGCCCGCGAGGGCCGGATTCGCCTTATTCAAACAGATGAAAAGTTGGGAAGACGTATCTTATCCCTCGGAAAAGCCAAGTTAACAGGGATAGAGAGGCCTGAACCGGATCTTGGGTTTGTAGCCCATGCTAGAAATCGGTTCCAGGAAGCCATGGATGAGGACTTCAACAGCCCACAGGCACTGGCTGCGCTCTTCGATATGGTTCGTGAGGCCAACCATTATATGGACCAAGAGCAATTTGGCGAAGAGGACTTGCACTCGATTATGTATGCAATGCTAGACCTGGGCGGCGAGGTGCTTGGCATTCGGGGGATTTCAGGCAGTCTCACAATTCTGCGAGCCTTCCACGAAGCCCTCGTTACCCAGCACGACCAAGAGAGGCAGGTTCATGAACTATCGGGCTTGATGCAGGTGCTTGTCGACCTGCGCAACGACGCCCGCAAGGCCAAGAACTTCGCCCAGGCCGACGCCATCCGCAAACGCCTGGACGAGATCGGCATCATCCTCGAAGATACGCCCGAGGGCACGAAGTGGCGGTTCAAGTAGGGTGCGTGCTCCGCACGCACGCGTGATTTGTCCGAAACGCGTGGGTCCGGAGGACCCACCCTACGTGGAAAACGATGCGAATGCGAATCCTCGGAATTGATCCGGGGCTGGAGCGGACCGGCTACGGCGTGATTGACGTTCCGGCCGGCGCGGCCCCGCCGCGACTCATCGAGGCCGGCGTCATCCGAACGCGGCCGGGCAGCCCCCTGCCCGCGCGCCTGGCCGAGATCCACGCGGGCCTCGGGGGCGTCTTCGCCGACTTCAGGCCCGACACGATGGCCGTCGAGGAACTGTACTCGCACTACCGGCACCCGCGGACGGCCATCCTGATGGGCCACGCGCGCGGCATCGCGCTGGTGGCGGCGGCGCAGGCGGGGGTGGCCGTCGTCAGTTACTCGGCCACGAACGTCAAGAAGAGCCTTTTAGGGAGCGGCCATGCCTCGAAGGAGCAGGTCCAGCGGATGGTGCAGAGCCTGTTTGCCCTGAAGGACGTGCCGCACCCGCCCGACGTGGCCGACGCCCTGGCCGTGGCCCTCTGTCACGCGTACCGGGCGTCGCGGCTGGCACTGGAGGTGCGGAAGGCGTTCGCCGTAAGCGTCCCTGCCCGCCGCATGTAGCCTTGGCGCCGGCGGCAGGCCAGGTCGAAGATTCGCCGTGGCGAGAGCCCCGCCGCGCAAAGCATGAGCGAGCGATGATCGCACGACTGACGGGACAACTGGAATCGCTGGCCGACAACCGGGCGGTCGTTGCCGCCGGGGCGGTCGCTTACGAGGTGATGGTCGCGCCCGTGACGGCCGACCAACTCCGGCCGCTCGTCGGCCGCCAGGTCACCCTGCACACCCTCGAATATTTCGACGGCAACCCGGCGTACGGGCAGATGGTGCCGCGACTCGTGGGGTTCCTCACGGAGATGGAGAAGCGGTTCTTCGTCCGGTACGTGAGCGTCCAGGGGATCGGCATCGCGAAGGGCCTGAAGAGCCTGGTGATGCCGGTCGGCCGGATTGCCGGGGCGATCGAGGGCCGCGACGCGTCGTTGCTGGCCGAATTGCCGGGGGTTGGCCGGCGGACGGCAGAGAAGATCATCGCGGAACTTTGCGGAAAACTCGACGAGTTCGCGCTGGCGGCCAGCGGCCGGCCCGCCGCCGAGGAACCCGAGTCGAAACGCGAGGCCGTGGTGGTCCTGATGTCCCTCGGCCTTCAGCGGCCCGAGGCGGCCGCCCGGGTCGATGCCGCCTACGAACGCCTCGGCGAGAAGGCCACCGTCGAGGCCCTCGTCCGCGCGGCGTTCCACCAGGGGCCGGCTGCGGCCGAAGGATGAAGCCGACCGATACCCCGTAAACACTCGGGGGCAGTAGCGCGAGCCCGTTGCCGCGGCGTGCGTGTTTGCTTTTCGAGCCCGCCGCGGCAGCGGCGGGAGATTGAGGATTCGGGATCCATTGCCCAAGCGAAAGGGGAAGCCATGAGAGTGTTCCAGGGCATTTTCGCCATAGGACTGGGTCTGGTGGCGGGCGCCGTCACGGCGGCGATTGCCGGCCAGAACTCCAGCGCCATGCAGTACGCGTGCATGGCCTTGATCGGCGGCGTGCTGGTCGGCGTCTCGCTGCCGGGCATCCTCAGCGCCCTGAAGACGGCGTAGCAATCAGGCCGGTGCGGAGGAACGGCCGCCCCGGCGTCCACGAGACCGGCGCCGGGTCGCTGACCCGGCCTACATGAGATCATCATGCCGCGCGAACGCATCGTAAGCCCCGAGAACCAGGGCCCCGACGAGGAAGGTTTCTCGCTGAGCCTGCGGCCGCGCCGCCTTCCGGAGGTCATCGGGCAGAACGACCTGCGCGAGAAACTCACGATCGCCATCCAGGCGGCCAAGGCCCGGGGCGAACCGCTCGAGCACATCCTCTTTCACGGACCGCCGGGCCTCGGCAAGACCACGATGGCCCATGTCGTGGCGGCCGAGATGGGCGCTGGGATAAAGACCACGAGCGGCCCGGCCCTGACGCGCCCCGCCGACCTGGTGGGAATCCTGACGAACCTCCAGCGGGGCGACGTGCTCTTTATCGACGAGGTCCACCGCCTCGGACCGGTGGTCGAGGAGTTCATCTACCCGGCTATGGAAGAGTTCCGCATCGACATCACGGTCGATCGCGGCTCGTTCGCCCGCACCATCAACGTGCCGCTCCAGCCGTTCACGATGATCGGCGCGACGACGCGGGCGGGGTTCCTCTCGGCGCCCCTGAGGGAACGGTTCGGCCTGTTCCACCACTTTGAATTCTACCCGGAAGACGACCTGCGCCAGATCGCCCAGCGCAGCGCGACCCTCCTGGGGGTTCACGCCGAGGCGGAGGCGCTGGGCGAGGTCGCCCGTCGCTCTCGCGGCACGCCGCGCGTCTGCATCCGCCTGATGCGCCGCGTGCGCGATTTCGCCCAGGTGCGCGGCGACGGCCGCGTTACCCACAAGATCTCCCGCGAGGCCCTCAAGATGGAAGCCGTCGACGAGAAGGGCCTCGACCAACTCGACCGCAAGTTCCTGCGGACCATCATCGACGTCTACCGCGGCGGCCCGGCGGGCATCGAGGCCATCGCCGCCACGCTCAACGAGGAAGTCGACACACTCGTCGACATGGTCGAGCCTTACCTCCTGAAGATCGGATACGTCGGCCGGACGCGCCAGGGCCGCATCGTGACGGCGGCGGCATACGAGCACCTCGACCTCAAGCCCCCCGCCTCCAAGGGCGACAAGGCGGGCGAGGCGGACCTGTTCGGCGGCGAACCCTAGGCAAATGGTTTACTCCTCGCCCAGGCAGTGGCTGCCACGTTGAGGCCTCGCCCATCGTTTAGCCGTCGCCGGTACGGCGACGATTGTCAATCATCGCGGCCGTGCCGGCCGCGGCTAAACGATGGTCGGCTCAAGGGCAGCGCCGGATGGATGCGCGTGGGTGCGGAGCACCCACCCTACGCGTCCAGCCCCAAGTCCAGCCCGCGCACCTCGTCCAGCCGCACGTGGTCCGTCAGGTCGATCCGCAGGGGCGTGACGGTGACGTATCGCTCGGCCAGGGCGGCCACGTCGGAGTCGACGCCGGCGTCCTCGCGTTCCTTGTCGCCGATCATCCAGTAATACGTCCGGCCGCGCGGGTCGCTGCGGCGCTCCCAGCCTTCGCGCCAGCCCTTCATGCTCTGCGCGACGACCTTCACGCCCATCGGCGGCCCCTTCGAAAGGTCCGGCACGTTGACGTTGAGAAGCATGCCCGGCTCGAAATATTTCGTCACGAGTTGGTCGATGATGCGCCGGCCGATCCGGGCCGCACCGTCGTAATCGACCACGTCGGAGTCCTCGATGCTGATGGCAACCGACGGGATGCCGTAGAAGGCCCCTTCGACGGCGGCGGCAACCGTGCCCGAATACAGGACGTTGATGCCGACGTTCGCCCCCAGGTTGACGCCGCTGGCCACGAGGTCCGGCCGATCGGGCATGAGTTCCAGGATCGCCAGTTTGACGCAGTCGGCCGGGCGGCCCTCGACGCCGTACCCGCTCTGCCCGTCGCCGAGGGCCACGCGGTGAACGCGGACGGGCTCGGCTAGCGTGATGCCGTGGCCGACGGCCGATTGCGGCACGGTCGGCGCCACCACGGTGACCTCGCCGAGCGGGGCCACGGCCCGCCTCATCGCCAGGATGCCCGGCGCCATGATGCCGTCGTCGTTGGTGACCAGGATCCGCATCGCCTCCTCCTCTGACCCGCAGCCGACCTGTTGCGTGGCAAGGCTCCCGCGCCGTCCGGTCCGGACTCCGGCTCACTACCCAAATCCTAGCAGAAGGCGGTTGCGGGTTAAAGACCCAGAGAAAGGCGTTGTGTCGGCGCCGCCGGGGGCGTAGGATGCTCCAAGCCGCCGTCTGGCCTGCGAGGCAAGACCGGATGGGCCTCTCGACAAGATACTGGCTCTTCTTCATCGGCCTCCTGGCCACCCTGGCACTCATGGCCGTCTTTGTCTTCTGGCAGATCGACCAGGCCCGCCACCGCCTGGCCCAGGACAGCCCCGGCAGGGAGGTTCCCTCTCCCCTGGCGCCGCTGGCGCCCTGAGCGGCCGGGCATGCCCCGCTAACTCTGCGCCTGACACTTGCACGCCGCGGCCAGTGCCCGTAAAGTATGCCTGCTCAGACAGGGAAATCCGGAGAAAGGTGCGATGGCCAAGGCAAGCAGCACAAAGAGCAACCGAAGGAAGTCCGCAGCATCGGGCCAATGCCCGGCCGAGGTCTTCTTTGCCCCGGCCGCCGTCGAGCGGCTCGAAGGCAAGGCCAGTCTGCCCGCCAAGTTCGTGCGGATGCTCGAGCGGCTGCCGATGAAGCGCGCGTGCGAAGGCGGCACGGTGGCCGTGAAGATCCACGTGGGCGGATCGTACGGATTCACCACGATCCCGCCGCTGTTCGTGCGACTCCTGGTCCAGAAAATCCGCGAGGCCGGAGCCAAGCACGTCTTCGTGACCGACGGGTCCTTTTCGATCGGCGAGGCCACGGCGCGCGGCTATACGGCCGAGGTCCTGGGGGCGCCCCTGGTGGGCGCGGCCGGCGTCAAGGACAAGTTCTTCTATCGCCACAAGGTCCGCTACAAGACGCTGAAGGAAGTCCAGATCTCCGGCAACATCGAAGACGCCGACGCCCTCGTGAACCTCAGCCATTTCAAGGGCCACGGCGACTGCGGCTACGGCGCGGCGTGCAAGAACCTGGCGATGGGCTGCGTAACGCAGAAGTCGCGCGGACACCTGCACCAACTCGAAGGCGGCCTCGTCTACAACGAGAAACTGTGCACCAAGTGCAGGAAGTGCGTCGAGGCGTGCACTCGCCAGGCAGCCCAGTGGAGCAAGGAGCGCAACCGCCTCGAAATCTTCTACCACAACTGCGTCTATTGCCGGCACTGCGTGCTGGCGTGCCCGAAGGACGCCATCAAGATCTCGGGCGGCGGGTTCATCCCGTTCCAGCACGGCATGGCCCTGGCGTCCCGCGAGGTCCTGCGAACGTTCCAGCCCGGCCGCGCCCTCCACATCACCTTCCTGACACAGATTACCGTGTACTGCGATTGCTGGGGGTTCTCGACCCCTGCCCTCATTCCCGACGTGGGCATCGTGGCTTCCGAAGACATCGTGGCCGTCGAGAAGGCCAGCCTCGACCTGACGGCCGACGGCGTGCCGCTGCCGGGCAGCCTGCC
>Ga0315282_10014683_pt1 | contig 11630 bp, 8 predicted proteins | sample YL17G07_20_MG_FD_203693 | JGI IMG/M metagenome (GOLD analysis project Ga0315282, IMG submission 203693) | Sediment microbial communities from Yellowstone Lake, YNP, Wyoming, USA - YL17G07_20 | ecosystem: Environmental > Aquatic > Freshwater > Lake > Sediment | place: USA: Wyoming | collected...
ATCGAACGTCCGAATGCAGCTTATTTACTATCGGAAGAACAATGCTTAACAGACACCTGCCTGCCGTGAGGCAATTGATGAGGGCTTTAAGAGATGAAATCCTTCTACAAAACTGGGGATGATTCAGACAAGACTCTACGTCTCAATGTCGTATGAAACAAAATTGGATGAAAACAAAAACTTGTCCGCCGCTCCGTTTAGCGGGCTTGCCGCGGCGGAGTTCCGATGTTTACCCGCCTTCTGTGTGGCGGGTTGTTTATCGGAACGAAGACGGGTCAATCAAAAATAACAAATTATGCGAAACGAACCCAATTTCCGAAATGCCAAAAATGGTCGTAACCTTAGTAAAAACAACGAATTACAATGAACAATGAACTATGAACTGTTATTCAAAACGAAGCCAAAACGAACCCAAACAAACCCAATCTTGCCCGTCTCTGGCGGGTTTACCAGCCCCTACAATCGTTAAATTTTGCCCATCTTAACAAATACCCCCGTTTTTAACCCTGCTGGTCGGGGTGGTTGTGAAGGTTGGTTTTTTTGGCGTAGCGTTTCAATGGCTGCTCTAATTGTTCAAAACCTATCAAAACAACTATTGCAATAATAGTCGTTACTATTGCGAATTTATAAAGACCTGCCCCACAGGCCATTCCGATGCTCGCAACAAGCCAAATCGTGGCGGCGGTGGTCAGGCCGTGAACGCTGCCCCTGTCCTGGATTATGGCGCCTGCGCCGAGGAAGCCTATGCCGGTAACAATTTGAGCCGCTATCCGCGTGATTGAGTCCGCGTGTCCCTCAGCCATTCGTTTTGAGATTATGGTAAAGACCGCCGCACCGAGGCAAATCAGAACGTTTGTCCGCAGGCCGGCGGGTTTGCCCCGCAATTCTCTCTCCAGCCCGATTGCCCCGCCGAGCAAAACGGCAAGCGCCACACTAACAATATCAAACCCAAGTATGCTCATCTTTCTATCAGCGTCTCGTCTACCTGCATACCGAAATGTCTGCCGGCCTTTTCGATATGCGCCAGCACCTTATCGCCCGGCTTTAGGTTCGTAATCGAAACCGCCTTGCCGGCAGGGTCAACCAGCCGAATCGTCTCGGCATTCTGCATTACAAGACTTATCGGCATACCCTCAGCCTGGGCTTCAATTAGAATCATCGGCCTTTTTTCGATTTTGTTTCTGCCCAGATACGCAACCTGGCTTTTGCCGTGAAAATCGACCAGCATCACCTCGTCGCCGGCTTTTAAGTCGGCCAGGTATTTGGTTTTGCCGCCGGGGGCCAGTGTGTATGCGTGGACGGCACCGGCATTGACTCTGAACGGCCGGGACGCCACATAAGGATTGTCTATCGATTCCGAATGCACCAAAAAGAAGCCTGAGGCGGTGTTGCCGACCAGCATACCCTCGCCGAGTGACATCTGCGTGCAGGCATCTAAGCAGGAGCGGTCGCCCATACCAAGCTGCTTCGCTGCGGTTATTGTTGCGACAACCAGCGGGATTTTTTCAGTTATGCCCTGAATGATTTCAGCGGTCTTTTTGATTTCATTTATATCAGTAGTATTCAGCACGACTCCGTCAACGCCTTTTTCGAGGATTTCGACCATCAGTTTGGCCTGTTTGCTGGTCTCGACCTGCACCATAATATTTTTGCCCCGCCGCGCAAGCAGGTTCTCAATCGGGATAATCGTCCAGTCTAACATCCGCAGCACGACAATTTTGTTTTCAGGCACAGCAGCGGCTTTGTCTTCATCGGCTTTGCCTTTTATGTCAATAAATTCAACGTCTATGCCGGGTTTTATGTCGCCGTTTTTTTCAACGGTTTTAATTTTGCCGAACTGCCTGACAATTTCGCTTTTGCCGTCCGGCACAATTACCGCCTCGGCCCCGCTTTCCAGCGCCGATATGACTACCTCCTTATTATAAGGAATTGCATTTACCCACAACTTTTTCATACCGAACAGCTTACACTGATTTTTAAGTTTCATCAACAGTATAGATATAATCGGCCAATTTCCCCAAAGGCACGTCTTAAAATTTGGCTTTGAATTGGCTTTGTTTGGGTTTGTTTTGAATAACAGTTCATAGTTCATTTTTCATTGTAATTCGTTGTTTTTACTAAGGTTACGACCATTTTTGGCATTTCGGAAATTGGGTTCGTTTCGCATAATTTGTTATTTTTGATTGACCCGTCTTCGTTCCGATAAACAACCCGCCACACAGAAGGTGGGTAAACATCGGAACTCCACCGCGGCAAGCCCGCTAAACGGAGCGGCGGACAAGTTTTTTGTCAAATTTTTAAAAAACAACATCGAGACGCATTGCGTCTTTCTATAATTGGACGGAGATGCGTGTTTGAGGTGAAAAAAGTTTTTGATTCTCGATTCTCGTAACTCGATGTGAGAAAAGGAGTAAAAAATTTTTGCGATTTTGGGATTTTTTTGAAGGGGTATCATCGGAAATGATTGACCCTTCTTCGCCCTGCGGGCTACGAAGGGCAGGCCCGGCTCGCCTACGGCGAGTAAACTTCGACTACGCCGCGGCGAGGGGAGCGAACAGCGGACAGGCAGGCGGCAACGTAAAATAAGGACTTACGGCAAATCATACCACTTAGTGGTATGCTTTTTCGGGATAAAAGTGCGTTTTCAGGGTAAAAATGAGGGTGGCGGTGTGCGGGCGGAGCTTGTCGCTCGTGGCTTCCACCTTCGCCTCCTCCTTCGATAAATCTACAGAGGACGAGAAGGCTACGGTGGACAAGCGTGGCTCGGGGAAGGGGAATTGAATGTCGAATATTGAATGTTGAATTTCGAATGCAGAAGTAAAAAGATAAAAAGGTGCGGGGGATTTGCTGTTGAAAAAGGGGCGATTTTGGGGAGCCCGGCTTCGTTTTAGAACTTCGCCGAGGTCTTCGCTGCGCTACGAGGGGCGGGGGAATTTACTATTTTCTATTTACGATTTGCTATTGGGATAAAAGGCGGATAAATTGGTTTGGCGGAAAACAGCAAAGTAAGAGCTTGCTTGATAAAAAACAGATGAGCACGAACGTCGATGAATTTATTGAATATTTGGCAAAGAGGGATTTTATTGTCTTTGCAGGGGCGGGAGTTCCGCCAGAATCTGCCCCCCCGATTACTTGGAAAGATCTCTTGGCAGCTTTTAAAGAGAAAGAGCCAGACTTGGCAGCACGGGATATCGATAAAGTGCGTGAGAATGAATACCCTGCTTACGCACAGGAAATATTTAATGCATTGCAGACAATGGGCAGAGAGAGCCGTTACTATGAAATTTTGAGGGAAAAGCTTAGGGCAACAAATGCGAGGTGTTCTTTACAGCAGCGAGATATAATTGAAACGGCACAACATGTTGTAACAACTAATTTTGATGATAGTTTTAAAAACGCGATGGATAGAGAATTAGAGGGGAGCGAAGATTTAAAAATTGTGCAAATTCTTCCTGATTTCAGATTAAGCGCCCTGAATACTGGCTATTCTGTAAGCTATTTACATGGTAACACCAATGAAGAGTGCATAGTATTTAAGACTGAGGATTACACCACCTTTTATCCATCACAATCGGAAAACGATAATGGAAACGACAGTTTGGAGCATTTCCTGCGGTGTTTGTATACGGAACGAACGATAGTCTTTATCGGAGTAAGCTTTAATGATGAATACCTTTTGAATGCTTTAACTAGAACTTGCAATAGGATAAAACAAAATGATGAAGTCGGCAGGAAAAAGAAAGTCGGCTATAAATCAAAGGTTGAGGAGATACAGCACTATGCGTTTATGCCTGAAGATATGGGGATAAAGGCAGAAGAACGCTATTGGAAGAAAGGTGATGGTATAAGTGAGCAACAAATAGAGGAAGAAAGGAATAGAAGAAAAGAACTGCTCGCAGAATTAAAAATAAACGTTATTACGTATAAGGAGCCGGTGGAGTGGACTGATTGGTTTAAGGATATCAGGGAGAGACGCAAAAAGCCTAAGCAAGGAAAGACGGATGTTTTCTCTGTTGAAGATCCTAGTAAAGTAAGCTTTGAAGGCGTCAAGGTGGATAGATAATGAAAACATACTATGAAAATATAAGTAGGTTGGAGAGATTAAGGGAACTTTCGACGCCAAATAAAGCTGATTTAGGGAGGGTTCTTGAAATAATCAAGGATGATGATGAGTTGACTTTGTACTTTTATGATGTGCTGGATGCGGGGTGGGTTGAGCTGCTTGACGAGGCAGGTGAGTTTGAAGGGCTGAGAAAAAAAGAGACGGGGATGATTGGAAAATACAAGGCGCATTACCTGAAACAATGCGCAGAGACTAAAGCTGAGGCTGTACTTGGGATAATAGAAAAGCTCGAAGCTCAAGATGTTAATATTCAGGGGACGTTGCTCGGAGCAATTGTACGGATGCCGGAGGAAACGGCTGTTAGAGGTGTCGAGTTGGTGGTGAAGTATCTTAGTAAACGAGAATACAAGTTGTGGTATGGGTTAGGCGAGGTAGCGGCGGAATTGATGGTTAAGCTGATGGCTAACCATCCTGATAAGGCGTTTGAGATTGCGGAGGCTCTTTTTGATGCATGGGCATCTGAGGAGAAGACCTATGGGAAAGATATTGTTGCTAAATTTTCTGAATATGAATACAGCAAGTTAATGCTGGAGCATTATAGTAAAGTGTGGGAGGCACAGCCGGAGCAAGCGATTCGAGTATTGGTTAAGATATTGAATCGATGCTTAGATACCCTCGATAAAGATAAAGGGGACGATGCGAGCAGGCACTTCGGCTACGGATTGGAGTTGGGGGATTTGAATGAAATTGATATGCAACACCCTGGGATAAAGACTGTATTGGTCAAAGGGATATGTGAGGGGGGGAAAGTTCTGATTGATAAAGAGTCGGAGAAAGTAAGTGATTTACTTGACCTGTTTGAGGGAACAAAGAGAGTAATATTCCTGCGGATTGCAATGTACCTTTTGCGGTTTGTGAAACCAAGCGCAGAGAAGGAAAGAATTAGCAAGTTTGTTGGGAATAAGGAGTACCTTAAAGAATATAACCCTTGCTGGTATGAGCACAGGCGGTTGTTGAATGACAAGTTCGATGATGTGAGTGAAGATGTCAAAAAAGCATTTTTGGAATGGGTGGATGAGGATAAATACAGTAAGGACCATCGAGAGGAAATTATTCAAAGGTGTAAAAATAACAATGAAGCAGAGCCAAATTTTGAAAAGTGGGAAAATCATGCAAAAGCAGAAGAACTATATTTAGTTCGCGAAAGATTCAAAGACGAATATGAGCGGTATAAGCAAGCCGCTGGAGTAAAGAATGACAGTGCACTTGCGCCACGTAAAACGGTTAGTGAAGCAACATTTGTAAGTCCAGAAGAAGGAAGTCCATATCCTTCAGGAAAAATGGAGAAGGATAGCGTTGATAATGTGGTGAATTATCTTTTGGAGCCAAAAAACTATGAGGGGAAGGAAAAAGTAGGCGGGTGGTGGACGGTTAAGAATGCATTAGCGTCGAGTTTTGGGGCCGACGTCAGGAAAAGACCGGCGGAATATTTGAAAGTTGATTTGAGAGTATTAGAAGGTTTAGATCCGGCATTTTTAGACAGGTTCTTTCATGCCATTAGCGAATCAGCTCGGGATGGAAGTTTTAAAAAGGAAGGTTGGGAATGTTTGATAGATTTGGCATCCGGAATTGTTGAAGCAAAGAAGGAAGAAAAGGAGTGGAGAGAATGCTTTTTAGCAATTCTCTGGGTATTGCACGACGGGTTCGGTGAGGAAAGTAACAGGATAACATTCAACGAGCCGATTATCAGGAAATTATGGTCCATTTTGAAAGAACTGGTGAACTACAATTACGATGAGAAGTCAGAATCGGAAGAAGACCCTATGCAAAGACGATTGAGGTCTGTTCAAGGTAGCGCTTTTGGACAGGTTGTTTTACTTGGGATAGAATGCAAGAACAAATTTGCGACGGTTTTCGATAGTTTCCTTAAAAAGGAAATAGAGCCGATTTACGCATTTGTAACCAAAGAAGTGAAAAGGTCGGAAGTGAATTGCACCTTGGGATACCGCTTTGCAAGTATCTATTGGCTCGATAAGGAATGGGTGGAATCAAATACAGATATTATATTTGATGATGAAATGTGGAACGCCGTATGGGGGACATACGTGACGTGGGGGAGGCCGTCACCGGAATGTTTTAAGTTTTTGGTTGAGAAGGGAATATATGACCGGGCAGTGCAAAAAATCGGAGAAAAGAATAGAAAATACAAGTTTGGGAAAGAGCCGGACAAAGGATTAGTCGAGCATTTGATGATAGGGTACTTTAATGGATGGGTTAATCTTGAGAGTGATGTATTAAAGCAATTCTTCAAGAAGGCATCGGCGGAGTTGCGCGGCAAGGCGGCGAGGTTTCTGACGACAGGGTTCAAGTCGGTGAAAGAAGAAGAAAAACCATACGACGAAATAACCGAGAGAATGCGAACATATTGGAAGGGGCGGATTGTGGCGATTAAGGATAAGCCCAAAGAAAATGAAAAAGAAGCGGTAGCATTCACGGGATGGGTGGAAGATTCTGTGTTGCCTGCGAAAGAAACGCTGGAGCTATTAGAGCAGAGTTTGAGTTTGAGCGGCGGGAAAATCGGGGAGATGAGGGATGCGAAAAGTTTTGTTGAAGGGATAATCGAGTTAGGGAAGGGGAACGAGCTGTTGGCGCTACGATGTTTGAGAAAAGCGGCGGCGGATAAGAGTATGCATACGCCGTGGGAAAGGATACAGGAGCCGTTGGTGAAGTTTTTGGAGGGGATAGACGAATTGCCGGAAAATGTCCGTAGTGCCGGACGAGAGGTGGCGGATTTGTACGGGCGATACGAGCCGGATAAATTCCGCGGGGTGTGGGAGAAGTTGAATGCGGCGAAAAGGAACGAAGGGTAAATCCTGTGAGATAGATTAGATAGTAATTGGTAGGGCAAATCTGACTTTTCGGACTTGTTGGACATTTCGGACGGATGTCGCAGCCTTACAGGAAGATTGGAGCGGGGCGATAATAAGTGGTAAGTGGTCAGTGGTTAGTGGTCAGTGATTCGGGGGAATAGTGTTCAGCTGTTTAAAGGTGTCGATGTCTCTGAAGATTTTGTGTTTATCCCATTGCCCTTTGTTATCTCCCTTATCTTCTGTCGGCCTGAAGCAGGCTGAGTGTGCGAGGCGGCTTTTCCCGAAGCCCCACCTTTCATCAGAAAAATAGACTTAATACAGGCAGCTTTGGTAGTGCGGTCACGATGTTTTAGGCCCTGCTGAAGGACCTCCAAAGCCAGTTTCCGCATCCTGCCATTCATACTCCTCAATCCGTAGGCTGCTGCCTTTTTAGCTGTTCTTGGATAACTGCCGAATAATGCCTCAGTGAGTATAGCCAAGCCATCCTCCTGTTTCCAAGAGAGATTCAAGGCCGCCAGTCTCGCGGTTGAAATATTGTCAGAGAGCAACTGCTCCCTGAGCTTTCTGAGAAGCTCAATAGCTGCCTTGTCTCTTTGTTTTTCGGATGATTTGCTATTATCGAAAGTAATAAAACGTTCCTTTCAAAAAAGGCTGCGAACATATATTTTATCAGACTTGTTCGTAAAAAACACTTTGTTTTTTACCCGGCTTCACTCTTCGAGTATACCGCTCACTAACGAACATTTTTCATTTACGCTATAAGTCTTTGTTTTAGAGCCAGTCTGACACTGTTGAGAATAATCTTTCCTTGTATCCATAATCGTACTCTCCATGGTCTACGAACCCAGTGTGGCAAGGGCTTCAAGCCAGCACCGTAATTACCCCACTGTCCAAAGAATCGGTCTATACCCGCTCGATAATGAAGTAAATGTTTGCCAAATGGATGTTGCTGTAATTCAATCGCACGCAGCCGATATCGGCTTTGATACTGGTGCCCGAGCGCCAAACCTTGTCTTTTTGGGGCGACAAGTTGAAATCCAGCCGCCGCTGCTATATCATAAAGGTTATTTGAGTCATACTCCCCATCTCCAACCAAATAACCTTCGCCCTTCAGTAATTGAACCATAGCCATTGCTACCAGCTTTTCATTAACATTCATTGGCTGGATATCCCATACTTCAATGCCGGCCCGCGAGTCACAAATCGCGTGCAGCTTATAGCCTTTTGCCATAATACTGGCCGCACGTCCATACCGTGCGTCCGGGTCTGCGGTGGAGCCTCCTACTGGAAGCGGCAATGCATCTATCCACTTGCACCAACTACAGTTAAAACGTTGTCGAACAGATTGCTCAACTGCCTCCAACAATTGCTGTATCGATGCAGTTCGTAGTCGTCGGCTCATAGTCGCCGGCGAGGGAAAGCATCTGTACCGTTCGGCGGAGGGCCAATTACGGCTCTTACATGCCCAACTCACCGGCCTGTCATGTACCACCGCCCACAAAAACGTCATCACAATCCACCAGTCGGCAAATTGTTTGCGGGGCGAACGAAATTGCTTGCCTATCTCCACTATGACCTGATATACTCCTTTCCACAGTTCGTCCTCCATATTTGTCTCCTTAAAAATCCATTTCTGACAAATATGTCGGCGAACTGCTTTATAAATAAGCACTTACAGCGTAAATGAAAAATGTTCTAACGTTCGCGGCTCTGCAACCCCCGCAATAAATTCGTGCCGACAGAGGGGGGAGATAGACATGTGATAAGCTCTTATGCGTCGGTCTTTTTTACGTAAAGTGTCTGGCTGGGGTAAGCGAAGTCGATTTTTTCGGCCTCGAAACGCTTCATAATCTCCAGATTGACATTTTCATTGATTTGCTGATACAGCCACCAGTCAGCGGGTTTGACCCAGTAATTAACCGAGATGTTCAAGGCCCAGTCGGTGAACTCGCTGAAATAAACCCTCGGCGGGTTCTGCGGGTCGGCGTTTATCTGCGGGACAGTCCCCAGCACTTCCTTTATAATCTCGACTGCACGCTTTGCTTTAGCGTGGCCGGACTCGTAAGTGATGGTGATATTGGCTGTCCTGCGAATAGACGGCCTTTTGCCTATGTTCTCGACGACCGAATCCGTAATTCTGCTGTTGGGTATGGTAACAAGATGGCCGTCCGGCGTCCGCAGGCGTGTGCTTCTAAAGCCCACATCCACGACCTGCCCGGTATAGTCGCCGATTTTGACAACCTCATCAATCTGGAAAGGCCTGTCGGCAAAAATGGTAACTGAGCCGAAGAAGTTGGCGATGGTTTCTTTGGCGGCCAGTGCGATGGCGATACCGCCGATGCCTGCGCTTAGCAAAACCGTCTTGACCTGGCCGAGGTCGAGGATTGATTCAGCGACAAAAAGCACCGCAATAATGGCGATTGTAACCCGCAGGGCTTTGCGAACAACCGGGACAAGCATATTGTCCAGCCTGGTTTGTGTTCTGCTCGTCCACTGTTCGAGATAATGCTCTACGACATCGACCAGCCGGTAAAGGCCGTAAGCGAATGCGATTGCTGTGACGGTTTTTGCTATTTTTACCCAGCCGGCTTCGATGCCGGTCGATATGCCGCCATGGTCGTTAAAATACAGGAAGGCCTTGCAGGCAAACAAGCCGAACGCGAATATCGCCACGTATATCGGCCTGCTGAGGCTTCTGAGAAGCAGGGTGATAATGTCGATTCCTTTGCCTTCTCTGCGACTGGTATATATGACGATGCCATACTGTGCCAATCTGCCAATCGCCATTGTTATAAACATCGTCAGCAGGACCATTACAAATCGCCAGAGGGGGTTGCCCCTGATGATTTCATAGTTGACGGTTTTTGCCAGCCAGTCAACCGAGCTTATAATATTTGCAATCATAAGTTTACCCCTTAATTAAACCTTTATTTTACCACCAACGGCTTTTGACGCAAACAGTTAGTTTTTGCGGGATTTTTTTGCTTTACGTATAATAAGCGATGTGCAACAATATTCTTGCGAACAAAATCATAATTTTCCAGGAAATGGGAGTATGAAAATGAAAAAGCAAATAATGTTTTTATCGCTAATCTGCTGCCCTGTGCTTTGCGCAGCCGCTTCAGCCGGGCAGGAGGAATCGCCACAGCCCCGATTTATCGGGGTTGCCCTGACCGTTTATAATGCGAATTTTGCGGTGGTGCGGGAGGCAAGGCAGATTGATTTTTCGCAGGGTATAAACAAGGTGAGATTTGTCGATGTAGCCTCGGCGATTGACCCGACCAGCGTGAATTTTCAGTGTGTCTCCTCGCCCGGTATGGTCGCAATTCTGGAGCAGAATTATCAATACGACCTTATCAATGCAGAAAGCCTGCTGAAGCGATACATCGACGTTGAGGTCACTGTTTCCATAAAGGGCAGCGGTGCGGATACAGGAAAGGACGTGACCGGCATTTTGCTGGCTGCGCTGGGGCCCGATTTGGTAGTCAAGAGCGAGAAAGGCGATATAGAAATCATCGGCAAGAATATTGTTGAAAAAATGAGACTGAAGCAACTGCCGGCGGATTTGGTCACCAAGCCGACCTTGATTTGGCTTGCGGATGTAAAAAAGGCGGGCAGTGAGCTTTGCTTAGTAACCTATACCACCGAGCAGATAGGCTGGGTGGCCGACTATTCGGCGGTATTGAATGCCGATGAAACCAAACTCGACTTCACAGGCTGGGTGACGGTCGACAATAAAAGCGGAGCGACCTACAGGGATGCGACTATAAAACTTATTGCCGGGGATGTAAGAAAAATAGCCGAGGTTCAGCCGGTTTATGCAATGAGGGGAATGGCAGCAGAAAAGGCGGAGGGCGGCGGCTTCGAGGAAAAGCCTTTTATGGAGTATCATATGTATACGCTCGGCAGGAAAAGCACCGTCAGCAACAACGAGGTCAAACAGATTGAATTTATCACGCCTGCGCTGGGCGTATCAACGAAGAAGCTTTATATTTATGACCGCAACCAATATCGAGACAAGATTCAGATAAAGCTTGAGTTTGAGAACACGCCGGAAAACCATCTCGGCATTGCGCTGCCTAAAGGCAAGGTGCGGGTTTTCAAGAAAGACCCCGCCGACCAGATGCTTGAATTTGTGGGCGAGGACAGGATTGACCACACGCCGAAAAAGGAAAAACTCTCGCTGTATATCGGCAATGCTTTTGACGTTGTGCCGGAGTATACCCTGCTGGACAGCAAACACACCCGTCGTATGACTCAGGAGACACACAAAATCGAGCTTCGGAACAGGAAAACCGAGGCCATTACCGTTTTTGTCGATGAAAAGTTTCCTGCGTGGGTCAACTGGAGCATCGACCAGGCGACGCACAAATATGAAAAGCGCGATGCACATACTGCCAGGTTTGAGGTAAATATTGCCGCTGATGCAACGGCCACAGTTCAATATACTGCAACACAAACCTGGTAAGGTTTTTTGCAGCTATGAGGACAGATAATGACCGAAGGTAAAATTTCGCAGCACTCATCAAACAGAGTGATGTTTCTGGTTTTGGTTTGTTTTTTTCTTTCGGGGCTGACCAGCCTAATCTACGAAATCCTCTGGACGAGAATGATTGTCAAAATCATCGGGGCAGCGCCCTTCGCCGTCAGCATCGTCCTTACTGTCTTTATGGCAGGCCTCGGCCTGGGCAGTCTGC
>Ga0315282_10014684_pt1 | contig 11630 bp, 5 predicted proteins | sample YL17G07_20_MG_FD_203693 | JGI IMG/M metagenome (GOLD analysis project Ga0315282, IMG submission 203693) | Sediment microbial communities from Yellowstone Lake, YNP, Wyoming, USA - YL17G07_20 | ecosystem: Environmental > Aquatic > Freshwater > Lake > Sediment | place: USA: Wyoming | collected...
CCCTCCGTGGTCGCCGAAGACGAGACCGGGTGCGTCGTCGTCGGCTATTCGGCCAAGGGGCGCGCCGGACTCTCCCCCGACCCCGTCATGTTCGCTAAGCGTTCCATGGGCGAGGATGTGACCTTCGCCCTCGCCAGCCAGGGTTTGTTGAAGCCAGAAGAGGTCTCGGCCCACATACTCCGCTACCTTAAGGAAATGGCCGAGGCCCGGCTCGGGGAACCGGTTGACGAGGCGGTCATCACGGTCCCGGCCTACTTCTCCCTCCGCGCCAAGCAGATGACCGAGAAGGCGGGCGAACTCGCGGGACTGAAGGTCGCGCAGGTTGCCCCGGAGCCGGTGGCGGCGGCGCTGATGTACTGCGTCGGCGACGAACGAGACCCTCTGCGCATCATGACCTATGACCTCGGGGGCGGAACCTTCGATGTGGCCGTTTTGGAGAAACGGGACGGCATCATTAGTGGGGGCTCCGTGCTTACCTTTGACGGGGATCGGTTCCTGGGCGGCTATAACTTCGACAAGGACCTGGCGTTTTGGATCTTGGACCAGCTCAACGCGCTGGGCTATGATCTGCACTTGAACCACGACAACCCTGCAGACAAGGTGATCTTCTCAAAGCTGATGATCTACGCCGAGCGGGCCAAGATCGAGCTCTCCCGGAGCGAGAGCTATGAGTTCGAGGAGCGAACGACCGGCATCATCGACCACTCGGGCAATCCGGTGGTGATTGAAATGATCATCACCCGCGAGGAGTTCGAGGGGCTCATAAGTTCCGCCGTAGACTACACGTTGCAGATTTGCTGTCGGGCCATGGCGGAGAAGGCCAAAAACGTGATTGACCCGGCGACGATCGACGAGATCATCATGGTCGGCGGGTCGTCACGCATCCCCCTCGTAGCCCGTCGCCTGGAAGAGAAGTTCGGCCGCAAGCCCAAGCTGATCCAGCCGGACCTCTGCGTGGCTTTGGGCGCCGCGATCATCGGCGGCACGATCGCAAGCTGCTCCGGCTGCCTACGGCTCGACCCGCTGCCAGCCGAGACCGACCTGCGCACGCTGACGGTGACCGGCCAGGTTGTTCCTGGCGACGGCCTAGCCGCGGCGGCGGGGTGCACCGTCTCCTTGCAGGCTGCCGACGGCTCTTACCGCAGCAGTCGCACCGTGGGCGCCGAGGGAACCTTCGTTTTCGACCGCGTTCCGCTGGCGATTGACGACACCACGGACTTCACCCTCACCGTCGCCAGCCCCTCGGGCGCCGAACTGCGCACGCACGGCTTCTCCCTGCGCCAAACCGACGTGCCGCTGCTCGGCCCCGGCCGTATCCCTTCCATGCTCGCCAAACCCATCAACATCGAGTTGAGCGATGGTCCGCACGAGATCGCGCCGGCGCGCACGGTTCTCCCCTATAAGACAGTGGTCCCCGCGAAGACCCGTGACGACAGCGGGACTATCCGGGTGCCGGTGCTCGAGGAGAACAACACCTTGGGAACAATCACTATGGAGGTGCCGACGAGTCTTCCCATCGGTAGCGCCATTGAGGTTACGCTGACGCTCCAGCAGAACTACCAGATCGTCGGGCACGCCTACGTCCCGGCCATCGGCAGGGACGCCACCACCGTGATTGACATCCCCGTGCCTCCGAAGAGAACGCTTGAAGAGCTGCGGACGGCGTTCGAGGAGGCCGACGCCCGGGCCCAGGACGCTCTCAGCAGTGCCCGGACCGGGGCGCGCTTCACCATCGGCAATCAGCTAAAGCAGAGACTGCAAGCCTGCAGCGAGATGCTGCAGGCCCCGGCGCCGGAACTAGCACAGATACAGGACTGCCTTGACGAAATCGAGACCTTGACCAGGAGAGCCAGTGCGGGCTGGAAGCCTCAGCCGCCGCGAGCGATGTTCGAGGCCAAGGCGAAAGAGGCCGAGGATCTGATCGCGAGGGTCGTCAAGCAGAGGCCAGAGGCGGCGCAGGATGGTTACGAAGAACGCCTGAGTGCTATCCGGGCGGAGGCGAACCAATCCTACGCGGAGCAGGACACTGCCGCTTGGAAGGACTCGTACAACCGGATTGTGCAACTCTGCGACACGCTCGACGGAATGTTGGGAGGGGATGGGCCTCCGCCTGATCCCGCGTCACTGCTCATCGCCTTGGCGCGCGAACTTGCGGCGCTGGAAAGAACGGCCCGAGATCGCGGGCGGTACGAGAAGCTGAAGGATGACTTTGCCGCCGCCGCCGCTTCGCTGAAGAATATCAAGCCTGACGCGCCCAGCGCCATGACCGAGATTCGCGACTGGTACGTCAGCCGGCTGGATCCGCTGCGCAAGCGAATCGACGACCTTGACGATGGGATACCCGACCCTGACCAAAAGCGGAAAGGATAGCAGTTCAATGTATGCCTGTCCGGCCTGCGGCGCGCGCGATGTAACCAGCCAGACGTTCTGCAAGTGTGGCGCCGACCTCTCGCTCCTGCGGGCTCTCGCCGCCGTCACCGATGCCTGGTTCAACCGGGCACTGCTGGCGCTCACCAACGGGGACACGGGTGAGGCGCTCGAGTGGCTGTCCGCCTGTTGTGCCGCGCAGCCTACCGATGCCGCGGCTAGGCGAGCCCAGTCCAGAGTCTGGGCCCAGCTCGGCCATTGGGATGACGCCCGCCGCGCCCTCGACCGCGCTCGCCAGATCGACGGCGACTCACCCGACCTGGCGGCAATCGAGCAAGCGCTAGACGACGCGACCGTCCGCACCCAGACGCCTTTGGCTGGCCGGGCCGTCGCCGCGAAGACCAGACCGGCCAGGACTCCGACGCGCGGTCAGCGCCGTAAGCGCCAGAGGAAGACCCCGTGACCTCGGGCGCGCAAGCGCGGAGGCCTCTCGCACCCGCGAGGATTGCGATCAGCAAGGCTAGATACTTACAGGACGATGGACTACACGCGCTGCCCGCCGGCGCCGCGATACTCCGCGACCGCGCCCGGCAGCGTCAGTTGCAGCCCTGGCACCACCTGGCAGTGAGGAGGCCGATGTGGACGACATCGTAGTGGGCATAGACTTGGGGACGACCTACTCAACCATCGCGCGGATCAACGACGATGGCCGGCCGGAGGCCATCCAGAATGGAGAGGGCAAGAAGACCACGCCGTCAGTCGTCATGATCGATGACGACGGCATTGTCGTTGGCGAAGCTGCTCTGAACCAATGGTGGAGTGACCAGGCCCGGGTCGTTCGCTGGATCAAACGCTCCATCGGCTCCGACCGGCTCATTCACGGCATGTCCCCCGTGCAAATCTCAGCCGAGGTCCTGAAGGCCCTCAAGCGCGATGCCGAGTCTGCCCTGGGGGTTCCGCTCACCGAGGCAGTCATCACCTGCCCGGCCTACTTTAACGCCACTGAGGCGGAGAACACCAAGGCCGCCGGCGCGTTGGCCGGTTTCAACGTGCGCGAGATCATTCGTGAGCCGACCGCCGCCGCGGTCTACTATGGAGTTGAACACATGACAGAGGGCGAGACGGTCATGGTCTGCGATCTGGGCGGCGGCACGTTTGACGCCACCATCCTCAGATTAGCTCATGGTCGCTTTACCCCGATCATGACCGACGGTGACCGCGAGCTGGGCGGCCATGACTGGACCATGGAGTTGGTGGGGCTGGTCGCCGAGAGAGTCCGCACCGAGCTGGGTTTCGATCCGGAGGATGATATTGCCACCGGCCGCATGCTGTACGAAGCCTGCGAGCAGGCAAAGCGCGACCTCGCTCAGACGGAGGCGGTGACCATACCGCTTCCCTACCGGGGGAAGCTGACCAGCGTCACGGTCACCCGGCAGGACTTTGAGGCGCGGACCGCGTGGCTGATCGAGAAGATGATCCGTCGCCCCAAGCGGGCGCTGGAGGAGGCGAAGCTCTCCTGGAACGACATTCAGAAGATCCTGCTGGTTGGCGGCTCCAGCCGGCTGCGCAGCGTGCACGAGGCGCTGGAGAAGCTCTCCGGCAAGCGACCCATTCAGATCAGTGAGCCTGACCTCGCGGTGGCGTTGGGAGCGGCCATTATGGCTCGCGGCGAAGTCCGCCCGCGGCGGCTGGCCGGAGGTCTGGTCGAGCAGCGCGGCGGCCTCATAACCGTGACTTATGACAAGCCGATCGCACGTTCACTGGGCACGCGAGTAATCGTGTTCGATGGGCCTAAGCCATGCATCACCACCTCCATCATCATCCAGCGCGGAACCAACGCGCCCGTCTCCCGTACGCGGAAGGACTACGCGGTGGCCTCCGATCAACAGGAGTACTTTGATGTCCCAGTAGTCGAGGTTGCCGGCAGTTCTGACGTTGCCACCGATTGTGCTGCCAGCGATGCGAGCTACGAGCTGCACAGCAACTACCGCGTGAACTGTCGGCCCGGGGCCAAACGCGGCGACCGCGTGGCTGTCACCTTCCACTATGACGCAAGCCACATCATCTCGGTCGAGGCGCAGGACCTGGTGTCCGGGCAAGGCTTGACGGCGACGCGCATGCCGTACGAGGAACCCGATCTGGAGATGGTTGGGCGCGTCAGCCTGAAGCCCCTGTGGGTGGTGTTCGCCATCGATACCTCCGCCAGCATGGAGGGCGAGAAGCTGACGAACGCAAAAGCCGCCCTCATCGACAACGCTCGCAAGCTGCTGTCCATTGGAAGCGGAACCATGAAGGTCGGCGTCGTCAGTTTCTCCTCCGAGGCGGAGAAGGTATGCGATCCCACATCCATCCTGGCCGAGTTGGAGCACGAGGTCGAGAAGATGCGTGCCTCGGGCATGACCGCCATGGACGACGGCATCGTCTGCGCCGTCGAACTGGCGATGTCCGCGCCGGCCGGCGCCACCCGCTGCGTGGTCATGCTGACCGACGGCATGCCCGACTCCCACCGCCGGGAGCGAACCCTCGACGTCGCCGCCCAGGCGCGCTCGCGCGGCGTTGAACTGGCTTGCCTCGGCGTCGGCTCGGATGGTGTTGACCGGGACTACCTGTCGAGTGTTACGCCCATCTCATTCGTGATCCCAGACGCGGGTGGCATCGGTGACGGCATGATGACCCTGCTGATGCGCGTCACCGATAGCCAGCCCGGCGGGTTGAGAGAGGCACTGTCGGGAGGCCTTCAGGAGTCAGAAGGGTAAGAACATGAACGAACAGCCAACCTACGAGAACGACGCGCCGGACCCTGGTTCGACCTCCGCAGTCGCCCAAGCTGACGATGCGGTTGCAGGGCGCGAGGTCCCCGAATCCAGTGAGGTTGGTTCCTGCCTCGCTCGCGAGGAGATGCCTGAACCTCTAGGAGAGGCTGAGGCTCGCCCGACCGACGCGGATGCCGACCAGACCCTGACTCCAGCGCGCGACTCCCTGAGTGAGATTCGCGAGCATCTCAATGCGCTGCAATCCCGGCTAGACGGATTGCAGCCGGCCGTCGAGGGAATCTCAAGGCAGATTTCCTTCCTGCCCGCGCAGTTGCGCCTCATTGGTGGCAAGTTGGACGGCCTAGCCACCTCCATCAACGAACCACGCTACCGGGCGGTGCTGCTAAGTCTGCTCGGCGTGTGCGATCTCGTTGACCAGTTGCTTCGAGCCGAGCCTACAGCCGCGGATGAGGCCGACGCCGCCGAGCATCGGCGCAACTATGAAGTGCTGAGAGAGCAACTCCGTCAGATCCTTGACATGAACGGGCTGTTCGAGATCCCCACTGCAGGCAGCTTCGACCGTGAGAGCCACCGCGCGGTCGCGGTGGTCGCTTGTGACGACCCCTCCGAGAGCGGCCGGGTTGTCGACGTGATCCGTCCCGGTTTCCGCACCGAAACCAGCGTGCTCCGTTATGCGGAAGTCGCGGTGGCTAAGCACGTGGTCCCAGAGCCTCCGGTGGCAATCGAGAAACCGATGACCGGTGAGCAGACGGATTCCGAGCCCTAGATCACCGCCGACCGGGCCCAGACCTGAGCGGCGGCCCGCGCTGTCGGTGCGGCTATATACTGATGGCTAAAGGAGGATGAACAGATGGCGATGCGCTGCGGTATCGATCTCGGGACGACTTACTCGGCGATCTCATGGTACGACCCGCATAACAACCGGGTCGAGACCGTCGATCTCGCCATGATCGCTGATGGGATGAACATCGTTCGATCGGTGGTCTACTACCCGGAGGGAGGCGCCTCCCCAGTAGTGGGAGAGACGGCATGGAACGCCGCCAAGCAGCATCCTGAGCGGGTCTTCATCGCCATCAAACGATCAATGGGGACCGACTATACTAGGACCATTGATGGGACCACATACACGCCTCAGCAAGTGTCGTCCGAGATACTCAAGGCACTAGTGACGGAGGCGCAAGCCTTCTTTGGTGAGGAAGTCAAGGACGTCGTCATCAGTGTGCCGGCCTACTTCGGGGATCTCGAGCGGGCCGCAACCGAGGAGGCCGGCCAGTTGGCCGGCCTGAACGTGCTCGGGATTCTTTCCGAGCCCAGTGCTGCCGGCCTGGCATTCGCGGCCGCCAGGATGGCCGATATCATCGGGCACTATTTTATGGTGTTCGACCTTGGCGGTGGAACCCTAGACGTCACTCTGATTCATGTCACCAGCGCGTCGGACGAGAACGGCGTGCAGAAGCTGAAGCCCGAGACGCTGTGCAAGCAGGGCGACCGCGAGCTGGGCGGATTGGATTGGGACCATGCGCTGGCCGAACTCGTGGCCGAGAAGGCGCTCCAGCAGCACGGTATGGATGTCACGGCGGATCCGACGAACAAGGCCATCCTGCTGGAGAACTGTGAGAAGGCCAAGCGACGCTTGGGTCAACTCAATATCGTCTCCTGCATCCCCGACCTGGTTCCGGCGCACGAGGTGGATGTCACCCTCGCCGAGTTCGAAGACCGCACCCGCGACTTGGTCGAGAGGGCCCGGCTGCGTCTCGAACGCGCACTCGAAGAGGCGGAGAATCTTGACCATGTGCCCGAGGGCGCACCCCCTGGCGAGAAGGGGGTGAAGAGAGACATGATTGAGGTCCTGCTTGCCGGTGGGGGCACCAAGATGCCGATGATCCGCAAGATGATCGAAGAGGTTATGGGCAGGCCATCGCTCCAGCACGGCAACCCGGAGTTGCTGGTGAGTATGGGCGCGGCCTATTGGGCGCACCTGTTGCAGCCTGACAGCACAATTAGTGTCTACCAGCCGACGCCGGAGGGCGACGTCGCCACGCGCGTGGGGTTGCAGGAATCCTCCGGCGAGATCAGCTGCTACGCCGTGGGCGTCAAAGCGCTCGAGTCCGACGGCCAGGGCGGATGGCAGGAATACAACTCGGAAGTGGTGCCCAACGCCGCCCCCTTCAATCAGATCTATGACAAGGAGTTTCAGACCTCGGAGGACGGGATGACCGAGATCCCCATTGAACTGTACAAAGGCGAATCCCGTGACCTCGCTCAATGCGAGTCGCTCCTTAGGTTCACCATCACCGGGCTGCCTCCGGGGCGGCCGAAGGGGCAACGGGTGAAAGTCACGCTCGGCTACGACACGAACGGCATCCTCAGCGGAAATGCGGTTGACGTTGCGACCGGCAAGACGGTGGATATCGTCTGGGACCGAAGCAAGACCTCGTCCTAGGAGACCGATGTGCCGAGCCCTAACACAAATCCTAGCCCGGGCCCACCGGCGGCGTCCAATCTGACCGCCGAGGACGTCATCGGAATGTTCCGCGACCAGGCGCGCCTTCGAGTCTGCGATGACCAGGACGACATTGAGCGCGAATACGAGGCGCAGTGCCGCAAGTATCAGGACCAGAGCGTGACCGGCGCGCCGCGAGATCGGGATCGGGCCGACCGATGGTTTAGGGAAATGACCCTGCTACGCGACGCCAATCGGCGCCGAGAGGTCATCCTGATCGTCTATCGGCACTTCCAGGCGCTTGCCGACACTGCTCTCAGCGCCTCCGTGGCCGGGGGTAACAACCGGGTCAACAGCACGGTCATGGAGCACCTGCGTCGCCTGTTGCGCGACAGTTGCCACGTAGATGACGAACTCGCCCGGAGGTTCCTTGACGACTATGTGCGCGAGCGAGGCTATGAGCGAGAGGACCCCATCGTCAAGCCTGAGCTCGTGAGTCACTTCGCCGCTCAGGCTGGCATCGGACAGATCGTGCTGCAGTGGAAGCTCCCGGCCGACTCCTGCGACGCAGTCTGGATCGAACGCGACCCCAAGCCTACGCGCAAAGGTAAGCGCAAAGCAGACGATTTCGTTTACCAGGGCACGGGCACCACTTTCACCGATCGCGATGTCGCGCCGGGCCTTCGCTACACCTACCGCGCATACTCCGTCTATACGAAGGAGAAGAGCGCGGGCTATATGGAGGCAAGCGCGATTTGCCTGGCCGAGTCTGAGGCTCATGGGGAATGGCGGGATGGCGCGGTGGAGATCATTGCGGCGCCGCCCGCCCCCAACACCGAGGTCATCGTCTTCCGCCGCGCCGGCGGCGCCCCGGAGGTGGAACGCGGAGCCTACGGGTTGGTCTCGAAGCCAGGGACCGAGCAGATACCCCTCGGGCCGGACCACACTCTGCGGGATACACACGTAGCGGAGGGGGTTACCTACCACTACAGGATATTTACCGTGTTCCCCCCGGACCTCGTCTCGCAAGGAGTCGCGATCCAGCCAATCAAGGTGCCAAGAACGCCGCCGACCGTGCCCGAGTTGCGACGATCGCACGAGCACGATGCCGGAAAGAACGTCGTAATCCTCGAGTGGCAACCGGTGCGTGCAGATGGCCCCGTCACCTATGCCGTGGTTCGCCGAGAGGGGAGCGCCGCGCCCGGACATGTCAAGGATGGAACCCTGCTCGATACGGTCAGCCAAACGCGATACCTGGACCACAGCGTTGTCGCCGGCTGCCGGTACACCTACGCTGTATTCTCTCGGGTCGGTGACCACTACAGCCGCGCCGGCGCCACCGCGGAACCCATAGATATTGTCGCGGAAGTGACGGATCTGACGGCGGATGCGGGCGCGGGGACGGTCCAACTCTCCTGGCGGTCGCCGGCCAACGTTAGCCGCATTGTCATCCGGCGCAGCCTCAATCCCCCCCACAACCACGCTGATGGCGCCCTCGTGCCCTGGGACGGCGGAACCAACGCCAAAGATACCAAGCTTCACAACGGGCGCCTCTACCACTATCTGGTCTGCTGCGCCTACCTGCCGGACGGTACGACGGATGTCTACTCACAAGGCGTCCGCGTCAGCGCCGTCCCGGAGGAGTTGCCCACCCTGGCGACCGACTTCTCCGTTCGGCAGCGTGGTCGTGAAGTGCTCTGCAACTGGTCTCCACCCGCGCACGGGCAGGTCGTGATCCTGCGGTCCCCGACCCACCACTGGCTAACCGTTGGGCATCGCCTGCCTGCGGCCGAGCTTGACCGGCTGGGCGAACGGATCGTCACCACCGAGGCGGCGCAGGCGGTGGACACAGCGCCCGACCAGACCAAGCGCTGCTACAGCATCTTCACGGTGGCCGGACACCGCGCCGTCGCCGGCGAGGTTCGCAGCTGCGTTGTCGTGCCCGACATTACCGGCCTCAGAGTGACGAGGACGAGCACCGGCTGTACCCTAGAATGGGATTGGCCGAACGAATGCCGCGCGGCGGTCGTCGTGCGGCGTCTCGGCGCCGCTCCCGTCGGCCCTGACGATCCCCAAGCGGTGATCGCTACCTGCTCCCGCGCGGAGTATGACGCCAAGGGCGGTAGGTTCGTTGACCACATCCAGCAAGCGCAAGGAGAGTTCCACTACGCGGTCTATGGGAAGATCGGCAACCCGCCCACCGACTTCTTCTCCCCGGGCACTGGCGGCGAGTGTCACGCCGTGCTCGTGCACCAGGAGACGATGACCATGCGCTACCGGCTGTCTGCGGCCGGCGGCAAATCCCCTGGCGGCAACGGCCTCACCATTAGCTGGCAGATCGAGAATCCGCACCCCGGCTTTGCTGGATTCGTCTGGGTGGCGAATCAGGCCAACGTCCCGACTTCGCCGGTTGACGGCGTCGAGATTCTCCGCTGGGAACCGGATGCCGGCGTCATCGCCGGGAATCAAACGGCAGTGGCCAACCTCAACCCGGTGCGGGAGCGCCGCTGGGCGCGCTTCTTCTGCAAAGCCATGGCCATCAATCCGGCTCAGCGCCAGGCCGTGCTCATCGTTCATCCCAATGTCTGCGATCCGATCGCCGCCGGCCCGACCCCAAGCAGTGCGCAACCGGTTCCGCCCGTCGTCTATGACCCGCGCGTCCCGCGTACCGTAATCTGCCCCCAGTGTTTTAAGGAGTTCCCGCCCGGCGAGATGCTCTTCGCCTCCTACTCCGGCGGCAACCCGGTTCGAGCCAAGTACACCTTCTGGGATCGGATCCGCGGCCGGCCCGTGCGGCCGCCGCGGAGTGAACGGGGAGAGATTTACGCTCGCAAGCTCTGTCCAAAGCTGCACGACCTGCCCTCCACGGCCGCGACCGGCCCCAGCCATGTCATCGGCATCATCGGCGCCAAGCGGAGCGGCAAGACCCACTACATCGCCTCCCTGATCGAGCGCCTCAAAAGCGTGGGCACCGATTTCGGCGCGGCCCTGATGGCGCTCGGCGGCACCGAGAAGCGCTACCTGGAGGAATTCCACAACCCGCTGTTTGTGAACCATCTCGAGCTCGAGTTGACAGTCGGCACGCCGCCGCCGCTGATCTATGACCTGACCTTGGACGGCCGGCCCTGGGGGCAGACCCAGAACCGAGCCGTCACCCTCGCGCTCTACGACACGGCCGGCGAGAACCTGCAAAAACCGGAGCGGGTGCGCGAGATGGTCAAGTATCTCCGGGTCGCGTCAGGCGTGATCTTCCTGATTGACCCGCTCCAGTCATCACACGTGCGCGATGCAATTCCACCAACGGTGCGCAAGCCCGAGTTTGACCCCGAGGCCGAGGCCGACGCCATCATCGGTCGCGTTCTTACCGAATTGCAGCAGGGGAAGGTGTTGGAGGCTAACGCCCCGCTTACCATTCCGATTGCCGTCGTGCTCACCAAGTGCGACCTCTTGACCGATGCCGGCCTCCTCGAAGCCAACCGTCTCTGGAGCAGTGACATGCGCCATATCGGTTTCTTCAACCGCGAGGCGCACGCGGACATGTCGGGCATGTTCGGCGAGTGTATGCAGCGATGGAGCCCGGCAGCCTATGGTAACATCAGCCGCCGGTTCATGCGCCACGCCTTCTTCGGGGCGTCCGCCACCGGGTGCGCCGCCGATGAGAAGACCGGGCGCTACCGGTATGTATCGCCTTGGCGAGTGGAAGACCCCTTGCTGTGGATGCTCGCAGAGCTGGGCGTGATCCCATCTCAATGACACAATGGCGGGTCCGCCTTGCGCCCGCAGGCGACCGGCGCCGGCAGTGTTGAACGAAAGGAACGTCGAAATGCCGATCGAACACCTGGTGATCACTGACGTGCCTCGCGGAAAGGGCTTCGATCCCGACCTTGAAGGATACCAGGTTGCGGCCTGCTCGCCCGGCCTGACTGCGGAGACGCGATCCATCCTGTCGGCCATCTGCACACACTGTGGCGGCGCGGTTCGCCGGGGGGCGCCCCCCAATGCAACGGAGCGGGAGGTCGCCTGGAGACGAGAAACCGATGATCGGA
>Ga0315282_10014685_pt1 | contig 11630 bp, 12 predicted proteins | sample YL17G07_20_MG_FD_203693 | JGI IMG/M metagenome (GOLD analysis project Ga0315282, IMG submission 203693) | Sediment microbial communities from Yellowstone Lake, YNP, Wyoming, USA - YL17G07_20 | ecosystem: Environmental > Aquatic > Freshwater > Lake > Sediment | place: USA: Wyoming | collected...
ATTTATCAACCCTATCCCCTTTATCCCCTTCCCCTTAACAAGGGGAAGGGGAAGGTTCTTTTCTTAAGAGAGGCTTCGCCTCTCTTGGACTTTCTTCTTTATTACCTCCTTTAATTGAGAAGGGAAGGGGGTCAGGGGGATAGGTTGCTAAATAACCCCTAAGCATCGGCTTCAAAAAAACGAAACCCTCCAATTTACCCTAATCAATAGTTTTTATGGTTGTTCCACCACCCTTGCCCTCAATCTCTCTGAGCAAGGCGTGCGGCTGCCGACCATCTATGATGCGAGTGATTGAGGTGCCAGACAAAGCTCTCAGGCAAGCTTTAATCTTCGGAATCATCCCCCCTGAAGCCACACCTGAAGTCACTAAAGCCTCGGCTTCATCAGGTGATAAACAGGGCAACAGATTGCCTGATTGGTCGCAGACACCAACAACGTCAGTCAAAAAGACGAGTCTCTCAGCACCAATGGCGGCAACAATTTCACCAGCGACAGCATCAGCATTGATATTAAGCACCTTGGGCGCTTTACTTGGCTTACCAGCATGAAGACTAACCGGAGCCACCACCGGGATATAGCCGGACTTCAACAGCACCTCTAGGGGAGCAGGGGTTATTTTCACCACCGTACCAATATAGCCCAGCTTTTTATCCTTAATCCTGCCTTGAATGAAAGCCCCGTCCACACCACTAATACCAACCGCATTTCCACCCAGGCTATTGATGGCGGCGACAATCTCCTTATTTACCAGCCCAGCCAGCACTGAAATTACCACCTCAAGAGTGGCTTCATCGGTTACTCGCTCGCCGTGGACAAACCGGGTGGAAATCCCTCGCTTCTCCAGCCAATCGGTTATTACTTTACCACCGCCATGGACTACAACCAACGATTTCCCCTGCCGCTGAAGCTCGACCATATCCTCAATAGTAGTGTCATGGCTACCAAGGGTAGCCCCACCTATTTTAACCACAATAACCTTGCCCAATTTATTACCCTTGCTTCTCATGTCATATAACGACTATTGATAGTTACATATTCCTCAGAAAGGTCGCAACCCCAGGCGGTGGCATTACTAGAGCCCAGGTTAAGATTCAAACCTATAAACACCTCTCTCCCCTTTAATAGCTTGATTATATCTCGCTTACTAAAGGGCAAGGGTCTGCCTGACTTCACCACAGGGATATTACCAATATAAAGGTCAGTCTTTGATTCTTCAACCTCCACCCCACTCCGTCCCAATGCTGCCATAACCCGCCCCCAATTAGGGTCAGCACCATGAACCGCTGCCTTCACCAGAGACGAGCTTACTATTGTCCTGGCCGCCGACCTCGCCTCAGCCAGACTAAGAGCACCGCTGACCGTTACCTCAATAAGCTTGGTTGCCCCCTCCCCATCACGGGCAATACACTTAGCCAGGTAAACACAGACCTGCTCCAGACCTTGCTCAAAGACGTCAGCCGGCTCAGCACCAGGTGACACTGGCTCGCTTGCCGCCAGTCCATTAGCCATGAGCAGCACCATATCATTGGGGCTGGTGTCCCCATCAATAGAAATCATATTAAACGAGATGTCCACCGCCTTTTTCAGCGCCGCTCTGGCAAAATCAAGCTCTACAGCAGCATCGGTGGTAAGGAAGCAGAGCAAGGTTGCCAGATTGGGGTGAATCATCCCTGACCCCTTGGCTACCCCGCCAATGGTAAACTTATTGTCCCCAACCCTGACTGCCACCGCAGTTTCCTTGGCAAAGGTGTCGGTGGTCATCATCGCCCTTGCCAGCTCATGACCGCCGTCGCGAGAAAGGATAACCTTGTCTATGCCACTTCTTATTCGCTTCATTGGTAGCGGCACACCAATTACCCCGGTGCTGGCGACAAGAACATCCTCAGGCAATACGCCAATGCCTTCAGCAACTAGCTTTGCCATCTCAGCCGCATTCCTAGCTCCCCTCTCCCCGGTGCAGGCATTGGCGCAGCCGCTATTTACCACCACCGCCCCGACCCTCCCCTGTTTTAGCCTTTCCTGAGACAAAACCACCGGGGCTGCCTTAATCCGATTAGTGGTAAAAACGCCCCCCGCCACACAGGGCGCCTCAGAAAAGAGGATACCAAGGTCTTGTTTATCTCCGGCTTTTTTACTTATCCCGGCGCTGGTGGCACCGGCAAAAAACCCCTCAGGAGAGGTAACCGTGCCCTGAGGAATAAACTCAATCTCGGCTGCCATTACCCAAACTATATCATACTGGATAGAGCTAGGCAATGTAGTTATAATATCCAAGAATCGGTCAGAAGCATAACAGGAGGAGACATAGAAATGAAAGTAAAGACGGTATATTTTGAAAAGCCGGGTAGTGAGAATACTGACGAGGTGCTCCGCATCGCTAAGCAGCGGGCGCAGGAACTGGGTATCAAAACAATAGTGTTAGCATCAACTAGAGGCGATACCGCAGTAAGAGCTACGGAGGCATTTCAAGGATTAAAGGTCATTGTGGTCAGCCATGTTACTGGCCTGCGTCAACCTGATACCCAGGAATTCACCGAGGAGAACAGGAAGCTCGTTGAGAGTAAAGGCGGGGTAATCCTCACCACCACCCATGCCTTTGGCGGGCTGAGCCGAGCCATGCGCAGTAAATTCAATATGTATGTCCTCGGAGAGACAATCGCCGATACGCTCCGCATCTTTGGTCAAGGGATGAAGGTAGTCTGTGAGATATCAATGATGGCCGCCGACAGTGGACTGGTGCGCAGCGACGAGGATGTTGTTGCCATTGCTGGCAGCAGCCGGGGCGCTGATACCGCCGTCGTGCTGAAGCCAGTCAATACCCACAACTTCTTTGACCTCAAAATCAGGGAGATTCTGTGCAAGCCTCACTTTTAGTATTCTAAGGTGACCTCACCCCCTCAGTCCCCCTCTCCTTGGGAAGGAGAGGGGGAGGTTGTTTTTTTAAGGGGCTAACGCCCCTTTGACCCCTAAAAAGATGAACTTTTGCCAAACGGTGGTATCTAGTGGTAAAATATCTAGCAAGAGAAGATACATAGTTTGAAGTATTGACATCCCGAAAGTAAAAATATATCATTAAATTCTGCATTGGAGACGTCTATGGCAAAGAAAACAAGAAAGAATTTGGAAATTACACGTCATGAAATACCAATACAAGGGGTATATTCAAACGAACTAACGTTAGGAGCTTCAAGTGATGTGGTTGTCATAAATTTCGGATTAACAGTTCCGAAGCATTTTGAAATCAAGGTTGAGAGCTTTCCAGTTGCTCGCATAGTCTTAAATTGGGATACAGCCGAGGGTCTCTTAGAACTGTTGCAAAGAGCGGTTTTATATCGTAAGAAAGCGAAAAAACCAGAACGAAAGGTCAAAGGTAAAGTGGTTGAAGGAGAGTTCAGGTAGATAATGGTAGTTGATACACGTAAACGTGATTACACGATGTTTCATGCACCTCAGACCTTAGGTGCGGAATATCTGAAAGTTGGTTTTCACGGGCATTTCAAAACAGCGCGCTACTTGCCCGTTATGGCCAAGGCTATGGCTGATTTTATAAATGCAGATATAGCCAAGGGTAGTTTCATAATCCTAGAAATGAAGAGGGGCACAAGACAACTAGGTGCTAGGCAAATATCAGCGTATTGGTGGATGCCTGCCACAGCAGGAGAACTGTATATTCTCCCGCTCGAAAGGGGGGTGGAGCAAGGCAGGATACATGTACACGAAGATATAGAGACGCTGCCTGAACTCATTAAAGTTGCTAGACCAATTGAGATAACATATCTCAATCAAGAGCTTGTCGAAGGTTTGTTAGGCAATAACGGAAAGTATACTCTAGGGCAAGTGCTCAAAGTTATCAAGGACGTTGCGCTAGAAACCGACTGGCCACTTGATAGGGTAGAAATTCGTTATGTGCGCGACCCCGAAGTGAAAGATTGGGAGTATGTTCTGTTGCTCCTCGTGTTTACCTGTGATTTTGATACTGCTGATAGATACCTTCGCGAGCTTTATAATCAAATTGATACGCTAAGCGATAAATTGCGTGATGACGAGAAGGAAATATTGCGGAGGGTGATTTTCTTTGACATCGAGGCAAAAGCCAGTATTTCTAGCGCTTGACCCTGTTGCCTATATAGAACTCGTAGACGAATTAGCCTCCAGACCTGAAACGCCCGCAAAGCGGACTGCTGCCGACAGGGCATACTTTGCAGCTTTTCTATTTAGCCGCGACCAGCTTACAACAAAAGGATACATCATGCCACATTACAGCCAGGATGACCGTAAGTACGTAGCAGAGAATTTGAAATTATTGTTAGGGACTTTTGGCAATCAAGAGAATAGGCTTCGGAGAGCCCGAAACCGTGTGACCTATGATACTCGTGACTTGACCCAAAGCGAAGGTCAACCCCCACTCAGTTGGATGATCAGTACAGCCAAGGAGATTATTGAGCGCGTTAAGAAACTGCCGCCTTCCCCCCTTAAAAAGTGACATGCTTTGCTTTACCCCTCCCTCGCCTTCTTTTGCAGTTTGTAGAGCTTGTTCGGGGCTTAAAATAGGGTGAGGGAATTAAAAGGGGCGAAGCCCCTTTATAAAATCCCCTCCCTCTCCCCTTCTTAAGGGGAGAGGGATAAAGGGTGAGGGGTTATTAAACAATCTCTACCATCCAAATTGAAATCTCTAGTTAATACCGCTAAACTTATCCCAATTATGAAGATTGTGCGTTTTGCCATTGGCAATAAGGTCAAGTACGGCATCTTAAACGGCGAATCCATCCAGGCTATTGAGGGCAAGCCCTACCGCTCCCTAAAGCCTTCTGACCACCACTACCAGCTAAGCCAGGTCAAACTCCTGTCCCCATGCACACCGTCCAAAATAATGGCTTTAGGGCTTAACTACCATAGCCACGCCAAAGAAGTGAATGCCCCCCTGCCCACCACCCCACTGATTTTCCTCAAACCATCAACGGCAGTGATAGGAACAGAAGAAAATATTATCTACCCGCCTAGCTCACATAGAGTTGACTATGAAGGGGAGCTGGGGGTGGTCATTAAGAAACGAGCGTGGAGAGTATCAGTAAAGGACGCGCTGGACTACGTCCTTGGCTACACCTGCTTCAACGACGTTACTGCCCGCGACCTGCAACACCAGGATAAGCAGTGGACTCGCGCCAAAGGTTTTGACACCTTTGCTGCTCTTGGACCGTGTATTGAAACTGAGCTAGACCCGGGAAACGTTGTTCTGGAAACATATCTAAATGGGGAACTTAAGCAGCGAGCCAACACCAGCGACCTTATCTATTCCGTCCCGGAGCTGATAAGCTTTATATCCCATGTAATGACCCTGTTGCCTGGGGATATTATTGCTACCGGAACACCGAGCGGCATTGGCCCGATGTACCCCGGTGACACGATAGAAATAAAGATAGAGCCAATAGGTACGCTGAGAAACTATGTAGTCAAAAACAAATAGACAGCTACCCCTCCCTCGCCTTCTGGTGTAGTTCGTAGAGCTTGGTGATGGCTTCAAGCGGGGTCAATGAATCAATGTCCAGCTTCTCAAGCTCCTCCAAAACCGGCGACTTCTGCCCGAAGAGCGGTAGCTGTTGAGGTATTGCCTCTTTAGCCCGGCGCCGACCCTTTGAGCGCCTAGCTAAGGTTTTTTGGCTGTCCCCCTCCAGCTCCTCCAAGACCTCCCGGGCACGGTGCACCACCGACTTTGGCAGACCAGCTAGTTTAGCCACATGAATGCCATAGCTCTTGTCAACGCCACCGGGCACAATCTTGTAGAGAAAGGTAACCTCCCCACCCTCCTCACTCACGGCAACATTGAAGTTCTTCACCCTGGGCAGGAAGCTGGCTAGCTCCACCAGTTCGTGGTAATGGGTAGCAAATAAGGTCTTGGCACCAAGTCTGGGATAGCTATGGATATATTCAGCAACGGCTTGGGCAATGGAAAGTCCATCGTAGGTGCTGGTGCCTCGCCCAATCTCATCAAGGATGATTAACGAGCGTGGCGTGGCATTGTTCAGGATATTGGCTGTCTCCACCATCTCCACCATAAAAGTGGACTGACCCGCCGGCAGGTCTTCCCTGGCGCCAATCCGGGTAAAGATACGGTCAACCAGCCCAATAGTGGCTGAGGCGGCGGGGACAAAGCTGCCTATCTGAGCCAGCAGCACAATTAAGGCTACCTGCCTCAAATAGGTTGATTTGCCCGACATATTGGGACCGGTAAGGACAATAAGCTGAGCATCAGCGTTGGACAGGTAGGTATCGTTGGGGACAAAGCTGCCTTCAAGCAAGCTCCTTTCCACCACCGGGTGGCGCCCATCAGAAATAACTATCTCGCTATCTGTGGTCAACTTAGGTCGGACATAGCTATAGCGCACTGCTACCTCAGCCAGGCTGGAGAAAACATCGGTATTAGCTAAGGCATTGGCTGAAGCCGAAATGCGCTCGCTGGATGACCCTACCTGCTGACATACCTGACGGAATATTTGAGCCTCAAGCTCAGAAATCCTGTCCTGGGCATTCAAAATCAGCGACTCATACTCCTTTAGCTCCGGGGTAAAGAACCGCTCACCACCGACCAGTGTCTGCTTCCGGATATAGTCCTGAGACACCTGAGGGAGATTTGACTTAGATACCTCAATATAGTAACCAAAGACCTTATTAAAGCCCACCTTCAACGATTTAATCCCGGTTCTCTCCCGCTCCTTGCGCTCCAGGTCAGCCAGATACTGCTTGGCATTTTTAGATACCTGGCGAAGGCTATCCAGCTCCTCAGAAAAACCTTGTTTCACCACCCCACCCTCATCCAGACTGCCCGGCTGCTCCACGAGCGCCCGGGAAATCAAATCAACCACCTCCGGGCAGGGCTTTAGCTCCTCCTTCAGCCAATCTATTGGCTCAAGCACCTGCCGAAGCTTTGGTATTACCTCCAGGCTTCGGCGCAGGGCAACTAGCTCACGCGGGGCAGCAATACCACCCTTTATCCGGTTAATCAACCGCTCAAGGTCAGCCAAATCCCCGAGCAAGGAAATGGTCTGATTGCGCGCCAGGGTGTTATCATAAAACCAGCTAATGGCGTCCTGCCTCTTGTTCAGCTCAGTTATATCAAGCAGGGGCTGACCAAGCCACCTCTTTAATAACCTGCCCCCCATAGCTGTTCTGGTCAGGTCAATAATTGACAGGAGTGAGCCACCAACGGTTCCAGAGCGGCTGCTTTGGAAAAGCTCCAGGTTTCTTTGGGTTTGCACGTCCAGCGCCATAAAAGAATCGGTAGAGTAGGTAGTGAGCCGGGTTAACTGCCCCAGAACCCCCTTCTGCGTCTCCTGAATATAGTGAATGATAGCGCCGGCAACTCTTATCGCTAGGGGCAGATGACCACAACCAAAGCCGTCAAGGGTAACTACGCCAAAGTGGTCAAGCATTGTCTGACGGGCTACCTCCAGCTCAAACCAATAGTCGTCAAGGCAAGTTACTGGAGCACTTGACTTAAGCGGGGATAAATCAGCACCCTTAGCCGCAATAACCTCAGAGGGCTTAAGTCGCTCCAGTTCGGTAATAGCCCGTGGCAGTAGAACCTGGGTAGTGGCAAACTCGCTGGTTGTTATGTCAACATAGGCAAACCCCACCCCATCCTCACCCAAAACCACGCTGACCAGATAGTTATTGCTCTTGCTATCAAGAAGGCTAGGCTCAACCACGGTGCCCGGTGTTACTAAGCGGATGACCTCACGCTGAACCAGACCTTTAGTCTCGCCGGGCTTAGTCACCTGCTCACAGATAGCAACCTTATAGCCACGGTTAATTAGCCGAGCCAGATAGTTATCAAGGGCGTGGTAAGGGATGCCCGCCATTGGCACGCGGTGCCCCTTCCCCATCTCCCTTGAGGTTAAGACAATCTCCAGCTCCCGGGAGGCAAGCTTGGCATCCTCGTCAAAGGTCTCATAGAAATCGCCTAAGCGGAAGAGGACGATAGCCTCGGGGTACCTTCGCTTAATTCTGAGGTATTGCTGCCGGATAGGGGTTATGCCTTCTTTTGCCACAAGGTTATTCTACTAGAATTTGGGACTAAAAAGAAGGGGTATCTACCTCACCCCCTTTATCCCCCTCTCCTGAAGGAGAGGGGGAATTTTATTTAAAAAGAGGGGCTTCGCCCCTCTTAGACACTCCCACAATACTTTATTGAAGGCGTATAATATATAAAAAGGGAGGTAATTAAGTCATGTTAAAAAGGCTCACGGGCGAAGATCCTTCTATGCACATACTTGCCCTCGACCTGCTTACTAAAGAGGTCTTTGGCATTACTCCAGGAGGAGAAGATACTGTTTCCATTCCAGCTATTACAACAGATGGTCGTATCTCCTTTCTCCCCGCAGGAAGCCTTGAGGAATTCCACAAGCTCCAGCAAGCTATTAGTGACAGAATGACACAGCAGCACCCTGAAGCTCGTAACGCTGCATGCATTGCCGTAGTTGCTGTAAATTATGTGATTGCTAATTTAAAAAAATCTCCTTATTCTTATTTTATCTTTGCGGTTTTAGGCTCTACGAAGCCGATGCCCGAACTGGAACAAATATATCAGCTGCTTACAGGGCTTAGAAAGGTTGGAGATAAACATTGGATTGAAGTTGAGAAATTCCTCGGCAGTGAGCCTAGAAAGTCGTGGATAAATGATGTGATAGAAATTTGGAAACAGAAGTTGAATTGGGCGGACTATGTGGAACGGGCACTGGCATTATACCAACGGTCTTTACCAATGGAGGAAGGGAATGAACAAGAGTAAAAAATTTCTTAACTAAGGAGAGGAAAGTGACTGATAAAACATATAATAGAACAATAATGGGCGGCTTAATATTCTCCGTTTTAATCCTTACCGCCTTGACACAATTAACAAAAGCAAGTATAGAGTGGCAAAACCGAGTCCTCTTATGTGTGTTGGGACTCACCGGCATTTTAGTACTCTTTGTTTTTGTGACTTCATCCACTTCATTTAGAAGAAAATTTCCTGTATTGTCGTCAGCTTTGCCTCCAGCCGTAATGATCTATCTTGGAATTTTAATTATCTCCCTGGCTTTTTATAAAGAGCTGCTAAAACAAATGCCATGGGACCCAACTATGGTTGCTCTAGGTATAGCTGTTCTTGCTTTTGGATGGACATTTGTAACTCAACATCTACAAGATAAGAAAATTGATAAAATTGAAGAAATGGTAAGCAAACTACAACCAACTAAAACTAGGAGAAAGAAACAAGGAAAGTGAGCTTCCTACCCCCTCAAAAACTTATCTATATCGGCGGCGGCTAGCTTACCGGCACCCATGGCGCTAATCACCGTAGCCGCGCCGGTAACTATATCACCACCAGCCCAGACCCTGTCTTTCTTTGTCTTACCGGTAGCCTCATCAGCCACCACCGTGCCCCGCTTGGTAGTCTCCAGACCGGGCGTGGTTGAGGCAATGAGGGGGTTGGGGGTGGTGCCCAGAGCAACTATTACCTCATCCACATCAATGGTAAACTCGCTTCCCGGCTTAACCACCGGCCGGCGCCGACCACTGTCATCAGGCTCACCCAGCTCCATCTCATAACACTCCATGCCAACCACCCAGTTCTGCTCACCGCCCAGAAACTTTTTGGGATTGGTCAATAGCTTAAACTGGATGCCCTCCTCCTTGGCATTCTCCACCTCCTCCCGGCGGGCTGGCATCTCCGCCTCAGAGCGACGGTAAACAATATAGACCTCCTTGGCACCAAGCCTGAGGGCACACCGAGCCGAGTCCATAGCCACATTCCCACCACCAACTACTGCCACCTTCTTACCCACCTTTACCGGGGTGTCATACTCAGGAAATAGGTATGCCTTCATCAGATTGACCCGGGTCAAAAATTCATTTGCCGAATACACGCCGTTGAGGTTCTCACCGGGGATGTTCAAAAACATGGGTAGTCCAGCCCCGGTACCGAGGAAAACAGCATGATAACCATTATTCAGCAACTCGTCTATAGTAACCAGCTTACCGACTACCGAGTCCAGCTCAATCTTTACCCCCAAAGAAGCGACATAGTCAACCTCAGCCTGGACAATCTCTTTAGGCAATCTGAACTCGGGGATACCATACATTAGCACCCCACCAGCGATATGCAGCGCCTCAAAGATAGTAACACTATGCCCCAGCTTAGCCAAATCAGCCGCCGTGGTTAATCCCGCTGGTCCCGAGCCAACCACCGCCACCCGCTTACCACTGGGCGCCGGCGCTGATGGTGCGTTCGCTTTCGGCATATTAGCCCGCTCCCAGTCAGCAACAAACCGCTCCAAACGACCGATGGCAATTGGAGCTCCCTTTTTAGCCAGCGAGCAGGTAGACTCGCACTGGGTCTCCTGGGGGCAAACCCGCCCGCAGATGCCGGGCAGACTATTCTTGCTCTTGAGTATTCTCACTGCCTCCGGCATATCCCCGTCGCGGATAGCCTTGATAAAATCAGGGATGTCAACATTTACCGGGCAGCCTTCAACACAATTACGCTTGGGACACTGGATACAGCGGCTTGCTTCTTCTTTAGCCTGCTCTAAACTATAACCTAAAGCAACCTCGTTGAAATGCCTGCCCCGTAACTTAGGGTCCTGCCTAGGCATCGGCACCCGATTAAGATTTAGCTTCGCCATAGATTACCCTCAATGCCAGCTCCGACACTCCCACTCCTCAAGCGAGCGTATTTCGTCATCAAGGTAAATACCCTGTCGAGCTAGGAGCAAATCCCAATCCACCTTGTGCCCGTCAAATTCAGGGCCATCAACACAGGCAAATTTAGTCTCACCGCCAACAGATACCCGACAGCACCCACACATTCCAGTGCCATCTACCATTATTGGATTGAGGTGAACAATGGTCTCAATGCCAAATGGTTTCGTCGTCTCAGCGCAGAGCTTCATCATAAAGGTGCAACCAACAGCAACCACAAGGTCAACCTTATCTCCACCAACTATCTCCTTCAATCGGTCGGTAATCCACCCCTTGGCCGCATATGAGCCATCGCCAGTGGTGACTATCAATTGGTCACTGGCACGGCGTAGCTCATCCTCCCAGAAGAGCAGGTACTTGCTCCTGGCTTCAATAACTGAGATGACCTTATTCCCAGCTTGCCTCATTGCTCGGGCAATTGGCATAATGCTGGCGATACCATAGCAGCCCCCGACACAGACTACTGTGCCCAACTTCTCAACATGCGACGGTAAACCTAGTGGCCCGACAAAATCAGCGATATAATCACCAGCCTTCAGCAATGTTAGCCGGCGAGTCGTTGTTCCTATTTCCATGAAGACGATAGAAACGCTACCCTCTTTCTCGTCCCAGTCAGCAATGGTTATCGGAATACGCTCGCCCCTTTCATCAATCCTGATGACGACAAACTGCCCGGGCTGAGCCTTCTTAGCCACAGCCGGTGCCATAACCTTGAAAAGATGGATATTAGGCGCCAGGTCTTGTGTCAACAATATCTTATACAACTGCTACATCCTCTCAATCCTTACCGCACAGACCTTATATTCTGGTATCTTCGCCACCGGGTCAACAGCAGGATTAGTTAACATGTTCGCCGGGCTTTCGGCAAAGTGAAAGGTCATGAATACCACCCC